>FWPV01000076.1_pt1 | contig 346863 bp, 284 predicted proteins | sample 2228371 | NCBI WGS metagenome assembly FWPV01 (sample SAMEA103939776, study PRJEB20133) | metagenome | reverse complement strand
GCAGAAGGGGTTCATCGACATTTTGACGTTGGCCAGGTCAACGCCGGAATTGTCCGCCTTGACGCGAACCTTGACGTTGTAATCGACCACTTGTTTAACGGTCACCAAGACTTTCATATTAGTCCTCGTAGGTGGTTTGAACTGGATTTTGGAATGGCTGAATTAAAAGTATTCTTGCTGTGGCGATATGAAGAAATTAACGAGTGCTGTTGCTCGTTGCGCCTAGGCCCTTCTTCAAGTAGGTAATTATCGTATCTCTGAATTCGGGGTTGGCCAGGCAGGCGCTAAGCGTTTTTTTCTCTTCATCAAGCTGTTGCTCTAGTGAACGACCAAAAGACTTGCGCAGTAGTTTTTTTAATTGCCCGTAACTTGGGTAGACGGACTTGGATAAACGCTCAGCCAGGCAGTGGCTCTCGCATTCCAGTTGTTGGAAAGGCACTAGGCGGTTGATTAAACCCATGTTCAATGCCTGTTGCGCATTAAAGGAACCACCCAGAAGCGCGATTTCCAATGCGGCATGCAGTCCGACTAGACGAGGTAGATGCCAAGAAGAACCCAGCTGGCAACTAGTGCTGCCAGTGGGCAGGTAGGCAAAATTGAAATGACTGTTGTGAGCCGCAACGATCAGGTCACAAGCCAGGGCGATACTTAACCCTGCACCAGCAATCGGACCCTGCACGCTCGCTATCACGGGAACTTCCAGATCGCCGATGAGCTGCATGGCTTCATTCATCGGGGCGAGCACACTCGCTTCGAAGCTATCTGGTGAGTCGATCAGTTGTTGTGAGTCCAGGCCGGCCATAAAGCATCGGCCTTCGCCTTTTATCAATAAGACTCGCGTTTTTTGTCTGTTGGCTATTGCGCGACAGGCTTCGAGAAATTCTGCTGCCATGGCTGAATCAATTGCATTGAGCACGTGCGGCCTATTGAACCGGATGCAGCTGATGGCGTCGTTATGTTCCAGCAAAATCGGCGAGGAGTGGCTGTTCATAATTAACCTCGATATTGATCGGTAACGCGCGCTGGCTATGAAGTGGGTGTGATCCTGTTTAGGGCTAAGGGTCAAACCGCTCGAAAATTGCAGCGATGCCTTGCCCGCCGCCGATGCACATCGCGACCAATGCGTAACGGCCTCCCGTTCGCTGCAACTCGTGAATGGCTTTGGTGGTGATGATCGCGCCGGTCGCTCCGATGGGGTGGCCCAGCGAAATGCCGGAGCCGTTGGGGTTGACCCGTGCCGGATCCAGGCCCAACTCCTGTGCCACTGCGCAGGCCTGGGCGGCGAACGCCTCGTTGGCCTCGATGACATCCATCTGCTCCAGCGCGAGCCCGGTGCGCTGCAATACCTGACGTATCGCTGGCACCGGCCCGATGCCCATGTACGCCGGCTCGACGCCCGCATGCGCATAGCCAACCAGCCGGGCGAGCGGCCGCAGGCCCAGTTCGCGAGCCTTGTCGCCTTCGGCCAGCACGACCGCTGCGGCACCATCGTTGAGCCCCGACGCATTGCCGACCGTGACCGTACCGGCCGCCTTGTCGAATACCGGGCGCATGGCGGTGAGCTGTTCCGCGGTCACCTCGCCGCGCACATGCTCGTCGGTATCGAACAGGCAGGTGCCTTTGCGCGTGGCCACCTCGATCGGCACGATCTGCGTGGCGAAGCGTCCCTCGGCAATGGCACGCGCGGCGCGGCGCTGGCTTTCGAGCGCGAGGGCATCCTGCTGGGCGCGGCTGATGTCATAGCGCCGGGCGACGTTTTCCGCGGTGATGCCCATGTGCACTCGCTGGAAGGGGTCGTGAAGCACGCCGTTCATGAAGTCGATGGCGCTCGCGTCACCCAGCCGTGCGCCCCAGCGCAGTCCGGGCAGCATGAATGGTCCACGGCTCATGCTTTCGGCGCCGGCTCCAATGGCGATGGAGGTGTCACCCAGCTGAATCGCCTGTGCCGCGGAGATGATCGCCTGCAGGCCCGAGCCGCACAGCCGGTTGACGTTGAACGCAGGCGTGGTGCAGGGGATACCGGCATCGATAGCGGCGAGACGGCCCAGGTAGGCGTCTCTCGGCTCGGTCGCGACCACGTTTCCCATTACCACATGCCCGACCTGGTCCGGCGCAACTCCGGATCGCTCCAGCACCGCGCGCACCACGCTCGTGGCCAGCGAACCCAGCGGCACATCCTTCAGTGCGCCGCCAAAGCTGCCTATGGCTGTTCGAACGGCTCCGACAACGAAAATCTCGCGCTCTAACATGGCATCGCCCGTCCAGAATTAGCTGTGTTGCTGCAACCGCACAGCAACGCTTTGCCGCATTCTTGGGCAGGCGAAGACCGCCGACATCGTCCACACGGCTTAGCCTCGCGCCGCGTTTTAGTCTTTCCAGACGATGAGGCTGGCCGTCGTGCTGTGTGGAAATGAGGCTGAGCGAGGCACCCGACGCTACCGGCGGGCCTGTCCGCCGCCCATCAAGTCGATCAAGGAGAGGTACATGTCCGTTATCGCAATTACAGGAAGCGCGTCAGGCATCGGCGCCGCGCTCAAGGAGCTTCTTACCAGCGCCGGCCATACCGTGATCGGCATCGATCGCAGCCAGGCTGATGTCGAGGCCGATCTGTCCACCGCCGAAGGACGTGCCGCCGCGGTCGCAGCGGTGCTGGAGCGCTGTTCGAACGTGCTCGATGGCCTGGTCTGCTGCGCCGGCGTCGGGGTCACCGCGCCCAGTAGCGGCCTGGTCGTGGCGGTCAATTATTTTGGTGTCAGCGAGCTGCTGGATGGTCTGGCCGACGCCTTGTCTCGCGGCCAGCAGCCAGCAGCGGTGGTCGTCGGTTCAGTTGCTGCCACCCAGCCTGGGGCTGCTGAGCTACCGATGGTCGAGGCGATGCTTGCCGGCGACGAAGCCCGCGCGATCGAACTGGCCGAACAGGGCGGTCAGACGCACCTGGCCTACGCCGGCTCGAAATTTGCCGTGACCTGTCTGGCGCGGCGCAACGTGGTCGAGTGGGCGGGGCGCGGTGTGCGCCTGAACGTGGTTGCGCCCGGCGCGGTGGAGACTCCGCTGCTGCAGGCTTCTAAGGCCGACCCGCGTTACGGCGAATCGACGCGCCGCTTCGTCGCGCCGCTGGGGCGCGGCAGCGAACCGCGCGAGGTAGCAGAGGCGATCGCCTTCTTGCTCGGGCCGCAGGCGAGCTTCATTCACGGCAGCGTGTTGTTCGTCGACGGCGGCATGGACGCCCTGATGCGGACAAAAGTCTTCTGAGGCGGCCCCGCGGCAACGACACGAAAAACGCCTGGCTTGCCAGGCGTTCTGGCTTCAGGCGCCGACCTCCGTCAACGCGAGCGGCGCCATTGCTGCCGGAACGGGTGCTGCCGCTGCGTGATAGGCACGGCTGCAATAGAGCATGACCAGCAGCCCCATCGGCACCAGCAGGAAGACATTGACGATCAAAATGGCGTAGCGCAGCGAGTCGTCGCCGAACGTGCTGCCCAGAACGTCGCTCAGCAGGCCGACCGCGAGCGGGCCGAGGCCAATGCCGAGCAACGTGGAGAATACCGTTTGCAGGGCGATTGCCGTCGCACGCTGCCAGGGGCTGACCAGCTGGGTCAGCAGGTTGAACGACGCCGCCACCCACCAGATGCTGAAGAAGCCGCTGAACGCTGCCCACAGCATGGCCGAGGGCACCGGCAATCCGGCGACGGTCAGCCAGGTGGCCTGCGGCCAGAGCAGATACAGCGCCAGGCCAGTCAACCCAAGCAGGTGCCCCAACAGCGGAATGCGCAGCAACCAGGCGCGATTCAGGGCGCTGAGCCGGTCGGTCAGCCAGCCGCTGAATACACCGCCGACGGCCATGGCGGCGCCACTGACCACGCCGGCGAGAATGCCCGCATGCTGCAGCGACAGCGCATGGCTGCGCACCAGAAAGCTGGTGTTCCACATGGCGAAGGCGTAGGCGCTGAAGGTGGTAAGCGCGCTGGCGCTCATCAGCAGGAGATAAGGCCGGTTGCGCAGCAGGGTCAGCGCCGACTGCAACAGGCGCTCGCCCGGGTCCGGATGCGCCACGACGCCGTCCCAGCGGCCGCGTTGGGGTTCACCCAGGAAGCCGAAGATCAGCGAGAGAAACAGCAACGGAATGGCGATCAGCACGAAGCCGGTGCGCCAGCCATGCACGTCGACCAGCCAGGCGCCGACGCTGAGGCCGACGATGGCCGACAGGGTGGGCGCGCCGGTGAAGCAGCTGATCGCCAGCGAGCGGTTCTGCACCGGATAAAGGTCGGCGATCAGCGACAGCGAGGTGGGGGTGACCGGGGTCTCGGTGGCGGCCACCAGCATCCGCGCCAGCGCCAGCACGACAAAGCCGGTGGCCATGCCGCAGAGCAGGGTGGCCAATGCCCAGAGCGCTGCGGTGATGGCCAGCACGCGCATGCGCGAGTGGCGATCGGCCAGGCGCCCGGCCGGCAGGCCGAGCAGGGCATAGACGGCGGCGAACGACAGGCCGGAGACCAGTCCCATGGCGGTGTCGCTGACGCCGAACTCCAGTTTGATCGGCTCGATCATCACCGACATGATCTGCCGGCCGATGAAGCTGCTGGCATAGGCCACCACCAGCAGCGCCAGCACCCCATGGGTGCGCCAGCCAAGGCGCGGCGGCGCTGCGTTGCCCGTCGTCATGCCGGCCTCCAGGTCAAGCCGGAGCGGCTCAGGCGCTCGCCTGGCGTTGCTTGAGCAGCGTCAGCGCGGTGTCCTCGATCATGTCCTCTTGACCACCGACCATGCCGCGGCGGCCCATCTCGACGAGAATCTCGCGTGCCGAGACGCCGTACTTCTTCTCGGCGCGTTTGGCGAACAGGAGGAACGAGCCATAGACGCCGGCATAGCCCATGGTCAGGGCGTCGCGGTCGCTGCGGATGGGGAAGTCCATGATCGGTACCACCAGGTCTTCGGCGACGTCCTGGATGCCGAACACGCTGACGCCCGTCTCGATGCCCATGCGGTCGCAGACCGCCACCAGCACCTCCATCGGCGTGTTGCCGGCGCCGGCGCCGAGGCCTGCGCAGGCCGCGTCGATGCGCGTCGCGCCGGCGCCGATCGCGGCGATGGAATTGGCCACACCCATCGACAGGTTGTGATGGCCATGGAAGCCGATCTCGGTTTCCGGCCTGAGCGCCTCGCGCAGCGCGGCGACCCGGGCACGAACGTCGTCCGGCAGCAGATAGCCGGCCGAGTCAGTGATGTACACGCAGTTGGCGCCGTAGCTTTCCATCAGCTTGCCCTGAGCGGCGAGGCCCTCAGGGCTATTCATGTGCGCCATCATCAGAAAGCCCACGGTGTCCATGCCGAGGCCGCGAGCATGGCTGATGTGCTGCTCGGAGACATCGGCCTCAGTGCAGTGGGTCGCCACGCGGATGGTGGCGACACCCATCTCATGGGCCATCTTCAGATGGTCGACGGTGCCGATGCCCGGCAGCAGCAGCGCCGAGACTTTGGCCTGCTTCATCAGCGGGATCACGGCCGAGAGATATTCCTCGTCGCTGTGCGCCGGGAAGCCATAGTTGACCGAAGTACCACCCAGGCCGTCGCCGTGGGTGACTTCGATCAGTGGCACGCCGGCCGCATCCAGGCCCTGGGCGATGCTTTTCATCTGCTCCAGGCTGATCTGGTGGCGCTTGGGGTGCATGCCGTCGCGCAGGCACATGTCGTGTACGGTGATTTTCTTGCCGCGAAGGTCCATGGCGCGCTCCTTAAAGCTCGGTCTGCTTGAGCAGTTCTTCGGCGAACATCTCGGCGGTGCGGGCCGAGGCTGCAGTCATGATGTCGAGGTTGCCGGCGTACTTGGGCAGGTAGTCGCCCAGGCCCTCGACCTCCATGAAGACGGAGACGCGATTGCCGTCGAATACCGGCCCGTTCACCAGCTGATAGCCCGGTACGTACTTCTGTACCTCGGCGATCATCGCGTGGATCGACTCGATGATCGCCGCCTCGTCCGGCGTGCCTTCCACCAGGCAATGCACGGTGTCGCGCATGATCAGCGGCGGCTCGGCGGGGTTGATGACGATGATCGCCTTGCCCTTTTTCGCGCCCCCGACCTGTTCCACCGCGCCGGCAGTGGTGCGGGTGAATTCGTCGATGTTCTTGCGCGTGCCCGGCCCGACCGACTTGGACGCGGCGGTGGCGATGATCTCGGCATATTCGACCGGCTGCACGCGCGACACCGCAGCCACCAGTGGAATGGTCGCCTGGCCGCCGCAGGTGACCATGTTAACGTTCTTCGCCCCGGCCTTGAGGTTGTCCTTGAGGTTCACCGGCGGCACGCAGTAAGGGCCGATGGCGGCGGGGGTCAGGTCGATCATCAGCACGCCCAGCTCGGTCAGCTTGCGGCTGTTCTCGGCGTGCACATAGGCGCTGGTGGCGTCGAAGGCGATGCGGATGTCATCGGCCGCGACGTGCGGCAGCAGGCCGTCGACGCCCTCGGCGGTGACCTTCATGCCCATTTCCTCGGCGCGCTTGAGGCCTTCGGAAGTCGGGTCGATGCCCACCATCCAGACCGGCTCCAGCACTTCGCTGCGCTTGAGCTTGTACAAGAGGTCGGTGCCAATGTTGCCGGGCCCGATCAGGGCGCAGCGGATCTTCTTGCTCATGATGTTCTCCCGATTGAGATGCAGCTCACTCGATGAAGCGCAGGCTGGATTCGCCGATCCCGCTGAGCGTCAGGCTGACCTGGTCGCCAGCGGCGACCGGGACCAGAGGGGCGAGGGCGCCCGACAGGATGATTTCGCCCTTGCGAAACGGAATGCCCAGTCGACCGAGGGTGTTCGCCAGCCAGGCTACGGCAGCGCAGGGGTGGCCCTGCACCGCGCTGCCCAGGCCGCTACCGGCGGGCTCGCCGTTCTTCAGCAGCTGTAGCTGCACTTGGGCGAGGTCGATCTCGCGGGGGGCGATGCGCTGCGGGCCTAGGGCGAAGACACCGCAGGAGGCGTTATCGGCCACGGTGTCCTGGATGCGGATCTGCCAATTGTCGATACGCGAATCGACAATCTCGAAGCAGGGCGCGACGTATTGGGTCGCGGCCAGGACATCCTCGGCGCTAATCTCGGTGCCGGTCAGGTCTTCTCCGAGGATGAAGGCGATCTCGCCTTCGGCCCGCGGCTGTACCAGGCGGTACGCGCGCAGGCTGACGTCGCTGGCGTCGGGAACCTGCATGCGATCGGTCAGGAAACCGAAGTCGGGCTGATGCACATTCAGCATCTGCTGGACGGCCTCGCTGGTGACGCCGATCTTCTTGCCAATTACGCGCTCACCGAGCTGCTCGCGGCGCTGCAGAAAGCGCAGGGAGATGCGATAGGCATCCTCGAGCTGGATGTCCGGGTGGCGATGGGTCAGGGGCGGCAGGCTGCGCCGGCCTTGAAGGGCGTTGAAGAGCTCGTCACCGAGGGCTTCGATCAGTTGCGGATCAAGCATGGAGAGCGCTCCTCAACCGGGCCAGACGCTGGATTCGGCGCCGCCGTCGACTTCGATGATCTTGCCGGTCACCCAGCGCGACGCCGGGGTGGCGAGATAGAGTGCGGCGGCGGAGATGTCTTCGACTTCGCCGAGGCACTTCATCGGCGTGTTCCGCTCCATGGCCGTGCGCATCTGCTCGGGCATCACCCGGTTGAGCGCGTCGGTGAGGATTGGGCCGGGCGCGATGGCGTTGACCCGCACCGCCGGCGCGAAGTCATGCGCCAGCAGCCGGGTCAGCTGCGACAGCGCGGCCTTGGCGGCGCCATATGCACTGAACTGCGGCTGTGCGTAGCGCGCCGCGCCCGAGGTGATATTGAGGATGTTGCCGCCGCCGGCCTGGCGCATGTGCGGAACGCACAGCTGGGTCAGCGCATAGGCGGAGCTGACGTTGAAACGCAGCACCTGCTCGAACTCCTCGGCGCTCATCTTCAGCGGGTCGTTCGGCCCGGCGCCGCCGGCGTTGTTGACCAGATGGGTGATGCGGCCAAAGGCCTCCAGCGCGGCTGCAACCGTGGCCTGGCGCATGGCGTCGTCGTTGACGTCGCAGCGCACGGCGATGGCCTCGCCACCGGCGGCACAGATTTCGGCGGCCACCGACTCGACGTCGGCGACGGTGCGTGCAGCGCACACCACGCGCGCGCCGGCCTCTGCGTAGGCCAGGGCAATGGCGCGGCCGATGCCGCGGCCGGCACCGGTCACGATGGCAACGCTGTCATGCAGGGTGAAGCGGTCGAGCAGACTCATGGCGGTTCCTTGTCTCGTTGTACGCGGTCAGGCTCAGGCCTGGGCACTGACCGGAGATTGTGCGGGAGCCCAGAGGTCGGGCAGGCCGGGGTCGGTATCGTGGATCAGGCGCTTGAGCAGCACCTTCAATACCTGCGAATCAGTCGGGCCAAGCTTCTCGGTGACTTCCTGCTCGACTGCCTTGGCCAGGGCGATCTGCTCCAGCGATATTTCGCGCCCGGCGGCGGTAAGCAGAAAGCGCAGCACGCCGAACTGCTTCTCGGCCACCACATAGCCCTGCTTTTCGAGGAACAGCATCATCGACAGCGTGACCTCGCGGCCGGTGTAGCTGACGAATTCGTTGATCTCTTCGAGCGTCAGGTTGTCCTGAATGCACAGCACCGAGAGAACGAAGAAGGCATGCTCATCGATCTTCTGGCTGTGCAGCAGCCGGCGCAGCGCATCGAGCAGCTGATAGTGCGCACGGCCGACCAGATAGCCGAGCAGGTCCTCGGTGTAGCTGCATTCCGGTGGCGGCTCGGAGCCCAACCGCAGTGTCTCGCGCGCCTTGCAGGTGGCAAGCGCGTACTGCCCGCTCTGGAAGGCCAGCGGCGGCAGGTCGGTCTTGTCGAAGGCCAACACCTCGCCGACAAAGATCAGGTGGTCGCCGCCTTCGTAGGTAAAGGCAGTGCGGCACTGGAAGCGTGCCGTGCAGTCCATGAACAGCGGTGTGTCGTTGATGCCCTGGTCGAGCGTGACGCCGGCGAACTTGTCTTCGCCGCGCGAGGCGAAACGGCCAGAGAGCAGCTGCTGGTCGGCCGACAGCACATGCACGTTCCAGTGCTTGTTGTTGGAGAACGCCGGCAGGCTCAGCGCCGACTTGGCCAGGCTCCAAAGCACCAGCGGCGGATTTAGCGAAACCGAGTTGAAGCTGTTGGCCGTCACGCCCACCGGCTCGCCATCGGCACCGCGCGTGGTAATGATGGTGACCCCCGTGGTGAAGGTACTGAGCGCTGCGCGGAACGCCTGGGGGTTGAAGCTGGCTGGAGCAGTCATGGTCTGCCTCACAAATCGGGTCAGTCGTGATTGCAGTATTCGCAGCCCGGCCTGCGCCAACATCGTCTTTACGGACTAAGGGAAGCGCAGTGGTTCGCGTCGTCCGGATGGACGAGGCCGTGTCGTTCGGCGACCACTAATGTGGCGCGAACAAGAACAACGGGAATGCCCGGAGGCCGTATGAATGCGAACCTGCGATCCATCGACGAGGTCGGCGAGCTGCTGGCCGCCCAGAGGCAGGCCTTCGACCGCGAGGGCGCGGTCAGTTTGGAAACGCGCAAGCGCCGGCTGCAGGCGGTGATCGACCTGCTGGTGGCCGAGCAAGGGCCGCTGGTCGAGGCGATGGACGCCGATTTCGGCGGCCGCCACCCCGGCTATGGGCTGATGACCGACATTCTCGGTGCACTCGCTTCGCTCAAGCATGCCCGCGAGCATTTTGAAGGCTGGATGCAGCGCGACCCTCGGCCGGCGTTCGCGCCCTACGATCAGCTCGGGGCCGAGGCCTGGGTGCAGTACCAGCCCAAGGGTAGCGTCGGCATCATCGGCACCTGGAACGCACCGATCTTTACCTTGTTGAGTCCGCTGGCCGGTGTGCTGGCGGCCGGCAACCGGGCCATCCTCAAACCCTCGGAAGTGACCGCAAACACTGCGTCTGTGCTGGCGGCGGCGATCGGCGAGCGCTTCGATCCGCTCGAGCTGGCAGTCGTCACCGGCGGCGTCGAGGTCGGACAGGGCTTTGCCAGCCAGCCGTTCGATCACCTGGTATTCACCGGCAGTACCGCCATCGGCCGCGACGTGATGCGCCGCGCCGCGGAGAACCTGGTGCCGGTAACGCTCGAGCTGGGCGGCAAATCGCCGGTGATCGTCGGGCGCAGTGCGGACATCGCTGATGCGGCGCGGCGTCTGGCAATCGCCAAGCTGACCAATGGCGGGCAGATCTGCGTCTCGCCGGATCTGGTCTATGTCCCGGTCGAGCACAAGCAGGCGTTCATCGAGGCCTTCCGCGCCGCGGTGACCGCGCTGTATCCGAGTGCCAACGGCAACCCCGACCTGGTGGCGGTGGTCAACGAGCGGCACCTGCAGCGCATCGACCGCTACCTGGCCGACGCCGTCGAGCAGGGCGCCGAGGTGCTGCACTGCCCGGACGAGGCGCCGGTCGCCAGCAGCCGCAAGCGCCCGCTGAGCCTGGTGGTCAACCCGCCACTGCACAGCCGGGTGATGGAGGAAGAACTGTTCGGCCCGATCATGGTGCTGCTGACCTACAGCGACCTGCCGTCGGTGGTGGCCGAGATCAACGCCCGGCCGCGTCCACTGGCGCTGTACTACTTCGGACAGGACCCCGCCGAGCAGGACTACGTGCTCAGTCACACGCTGTCCGGCGGGGTGACGATCAACGACGCCATGCTACACCCGGCCATGCACGACGCGCCCTTCGGTGGCGTCGGCGCCTCCGGCATGGGCCATTACCACGGCCGCGAAGGCTTCTGTCAGTTCAGCCACGCGCGCACGGTGTTCAAGGCCCCGGCGTATGACCCGCGGGGCGAATGGGGAATGCTGCCGCCCTATGGCGAGCAGTTCCTGATGGCGATGCAGGCTCAGGTCACCGCTGATTGAGCGGGTGTTCCACGCGGCTAAACAAGTACGGCTCACAGCTGTGACAGGGAGTCCCATGCTCGGATCGATCACCATTGCCCAGCGCCTCTGGTGCTGGGCGCTGCTGGCCAGCGTCCTGTTCTTCTCCGCGGTCGGGCTCGGCTGGTACGGTTTGCAGCAGGCCCGCGACAGCCTGCGCACCGTTCACGACGAACATCTCGCGGCGCTATTGTCGTTTGGTGAGATCGAGCGCCTGCTCGATGAAAACCGCCGGTTGATGTTGCTGGCTTTCCAGTTCGATCCGCAGGGCCCGCTGGTGGTGGCCCACGACCGTCCGGTCGGCGCCGTGCTCGATACGGTCGAGGCCAATAGCCGGCGGATCGCCGAGGTCTGGGGCGGCTACCGGCAGAAGTCGCTCGGCGCCGAAGAGCAGAAGGCCGCGCAGGGCTTCGATGATCGTTACCAGGCATGGCTGGCCGAACAGGAAATGATGGTCGAGACACTGCGCATCGGCGACTACCGCACCGGAGGGATGCTCTCGTTCCTGCGCGTCGGCGAACCGGAGGGCGAGGCGGCGAGCCACGCGCTGGCAGACCTGCGGGCCATTCAGGAGGCCGGCACCGCGCAGGCCTACGCGCAGGCCCAGCAGAGCTACCAGGCCAGCGTGATCGCTTACCTGATGCTGGCGGTGCTCGGTGCTCTGGCCGGCGGCGCAACGGCTGTCAGCACACTGCTGCGGCTGCGCAGCGCCTTCGCCGCGGCCGGTGAGCAGCTCGCGTCGATCGCCCGCGGCGACCTGTCACCGCGAGGCGAGGTGCAGGGCCGCGACGAGGTTGCGCGGATGTTGCGCGACATCGAGCTGATGCGCGATCAGTTGCGCAGCCTGATCGACGCGATGCACCGCCAGGTGCGCGAGCTGAGCGTCGAGGCGCGACGCATGGCTGAGGAGGCTGGGCAGGCGTCTCTGGCGACCCAGCAGCAGGCCGACGCGGTCGCGAGCATCTCCAGCGCGGTGGAAGAGCTTTCGGTCTCGATCGACGAGGTGCAGGAGCACGCCGGAGCGTCTCGCCGGGTTACCCAGGCCTCAGCCAGCCGCTCCGGCGAGAGCGAAGGGTTCATTCGCGCCATGGCGCAGGAGATGCAGGACATCGCCGAAGCGGTGACACGCACGGCGGAGCATGTCCGCGCGCTGGATCATCGTTCCGGCGAGATTGGTAGCGTGCTCGGTATCATTCAGAACGTTGCCGAACAGACCAACCTGCTGGCGCTCAACGCTGCCATCGAAGCCGCCAGGGCTGGAGAACAGGGCCGTGGCTTCGCCGTGGTGGCTGACGAGGTGCGCATGCTCGCCCGTCGCACGACCAGCTCCATCAGCGAAATCGGTAGTACCGTCAGCCGCATCCAGGAAGGCACCCGCGAAGTAGTGTCGGGCATGGAGGCGACTATCGTACGGGTGCAGGTTGGTGCCGGCCTGGCGGAGCGCGCAGGCTCGCTGGTCGGGATGATCCGTTCTGGGACGGAAGAGGTCATCGGCGCCGTCGACGGCATCGGTTCGGTGCTGCACGGCCAGGCCGTGGCAACGCGGGAGATCGCCCAGCGCATCGAGGGCGTTTCCTCCGCAACCGGCGAGCTGTCGGCCAACGCCGAGCGCAGTGCCAGGGCGGCCGCCGATCTGGAACGCCTGGCCGTGCAGCTGAACCAGCTGTCGGCACGTTTTCATACCGAAGAGCGCAGGCGTGACGCGAGCTGACCGCCCTTCACCAGCAGAGAGCACATCGATGAATGACACGACTCCCTCGAACACGGCGCTACCGGCTCAGCTTCCGTCCGGCTGGCCGCGCCGCCAGGTTCTCAAGGCTGGCGCACTGGCGCTCGGCGTGACCATGGCCGGGCGTTTCGCCTTCGCTGCCGACAATGGCTCGGCATTGACCGCTAGCGAATATGACGCCCTCGACGCCTGGGCAATGGCCGAGGCAGTGCGCGCGGGCGAGCTGTCCGGCGCGCAGTTGCTGGCGGCCGCACTGGCGCGCTACCGGGCGGTCAACCCGCTGGTCAATGCGGTGAACATGTTGCACGAGGATTACGCCCGTGCGCTGCTGGCCGAACGTAGGGCGGCGGGCGAGGCGGGGAGTGGCGCGCTCGCCGGCGTGCCCCTGCTGGTCAAGGACCTCAGCACCTATCTGCAGGGCACGTCGACCAGCCACGGCAGCCGACTGTTCCGTGACGCGCCGCCGGCGGCGTTCACCAGCACGCTGATTGCCCGCTATCAGGCCGAGGGCGCGCTGCCGTTCGGCAAGACGGCAACCCCGGAATTCGGCCTGACCACGACCACCGAGTCGACGCTCTGGGGTCAGACGCGTAATCCCTGGAACCTCGAACACAGCGCCGGCGGCTCGTCCGGCGGCGCCGCTGCGGCGGTGGCCGCGGGCATCGTCCCGGCGGCGCATGCGACCGATGGCGGCGGTTCGATCCGCATTCCGGCCTCCTATTGCGGGCTGGTGGGGCTCAAGCCCAGCCGCTACCGCACGCCGAGCGGCCCGGGGCGGTTCGAGGGCTGGTTCGGCGCCAGCGTGGCGAACGTGGTGTCGCGCTCGGTGCGCGACACGGCGCTGTTCCTCGATGTCGGCCAAGGCCATGAACCGGGCAGCCCGTACTGGACCCAGCCGCTTGAGCGGCCCTTCGTCGAAGAACTCCGGCGGGAGCCCGGGCGCCTGCGCATCGCGTTGGTCAAGCGCTCGCTGACCGGCGCCGAGCTGGATCCGGCCGTCGCCCAGGTGCTCGACGACAGCGTCAAGCTGCTGCTCAGTCTCGGCCACGAGATCGAGGAACTGAGCCTGCCGGTCGACCCGCGCGAGCTGTTTGGTGCCCACGGTACGGCTGGCGCGGCGGCCACCGCGGCGACCATCCGCGAGCGCGAGCAGGCCCTCGGCCGCGCCCTGCGCGATGACGATCTGGAAGAGGTCACCCGTACCGTGCTCGGCAACGGCGAACGGGCCAGCGCCGTGCAGCTGTATCGCGCCCGGCACGCGTTCGAACAGATCAGCGACAGCATGGAGCAGGTGTTCGGGCGCTTCGACCTGATCCTCTCGCCGGTGACTGCCAACCTGCCGCCGAAGCTCGGTGAACTGCGTCTCTCGCAGTCCTGGGACGAATACGCGCACAAAGCCATGGGCAGCGCGTCCTTCACGGTGCTGGCCAACGTGAGCGGGCAGCCGGCGATCTCGCTACCGCTGGGCATGAGTGGAGACGGTCTGCCGGTGGGCATGATGTTCACCACGCGTCTGGGAGACGAGGCGCTGCTGCTGCGCCTGGCCAGCCAGCTGGAGCAGACCCGCCCCTGGGCCGATCGCCGCCCCCGCCTGGCGGTCTAGCGCCTGCATCGATTTCTCACTGCCGAAGCCGCCCGGTAGGCTCGCGCCGCATTCAGTTGAATCGGTCCGAGCCAGCGGGCGCCTGTCTTTCAGGCGGGTTCTCGTCGCGCCAGCCGAGTACAACCCTAGTCCACTTTGACGATGAGTCCGGTGATCCGTCCTCTCGATAATCAGGCCAACCGCGTCGTCCTGTTGCGGTGCCCACGTGAGGATTCCGAGATGGCAGCCACTCGCCAGAAAACACAAGAAGAAATCGATCTGATCGAGCGCGCGCGGCAGATGATCCCCGCGCTCAAGGCGCGAGCCGCGCAGGCAGAAAGTCAGCAGAAGATCCCCGACGAAACCATCGCCGACATGCAGGAAGCCGGGCTGTTCCGCGTGCTGCAGCCCAAGCGCTTCGGTGGCTACGAGGCAGACTTGCGCACCTTTGCCGAAGTCCAGATGGCCCTGGCCGAAGGCTGCATGTCCACGGCCTGGATCTATGGCGTGATCGGCGTGCACCCCTGGCAGCTGGCGCGCTATCCGCTGCAGGCGCAGGAAGACGTCTGGGGCGACGACCAGTCGACGCTGATGTCATCCACCTACATGCCCGTCGCCAAGGTGACCGAGGTCGAGGGCGGCTATCGCATCAGCGGGCGCTGGGGCTTTTCCAGCGGCAGCGAACATTGCCGCTGGTGCCTGCTAGGCGGAATCATCCCGGCCGATGAGAATGGCGAGGGTGCCGAGCACGGGACCTTCCTGGTGCCACGCAGCGACTACCGCATCGAGCGTAACTGGGATGTGCTGGGCCTGCGCGGCACCGGCAGCCACGACATCGTGGTCGAAGATGCCTTCGTCCCGGCCCACCGCGTGCAGCGCACCAACAACTCCAGCCTCGAAGCCACGCCGGGCCGCGAGGTGAACAGCAACCCGCTGTACGGCATTCCGTTCGCGCAGGTCTTCACCCGCGCGGTGTCCACCTCCTGTCTGGGCGCGCTGCAGGGCGCGATCACCGAGTTCCGCGAGAACGCCGCGCGGCATATCGGCAAGCACGGCGCGAAGACCGCCGAAGACCCGCTGGCGCAGGAAACCGTGGCCGATGCCGCGCTGACCCTGGATATGCTGCGCCTGGTGCTCGAACGCAACTACGAGCAGCTGCAACAGATCGCCGCCGGCAACGCATTCCCGGACGTCGAAACCCGGCTGCTGTATCGCTACCAGTCTGCCTACGTCACCAACACCTGTGCCGAAAAGGTCAGCGGCATCCTCCGCTGCATGGCCGCTTCGGGCCTGTACGAGAGCAACCCGGTGGCGCGCATCTTCCGTGACCTGCACCAGGCGCGAGGGCACATCTCGAACAACGTTGCGGCGTTCGCCCGCACCTACGGCGCGGTGCAGCTCGGTCTGCCCAACCCTGACCCGTACGTGTGACGCGCAGCCCGCCACCTTAGCAGGTGGCGGTTCGTTGAACCTGGCAAGTGAGTCGGACATGCATAACAACAATGAGTACGTGGCCACCTGCGACGTGCTGGTGGTCGGTTCGGGCGCGGGGGCGATGACGGCAGCCGTGACCGCGGCAGATCAGGGCCTTTCGGTGCTGATGATCGAGAAGGCTGCCCAGTATGGCGGCACCTCGGCGCTGTCTGGCGGCGGCATCTGGATACCCAATAATCACTATTTCAAGGCCATCGGCGGCAAGGACAGCTATGAGCAGGCGATGGCGTACTTGAAAGCGTCTGTCGGTGATCGTGTCGACGAGACGCGTCTGCATGCCTACCTGAGCCAGGCACCGGAAATGATTCGCTACCTGGAGCAGCACACCCGTGTGCATTACACCGTGGCGGACAAGTATCCCGACTATTACCCAAACCTGCCCGGTGCTCTGCACGGCGGCCGCACCCTGGACCCGGAACTGTTCGATACCAGCGTGCTCGGCGAAGAGCTGGAGAACCTCCGTGAGGCCTCGCCGACCACCCTGTTGATGGGTCGCATCGCCTGGACCGCACGCCACGCACACAAGGCCATGGCCAAGACCCCGGGTTGGCGCTTGCTGATCATGTGGCTGATCCTGCGCTACAAGCTCGACTTCGCGTGGCGCCGCAAGACCCGCCGCGACCGCCGAACTGCGCTGGGCAACGCGCTGGTGGCGAGCCTGCGCGCGTCGATGCTCGACCGCGATATCCCGCTGTGGCTGAAGACCGACTTTCGCGAGCTGATCGAGGAAGACGGCAAGGTGGTTGGCGTGGTCGCCGAACGGAATGGCCAGCTGCTGCGTGTTCGCGCATTGCGCGGCGTGATTCTTGGTGCCGGCGGCTTCGAGCAGAATCAGGCCCTGCGCGAGCGCTACCTGCCGCAGCCGAACAACCACGAGTGGAGTGCCACGCCCAAAGGCAATAACACCGGCGCGGCACTGGAGGCCGGGCAGAAGCTCGGCGCCGCGACCGATCTGCTGGACTGGGCCTGGTGGGCGCCAACCCTGCAGGTGCCGGGCGAGGCCCAGTCACGCGGAGTGTTCGCCGAGCGCGCCTTCCCGGGCGCCATCGTGGTCAACGGCCAGGGCCGGCGCTTCGTCAACGAGGCCGCACCCTATCTGGAATTCGTCGACGCCATGTACCGCGACAACGAAGCCACCGGCGGGCAGAGCGTGCCGGCCTGGGTGATATTCGATGCGAAATTCCGCTTCGGCTACGCGATGGGCCCCTTGATGCCGGGGCAGATCATGCCCGACAGCCGCCTGCGCAAGGAGTGGCTCGGCAGCGTCTACTGGAAGGCCGACAGCCTCGACGAACTGGCCGGGCAGATCGGCGTCGACGCCGAGGGGCTGCGTGAGACCGTGGCGCGCGTCAACCGCTTCGCCAGCTCCGGCGTGGATGAGGACTTCGGCCGCGGCGGCAACATCTTCGACCGCTACTACGGCGATTCCAACGTCAAGCCCAACCCCTGTCTGGCGCCGCTGGCCAAGGGGCCGTTCTACGCCATGCGCATGAACGCCGGGGACATTGGCACCAAGGGCGGGCTGCTGACCAACGCCCAGGCGCAGGTACTGCGCGAGGCGGACGGTGAGCCGATCCCGGGGCTGTACGCCATCGGCAACACCTCGGCTTCGGTCATGGGTATCCGCTACCCAGGTGCAGGCGCCACCCTGGGTCCGGCGATGACCTTTGGTTACATCGCTGCACACCACATCGCCAACAGCCGCTGAGGAGCGACCGATGAATGCACGTCTGCAGGGCAAGATTGCCGTGGTCACCGGTGGGGCCAGCGGCATGGGCGCGAGCACGGTACGCCGGTTCGCCGCCGAAGGCGCCCGGGTGGTGCTGACTGACCTCAACGCCGAAGCCGGCCAGCGCCTGGCGCAGGAATTGGGCGAGGCGGTGAGCTTCATCGAGCAAGATGTCAGTGACCCGCATAGCTGGCAGGCCCTTGGTGCGTATATCGAAGCGCAGCATGGCCGGCTCGACGTGCTGGTCAACAATGCCGGCATCCTCAAGGCCGGCTCGGTAGAGGACACCACGCTTGAAGAATGGCAGCGTCTGATGCGGGTCAATGCCGATAGCGTGTTTCTCGGCTGTCAGACCGCGGTCGCGCTGATGAAGCGTGGCGGCGGTGGCTCGATCGTCAACCTCGCCTCAGTCACCTCCATGGCCGGCAAGCCGGATTATCTGGCCTACAGCGCCAGCAAGGGAGCGATCGCCGCGCTGACGCGCAGTGTCGCGGCCTTCGGCCGGGCACACCGCATCCGCTGCAACTCGGTTCACCCCGATGGCGTGCTGACGCCCATGACCCGCGCGGTCTACCCGGCGGGCATCGACCCGGAGCGGCTGACCATCGACGCTAACCCGATGAACCGTGCCTGCCGGCCAGAGGATGTGGCCAACGCCATCGTTTTTCTCGCGTCCGACGAAGCTCGGGCCATCAACGGCATAGAACTGCGCATCGATAGCGGCCAGTTCGTCATGAGTATCTGAGCATGAACGCGCCCGAATACCTCACTCTCACCGTGGCCGAGGTGGTTCATGAAACCGCCGACAGCTGCTCGTTCGTCTTCGACGTGCCCCCGGCGTTGGCGGGGCGCTTCAGTTATCGCCCCGGTCAGTTCCTCACCCTGCGCATACCTCACGGCGACGACTGGCTGCCGCGCTGCTATTCGCTGTCCAGCTGCCCGCTGCACGACGAACCGCTGCGCGTGACGGTCAAGCGCGTCGCCGACGGTCGCGGCTCCAACTGGCTGTGCGATCGGCTCAGCGCCGGCGACAGCGTGCAGGTGCTGCCACCGGCCGGGGTGTTCGTGCCGAAGACGCTGGACACTGACCTGTTGCTGTTCGCCGGCGGCAGCGGCATCACGCCGGTGCTGTCGATCCTGCGCGCAGCGCTAAAGGAGGGCAGGGGGCGCATCCGTCTGGTCTATGCCAATCGCGATGAAAACTCCGTGATCTTCCGCGATCTGCTGCGTCAGCTGGCACTGCATCACCCGACGCGGCTACAGGTCATTCACTGGCTCGACAGCGTCCAGGGCCGGCCATTGCCCGAGCAACTGGCGACCTTCGCCGAAGGATTTGCCCAGGCCGAGGCGTTCATCTGCGGCCCGGGACCGTTCATGGATGGTGCGGTGGCTGGGCTCAAGGCCGCCGGCTTGCCGGGACAGGCGGTGCATGTTGAGCGCTTCGTTTCGTTGCCCGGTGAAGGCGAGCAGCCGACTGAATCGGTCGTCGAGCATGCCGGCGCTCTGGCCGCGCGGCTGACCGTGGAGCTCGACGGTGAGCGACACAGCCTCGATTGCCAGCCGGGCGAGCTGTTGCTAGCGGCCATGCGCCGCGAGGGCCTGCAGCCGCCACATTCCTGTCTGGTCGGCGCCTGCGCGTCGTGCATGTGCACGCTGGTGGAGGGCGAAGTGGAACTCCTGGCAAATGAGGCGCTGGATGCCGAGGAACTCAAAGAAGGATGGACGCTGGCCTGCCAGGCCATCGCACTGACCTCCAATGTTCACCTGCGCTTTCCCGACTGACCGAGCAGAGACCGACATGACCGTGCTGATTTCCCCATCGAGCGAAACCCGAGACGGCGCTGCTAGCGTCGCACAGACCCTGCCACAACTGGTGTTCGCCGCGGCCCAGGTGCATGCCGGCCGTGTCGCGCTGGAGCAAGGCGAGCGGCACATCGACTACCGCGAGCTGCCCGACCAAGTGCTGGCCGTCACTCGCGGCCTGATGGCAGTAGGGATCGAAGCCGGCGACCGCGTGGCCATCTGGGCGCCGAACGGCATCGACTGGGTGCTGCTTGCTCTGGGCCTGCAATGCGCCGGTGCCGTGCTGGTGCCGCTCAATACCCGTATGAAGGGCGCCGAGGCCGCAGACATCCTCGCGCGCAGCGGCACGCGCCTGCTGTTCGTCGAAGGGCAGTTTCTCGGTGCGGATTACCCGGCGATGCTGGCGCCTCATCGCCCCGCCAGCCTGGAACAGGTGGTCACACTCGACAGCACCGCGGCCGCGGCGACCGACCTGACCCTTGCCGAACTCCGCACACGGGGCGAGGACGTTCCGCTCGAAGCAGCCCGCGCCCGTGCGCTGGCGGTACGTCCGGATGACCTCAGCGACCTGCTCTACACCTCCGGCACCACCGGCAAGCCGAAGGGCGTGATGAATGCGCACGGGCAGAGCCTGCGCGCCTTCAGTGAGTACGTGCGGATCATCGGGCTACGGCCGGGCGATCGCTACCTGATCGTCAATCCGTTCTTTCATTCGTTCGGCTACAAGGCCGGCTGGCTGACCTGCCTGCTTGCCGGCGCGACCATCCTGCCGCACCCGGTGTTCGACGCCGAGGCGATTTTCGAGCGTGTCGCCCGCGAGCGCATCACCGTACTGCCCGGGCCGCCGGCGCTGTACCTGTCGATGCTCGCCCATCCACGCTTGGAAAGCGCCGACCTCGGCAGCCTGCGCATCGCGGTCACCGGCGCATCGACCATTCCGCCGCAGCTGATCGAGCGCATACGCAATGAACTGGGCTGCAGTGTGGTGACGACTGCTTACGGACTGACCGAGTGTGGCGGTCTGGCGACCATCTGCGACCCGCGCGAGCCGGCGGAGATCATCGCTGTCACCAGTGGCCAGCCGATTCGCGGCACCGAAGTGCGCATCGTCGATGCACACAATCGGCCGCTGCCAGCGGACGAGAACGGCGAGATCTGCCTGCGGGGCTTCCATGTAATGCAGGGCTATTTCGATGACCCGGCGGCCACGGCCGAGGCGATCGACGCCGAGGGCTGGCTGCACACCGGCGATGTCGGCAGCCTCGATGCGAGCGGCAATCTGCGCATCACTGGGCGCCTGAAGGACATGTTTATCGTCGGCGGCTTCAACTGCTATCCGGCCGAGATTGAAGCCGCGCTGGGCGAACACCCGGACATCGCGCTGGTGGCGGTGTTGGGTATTCCCGATGCGCGCATGGGCGAGGTGGGTTGTGCCTGCGTGGTGCGCAAGGCCGGCGCGACGCTGGATGAAGACGAGCTGATCGCCTGGTCCCGCGAGCGCATGGCCAACTACAAGGTGCCGCGCCGCGTGGTGTTCTACGAGCAGCTGCCGACCAATGCCTCGAACAAGATCGACAAGCTGAAACTGGCTGCCGAACTGGCCTGACAAACCGCTGCGCCTTCGTCCGTATGGACCATGTGGCGCGGCCTGGCAGTTCTGATACTGCGTCTGCACCTCTCGAAGGGCATCGGTTGGATGGCTTAAGGAGCAGACCTTGAAAAACAAGAATAAGGTAATCGGGTACGCCGGCGTGCCGAGCCGGCCAGGGCGGCTGGTGCTGGCCCTTTCCGGCTTGGCGGTGAGTTCATCGGCGCTGGCGTTGCCCACCGTCGAGTTCGACAACGGGCTGGTGCTGCAATCGCAGATCACCGCCAACTACACGCTGTCGGTACGTACCGCCAGCCCCTCCAGCGAATACCTGGCGGACCTCAACAACGACGACGGCACGCGCAACTTCGACAAGGGCAGCCTGATCAACAATCGGCTCAGCCTGTTCGGCGAAATCATCGCGCGCAAGGACAACTATGGCGCCGTACTGCGCGGCAGCCATTTCTACGACGACGTCTACAAGAGCAGCAACGACAACGATTCGCCGCTGACGGTGAACAAGACCGGCGACCATCGCGAATTCACTTCGCGTGCCCGCAAGGACAGCGGTAGCAAGGCGCGGCTGCTGGATGCCTATGTTTTCGGCGATTTTCCGCTGGGCGAGCAGCAGTACCTCTCGGTCAAGGCCGGTCGGCACCTGCTGGCCTGGGGCGAAAGCCTGTTCTGGCCGAACATCAGCCAGGGCCAGGCGCCGGTAGACGCGACCAAATTCAACGTGCCCGGCACCGAAGCCAAGGACGCCTACCTGCCGGTGGGCCAGGTCTCAGCGGCCTGGTCGCTGAACGAGCAGCTGACCTTGACCGGCTTCTACCAGTACGAGTGGGAGCGGACTCTGCTCAACCCGGTAGGCGACTACTTCGGCTCGGACTACTTCGGCCCGGGTGCCCAGTTCTACCGGCTCGCACCTGGAATGATCAGTAGCCTGCCGGACAGCACGTTCACCGCGCTGACCTACGCCGGTGATGACAAGCCGCGCGATTCGGGGCAGTGGGGCGTGGGGCTGCGGTATTCGCCGACCTTCAGCACCGAGTTCGGCCTGTATCACTACCGCTACCACGACCGCGTCGCTGCGATGTTCTTCGATTTCACCGGCACCACGCGCTATTCCTCGGCGCCCGGGCTCGACGGGCTGGGCTACGGTCCCGGCGTGCCGAGCTACAAGTTCGGCTACTTCGAAGACATCAAGCTGACCGGCCTGAGTTTCACTACCAAGTACCGCGATGTGCAGATCGGCGGCGACATGAGTCTGCGCCAGGATGCCCCGGTGTACCTGAGCAACGGGGCGCCCACCACCGGCGACCTGCTGATGACCAACCTGAACTTCATGTACATGCTCGGACCGAACCGCTTCGCCCACCAGACCACGTTAATGGGCGAGCTGCTCAACGAGCGCATCCAGCGTGTCGACACCCTGCAGGTCAGCGGCGGCGGGGCCGGCATCGACGGCGCCTACGACGACTTCGAGTACGACGGCCAGACCCGCTCGAGCTCCTTGCTCGGCCTGGGTGTCTATTTCGACTATCCGGGGCTGTTCAGCGGCTGGGATCTGAACACCCGCGTGGTCTGGATGCAGACCCTCGACGGCAGCGGCACCCAGGGCCTGGGGCGCGACGAGAAGCGCCTGACCCTCGGCGCCGACTTCAAGTACCTCGGCAACTTCCAGGTCGGAGCGACCCTGGTCAACTACCTCTCCTCGCCGAGCATCGAGCACGGCCGGCTGCTGGCCGACCGCGACTACCTCTCGTTCAACGTCAAGTACACGTTCTGATCGGATAAGGGACTACTTATGCACCTTGCAAAACGAAACCTGCTGCTCGGCCTGGCCTTGCAGTTCGGGCTGGCCGGCGTCGCTCTGGCCGCCGCCAGCGAAGCGGAAATCGCCCGTCTGGGCCAGGACCTGACCTGTGTCGGCGCCGAGAAGGCCGGCAATGCCGACGGCAGCATTCCGGAATGGTCCGGCAAATGGTTGGGCGTACCGCCGCACGTGAACTTCACCGGCACCGGTGCGCACCCGATCGATCCCTACCCGGACGACAAGCCGCTGTTCGTCATAACCGCGCAGAACATGGCCGAGCACGAAGCGCGGCTGTCCGACGGGCAGAAGGCGCTGTTTGCCAAGTACCCGGACAGCTTCCGCATGCCGGTCTACCCCTCGCGGCGCGACTTCCGCATGCCTGACAGCGTCTGCCAGGCGACCCTCGAAAATGCCCGCAGCGCCAAGCTGGTGAGCGACGGGGAGGGTATCGAGGCCACCACGGGCGGCATCGCGTTTCCCTTCCCGCAGACCGGCCTTGAGCTGCTCTGGACGTCAAGTTTCTACACGTACCGGCCCTGGACCGAGGAGCTGACGTCCGACAATGCCTACGTGCTGGCTGACGGCAAGGTCAATTGGGGTCAGGTGAAGTCGCGCAACCTGGCGCCGCACCTGGAGCCCGGCCATGTCGGCCCGCAGGCCGGGCAGTCTTCGTTCTACTTCAACGAAACGCTAAAGCCGCAGCGTGATCGTGGCGAGATCAACACCGGCATGGAGTTCTGGAACCACCAGACCCAGCCGCGCCAGAGCTGGCGCTACGATCCGGGCACGCGGCGGGTCCGCCAGGCACCGGAATATGGCTTCGACATGCCGTTCCCCGGCACTGGCGGCTCGATCACGGTCGACGAGGTGCGCATCTTCAACGGCTCGCCGCAGCGCTACAACTGGCGCATCGTCGGCAAGAAGGAGATGTACGTGCCCTACAACGCCTACCGGGTGCACTCGCCGGAGGTCAGCTACGACGAGCTGCTGATGCCCGGCCACGCCAACCCCGAGCACATGCGCTACGAGCTGCACCGCGTCTGGGTCCTCGAAGGCACGCTCAAGGAGAACTACCGGCACCTGTACGGCAAGCGTGTGATGTACGTCGACGAGGACAGCTGGCTGATGCTCATGGGCGACAACTACGACACCCGCGGCGGGCTGTGGCGCACCTCGATGGTGAACTACTTCTACGCCTACGAGGCCGAGACCTGGCAGGCCGGCGCCGGCTTCTACCACGACCTGCAATCGGGCACCTACCTGGGGTTCAACCTGGTCAACGAGCAGCCGCAGGCCTATGTACTCAACCGCGGCAAGCTGACCGAGCGCAACTTCGGCCCCGAAGCGGCGCGCCGCTCCGGGCTGTAGTGCAACTGCCGGCGCACCCGCAAGGGGCGCCGGCTTTTTCTCGACCAGCGATCTCACAGGTCCCGCCATGAATGGACAATCCCTGTCTCCGTTTACACCCCTGCGCGTCGGCCCGCTGACGCTCAGGAACCGCTTCATCAAGGCCGCCACCAACGAGGGCATGTCGATTGACGGCGTGCCGAGCAAGCAGCTGGTGCGCTTCCACGAGTCGATGGCCGCTGGCGGCGTGGCCATGACGACCCTGGCCTATTGCTCGGTTAGCCTCGATGGCCGAACCCTGCCGGGGCAGATCGTGCTGCAGCCCGACAGCCTGCCGCACCTGCGTGTGCTGACCGACGCAGTGCATCGCCACGGCGGTGCGGCGTCGGCGCAGATCACCCACGGCGGCTGCTTCACCTTTCTGCGCGAACGCGCTACGCCGCGACCGCTGTCGGCCAGTGGCGGCTTCAACAAGATCGGCATGCTCAGCGGGATGTTCCGCAAACAGGCGATGCGCGAAACCGACATGAACCGTGTCATCGGCGACTTCGTCCAGGGTGCGCGGCTGGCCCGCGAGGCGGGCTTCGATGCGGTGGAAATCCACATGGGCCACGGTTACCTGCTCAGCCAGTTCATTTCGCCGCTGTACAACAAGCGCCGCGACGAGTACGGCGGCAGCCTGGAGAACCGCCTGCGCTTCCCGCGTCAGGTCCTGCGTGCGGTGCTGGATGCGGTGGGTAACGACTTGGCCGTGCTGTGCAAATACAGCATCACCGACGGCGTCACCGGCGGTAACCGCCCGGAAGACGGCGTCGCCATCGCCCGGCAGCTGGAGCGCGAAGGTGCGCACATGCTGGTGCTGAGTGCCGGCATGAATGCCGAATCGATCACCACCATGTTCGGTTCCTCGTTTCCCAAGGAGAACCGAGTGCGCCCGAGCAATCCGCTGGTCGCCGCCGCCATGGCGATCCAGCAGCTGCGTGAGCCGGTGGTGGATTTTCGCGAACTGTATCTACTGGATCATTCGCGGCGCATACGCCAGGCCGTTGAGCTGCCGCTCGCGTACCTGGGTGGCGTGACCAGCTTGCAGGGGACCCAACAGGTATTGGGTGAAGGCTTCGATGCCCTGGCCCTGGGGCGCGCGCTGATCGCCGAGCCCGACCTGGTCGCCAAGTTCGCCGATGGCACGTCGGAGCGGGGTATCTGCACGGCCTGCAACCGGTGCGTGGCTATGATGTACACCCCAGGTGGCACCAGCTGCGTGCTTGGTGCGCCTGGAGATGCGGTGCTCAATGCGCAGGCGGCGGCTTCATGAAATCCGTGAAGCCTGTTGTTCTGGCGCGAGAGAAGCAGGGCGAATCCTGCCATCCGCCAACCCGATAGTTGGACGGCACACCGCACTGCAGGTTAGTCGTTCAATGAGAAAGGCCCGGCCAAATGGCCGGGCCTTTCTATATCCAGAGTGAGCGTACCTACTGCACCCGCGGCTCGCGCGGCATGCCCAGCGCCCGCTCGGCAATGATGTTGCGCTGGATCTCGTTGCTGCCGCCGTAGATGGTGTCGGCGCGGGTAAACAGGAACAGCGACTGCAGGCGCGACAGCTCGTACGGGCCGCCGTCGAGAATTTCCGCCTGCGGCCCGAGCACATCCATCGCCAGCTTGCCCAGTTCGGCGTGCCAGGTGGACCAGGCCAGCTTGTAGATGGTCGCTTCCCGGCGCAGGCTGCCATCCTGCGGGCCGGACAGCATGCGTAGCGAGTTGTAGCGCAATACCCGCAGACCTGCCCAGGCCTGGGCCAGGCGCTGACGGATCAGCGGATCCTCGGCGGCACCGTTGCGCTTGGCCAGGCGGATCACCTCGTCCAGCTCATTCTGGAACTGCATCTGCTGGCCGAGCGTCGACACGCCACGCTCGAAGCCCAGCAGCGCCATGGCGATCTTCCAGCCGTCGCCCGGGCCGCCGATCATGCAGGCTGCCTCGGTCTGGGCGTCGTCGAAGAACACCTCGTTGAATTCGCTGGTACCGGTAATCTGCTGAATCGGTTGCACGCTGATGCCGGGCTGGTCCATCGGAACCAGGAGGAACGAAAGTCCATGGTGGCCGCGACTGTCGGGATCGGTGCGCGCCAGCACGAAGCACCAGTCCGACTCGTGGGCGAGAGAGGTCCAGACTTTCTGGCCGTTGATCAGCCACTTGCCGCTCGCCTCGTCGAAGCGCGCGCGGGTCTTCACTGCCGCCAAGTCCGAGCCGGCGCCCGGTTCGGAATAACCCTGGCACCAGAACTCACGCCCTTCGAGGATTCCGGGTAGGAAGCGCGCGCGCTGCTCGTCGCTGCCAAAGGCCACCAGCGTCGGACCGATCAGGCCTTCGCCGATGTGGCCCATGCGCCCCGGGCCGCCGGCACGTGCGTATTCCTCGTAGAAGATCACCTGCTGGCTGATCGACAGGCCGCGCCCGCCGTGGGCGCTCGGCCAGCCGAGGCCGATCCAGCCGCCACGGGCCAGCTCGCGTTCCCAGGCTTTGCGCTCCTCGGGGAACATGTGCTCATCCCCCGGGCCACCGCGAAAACGCAGTGCTTCGTATGGCCCGCAGAGGTGTTCGGCCAGCCAGTTGGCGACCTCCTGGCGAAAGGCCTCGTCTTCAGGACTGAATCCGATCTTCATGCGTATTGCTCCAGAATCAGTTGGGCCAGGCGCTCGCGGTGCTGGGCCGGCGTGCCGAGCAGCTGTTCGCCGGCGCGGGCGCGTTTGAAGTACAGGTGCGGGTCGTATTCCCAGGTGAAGCCTACGCCGCCATGCAGCTGGATCGACTCTTCAGCGCAGTGCATGAAGGCTTCGCTGGCGTGAATCTTGGCGATAGCGCTGGCTTCGCCCAGCTCGCCGGCGATCACGGGGTCACCGGCCGGGTCGAGCGCCTCGCGCGCCACGCATGCCGCGTAATAGCAGGCCGAGCGTGCACCCTCGATCTCCAGCATGAGGTCGGCGCAGCGATGTTTGATCGCCTGGAAGCTGGCAATCGAGCGTCCGAATTGCTGGCGCTCGTTCAGGTAGGCGAGCGTCAGGTCCAGGCACTGCTGAGCGCTGCCGGTCTGCTCGGAGGCAAGCGCGATCGCGCCCAGCTGCAGCGTGCGATCGAGCAAATGCACGCCATCATCATCCATATGCAAGCAGTCACCAGACGCGATCTGAACAGCTTCGAAGGCGACCCGACCTAGCCGCCGGGTTTGGTCAAGCGTTGGCAGTGCCTCGCGGCTGATACCGCGCCCATTAGCCGGCACGGCGAACAGGCCAATGGTCGCGCCGTCACTTGCCGGCAGGCGCGCGGCGACAATCAGCAGATCGGCCTCGGTGCCGTCGACTACCGCTTCGCAGCAGCCATCCAGACGCCAGCCGTCACCCTCGGCCACCGCCTGCACACCTTGAACGAGCAAATGACCCGGCCGTGAACCGGCCGAGCAGGCGAGGGTAGCGGTCAGGCTGCCGCTGGCCAGTTCGGGCAACAGGCGCGCCTGTAATTCGACATTGCGGCTCAGTAACAGGGCGGGGATGGCGAGACAGGCGCTGGCGAAGAACGGCGAGCCGACCAGGCGGCGGCCCATCTGTTCCAGCAGAATGGCCTGCTCGACGAAACCGAGCCCAAGGCCGCCGTATTGTTCCGGTACGATCAGCGCGGGCCAGCACAGCTCCCCGGCGATCTGGCGCCACAGCTCGCCGCTGTAGCCGCCACGCTCCATTGCCGCGCGCACCGCGGCCGAGTCCGAGGCCTTAGCGAGAAAGCCAGCGGCGCTTTCCTGAATCATCAGTTGTTCATCGCTCAGCGCGAAATCCATCGTCTGGCTCCTAGGGGGCTTCGTTGGCGGCAGCCTACGGCGGGCCCTGGGCGGTGGAATCCCCGAAACGGACTATCTGCCTTCGAAGGCCGGGCGGCGCTTGTCGAGAAAGGCCTGCATGCCTTCCTTCTGGTCGCGTGAGGCGAACAGCAGGGCGTTGGCCTTGCGCTCCAGGGCCAGGCCGGCTTCGAGCGAGGCGTCCATGCCGGCGAGGATGACCTCTTTGATCTGTTCGGCGGCTAGCGGTGGCATGGCTGCGATCAGCCGGGCCTGCTCCAGGGCGTGCTCCTGCACCTGCTCGTCGGCGACCACCTCGCTGACCAGCCCGGCGATACAGGCTTCCTCGGCGCTGATCGGGCGGCCGGTGAGGGCCATCTGCATCGCCTTGGCCTTGCCCACCGCGCGCACCAGGCGTTGGGTGCCGCCGATGCCGGGCATGATGCCGATACGGATTTCCGGTTGGCTGAAGCGAGCGCTCTGGCCGGCAATGATGATGTCGGCATGCATTGCCAATTCGCAGCCACCGCCGTAGGCGTAGCCACACACTGCGGCGATCACTGGCTTGGGACAGTGCTGGATGGGCGCCCAGACCCGCTCGGTATGGCGCTGCAGGATCTCGATCGGCCCGACGCCGGCCATGCTGGAGATATCGCCACCGGCGGCAAAGACCTGCTCGCCGCCGGTCAGCAGGATGCAGCGCACCGAAGCATCCTCCGCCAGTTCACTGAAGTGCCGCGCCAGCAGCGCCTGCAGCTCCAGGCTCAGGGCGTTGTTCACCGCCGGGCGATTCAGGCGCAGGCGGGCAACGCCTTCGGCGGGACGATCGATCAGGACGCTGCGTTCATCTGCTTGGCTCATGGCGGCCCAGCTCCTCAGGCGAATAGTTGCCGCGATTGTTCGGTGCGGGCTTGGTCGACTCATCGTCCGTTCAGACGACGAGCGGCTAGCGTCGGCTCAATACAGTGAGGCCATTGCTTGAACGAGGACTGAGCGATGGCTGCCCCAGCAGACCTGAATTTTTCCGACAAGACCGTACTCGTGACGGGCGGCACCAAAGGCATCGGCGCGGTGATCGCCAGCCGCTTTCTGGCCGCCGGGGCGAATGTGGTGGTCTGCGGCCGCCAGGCGCCGGAGCGTCTGCCTGAAGGTGGCGGCCGGGTGGCCGAGTTCATCGCCGTCGACGTGCGCGACCTCGACTCGTTGGTGGCGCTGTTCGCCGCCATCGACGAGCGCTACGGGCGCCTCGACGTACTGATCAATAACGCCGGCGGCAGCCCGGCTGCCGAGGCGGCCACCGCCTCGCCGCGGTTCCACGAAGGGATCATCCGGCTGAATCTGATCGCGCCGCTGAACGTTGCCCAGCAGGCCAACCGGCTCATGCAGCGCGAGGGCGGCGGGGTGATTCTGTTCATCGGCAGCGTTGCCGCGCTGCGCCCGTCGCCGGGTACCGCGGCCTACGGTGCGGCCAAGGCCGGTGTGCTGGCGCTGGTCAGCTCGCTGGCGGTGGAGTGGGCACCGAAGGTGCGCGTCGCGGCGATCAGCCCCGGCCTCATTCGCACCGAACAATCGCACCTGCACTACGGCGACGAGGCCGGCATCCAGGCGGTGGGGCGCACCATCCCGGCCGGCCGCATGGGCGAGCCGGACGACATCGCCAATGCCTGCCTTTTCGCGGCCTCGCCCATGGCGACCTATTTCAGTGGAACCAACCTGTTGCTGCACGGCGGTGGCGAGAAACCTGCGTTTCTCGATGCCGCCAACGCCGAACAGCATTGATGCAACCCCGGTGATGCCGCCGGCGGCGGCGTCCAGACAGATCCATCAGGAGGCTAACTTGGCTGATCAAGAGCTGATAGAAAAACTGCAGGCCACAGTCGGACGCGAGTACGGCCGGGTGAATGCCTGGGATGCGGTCAACGCGCCGATGATCCGCCACTGGTGCGAGGTCATGGGTATCGACAATCCGCTGTATACCGACCCGGCTTCCGCGCGCGATGCCGGATATCCGGATGTGGTGGCGCCACCGGCCATGCTGCAGGTGTGGGGGATGTCCGGCCTGGACCTGGACAACTTCGCCCCGGGTTCCACCGCCGCCAACGTCTTCGAGATCCTCAAGGACATCGAGGCCTACGGCTACCCGGGCGTGGTCGCGGTGAACTCGGAGCTGAGCTTCGACCGTTACCTGCACGTGGGCGAGCGCCTGTACTACAACAGCCGCATCGACCAGATCAGCGAGGAAAAGACCACCGCCCTGGGGACCGGCTTTTTCGTCACGGCGATCATGACCTACTTCGTCGAGCAGGAAGAGGGCGACGACGAGCGCGTCGGCGAGCTGCTGTTTCGCGTATTCAAATTCAAGCCCGCCGAGCGCCCGAAGGCCGCCGAGCCGGCCGCCGCGCAAACCGAAGCGCCCAAGGCGATGCGCCCGCTACCGGGCATCAGCGACGACAGCCGCTTCTTCTGGGATGGCTGCCGCGAGGGCAAGTTGCTGATCCAGCGCTGTACCGCCTGCCAGACCCTGCAGCATCCGCCGGCGCCGGTGTGCAGCACCTGTCAGAGCTTCGAGCTGGACCATGTGCAGGCCAGCGGGCAGGGCGAGCTGTATTCGTTTGTCGTGATGCATTACCCGGAAGTCGCTCCGTTCGAGCATCCCAACCCCATCGGCCTGGTCGAGCTCGACGAAGGCGTGCGCCTGGTCGCGGGGCTGGTTGGCGTCGCGCCGGGCGAACTCAAGGTCGGCCAGCGCCTGCAGGTCGAGTTCAACACCTTCGATGAGCGGCTGACGCTGCCCCAGTTCCGGCCCGTAGCCGGTTAAGGAGGCCTCATGGATTTCTCGTTCAGTGACGAGCAGCGCGCCATTGCCGAAATGGCGGACGGGCTGTTTCGTGATTACTGCACCGATGATCGCCTGCGCGCCTGGGAGCTGTCCGGCGAGCCGTACATGGGTGAGCTGTGGCAAACCTGCATCGAAACCGGGTTGCATGCCCTGGCGATACCGGAAGCGAACGGCGGCAGCGGGCTCAACATGACCGACTTGCTCTGCGTGCTGCAGGCCCAGGGCGCGAGCCTGGCTCAGGTACCGCTTTGGCAGCATCAGCTGTCGGCCGCAGCCCTGGCGCAATGGGGCGATCAGGCGCACGCCGGTCTGGTGGCCCAAGCCGCGGAGGGCAGTGTGCTGTTTTCGCTGTCCCTCGCGGGGCTGGCCGCGGGGCGGGGCATCGGCCTGCAGATAAAAGAGGTGGCTGGTCAACTGACCTTGTCCGGGGCGGTGGGCGCGGTGTCCCTGGCTTTCCAGGCCGACCGTTTGTTAGTGGTGGCCGAATGCATCGAGGGGCCCCGGCTGGTGCTGCTGGACCCGTGTGGCGAAGGCATCGAGCGTGTCGAAGGCGTCGCCAACCATGGCCTTGCCGTCGCCGACCTGCGTTGCTGCGACGTTCGGCTGACGCCTGAACAGGTGCTGCCGGCTGCCGCGCTGGGCTGGCTGGAGCAGCGCGCCATCGCCGCCACAGCGGCCCTGCAGCTGGGCGTCAGCGAAGAGCAAATTCGTCGCACCGTGGCCTATGTCAGCGAGCGGCGCCAGTTCGATCGCGCCATCGGCTCTTTCCAGGCAGTGCAGATGAGCATGGCCGACTCCTACATCGTCCTCGAAGCGCTGCGCTCATCGCTCTATCAGCTCTGTTATCGCCTGGAGCAGAACCTGGGCAGCGATTCGGAGGCGCTCGCCACGCGCTACCTGGCGTGCGAAGCCGGCCACCAGATCGGGCACAAGACGCAGCACGTCCACGGTGGCATCGGCGTCGATCTGACCTACCCGATCCATCGCTACCTGTACTGGAGCCGTGACCTGGGCCAGAGCCTGGGCGGACCTGCCGCCACCCTCGACCGACTCGGACAGTGGCTTGCCAATAACGACACGCTGGGATGGAAATATGACCTCGAAGAAAACCAAGGCATTCGCTGACGTCACCCTCGGCGAAAAACTGCCGGAAAAACAGATTCCGATCACCGTAACCCTGGTTGCCGGCGGTGCCATCGCCACCCGCGACTACGTACCGGTGCACCACGACGTCGAAGCGGCGCGTGCTCAGGGCGCCCCGAATGTGTTCATGAACATCCTCACCACCAGCGCGCTGGTGCAAGGCTTCATCGAGCAGTGGAGCGGGCCGCAGGCGCGCTTCTCGGACCTGAAGATCAAACTCGGTGCGCCCAACTTTCCGGGCGACAGCATGACCTTCAGCGGTGAAGTGAGCGAGCGCGACGAAGCCGCAAAGCGCGTCGTCGTCAGCCTCAAGGGCAGAAATTCCATGGGCAACCACGTGACCGGAACGGTCACCGTGGCCCTGCCATGATCAACCGGAGGCAGTGTTCATGAGCCAACCCAATCTTTCCGGTCAGGCCGCCATCGTCGGCCTGGGCGCTACAGAATTTTCCAAGAACTCCGGGCGCACCGAGCTGCGCCTGGCCATGGAGGCGACTCTTGCTGCGCTGGAGGATGCCGGCATCGACCCCAAGGAGGTCGACGGCTTCAGCAGCTATACCCTGGACAAGGTGCCTGAATTCGAGATCGCCCGGCTGCTCGGCTGCGAGCAGGTGCGCTTCTTCTCGCAGATCCCACATGGCGGCGGCGCCGCATGCGGGCCGATCATGCACGCGGCAATGGCGGTGGCCACCGGCGTGGCCAAGACGGTGGTGGTCTACCGGGCGATGAACGAGCGCTCCTGGTATCGCTTCGGCAACGGCAGCTACGGCTTCGGCAATACTCCGATCTTCGAGAACGTCAACTACGGCTGGTACATGCCCCATGGGCTGCATACGCCTGCCTCGTGGATCGGCATGTTCGCCCAGCGTTACATGCACACCTATGGCGCCACCTCGGAGGATTTCGGCCGCGTCGCCGTGGCGGCGCGCGATTTCGCCGCGACCAACCCGAACGCCTTCTTCTATGGCAAGCCGATCACTCTCGAAGAGCACCAGGCCTCGCGCTGGATCTGCGAGCCGTTGCATCTGCTCGATTGCTGCCAAGAGTCCGACGGCGCGGTGGCGATGGTCATCACCTCGGCTGAGCGTGCCCGCGATCTCAAGCAGAAACCGGTGATCATCAAGGGTGCCTCACAGGGCATGGCCCCGGGGCAGCAGTCGATGACCTCGTTCTACCGTGACGACATCACCGGTCTGCCGGAGATGGAAGTGGTGGCCCGCGAGCTCTACCGCCAGGCCGGTGTCGGCCCGGACGCGATCCAGACCGCTGTGATCTACGACCACTTCACGCCGTTCGTACTGCCGCAGCTGGAGGCGTTCGGCTTTGCGCCGAAGGGCGAGGCCAAGGAGTTCGTCCGTGCGGGACACCATTCCCGGGGCGGCAAGCTGCCGATCAACACCCATGGCGGGCAGATCGGCGAGGCCTATATCCACGGTATGAACGGCGTGGCCGAAGGCGTACGCCAGGTGCGCGGCAGCGCCGCCAATCAGGTCGACAACGTCGAGCACGTGCTGGTCACCGCCGGCACCGGGGTACCCACGAGCGGCCTGATTCTCGGCGTGGCCTGAGGAGAGCGAAATGTTCGTTGATCTAACCGAAGAGCAAAGGGCGCTGCGCCTGAAGGTGCGCGACTACTTCAACCAGCTGATCAGCCCCGAGCTGCGCATGCAGATGCGCGGTACCGAGGGCGGCGAGGAATATCGTCGGCTTATCCGGCAGATGGGCGCCGACGGTTGGCTGGCGGTAGGCTGGCCCAAGGAGTACGGCGGGCAGGGCTATGCTGCGACCGAGCAGTTGATCTTTTTCGAAGAAGCCAACATCGCCGGCGCACCACTGCCGTTCGTGACCATCAGCACGGTCGGCCCGGCGCTGATGGAACATGGCACGCCGTTGCAGAAGGAGCGCTTCCTGCCGGGAATCGCGGCCGGTGAGATTCATTTCTCCATCGGCTACTCCGAACCCGGCGCCGGCACGGACCTGGCCACGCTGAAGACGAATGCACGCCTGGAGGGCGACCACTTCGTGGTCAACGGCAACAAGTTGTGGACCTCCGGCGCAGGCAATGCCGACTTCATCTGGCTGGCCGCGCGCACCAACCCCGAGGAGCAGCGCCACAAGGGCATCTCGATCCTGATCGTCGATACCCGTGACGAAGGCTTCTCGCACACGCTGATCCCGACCTGCAGCATGCCGACCACGGCCACCTACTACGACAACGTCAAGGTGCCGAGGGAGATGCTGGTGGGCGAGCTGCACCAGGGCTGGCGCTTGATCACGTCGCAGCTCAACCATGAGCGGCTCGGCCTCGGTGCCTGGGGCGACAAGGTGGTCGGGCTGTTCCGCCGGGTCTACCTCTGGGCGCGCACACGTGACGAGAATGGCCGGCGGGCGACCGCTCAGCCCTGGGTTCGCCAGCTGTTGGCAGAGTGCTATACGCGGCTTGAGGCCATGCGGTTGATCAATTTCCGCATCGCCGCGGAGCTGGAACAGGGCCGGATGGACGTGGCGCTGGCCTCGACTACCAAGGTCTATGGCTCCGAGTCGGTCATCGAGATCCTGCGCAAGCTGACCGAAGTGGCCGGTGCGAACGGCTTGGTGCGCCCTGGGAGCTCGGCGGCGTTCCTGCTCGGCGAGCTGGAGTACGAGATACGCGAAGCGGTGACGCAGACCTTTGGTGGCGGGGTGAACGAGCTGCAGCGCGAGCTGATCGCCCAGTTCGGCCTGGGCATGCCGCGCACCTCTCGCTGAACGCGGCGCCGGAGCTTCCGGCGCTAATACCTGCCGTCGGTGGCCGCCTCGCGCGCCATCGGCGGCTGTTGGCTTCTCCCATAACAAGACGAATTCTGATGGAGCCTGTCATGGACATTTCCTTTTCCCCCGCTCGTGCTTGCCGCATCGAAGACGTGCCCGCCTGGGACATCGAGACCGATGTGGCCGTCGTCGGCTTCGGTGCTGCCGGCAGTTGTGCGGCCATCGAGGCGCGCAGCGCCGGCGCCGAGGTGCAGATATTCGAGGTGGCCTCGGCCGCTGGTGGCAGCGCGGCGCTGTCCGGCGGCGAAGTCTACGTCGGTGGCAACGGCGGAACGGATGTCCAGCGCGCGGCGGGCTTCAGTGACGACACCGAAGATTTTTATCGCTACTTGATGATGGCCGGTGGTCCCGCGGCTGATGCCGAGCGGGTGCGCCTGTATGCCGAGCAGGCGGTCGACCACTTCGGCTGGTTGCGCGAGCAGGGTGTGCCCTTCAAGGGCACTTATCTGCCGGGCAAGTGGATCGAGCCGACCACGGACGACACCCTGTTGTGGTCCGGCAGCGAGAAGGCCTGGCCCTTCAGCGCCGCCGCGCAGCCGGCACCGCGCGGCCACACCGCCCAGTTCGTCGGCTGGGGTGGCGGCAAGGTGCTGATGGAAACCCTGTGCGGGCGGGCGCTCGAACTCGGTGCCCAGGTGCACTACGGCGCCCGTGCACTGACCCTGGTGATCGACCGGCACGGCGCCGTGTGCGGCCTGGTGGTGCGCCTGGACGGTGCGCCGCGCTTCGTGCGTACGCGCAAGGGTGTGATCCTCTGCGCCGGCGGCTTCATCGCCAACCCGGACATGGTCCGCCGCTTTGTGCCGGCGGCCGAGGCCTGCCAGCAGCAGGTCACCGCCGGCAACGACGACGGCAGTGGCATCCGCATGGGCATCGCCGTAGGCGCCGCCGCGCTCAACATGCAGGAATTCTTCGCCACCTTGCCGTTCTTCCCGCCGGAGTCGCTGGTCAAGGGCATCTTCGTCAACGCCCGCGGCGAGCGCTTCATCAACGAGGATGCCTACCACGGCCGCGTAGCGCATTACGTGCTGCGTCAGCCGGAGGGCCGCGCCTGGCTGCTGGTGGACAACGAGATCTTCGGCCGGCCGCTGCTACAGCCGGACATCCCCATCGCCGCGGTCGGCGAAAGCTGGGAAGAGGTCGAGGCCGAGCTTGGCCTGCCGGCCGGCGCGCTGGTGCACACCGTGGAAACCTTCAACCGCGAGGCCGAACAGGGCCGCGACCCATTGCTGCACAAGGCCGCCGAATGGCTGCGCCCGCTGAGCGAGCCGCCATTCGCCGCGCTGAGCTACTGCAGCGGCGACTTCGGTGCGCATGCCTTCACCCTTGGCGGGCTGGCCACACGACCGAGCGGCGAAGTGCTGGATGCCGATGGCCAGCCGATCGCCGGGCTCTACGCCGCGGGGCGCACGGCCTGCGGGTTGCCGCGCTGGGGCGAGGGCTATAGCTCGGGCCTGTCGCTCGGCGACTCGACGTTCTTCGGCCGCCAGGCCGGTTTGCGTGCCGCTGCCTCGGCATGAGCCGCACGGCCGGGCTCGTCCATCCGGACGACGCGCCGGCCGCAACCCGACCGTAGATTCATTCCCATACGCCCCGACTCACAAGGACATGCGATGAGCACTATCGAGCAGTTCCGCGAAGAAACCCGGGCCTGGCTGGAAGCCAACTGCCCCGCGTCGATGCGCACCCCGATGCCCGAGGACGAACTGATCTGGGGCGGCCGCGAGATCCAGTTCAAGAACGACGACCAGCGCCTGTGGTTCGAGCGCATGCGCGACAAGGGCTGGTTCGCCCCGGACTGGCCGATTGAATACGGTGGTGGCGGGCTCGACGCCGAGCAGGCGGCGGTGCTGAGCAACGAGATGCGTCGCCTGGGTTGCCGCCCGCCGCAGATCAACCTCGGCATCTGGATGCTCGGGCCGGTGCTGCTGGAGTTTGGCAGCGAGGAGCAGAAGCGCGAGCTGCTGCCGCCGATGACACGCGGCGAGACGCGCTGGTGCCAGGGTTTCTCCGAGCCCAACGCCGGCTCCGACCTGGCCAGCCTGAAGACTAGCGCGCGCGAGGAGGGCGACGACTTCATCGTCAACGGCACCAAGATCTGGACCTCCTACGGCAACAAGTCCGACTGGATGTACGCCTTGGTGCGCACCGGCCCGCAGCAGCCCAAGCACGCCGGCATCAGCCTGCTCGTGCTGGACATGAAGTCGCCCGGCATAACCGTCACCCCGATCGACCTGATCAGCGGCAAATCCTCGTTCTGCCAGGTGTTCTTCGATGAGGTGAGGGTGCCGAAGAAGAATCTGATTGGCCCGCTCAATGGTGGCTGGACGCTGGCCAAGGCGCTGCTGCAGCACGAGCGCAAGGCCATGTCCAAGTTCAGCGAATCGGCGCTGCCGACGCACTTCGACCTGGCCGCGCACCTGCGCGAGTACCTGCCCGAGCCGGCTGGGGCGGCCGAGGTCGCGCTGCAGCAGCGCGCCCTGGCCTGCCTGATGGACGAGCACGCCTTCCGCCTGACCAACCGGCGCATGCTCGAAGGCATGCGCGCCCGGGAGGACATGTCCGGCGTCATGGCCATCTCCAAGCTGGTGCACTCCGAGCAGGAGCGCGACAAGTTCGAGATTCTCCTCGACCTCATGGGCCAGCAGGGCCTCGGTTTTTCCACTCAGGCCCACCGCGAGCGGGAGGTGGCGATGACCGCCGCCTGGCTGGCGAGTTTTGCCCAGACCATTGCCGGGGGCTCCTCGGAAGTGCAACTGAACGTCATCGCCAAGCGCGTGCTTGGCCTGCCGGATAGCAAGTAAGGAGACTGCCGTGAGCCTGGTTTACAACGAAGAACAACGACAGCTGCGCGACAGTGCCCGTGACTTTCTCGCCGCCCGTGCGCCGGTGGCCCTGCAGCGCCGCCTGCGTGACGACGGCATCGCGCTCGGTTTTGACGACGCCGCCTGGCGCGGCATGCTCGAACTCGGCTGGAGCGCGGTCGCCTTTCCCGAGGAGGTCGGCGGGTTGGCCTTCGGCTTTGCCGGCTACGCGCCGATCTTCGAGGAGCTGGGGCGCCACCTGAGCGCCTCGCCACTGCTGTCCAGCGTGGTGCTCTGCGGCAGCCTGATCGAGGCGCTGGGCGACGACAGCCAGCGCGAGACGCTGCTGCCGGCGCTGATCGCCGGCGAACGGCGCTTTGCGCTGGCGCTGGAAGAGGGGACACGGCATGCACCCGAGGCGGTCCGCCTGCAGGCCGTCGAGGAGGCCGACGACTTCGTCCTCGCCGGGCGCAAGTGCTGGGTGCTCGACGCGCGCGAAGCGGACGTCTATGTCACCGTCGCCCGGCTCGAGGATGGCGAACTGGCCCTGTTTCTCGTTCCGGCCGATGCCGAAGGTCTGCACCTGACACCGATGGACCTGGTCGATTCGCGCAATCACGCGACCCTGGCCTTCGACAGCGTGCGCGTGCCGGCGTCGGCGCGCCTTGGCGCGGGTGACATCCGCCAGGCGCTGGCCGATGCACTGGACCGCGGTCGCGCCTGCCTGGCCGCCGAGCTGCTCGGCATGGCTGAGCGCGCCTTCGAGATGACAATTGAGTACCTGCGCACGCGGGTGCAGTTCGACGCGCCCATCGGTTCCTTCCAGGCGCTGCAGCACCGCGCGGCACGCCTATACGTCGAGCTGCAGCTGGCGCGCAGCGCCGTGATGGCGGCGTTCGAAGCGCTGCAGGACGAGCGGATCGACACCCTTGAGCGCGCACGCCTGGCCAGCCTGGCGAAGTGGAAGATGAACGAGGCCGCCCAGCGCATCAGTAACGAAGCGGTACAAATGCACGGTGGCATCGGTGTAACCGATGAGTACGATCTTGGCCTGTACCTCAAGCGCATCCGCGTGGCACAGGCCTGCCTGGGCGATTCGGACTTCCATGTCGAACGCTACGGCAAGACGCTGGACTGAGCGTTGCGCCGCGGCGTGCGCGGCATACCCAGAAAAACAACAATGACCGAAGGGCCGCGATAGGGCAGTGCTTGCCCGGCCGGGGCCTGGTGACAGGGGAACGGCAGATGAAGGAGCAACTCCAGCAGTGGCAACAGGCGTGGCAGCAGCTCATTGCACCGGGTGCACCGTTCGAGGTGGCCGGTGCCGATAGCGGCAGCCGACACTTTCGCAACGCACCGGCGCATCTGGTCGAGGCGGTGCAGGCCGGCCGAGGTTTTGCCGAGCGGCCGTTCCTGCTCTGGCAGGACCAGCGGCTGAGCTATGGCGAGTTCTACCTGGCGGCCGACCGCCTGACCGCGCATCTGGTGCGTACCCTGGGCGTGCAGCCTGGGCAGCGGGTCGCCATCGCCATGCGCAACCGCCCCGAGTGGCTGGTCGCCTTCATCGCCACGGTGCAGGCCGGCGCGGTGCCGGTACCGCTCAATAGCTGGGGGCTGCGCGCCGAAATACTCAATGCCCTGGAAGACGTCGACGCCTCGTTGTTGATCTGCGATCAGCCGCGGCTGGCCCTCGTCGCCGATGCGCTGCCGGCGCGCGGCGTGCAGGCTCTGCTGGTCGATGGCGAGACGGGCGAGGGCGTGTACAGCTACGCCGCGCTGCTCGACGAGCCGGTGGATCCGGTCGATCCGCACGTGCCGGCGCCTGAAGATCCGGCGCTCATCCTGTTCACCTCCGGTACCACGCAGCGCGCCAAGGCCGTGGTGTCGTCGCACCGGGCAGTCAGCCAGGCGCTCTACGCGCTGGAATTCCAGGGTGCGTTCGCCGGCATGACCTCCTACGAACGCATTCGCCCGCTGCTCGAATCCGGGCTGCAGCCGACGCTGCTGCTGGCGGTGCCGCTGTTTCACGTCAGCGGCCTGCATGCGATGTTTCTCAACGCACTGCGTGGCGGCCGGCGCATCGTGATGATGTACAAGTGGGATGTCGACCAGGCGCTCGAACTGGTGGCCCGCGAGCGCTGCACCCAGTTCAGCGGCGCGCCGGTGATGATGCAGCAGCTGCTGGCGCACCCGCGTTTCACCAGCGAGGATGCCAGCAGCCTGATGGGGCTCGGCCTGGGTGGCGGTGCCGCGTCCGCGGGCCTGCTCGATCAGCTGATCGGGTTGAAGCCTGCCGCGCTGGCCGGCGCCGGCTACGGCCTGACCGAGAGCAACGGGATTGGCGCCGCTTATGCCGGCAACCAGTTCGTCGCCCGCCCCGGTAACGCCGGCTGGGCATTGCCGATTGTTGATATCCGCATCGGCGGAGATCCCAGCCAGTCCTTGCCGCCGGGCCAGGCTGGGCCGATCTGGTTGCGCACGCCCACGCTGATGCAGGGCTATCGCAATCGCCCGGAGGAAACCGCCGAGACGCTGCGTGACGGCTGGCTGTTCACCGGCGACGTCGGCCTGATCGACGAAGACGGCTTTTTGCACATCACCGATCGCATCAAGGATCTGATCATCCGTGGTGGCGAGAACATCTCGGCGCAGGAGATCGAGCATTGCGCCAGCAGCCACCCCGAGGTGAGCGAGGCCGCCGCCTTCGCCATGCCGGATGAGCAGATGGGGGAGTGCGTCGCGCTGGTGGTCTGCCTGCAGCCGCAGTCGCGCCTGGACGGAGCGCAGCTGCGCAGCCACATGGCCGAGCGCCTGGCCGCCTACAAACTGCCCACACACCTGCTGCTGATTCACGAACCGCTGCCGCGCAATGCCATGGGCAAGCTGGTCAAGCAGGAGATCAAGCAAATGCTGCAACCCACGCCCGAGGCTCTTCGCAGCCTGGCCTAGCTGCGTCTCGCGCAGCGGCGCTATAAGCCGCTGCGCCAGGATGCGCGCGGTCCATCGACCGCCACGCCTCCTGGCGCGCTGGGAGTATCGCACCACGCCCTTATCTTCGGCCCACCCCGGGCGGAATGCGTTGTGTCAGACCGCACGGTCAATTTATCGACGATTTTTCGTTAGTAGTCTTTCCAGACGATGTTGCAGGTCGGGGTCTCTGTAAACAATCGGTACCAGTTCCGACAGGTAACCGATGGAGACAATAACAATGAAAAAGTCTGTAGCTCTTCTCTCACTGGCGTTGGCAATCAAGCTGGTTTCACAGGGTGCATTGGCGAAGGTAAGCGAGGAAGAGGCGGCTCGCCTCGGCAACGAGCTCACCTGCACCGGCGCCGAGCGTGCCGGCAATGCTGACGGCTCGATTCCCGCCTTCACCGGCAAGTACCTCGGTGAAGTACCTGGCTGGGACCACGTCAAACACTCCGGCGGCAAGCCGGTTGACCCGTACCCGAATGAAAAGCCCGTGCTGGTCATTACTGCGAAGAACTTCGAAGAGCATGCCGAGCGCCTGACCGAAGGGCAGAAGGCGATGTTCCGCAAGTATCCGGACACCTTTCGCATGGACATCTACCCGGGCCATCGCGACTACCGCTACCCGGACTATGTCTGCGAGCGCGCCAAGTGGAACGCGCTGAATGCTGAAGTCGTCAACGATGGCATGGGCGTGGAAGGCATTGGCCAGGTCATGTTCCCGATTCCCAAGAACGGCTATGAGCTGCTCTGGAACCACCAGCTGCCTGCGCGGGCCTGGACCGAGGACGCCGTACGCGACCTCGCGTCGGTAATGCCCGACGGCAACATCGGCTGGGGCCGTACCCACATGAAGGGGCTCTCGCCAGCCAACCACCCGACCGAAACGCCCTACACCAAGACCGGCGTACAGGCGTATTCCTACAACTACACCATGCTGCCCACCCGCGACCGTGGCACCGCGATTTCCGCACACGAGCCTTACAACTTCGCTACGCGCCCGCGTGTTGCCTGGTCTTACAACCCGGGCACCCGCCGCGTGCGGCAGTCGCCAGGCTACGGCTATGACCAGCCGATGGCGGGTAGCAACGGCACGATGATCGTGGACGAGGATCGTCTGTTCAATGGTGGGCCGGAGCGCTTCGAGTGGAAGATGCTCGGCAAGCGCGAGATCTACATTCCCGCCAATGCCTACAAGATCAACAGCGGCGAAACCAAGTACGCCGACCTGCTGACGCCGAACCATCCCAATCCTGACTTCCAGCGCTACGAATTGCGCCGCGTCTGGGTGCTGGAGGCCACATTGAAGGAGGGCTACCGCCACGTCTACGGCAAGCGCGTGATGTTCATTGACGAGGACACTTGGCACGGCGTGCTGGCCGACCACTACGACACCCGCGGCCAGCTCTGGAAGTACGCCTCGACCGCCTACTACTACCACCCCGACATGAGTGCCTGGCAGTCTGGCGCGGCCTTCTACCACGACCTGAGCACCGGGCAGTACCTGGCCTACGCGCTCACCAACGAGTCGCACAAGGGGCCGATCCTGAACGAAGGCAAGTTCACCCCCAACATGTACACGCCGGACGCTCTGCGCGCTGGCGGCCGCTGATTGTGTAAGCGAAAAGGAAGCCGGCGACTTGTCGCCGGCTTTTTCGTAGTAATCGCGCGTAATTGTGTCTGACGCGCTATCGGTTTCTATAGCTAGGCATCATTCAGCACAAAGCTTTCTGGAGCTGAATTTGACTTAAAAACTGGTTCGCCAGAACTATTATTCACATCTCACCGCGTCATCATGCGTAGGGAGCAAGCTGTACAAATTGGTTTTGGCAATCAACGGATAAGTTCTTGAATTCAAAGGACTTGGATTTGCTGCGCAAAATCTCATCGATCCGTATCCAGTCCGCATCAGACGGGCGTCTGCCGCAGTCATCCCATAATTGCTCACAGCCTTATCCACAGGTTTTGTGGATAACGAGCTAAATCCCTTGGTAATTGGGACTTTGAACGGTCTTGCTTAGAGGGTGCCAGTGCTTGGTGACAGCTTCGGGTAAGTTGAGCTCATGCGACATTCCACGCTATTGAACACCACAACTGGTCTCTGTAGTTCCCGCCGCCGTGGAGCGAGATTCTCACAGTGCGTGCTTGGCGCACGTCAATGACGTTGCTGTCGGACGCCGGGGCGATTAGAAGCTAATGCCTGAGAATGATGCAGGCAGCGTGAGGTGATTAGCAGTCTCTCAGAAATATAGAGCTGGCGGCCGGCCGAGCTGGCGGATAATAATCACTCTCATTTGTCTGTCGTTTTGATCGCTCATGCCTGACACTACTGTCCCCATCCCACGTTTGCTTGCAGTCGAGGACGACCCGGTGTTCGCCTGCCATCTGGTCGAGCATCTGCAGTCGATCGGTTACTCGGTCAGTCTTTGCGCGGATGGCGAGGCGGGTCTCGCGCGGGCGCAGATTGAGCATTTCGATCTCATCCTTATGGACATCATGCTGCCCGGCGCCACTGGGCTGGACGTTCTGCAGCAGTTGCGCCGTCGTCGTGGCGTGCCGGTCATCCTGATGTCCGCGTTGGGCAACGAGCAGGATCGCATCATCGGTTTCAGCCAGGGTGCCGATGACTATCTGCCCAAACCTTTCAGCCTGCTTGAACTGAGCGTACGCATCGAGGCGGTGCTGCGCCGGGTGGCATACGAGCGTTCCGATGGCCTGCCCGCACTGGATTGCGAACATCTGCATTTCGATGAGCAGAGGCGGGATGTGGAAATCGCTGGATGCTGGGCTGGCCTGACGCCCAGCGAGTACCGCGTGCTTGCGATGTTGTGGGAGCACGCTGGTACGGCGTTGAGCAAGGCACACCTTTATCAGCAGGCATTGCACCGTAACTATTCAAGCCATGATCGCAGCCTGGACATGCATGTCAGTCATCTGCGACGCAAACTGAAGGCAATCGGTTGCTCGGCACTGCAGCTGGAAACGGTTTGGGGCACCGGCTACATGGTGACGCGAGGCCAGCGATGAGCCTACCGTCACGTCACTCATTGTTCTGGCGCCTGGCGTTACTGCAGATCGGCTTCTGTTTGTCGATGATCTGGCTGAGCCAGTCATGGACGCAGTATGTGCGTGATCGCAGCAGCTACTTGCCAAGCGAGACGCGAGAGCAACTGCTGCAATACGCTGCTGACGCCGAGAGAAACTGGCGCGCCGGTGGTCGCGAAGCTGTGCATCGCTGGCAGGAGGAGTTCCGCCAGGCGCAAGCCACCTGGGCCGTTGTGGTCAATCCCGAAATGGATTCACTGAGCGTGCAGCCGCTCGGCCTCGATGACTACGCGCGTCTGAAAATGGTGCGGGGCATCGACTGGCGGATCAGCCGCCGCAGCGCAGAGCCGCCTTACCTGAGTGTTCCGTTCCCGGAGCATCCGGATGGCGGGCAGCTGATACTACAGTTGCCCGAGCGGCTGATGCCCAGCACCTCGATGTTCCTGCTGCAGGTGATCATCAATATTGTCGTGCCAGGCTTGCTGGCGCTGCTGTTGTGCGGGCTGATCTACCGACTGCTGATCGAACCTTTGAAACGGCTCCAGGCTCAGGCCCATGCGCTGCGGGCTGACCAGCTCGGCATGCGCGGGGATGCGCTGATTGACCGTCGCGATGAGCTCGGTGAGCTGGCCCGGGCACTGGACCACATGGCCGAGCGGTTGCAGAGCGCGGTGTCCTTTCAGCGTCAGTTGCTGCGCGACCTGTCCCATGAGCTGCGCGCACCGCTCAGCCGCCTGCGTGCAGCTGCCGAACGTGAGCCGGGTGCCGGGGCGCTCAGCGGCAGAGTGACCCAGGAGGTGCAGGGCATGGAGCAGCTGATCGGCGGCATTCTCGAACTGGTCTGGCTGGATACCGAGCGCCCCTTACTACCGCGCGAAATGGTCGATGTCGGCGCGCTGTGGGACGTACTGCGTGACAACGCCTGTTTCGAATCCGGCTGGGCCGCGGAGCGACTGCCATGCGACTTGCCTGAAGACTGCCGGGTCAGCGCCAACCTGAACGGTCTGGCCCAAGCCCTGGAGAACATTCTGCGCAACGCCATCCGTCACTCGCCCGGCGAAGGTAGCGTGCGCCTTGCTGGACGTTTGGAAGAGCAACAGTGGCACCTTTGGATCGAGGATGACGGGCCAGGCGTGGCACCTGATCAGCTGGAACTGATCTTTCGCCCTTTTACGCGCCTAAACGCAGCACGGCCTGGTGGGGACGGCTTTGGTCTCGGATTGGCTATCGCCCGGCGCATGGTGCAGCTGCAGGGCGGTGAAGTCTGGGCAGAGAACCTCGATCCCGGTCTGCGCCTGCATCTGACGCTGCAAACTGTATAGTTTGTAAATGCACTTTACTCTCAAATGAGAATGGCTAGCATTGCGCTCGGCATGACGGCCTGGTGTGCCGCCACGCCTTGCCTGCGGCCATCTAGCGGACCGCAGAAGACGTTATGGCTTCTCAGGGAGACGGGTGTAAATGGTGATTTTCAATCGACAACGGCTGGCTTGTGCAATCGCTGCGGCCTGGGTGAGCGCGCCAGCGTATGCGCAGGACCCGATAGAGCTGCAACCTACGACAGTGGTGACCGCGGCCGGCCACGAGCAGAACATCGCACAGGCTCCGGCGAGCATTTCGGTGATCACTCGCGAGCAGCTTGAGGCGCAGTCCTACACCAGCGTTATCGATGCTATGAAAAACGTCCCTGGCGTCTACGTTTCCGGCGGTGGAAACCAGCAGGACATCACCATTCGCGGCATGGGCAGCGAGTACACCCTGGTCCTGGTGGACGGCCGCCCAATTTCTGCCGGGCGCCAGACGCAAACCAACGGTACGTCCGGCGGCAAGCAGCAGCTGGCCTTGCCGCCACTTGCCATGATCGAGCGTATCGAAGTCATTCGTGGGCCGATGTCTTCGCTTTACGGCTCCGAGGCCATGGGCGGTGTGATCAACATCATCACGCGCCAGTCTTCAGGCGAATGGGCGGGCACCGTTCGCGGCCAGAAGATGTTCTCCCAGAACGACTACAACGAAGACGAGTACCACACCGAGCTGTTCGCCGGCGGTGCGCTGATTCCCGGGCTGATGGGGCTGCAGCTGAGCGGTGCCTATACCCACACCTATGAAAGTGACTATGTCGGCGGTGAAGCCTTCAACTCGGGTGAAAGCAAGCCGGAGGCCCGCGAAAGCAATGTCGGTGCTGACCTGTTCCTGACGCCTACCGACGCCGACAGGTTTACCCTGGGCTACCGCGAAGTCACGCAGAAATCTCGCCATACCGCAGGCAAGAGTTCCCCGGTGACGACAAGCCTGCCCGAGGGTGAGGCGACGACGAACCGTTTCGAGAAAGAAGTCTGGACGCTGTCGCATGAAGGCAACTATGGCGACTGGCTGCTCAACAGCTACCTGCAACGCGACGTGTCCGAGCGCGTGCAAGACCTGTCGATGGAGGAGACGGTCAACATCCTTAACACCCAGGGGACCTATTTCTGGGGCTCGCACACCATCACGCTGGGCGCACAGTACAAGGACGAGGAGTTCGTCAACGGCCAGAATGTGTTGTTCAACGACGGCATTGCGGGTGGCGTGCATGAGGCCGACCGCTGGCTGGCGGCGATCTACGGTGAAGTGGAGTGGGGCATCACCGATGACTTTGCGCTGACCACCGGGCTGCGTTACAACGATGACGAGTTCTTCGGCGGCCACCTTTCGCCGAGGGTTTACGGCGTCTACAGCCTGACGCCCACGCTGACCCTGAAAGGTGGCGTTTCGACCGGTTACAAGCAGCCGACGTTGACCCAGGCCACCGAAGGCTTCGGTGGTCGGACCGGTGGCGGCGGCTCGCCGAACGTCGGTTCCAATGGCCAGCCGTTGCCGCGCGCGCTGAGCATCGGCAACCCCGATCTGGAACCCGAAACCAGTACCAGCTATGAAGTTGGCTTCGTCTTCGATGACCCAACAATCGGTCTGGGTACCAGCGTGATGCTGTTCCATACGGTCTACAAGGACAAGATCGCCGAAGATCGCTTCTGCACCAGTCCAAACGCGGCCAACAATAATGACGTCGCCAACTATGCCTGCGACTTCGGCGGCAACAACTTTTACTTCCTCAGCACAACCCGCAACATCGATGAAGCGGTCATCCAGGGGCTTGAATTCACCCTCGACTACGCCATCACCGATGATCTGCGCTGGATGAGCAGCTACACCTTCACCGATTCGGAACAGAAAAGCGGAGAGTTCAAGGGTGAGCCCCTGAACAAGCAGCCGCGGCACATGTTCAACACCAACCTCGATTGGCAGGTGACGGACAAGCTCAACCTCTGGTCGCAGTACAACTACCGCAGCCGTACTTCCGATTACCTGAGCCGCACCAGCATGAGCGAAGGCACGCCGGGATACGGCTTCGTCGATATCGGGGCGGTGTACGGGCTGAGCCGAAACGTCGACCTTACTGCCGGCCTTTACAACGTCGCGAACAAGGAAGTGGCCAATGACGATTACGCAGTTGTGCTGGATGGCCGCCGCCTGGTCGTAGGCATGTCGGTCGACTTCTAGACACCGGACACGAGTGGCGCGCTGTAATGGGCGCCACGCTTCGCCCATTGCCCGACCGGCCGAACAGCCAGCGTCGGGCGTTTTTGTATGACTTCAGATGTTTCCCTCGGGAGCCTGTCGTGACCCGTTCCGTATCCCAATCAAAAAGTGCGTGGCGCGACATCGCCATGCGTTCCGTCCTCGCCATTCTCGGTGGCTACGCCTTCACCTACGCGCTCACCGCTGCGCTGGCGAGACTACTTCCGCTGTCCCCGGCCGATGCGCTAGTGGTCGCGACGCTGCCGGCCTTTCTCGTCTACACCGTCGCCATTCTCTGGGCTTTTGCCGCGCGTGATCTGTGGCGGGTCTGCTGCGGCGCACTGCTGGCCCTGCCATTGGCCGTGATTGGCTTCTGGCCGCAACTGCTGGAGCGCATTGGATGAAGAAACAGAGCTTCACGCAGTCCATGGCCTGGCTGCATACCTGGGGCGGTCTGCTGCTTGGTTGGGCGCTTTTCGCTATCTTCCTCACAGGCACCCTGGCGGTTTTCGACAAGGAGATCGACGGCTGGATGCGCCCGGAAGTGCCGGCTTATACGGGCGGTCAAGAGGACGCGCTGCAACGCGCGCTCGGTTATCTCCAGGCGAGTCACGCCGATGCGCCGAGCTGGAACATCAATCTGCCCAGCGAGCGCTCGTCGAACCTCAGCGTGTCGACTGGTGAGCAGCGCCGCGGCGGTGGGCAACTGCTCGATCCGGCGACCGGCGAGCCGATCTCGGCGCGGGAAACGGCGGGTGGCGGATTCTTCTTCCGCTTTCATTTCACCCTGAACATGCCGCGCAATATCGGCATCTGGGTGGTCGGGTTGGCGGCCATGGCGATGCTGGTGGCGCTGATCAGCGGCATCGTGATCCACAAGAAGATCTTCAAGGATTTCTTCACCTTCCGCCCCGGCAAGGGGCAGCGCTCTTGGCTCGACGCGCACAATGCCAGTGGCGTGCTGTTGTTGCCCTTTCATCTGATGATCACCTACACCGGGCTTGTGATCTTCTTCCTGCTGTATATGCCTGCGGCGGTGGATACGCTGTATGACGGCGACCGGCAGGCGGCCAGCCGCGATCTGCGAGGCGGTAATGTGGAGCAAAGGAGCGAGCGTGCGCCTCTCGGCGGGCGTGGTCAGCGGCCTGATGCAGGAATGGGTCAGATGAGGGCAGGGCACTCGGACGTCTCGGCACATTCGATGGCTGCTGTGCCCCTGGCGCCGCTTGGACCGATCTTGGCGCAGGCCGAAGCGGCGATGGGCCCGGTCGGTGGGCTGTCCATTCAGAATCCGGGGCGGCCCGATGCGCGCATTGACGTGCGCCCCGTGCTCGGTAACCGAATCGAACTGACCAAAGGCCGCAGCATGTCATTCGATGGCGTCAGCGGCGTCGTGCTGCGCATGCCCGACGAGAGCCGGCCGAGTCTGCTCACACAAAGAGTCATGGCGGGGCTGCACTTCGCCCAGTTCGGCGGCTATCCGATGCGCTGGCTGTACTTTCTCTGCGGCATGCTCAGCTGCGCCATGATCGCCACCGGCCTGGTGCACTTCTGCATCAAGCGGCGGCGCAAGTATGCCGAGCAGAGTGTGCCTTCCCGGCGTTTCCATCGCCTGGTGGAGTCGCTCAACCTGGCAGTGGTGGTCGGCCTGTCATTGGCCTGCATCGGCCTGCTCTGGGCCAATCGGCTGCTGCCGGTTCAGCTGGCCCAGCGTGGCGAATGGGAAGTGCGTGTGTTCTTTCTGATCTGGACGGCCGCGCTGGCTCATGCGCTGTCGCGACCGACGCTGCGCGGCTGGGCCGAACAGCTGGCGCTGTTGGCGCTGCTCTGCGTGACATTGCCGCTGCTGAACATGGTGACCGCCGGCGGCGTGCCGTGGGCTGACCCGAGACGGTTATGGCTGGAGCTCTGTTGCGTGGTGATGGGCGCGACCCTGCTATGGCTGGCGCGCAAGGTCGGTATGCGTGCCGATGCTGCGCAACCGGCGCCTCGACGAGCAACGCTGATACCGAAGGAGATGCATCCATGATGCTGCCGTTCGTGGCTGGTCTGGTGCTCGCCTACGGCGGCATGGTCGGGCTTTGTCAGGGCATGGAGCGCAACTTCAGACTGGTCTGGAAGCGCGAGCCGTCGTCGGTGCTGCGCTATACATTGCGCATGACAGGGGCAGCCTTGCTGGTGGGCAGTTTCGCCAGTTGCGTCTGGGCCTGGGGTTGGGCGATGGGGCCGGTCGGCTGGTTCGGGGCGATCTCGCTGGCAGCGTTGGTGTTGGCCTGGCTACTGCCGTATCAGGCACGGATCGCTGTAGTCCTGCCAGCTGTGGGCATTCCGCTGTGGCTGTTGGTCTGGGTAGTGGTCGGGTAGACGCCTGCACGAACACGTCGGCATGCGGGGTTGTTTGTGCTGAGACTGCGTTGCCATGCAATAGCAAGGGCAGCTGCACCCTCTGAACCCAACGGCAAGGGGTTAACGAAGGCGCATCCTTGTCGTCAGCTACCTCGGCAGAGGCCCGGCATCGCGCGGGCCTCTGCTGGCGGACACGCCTCCGGTTACACCCGCAACGCCACTTCCGTCGCGCTGTGTATCGCGCCGTCGATATAACCGAGTTCGCCGCAGTCGCCGATTCGTTGTACCGAGAGCCCGCTGGCTTCCAGCTGGGCGGCGAGGCTGTCATCGGGCTCGGCGCCCATGGCCATGACGACGGAATCGGCCGGCAGGCGCTGGCTGTCGCCGTTACTGTCGCAATAGTGGACGCTACCGTCGTCGATGCGCGTGACGCTGACATCAGTCATCAGTGGCGCCTGATGGCTGCGCAGGTTGTCGAGTACGCGCCAGCGCCGGACGATCGCCAGCTCGCGGCCCAGATGCGAGCCGGGTTCGAGCACGGCGACCTGGCGCCCGCGTTCGATGAGAAATTCTGCCAGCTCCAGCCCGACCAGCCCGCCACCGATGATGACGATGCGCTTGCCCAGCGGCATCCACAGCCGCGACAACGATTGGATAGCCTCAGTGCTGTTGGTCGCGCCAGTGAGGCTGCCGGCTTTCATCAGGGTGCGCTGGGTTAGCGAGAGCTTCTGCTTGGCGATTTCCTCGGCGCGGTCGCCAGTCATCAGACGGCGCAGCTCGTCACCACTCCAGACATGCTTGAGTTCGGCGCCGGGAATGGCCGGAGCGGAGCGGCGAGCACCGCTGGCGACCAGCACTTCGTCCACGCCCAGCGATTTCAGCAGCTCCGGAGCGGCCGCGGTGCCAAGGCGCACGTCGATGGGCAGGTTGCGCACCTGATGCACCAGATTGTCCAGCAGGCGGCCGTTCTCGTGGTAGGCGAGGGCGGCGAAGAACAGGGTGCCGCCGAGCCGTTCGCTGCGTTCGAGGAGGGTCACTTTGTGCCCGCGCAGGCTGGCGATCCTCGCGGCTTCGAGCCCTGCCGGGCCGCCGCCGACCACGGCGATGTGTCGCGGCTCGGCGGCGGGCATGATGACCACCTCGTGCTCGTGACCGGTAAAGGCGTTGACCGCGCACTTGACCCTACGATTGATGAAGATCTGGCTCACGCAGGTGTAGCAGTAGATGCACGGGCGAATGCTGCCGGGGTCGCCGGCGGCCAGTTTGTTCGGCAGGTCAGGGTCGGCCAACAACTTTCGCGCCATGGCGACGAAGTCGCACTTTCCGTCGGCGATGGCGCGGTCGGCGACGTCGGGTTCCAGGCGGCCGACGGCAATCACCGGCACCTTGACCGCCTTGCGCACCTCAGCAGCCCAATCCAGGTAAGCGGCTGGCTTATGCACCAGCGGCGCATCGGTAAAGGCGGTGCCTGTCGTGACCTGGGCATAGGCTGAAACCGACACAGCATCGGCGCCTGCGAGTTCTGCCATGGAGGCGACCTCGCAGGTTTCCTCCAGAGTAATGCCGCCGGGCGTGTGCAGCTCGTAGGCGTCGAGACGCAGCCAGACGCCGAAGTCGTCGCCTACGCGGCGTCGGGTTTCGGCCAGTACTTCACGAAGAAGGCGGCAGCGGTTTTCCAGGCTGCCGCCGTACTCGTCGTCTCGCCGGTTGTGATACGGCGAGAGAAACCCGGCGATTATGTAGTTGTGCGCGGCGTGGATCTCCACACCGTCAAACCCGGCCTGCTGTGCGCGTACGGCGGCGGCGGCGAACCACTCGACCATCTGCGCAATGTCGTCGCGGTCCATAATGCGGATGCGAGGGCCGCCGCCGATGCCGCGCGAGGAGCTGACGAAGTTCTCCAGCTCTTCCGGGGTCAGCGCGGCCATGATGTCGCTGTTCACCCGGCTTGGCATTGACGGTACCCAGAGTTCGCGCCCTGCGGCCATGTCGCGTACCGAGACCTTGCCGGCATGCTGCAGCTGCATGGCGATCTTCGCGCCATGCTTATGGACGCGCTCGGCCAAATGCGCCAGGCCGGGAATGAAATCATCACGCGAGACGCCGACCTGCCAGGGCTCGGCGGTACCGGCGGGATAGGCCACGGCACACACGCCCATGATCAGCAGGCCCGCACCACCAGCAGCGCGGGCTTCATAGTAGGCCTGGATGCGCTCGCCACAGTGGCCGGTTTCCTCGGCGAAGTTCGACCCCATCGGCGCCATGACGATGCGGTTGCGCAGCGCGAGCTTGCCCAACCGGCCGGGGGAGAGCAGATGCGAATAGTCGGTCATGTTTCGTTCCTTGCGATGGGGGCGGGGCGACCGGCCTTCAGTCTTCCTGGAGGAATTCGAGGCACTGGCGGTTGAACAGCTCGGGATGCTCGACCTGCACCCAGTGGCCGCAGCGGTTGAGCAGCGTGAAGCGGGCGTTACGCGCGTGTTTGAGGATCTTGAACACGCCGCTCGGCGGGTTGAACAGGTCGTCGCTGCCCCAGAAGCCGAAGATCGGGCAGGTCAGCTCGCCGAGCTGCTCGGTCATGTTTGGCACCATCATGGTGCTGAACAAGTTGGCCGGCTGGGTCACGGCCACGGCCACGCGCTCGGCCAGTATCGAGTCGGGTAGGTTGGCGGGGACGAACACCTGCAGCTCCATCACATGGCGCATCTGCTCGATGCCCATGGGCCCGGCAGCGTAGGTTTGGACCATGCGCTGGATGCCCTGCATCTGGAAGTAGGTCTCGCGCTCCTCGACGCCGCCCGGCGCCATGAGGATCAATTTCTCTACCAGTTGTGGGTGCGCCAGTGCGGTGCCCAGCGCAATCGCGCCGCCGAGCGAATTGCCGAGCAGGGTGCAGCGCTCAATGTCCAGCGCTTCAAGCAGCGCGTTCAGGTGGCGGACGAAGAAGTCTAGGTTGTACTGCGCATCGGCTGGCTTGTCGGAGCGGCCGAAGCCGGGCAGGTCGACGATGATGTTGCGATAGCCGGCCTGCTCGAACACCGGGTAGTTACCTTTGAAGTTGCTGTAGCCGCTGGCGCCCGGGCCACTGCCGTGCAGCCAGACCACGATCGGACCATCGCCGATGTCCAGGTAGTGCAGGGTAAGGCCTGTGTTGAGGGTGACGTACTTGCCGGTTGGCAAGGGCAGGTCATGGCTTTGGTCAGTCATCGAGGCGGTCCTTGTGTCAGGCGGTTACGGCGTCGGCTTTAGCCGGTTGGTTGGCAGGCACATCCAGGGTCTGGCGACGATAGCGGGGCACCGCTAGCGACAGGCAGATCACCGGGACGAGGAGCAAGGCGATAGTGCTTGCCATGGCGTAGCGCAGGGCTTGGTCGCCAATCGCGGCGCGGAAAATGTCGCTCAATCCCCCTACGACCAGTGGGCCGAACCCGACTCCGACCAGGGTCACACCCATCAAGAAAAGAGCGGTTGCCTGGGCGACTTTGGCCGGTGGGAACAGACCGCTCATGGCACCGAAACAGGGTGTTGCCCACCAGGTCGCGAAGAAGGCGAAGCCCATGTAGAAGAGGAATGCGGTCGGTACGCTGTTACCGGAAATGTGAAAGGCAACGCCGTTAGGCCAGAGGAAGAACAGCAGGCCCAGTGGCACGCTAATCAACGTGCCTAGCGCCGCGACACCGACCTGCCAGCCGGAATCGCGGGCCGCGAGTCGATCGGTCACAAAGCCACAGGTCAGGGTACCGATGGCGGCGCACAGTCCGCCGACGATACCGATGAGAAAGCCCGCTTCCTGGATACCCAGGCCGTGCGAGCGGATGAGAAAACTCGGGTTCCAGGTGCCGATGGCATTGCCCGCCACGGCGGCCAAGCTGCCGGCGACCAGAATCAGCCGGTACGACGAGACACCGAGCATGCTGCGCAGCGTCATCATGAAGCTCTCCTGGCGTGCCTGTGGCGAGGCCAGCCCGGCCGGGCGCGGTGCCCTGACGGTGAAGGCCAGCAGCAGGCCGATGAGGATGCCCGGTGCGCCGATCACGATGAACGCGGAACGCCAGCCATAGTGCTCGGCGATCCAGCCACCGGCGCCGAGGCCCAGCGCGATGCCGATCGGCGGGCCCATCATGAAGATCGACAATGCCCGCGAGCGCAGGCGCGCCGGATACAGGTCCGAGACCATCGCCACCGAAGGCGCCGAGCCGCCGGCTTCGCCCACGGCGACCAGGATGCGGAAGGCCAGCAGCATGCCGAAGCTGGTCGCCACGCCACAGAGCATGGTCATCAGGCTCCAGGCTATGCACGACAGCGCCACTACCGGCTTGCGCCCGATGCGGTCGGCGAGCCGTCCCATGGGCAAGCCGAACACCGTGTAGAACAGCGCGAACGCCACCCCGGTAAGCAGTCCGATCGCCGTGTCGGAGACCCCGAATTCGTGCTTGATCGGCTCGATGAGGATGGAGACCAGGTAGCGGTCGATGTAATTGCAGACGTAGATGACGGCCAGTACGCAGAGGGCGTAATGGCTACGCCAGGTGACTTGCGGGGAGCTGCTCACGGTAGGCGTTCCTGTCTTGTTCTTGTAGGGACCGGGACAGGATGTTCAAGGCTTCGCGCGCGGGCATCGTCCGTTCAGACCAGCCGCGGGGGCGCTGTGTCCGGCAAATGACTCGTTAGTCTCAACGGACGATGTTCGACCGTTGCGCGGCATGAATCATCCGCTCCAACGCAATGGGCTTGACCGGCTCCACGCCGACGGCCTTTGACAGGAGGAGCGGGTATGAAACTCGAAGGCAAGATCGCGCTGGTGACCGGCGCCGCGCAGGGCATGGGGCGCGCCATAGTGCGGCACTTCGCCGAGCAGGGCGCGACCGTCTACGCGGCGGATATCAACGTCCAGGCGCTGGAAGAAACGGTGGCCGGACTGGCCGAGCGTGGCCGCGTGCAGCATTGCAACGTAGCCGACGAGCAGTCGGTTCTTGACGCCTTCGCGCGCATCGCCGCCGAATCGGGCCGGCTGGACATCCTCGTCAACAATGCCGGTATCGGCTCGCACGACACCTTTCTCGATACCCCGCTGGAAAACTGGAATCGCGTAATCGGTGTGAACCTCACCGGCGCCTTCCTATGCAGCCGCGAAGCCGCTCGCCTGATGAGCCAGGCCGGCTCCGGCGCAATCGTCAACCTGGCCAGCACTGCGGCCATGACCGGCGAAGGGCCGAGCCATTACTGCGCGAGCAAGGCCGCAATCATGGGCCTGACCCGCAGTACCGCGCGCGAGCTGGCGGCCAGCGGCATCCGCGTCAACACCCTGGTACCCGGCCCGACCGACACGCCGATGATGGCCGGTATCCCTTCCGAATGGATGGACGCGATGGTCAAGGCCATCCCGCTCGGACGCCTCTGCCAGCCGGAGGAAATCGCCCGCGTCGCGGCGTTCCTCGCCAGCGACGACGCCACCTTCATCACCGGACAGAACGTTGCCGTCAACGGCGGCATGGCCTTCATCTGAGGAGTTGCACATGACAGCACGCATGGCAGGAAAAATCGCATTCGTCACCGGCGGTGGCTCGGGTATCGGCGCAGCCACGGCCAAGCGCCTGGCCGAGGAGGGCGCCACGGTGATCGTCTGCGGCCGCCGCGAGGCGCCGCTGGCCGAGGTCGTCGAGAGCATCCGCGCGGCCGGCGGCAAGGCCCAGTTCAAGGTCGCCGACGTCAGTGACGAGCACGCCTTCGTAGGCGCCATCGAGCAGGTTGCGGCCGAGCATGGGCGCCTCGATGTGATGGTCAACAACGCCATGGCCTACACCTGGGGCAGCGTCGACAGCATGTCCACCGAGGACTGGCACGCCAACTTCACCACTACGGTCGACGGCACCTTCTGGGGTACCCGCACCGCCATGCGCCTGATGAAGGACAGCGGCGGCGGCTCGATCGTCAACGTTGCCTCGATCTGCGGCCTGTTCGGCACCGCCTGGATGTCCGGTTACTCGGCGGCCAAGGCGGCGGTGATCAACTTCAGCCGCGCGGTGGCGTCCGAAGGCGCGGCCAGCGGCGTGCGCTGCAACGTCGTGGTGCCGGGCGTGGTGGCGACGCCTTCGACTGCAGGAATGCTCTCCGACGAGCAGACCCGGACCAACACCGAAAAGCTGATTCCGATGCGCCGCGTCGCCCGCCCGGAAGAGCTGGCCAACGCCGTGCTGTTTCTCGCCTCGGACGAATCCTCCTACATCACCGGCGCCAGCCTGCCCGTCGACGGTGGGCGCAGTTCGGACCTCTACACGGTTCTCGAATGAGGCCGTCCCGTGCAACCGACCCGACCGGGAGATGACCCCATGGACCAGCAAGCACTCCTGCAGCGCCTCGACCGGCTGGAGTCGACCGAGGCGATTCGGCAACTGGCGGCCAGGTATTCCCTGTCGCTGGACATGCGTGATCTCGACGCCCACGTCAATCTGTTCGCGCCGGACATCCGCGTCGGCCGCGAGCAGGTAGGCCGCGCGCACCTCAAAGCGTGGGTCGACGACACCCTGCGCCACCAGTTCACCGGGACCTCGCACCACCTCGGCCAGCACGTCATCGAGTTCGTCGACGCCGACCACGCGATCGGCGTCGTGTACTCGAAGAACGAGCATGAAGCGGGTGCCGAGTGGGTGATCATGCAGATGCTCTATTGGGACGACTACCAGCGCATCGACGGTCAGTGGTACTTCCGCCGCCGGCTGCCCTGCTACTGGTACGCGACCGACCTGAACAAGCCGCCGATCGGTGACATGAAGATGCGCTGGCCCGGCCGCGAGCCCTATCCGGGCACCTTTCACGACCTGTTCCCCTCGTGGAAGGCCTTCTGGGCCAATCCTCCGACGCGCGAGGGTCTGCCCGAAGTCGCTGCGCCGGCACCGCTGGACGGCTTCCTCCGACACATGCGCGGCGACACGCCGGCGCCCCGCATCCGCGTGCGCTGAGAGGGCCTGCCCATGAATGCACTTTTCCAACCGGCGCGCTTCGGTGAGCTCGCGCTTGCCAACCGCGTTGTAATGGCGCCGATGACCCGCAGCCGGGCCAGCAGCGACCACGTGCCAACCGCCGAGATGGTGGACTACTACGCCCAGCGTGCCAGTGCCGGATTGATCGTCGCCGAAGGTACCTCGCCGTCGGCCGACGGCATCGGCTACTGCCGCACACCGGGCATCTACAGCGACGCCCAGATCAGGGCCTGGCGCGAGGTCACCGATGCGGTGCACGCGCGTGGCGGACAAATCGTGCTGCAGCTGATGCATTGCGGCCGGGTCGCCGCGCGGGCCAACAAGCCGGCCGGCACCCGTAGCGTCGCGCCCTCGGCAGTCGCCGCCAGGACGCAGCTGTTCACCGACAGCGAGGGCATGGCCGACACCGACCTGCCTCACGCGCTGAGCCTGGACGAGATCGCCGGCGTGATCGGCGATTACCGCCGGGCCGCACTCAACGCTCGCGCGGCCGGCTTCGATGGCGTCGAACTGCATGGCACCAGCGGCTACCTGCCAATGCAGTTCATCGCTACCAACAGCAACCTGCGCGACGACCGCTACGGCGGCCCTTTGGCCAACCGAATTCGCTTCACCCTGGAAGTCCTGCAGGCAATGGCCGAGGCCATTGGTGCCGGTCGCGTCGGCCTGCGGCTGTGCCCGGGCAACCCGTACAACGACGTTGAAGACCCCGATCCAGAGGCGACGCTCAAGGCGCTGCTGGCCGGCATCGACGGCATGGGCCTCGCCTACCTGCACATCATGCGCTCGCCGGTTCAGGGCCTGGATGCCTTCGCCATCGCCCGGCAGGGCTTTGCCGGTGCGCTGATTGCCAACGACGGATTCGACGGCCCGAGCGCCGCCGCACACATCAGCAGCGGCGCCGCCGAAGCGGTGTCGTTCGCCCGTCACTACATCGCCAACCCCGACCTGGTGGAGCGCTTGCGAGAGGGCCACGCACTGGCCCGCTTCGACCGGCACACCCTTTATTCACCCGGTCCCGCCGGCTACAGCGACTACCCGAGCCGGGCCGGCGAACCAGCCCTGGAGTAACTCATGAGCACCACCGGTATGGCACACAGACAAGAACAAGACCTGCGATCCGCCGTGGTTCCCCGAGAACAGACCCAGCAGATCCTTGATCGGCGTTCGGCTGCGGCCGGCGCGATCAAGCCGAAGGACCTTTACACCCTGGCCGACCGCCTGGAGACCCAGGCGGCAACCTTCGGCGCGCGCGATTTCCTGATCTACAAGGGCCGCCGCTACAGCTACGCCGAGGTTGACGCACGGGCCAGCGTGTTCGCCCACGCGCTACGCCACAAGGGCCTCAAGCGCGGTGATGTCTGCGCGCTGGCGATGGAGAACCGCCCGGAGTTCTTCTTCGCCTGGTTCGGCATGGCCAAGCTCGGTGTGGTCGCGGCGCTGATCAACCATCATGCGACCGGCACGCCGCTGCTGCATGCCCTGCAGAGCACCGCGGCCAAGGCAGTGGTGGTCGGCGAGGAATGCCTGCAACCGTTCGCCGATACGCCCGAGACGTCGCGCTATCCGCTGCTGCTGGTGCGTGACGAGGAAAATCCGGCGGCCGAGTCGTTGCTGCGCCTGACCGATCGTGAGTTCGCCGATGTGCTGGCCAGCACGGGCACGGCCACGGTAGACCCGGCCTGGAGGGCCGGTATCCGTGCCGAAGAAACCATGCTGCTGATCTTCACCTCCGGCACCACCGGGCTGCCGAAGGCCGCGCGTTACAGCCACATGCGCTGGCTGAGCTCGGGCGACGTGATGCAGGTGACGCTCGAGGCGACGCCGGATGACGTCTTCTACTGCTGCCTGCCGCTCTACCACGGCGCCGCGGCGACCTCGGTCACCTCCACCGCGCTGAAGGCCGGTGCCGCTATCGTGGTGCGGCGCAAGTTCAGCGCCAGCGAATTCTGGAACGACGTGCGCAACTATCAGGTAAGCGTGTTCCAGTACATCGGCGAGATCTGCCGCTACCTGCTCAACCGCCCGCCGCAGCCGGACGATCGGCAGCACAGCCTGCGCTGCATGCTCGGCGCCGGGCTGACCCCGGAAACCTGGCAGCGCTGGATCGAACGCTTCGGCGACCTGCCGGTGTTCGAGGGCTGGGGCTCGACCGAAGCCAACTGCGCCATCATCAACCTCGACAACCGCCTGGGCTCCTGCGGGCGGGTGCCGTTCTGGGAGAAGACCAACGTCAGGCTGATCCGCTACGACAGCGAGAACGGCTGCCATCTGCGCGACGAACAGGGCTTCTGCATTCCCTGCCAGCCGGGTGAGGTCGGCGAAGCGGTGGCCTTTATCGTCGATCATCCGGAGATCGGCGGCGGACGCTTCGAGGGCTACACCTGCCCGAAAGCGACCGAAAGCAAGATCCTGCGTGACGTGTTCCAGCAGGGCGACGCCTGGTGGAGCTCGGGCGACCTGCTGCGCTACGACGAGGAGGGCTACTGCTACTTCGTCGACCGCATCGGCGACACCTTCCGATGGAAGAGCGAGAACGTCTCGACCCAGGAAGTCGCCGATGCGCTCGGCGATTTCTCCGGCCTGGAACTGATCAACGTCTACGGCGTGCAGGTACCGGGGCACGAGGGGCGCGCCGGTATGGCGGCGCTGCTGATGCAGCCGGGCCAGACGTTCGATCCGGAGGCGTTCTACCAACTGACCACGGCGCGTGTACCGCGTTATGCCGCACCGGTGTTCGTGCGGGTCTGCGCCAGCGCGGACATGACCAGCACCTTCAAGCTGCGCAAGGTCGACCTGCAGCGCCAGGGCTACGACCCGCAGCAGTTCGACGACCCGCTGTACATCCGCGACGAGGCCTCCGGCAGCTACCGGCCGTACAGCGCAGAGCTGCTAGCGGCCAATGGCCTGGCGCCATTCGCCAGCGAGTCACGCCGATGAACGCGCCGACGCAGGGTCACGAGGTGCGCGACGGCTTGCGCTTCCCCTGGCCGCAGCCACCGACCGCCGGCGAGGTGCAGGAGGTCGCCGACGGCGTGCTCTGGTTGCGCATGCCGCTGCCGTTCGGGCTGGACCACATCAACCTCTACCTGCTTCGCCACGCGGAGGGCTGGGTGGTGGTCGACACCGGCCTGGCCGTGCCGCGCAGCCGAGAAGTCTGGGAGCGGGTGTTTGTCGAGGTCATGGACAGCCGGCCGGTACTGGCGGTGATCTGCACCCATTTCCACTTCGATCACAGCGGCCTGACGGCCTGGCTGACCGAGCGTTTCCGCTGCCCGCTGTACATGACCCGCGGCGAGTACCAGGCGCTTTACGTTGCACCGGACGGCCGTGAGCCAGGCTGGGAGTTCCACGATTTCTATCTCCGTGCCGGACTGGACGAGGAGCAAATCGCCTCGCTGGTCCCAACCATCGAGGGCATGCGCTTCGACGGCGGTCTGCCACGCAGCTATCGCCGCTTGCGCGACGGCGGTTGGCTGAAGATCGGTGGCCGCCATTGGCAAGTGGTGATCGGCGCAGGCCATTCGCCCGAGCACGCCTGTCTGTTGAGCAAGGAGGACCAGTTGCTGATCGCTGGCGATCAGGTCCTGCCGCGGATTACCTCCAGCGTTCTGGTCGGGGCCAGCGAGCCCTACGCCAATCCTTTGGCCGACTGGCTGGATTCGCTGCGCAAGCTGCGGGCGCTGCCCGATGAGGCGCTGGTGCTGCCGGCGCACGAGCGGCCGTTTTATGGCCTGCACCAGCGCCTCTACCAACTGCAGAAGCATCACGAGCATCACCTCGACAGCCTCATGGCCGAACTCGCGGGCGCGATGACCGCGGCCGAGATCCGCCCGCTGCTGTTTCCACGCATCAAGGGGCCGTTCGATTTGCTGATGTCGCTGGGCGAAACGCTGGCCCACCTGCATTACCTGGTCGAGGAAGGCGAGCTGACACGTGAGCTGGAGGCAGGCATCTGGCGCTTTCGCCGGGTCGACCCTGGCCTGGCACGGCCAGAGCAGCCGGGCGACATCCACATCTGAACGACAGGAATTTTGCAGGACGTACCTAACGGTCTTTGACCAACAATCGGGAGATACACCATGAACAACAATAAGAAAGCGTTTCCTGGCAGTCAGACGGGTCAGTTCCGCCACGCGACGCTCGCCGTGGCGGTATGCCTGGCGTCGCAGGCACCGGCGGCGCTGGCGGGCGACACCGTGTTCTTCGACAACGGCGCAACGCTGGACTGGAGCCTGATTACCTCCTACGGCATTGGCATGCGCGTCGACAGCCAGGACGATGCCTTGCTCGGCGACATCAATGCCGATGACGGTAACCGCAACTTCGATCGCGGCAGCCTGGTGACCCATCGCGTCAGCGCACTGGGTGAGATGATCCTGCGCAAGGACAACTATGGCGCCGTGGTGCGCGCCAACGCCTTCTACGACGACGCCTATCACGGCAAGAACGACCATGACGCACCGGAGCGGGCGAACAAGTTCGGCGACCACAACGAGTTCACCAGCGGCACCGAATACTACGGCGGCGGGCGTGCGCGCTTCCTCGATGCCTATGTGTTCAGCGGCTGGCGCTTCGACAATGGTCAGAGTCTCGACGTGAATGCCGGACGGCATGTGGTCGCCTGGGGCGAAAGCCTCTACTACCCGGGCGTTTCAGGCGCTCAGTCGCCCGCCGACGCGGTCAAGGGTTCGCTGCCCGGGGTGGAGGTCAAGGAAATCATCCTGCCGGTCGGTCAGGTCTCGGCGCTGTGGAACATCAACCCGCAGTTCAGCCTTGGCGGCTACGTGCAATACGAGTGGAAGGGCACCGAGCTGCCGCCGGTGGGCAGCTACTTGTCGACTTCCGACATCATCGGCCCTGGGCGTGACTTCCTGAACGTTGCTATCCCGCTGGGACCGATGGGTACCTTCAACCAGCGTGTGCTCTACGCCGGCACCGACGAGCCCAGCGATAGCGGCCAGTGGGGTGTTCAGGTGCGCTACCGGCCGAACTTTGACTGGGAGCTGTCGGCCTTCCACATCCGCTATCACGACAAGAGCCCGGCCGGTATCACCACCTACAACGGCATGGTGGAGGTGGCGCCAGGTTTCATGCTGCAGTTGCCCACCGAGTACCGCATCAACTACTACGAGGACATCAAGCTGACCGGCCTGAGCTTCTCCACGCGCCTGGGCGATACCCAAGTCAGCGGTGAATGGAGCTATCGCGATGGCGCCCCGGTCAACGTACTCAGCCCGCAGGGCGCGCCGCAGCACACCCGCGGCAGCGGCCAGCAGATGCAGTTGTCGTTCATCCACATCCTTGGCGACCGGCCGTGGGCCAGTCAAACCACGCTCACCGGCGAAATCGTCCATGTGCGTGCCGACAGCGTGGACGATCACCCGCAGAGCGGCCGCGACGACTTCACCTATCGCACCGCCAGCGCCTGGCAGAGCAAGACCGCCACGGCCTATCAGCTAGGTGTGGAACTCAGCTACCCCGGCGTCACCAACGGTTGGGACATGATCGTGCCGGTGCGTTTCTCCCATGTGGCCGAAGGGGCGACCCCGCTGCAGGGCGCGATCCAGGGTGCCAAGGGCGACATGCGCCTGAGCCTCGGCACGACGTTCCGACGGCTGGGCAACTTCGAGGTGGCGCTCGCCTACAACGCCTTCCTTGGCGAGCCGGACCCGATTCGCCGCAAGCTGGCCGATCGGGATTACGTCACCCTGGCGGCCAAGTACGCGTTCTAGAAAGAAGTCAGCCATAAGAAACCCGGCCTTGGCCGGGTTTTTTGTTTCTACCGCCACCGCGGGGGGCATCTGGCGGTATCCCGTGCGCTCTGGATGACATAGGCGCGAATCGACTCGACAGCTGCTTGGTCCAGGCTGCCGGCAAAGGAGGGCATGCCGCGAGCCTGGAGCAGCCCTTCGAGCGGCGGACGGCGGAAGGCATCGGCACTTTGCAGGTAGGCAGAGTAGCGTAGGTCCGGAATGCCCGCGCCGGCGACCGCGGCCGCGCCATGGCAGACCATGCAGTAGCGCGTGTAGAGCTGCGCGCCCTGGTGCAACGTGGCGGGATCGGCGGTGACGTCCGGTAGCGGCGGCATCGGTGGTCGTGCCTGCGGCTCGGGCAGTCGTGCCTTGCCGTCGAGCGTCCATACGAACACGCCGCCGTTGGCGGCCAGGCCCTGGCGCGGCAACAGGGCGCTGGCCGACAGGTGCATCGAACTGCCGAAGCCCGCGGCGGCGGCGACGTACTGCTCGCCGTCGAGGCGATAGCTGATCGGCCCGCCGAGGATGTCGAGCCAGGTATCGCTCTGCCACAGCCGCTCCCCACTCTCGGCATCGTAGGCGTGCAGGCCTCCGCCACCCTGGCCCTGAAACACCAGGCGCCCTGCGGTGGTTAGCACGCCGCCATTCCACATCCCCGGTTGCTGGCTGCGCCAGGCCTCGCTCTGGCGCACTGGGTCCCAGGCCAGCAGATGGCCACGCATGCCCTGGCGCGCCTGCGTTAGGCTCTTGGCATCGGTCGGTAGGGGATGGTCCTTGATACCCGTGTTCCAGCGCCCAGGTTCGATGTGAAATGGCTGGGCCTTGACCATATACGCCTGGCTTTCCTGCGCCGGGATATAGACCAGCCCGGTGAGCGGGTTCCAGGCCATCGGCTGCCAGTTGTGCCCGCCGATCTGCGACGGCGTGACGGCTGCGGGCTGGCCGGCGGGGTAGCGCGCGCCCGGCACTTCCACGGGGCGGCCGCTGGCGAGGTCCACATGGCTGGCCCAGCTCGTGGGCACGTAATTGGCCGCGCTCAGCAGCTCGCCGGTCTCGCGGTCGAGCACGTAGAAGAAACCGTTCTTTGGCGCCTGCATCAGCACCTTGCGCTGCCGCCCATCGAGGCGCAGCTCGGCGAGGATCATGTGCTGCGTGGCGGTGTAGTCCCAGCTGTCGCCAGGCGTTGTCTGGTAGTGCCAAGCGTACTCGCCGGTTTTCGCATGCACCGCGACGATGGAAGAGAGGAACAGGTTGTCACCGCCCTCGGGGCTGCGCAGGTCACGGTCGTGTGGCGAGCCGTTGCCGACGCCAAAGTAGAGCAGGTCGAGTTCCGGGTCGTAGGCCATCGAGTCCCACACCGTGCCGCCGCCGCCGAGCAGCCACCACTGGCCCGTCCAGGTCGGCAGCGCAATGTTCTTCAGTGGTTCGTCGGAGACTTCACCATCGGCACCTTCGGCCGGGTTCCCTGGCACGGTGTAGAAGCGCCAGCGCAGCTCACCGCTCGCGGCATCGTAGGCCGAGAGATAACCGCGTACGCCGTACTCGGCGCCGCCATTGCCGATCATCACCAGATCACCGACCACGCGCGGTGCGCCAGTAATGGTGTAGGGGCGCTCCGGTGGCGTGGTTTGTGTTGACCAGAGCAGTTCGCCGCTCCCCGCATCCAGTGCCTGCAGGCGCCCGTCGAGGGTGCCGACGAAGACCCGTTCATGGGCCACGGCGACGCCGCGGTTGACCACGTCACAGCAGGCCACCGCCGCCTTGTGCGCCGGCACCAGCGGGTCGTGCTGCCAGCGCAGTTTGCCGTTGCGGGCGTCCAGCGCGAAGACCACGCCCCAGGGACCACTGACGTAGATCGTCTCGCCGACCATCAACGGTGTCGCCTGCACGCCGCGCGGGCGATCGAAGCGGAACTGCCAGGCCAGACCGAGCCGGCTGACGTTCGAGCGGTCGATCTGTGCTAACGGGGAAAAGCGCGTCTCGGCGGCGTCCAGCCCGTGTTGCGGCCAGCCCTGGTCGGGCAGGGGAGCCGCCAGCACGCAAGAGGCATGGACCGCCAGTGCGAGTGGCAACAGCCGGGACAGTGATCGAGGTGACATGGCAGCGTCCTTGTTTAGAAAAAAGCCATGATCAGCCCGCGCCGGGTGGCGAACCTCGTCCGTATGGCGTAGCCCCTCGTCTGCAGTCATAGGCCTTATGGACGATGCTGGCCCGCGCCCCGGCTGGCACCTTTGAACCACGGACAACAGCAACCGCACGGCCAGCCTGGCCGCGCTAGAAGCTCACCGGGCGTTCGAGACGAGGTAGCGAAGCATGGGACTCAAAGGGCAGGCGGCCATCGTAGGCGCCGCACAGTACAAGCCGGAGAAGTACGCAACGGCGCCGCGCATGTTCCACCTGGAGCAGGTGGCCGACCTGGCCGCTCGCGCACTGGACGATGCCGGCCTCAAGGCCGAGGACCTCGACGGGCTGGTCATCAATGGCCCGCACTTTCACGAGGCGTCGGTGTTCGTGCCGGCCATGGCGGCCGAATACCTCGGGCTGGCGGTGAATTTTGCCGAAGTCGTCGACCTCGGCGGCTGCACCGGCATGGGCATGGTCTGGCGCGCGGCAGCCGCCATCGAGCTGGGCCTGTGCCAGGCAGTGCTCTGCGTGCTGCCGGCGCGGATGGCGCCGATGGGGCCGGACGAGGACCCGACCGCGATGATGCGGGCGATGCGCTTCGGCGGCCACAGCACCAACTACGGTGCGCCCGAGGCCGAGTTCGACCTGCCTTACGGGCACATGGGGCAGAACACCGGCTACGCGATGATCGCCCAGCGCTATGCGGCGCGTTACGGCTATGACCCGGTCGCCATGGCGAAGATCGCGGTGGACCAACGCACCAATGCCCAGGCCAACCCGGAGGCGATCTTCTGCGGCCAGCCGCTGACCATCGACGACGTGCTCAACAGTCGCATGGTCGCCGACCCGCTACGGGTGCTGGAGATCGTCATGCCGGTAGCTGGCGGCGCCGCGGTCATCGTCGCCTCGAAGGAGCTGATGGCCAGGGCGCGCAACCGCGGCGCGGTGGTCACCGGCTTTGGCGAGCGGCTGGGATACAAGTCGCCGAGCTATTCGCCGGACATGACCGAAACGCCGGTCGGCCCGGCGGCGCGCAGCGCCTTCGCCATGGCCGGCCTGAAGCCTGCGGACATGCATGCCGCGCAGATCTACGACTGCTACACCATCACCGTATTGCTCAGCCTCGAGGACGCCGGCTTCTGTCCGAAAGGCGAGGGCATGCGCTTCATCCGCGAGAACGACCTCACCTGGCGCGGCAGCTTCCCGATGAACACCCACGGCGGCCAGCTCAGCTTCGGCCAGTCCGGGGCGGCGGGCGGCATGTCGCAGGTCATCGAGGCCTTTCACCAGATCGCCGGCCGCGCCGGGGATCGCCAGCTGAAGACCTGCGACAACGTGTTCGTGACCGGCACCGGCGGTGTCATGAGCGAGCAGGGCGCATTGATTCTCCAGGGAGCCTGATCATGTCGAACAAACCCATGCCGGTGATGACCGAGATTTCCGCGCCGTTCTGGAACGGGCTGAAGGAAGGTCGCATTCAGCTGCAGCAGTGCAACGCCTGCCAGGCCTGGAACTTCTACCCGCGCCGGCACTGCGCCCACTGCCTGGCCCACGACCTGAGCTGGAAAGAGGTCAGCGGCCGCGGCACGCTCTACACCTACACCGTGGCGCGCATCCCCACGCTGCCGGAGTTCGTCGGACCCGACGCGCAGATCCTCGCCGTCGTCGAACTCGAACAGGGCGTGCGGCTCAACACCACGCTGGTGGGCCTGGCGCCGGAGGCGATCGAGATCGGCATGCCGGTCAAGCCGGTGCGGGCCCAGGTGAAAGAGGACGGCACCGTGCTGCTGCGCTACACCGGAGCCGACGTTGCACTGGATTTCATCGACGAGGTGGTGCGCGCGCCGGCGCCGGCGAAAGCCGATAACCGCCCGCCACGCCAGCAGATCGACGTCGGCGACGAGCAGGCGTTGCAAGCGCTGGTCTCGGACACGTTCACCGACTGGAGTAATCAGGTGCTGGTCGACCAGGCGCTGATCGATGCGTTTGCGGAGCTGTCAGGCGACGACTACTGGATCCATACCGACCCCGAGCGAGCGCGCAAGGAAGGCCCCTTCGGCGGCACCATCGCCCATGGCGCACTGGTGCAGGTGATCATGTCGCGCATGCAGGTGCCACTGCCATTCGAGATCACCGGCTTTACCAACATGGTCAACTACGGCTCCGACCGCCTGCGCTTCCCCTCGCCGGTTCCGGCCGGATCGCTGGTCCACTCGCGCTGCCGGGTCAAGGCGGTCGAGCGCAACAAGCGCGGCACCCAGCTGACTCTTGAATTCAACGTGCACGTGGTGGGTCAGGAGCGGCCGGCGGTGATTAACGATCTGGTCATTCTCTATATGTAAGACAGCGGGCTGTGCTCCCTTTTGACCGTCTCATGCGCTTGGGCAGAGACGGTTTTTTTTGCCTGCTCGCCGGGCTAGCCCAGTAGCTCGTAATCCTCCAGCCTAGGCGCCGCCATGGCCTGTTCGAAGGCCGCGTAATCCCAGGGCCAAGTCGACGGCGCACCTTCGGCATCGAGATACCAGCTCTTGCAGCCGGAGCCAAAGATCGTGGTCCTGGCCTTGTTCAGGCGACGCCGCTCGTAGGCGTCCATCGCCTCGCGGCGCACGCTGATCTCCCGGCATTTGCCGCATTTGAGTAGGTCGAGTAGCTGGCTGATGTAGGCCCATTCCATCTCGGCAATCTCGATCAGCGAGAAGTTGCCGACCGGCCCGGTCGGGCCGTTGAGCATGAACAGATTGGGAAACTCAGGAATGGCGATTGCCAGGTAGGCGCTGGGTCGCTTGGCCCAGACGTCGTCGAGTCGGATGCCGCCGCGGCCGATGACCTGCGTGGGGCGCATGAACAGGTGCGCGTTGAAGCCCGTGGCCAAGGCCAGCACGTCGAGCTCGTGCAGCCGGCCGTCACGGGTGCGCACGCCGGCCGGTTCGACCCGCTCGATGCCATCGGTCACCAGTTCGGCATTGGGCTGCTGGATCGCCTGGTAGTAGTCGGGCGAGAAGATCAGGCGCTTGCAGGCGGCGCGGTAGCCAGGTCGCAGCTTCTCGCGCAGTGCCGGGTCGAGGATGCTCTGCTCCAGGTGCGCGGCGCAGACTGCCTCGATCTGCGCCGCCTCGGGAGACTCGGCATCGGCCACCGCGGTGGTGAACAGACGTACCTTGGCCATGTAGTCCGGATCGAACTTGAGGTCATGGAGTAGCTGCGGGTCGCGGCGGAAGGCGTCCCGTTGCGCCTCGCTGAAGAGCTCGTTGGTCACCGGCATGATCCACTGCGCGGTGCGCTGGAAATGCGTGACCCGGGCGCGCTTGACCAGCGCAGCCACCAGTTGGCTGCCGGTCGAGCCGTTGCCGATGATGCCGATGCGCTTTCCATCCAGCGGCACGTCGTGATCCCAGCGGGCGCTGTGGAAACAGGCGCCGGAGAAGGTGTCCAGGCCTGGGATGTCCGGCTGACTGGGGTGGTGCAGCACGCCGGTCGCGGCGATCAGGACATCGGCCCGGTCACTCCGGCCGGCACGCGTCTGCAGATGCCACTGGCCGTGCTGGTATTCACAGCGAACGACTTCTTCATTGAAGCGGATCAGCTCGCGGATGCCGTACTCAGCCACCACACGCTGAAAGTAAGTCTGGATTTCGTGGCCCGGCGGCAGCTGCCGGGTCCACTCGGGATTGGGCGCGAAGCTGTAGGTGTAGTTGTGCGAGGGCGTGTCGCAGGTCAGGCCGGGGTAGGTGTTCTCGCGCCAAGTGCCGCCAATGTCGTAGCCCTTTTCGTAGACAGTCAGATCACGGTAGCCGGCCTCGCGCAGCTTGATCGCCGCGAGAATGCCGGCCATGCCGGCGCCGATGATGACGACCCGCAGGTTTCGCTCGTTATTCATGTTGCGTTTCTCCAGTTGGCGCTCGCTCAAGACTCGCCCAGCAGGGGCGCCGGCTCCCGTCGCGCGAGGATGGCTTCGGTGCGCTGGCGCAGCGGATCGTCCAGGGCTTCGGGCTGCGGAATCAACCAGTAGCGACCCTGGCGGATGCCCTCGAACACGCGCTCGGCGAAGGATTCCGGCTTCAGGCCGTTGGCGGTGAGCATTTCGCGCATGGCCGCGACGAACTGCTGCGTCGCCGGATGAATGCCAGAAGCATCGAACGGGTCGCTGAAGATCGCGCTTTGCACCGGTCCGGGCGCCAGCAACGAGACCTCGACCGGGGCGCCGAGCAGTTTCAGTTCGCCGTGCAGAGACTCGGTCAGCGCGACGACAGCGAATTTGGTTGCCGAGTAGGGCGCCATCAGGGGGCTGGGCAGAAAGCCGCCGACCGAGGTGGTGTTGACGATGCGTGCCGGACGGCCGGCGGCCAGCAGACGCGGCACGAAACTGCGCAAACCGTTGAGCACGCCGCCCAGGTTGATGGCCAGATCGCGTTGCCAGCGCTCTGCGGAAATCTCCCAGCTGAAACCGGTGCTCATCACTCCGGCGTTGTTGAACAGCAGGTCGACCTCGCCGAAGTGCTGCCAGACCGCGTCGGCCAGAGCGTCGACCGCGTGCGGGTCACTGACGTCGGTGGGGATCGTCAGGACCTCGGCATCCAGACTGTCGGCCAGTTGTTCGAGGGCCTGGGCATCGATGTCCGCCGCGGCGATGCGCATGCCGAGCGTGGCGGCATGGCGAGCCAGGCCGAGCCCGATGCCGCTGGCGGCGCCGGTGATGACCACGGTGCCGCCTTCGAGGCGGGGGGAAGTGTCGTGCATGGTGCTGGGTTCCTCTCATGGGCTGTTGTCCGAAACGGACGCCACGATCATCGGCAGCACGGCACGGTGGAGAATCGTTGAAATCGACTAAAACGCGCGGCACGGGCAGTAGTCGATTTCAACGACGCGGCCAGGGTCGAGGCCGGCCGATACTGCCGACATGGCGGTCAGCCGAGGCTGGCCAGGCTCTTGAGGACCAGGTGAACCAGCTGCGGCTGGCGGGCGATACCCAGCTTGGAAAAGATCGAGCGCAGGTGCGCACGGGTGGTGTAGGGACTGATGTGCAGCGCGTCCGAGGCCTCGTCGACGCTGGCGCCGTTGGCCAGCATCAGCGAGAGATTGGCCTCCGCGCGGGTCAGGCCGAACAGCTCCATCAGCAGGCTGCTGGACGAGGCGTCCTGCAGGCCCGGGTCGCTGACGAACACGACGAAGACCGGCAGCCTGGCGCCCTCGGCGTGGGCCGTAGGCGGCACCAGGCGAACGACCAGGCTGAGCGGTGCGCCTTCCGGCGTGTTGACGAGCATGGCGCGGGCCAGCGTGGCGCTACCGCTGCGCCGCGCTTCGGCGACCTGAGCGATGAGCTGGCGCAGGCGCGCATCCTGACGTTCGTCCGCCAGCTTCAGACGCTCGCCGCGCAGCTGCAGCTTTGCGTCGGCCAGCAGACGCTCGGCCAGGCGGTTATTGCCGATCACCCGCTGCTGCTCATCGAGCAGAAAGCTGGCGACCGCCAGCTGCGACATGGCGCCGGCGTAGAGCTGGCGCTCGGTATCGATCTGCCCCAGCTGTGCGTGGATGCGCAGGGCTCGGCAGAAGTGCGGTACGAGCAGCGCACACAGCTGCTTCTGCTCCGCACCGAAGGGTGCGTAGGCGCTGCCACGGGTCAGGCGCAGGCTGGCGCTGGGGCCGCTTGGGTCATGCAGATCGACGCCGAGGATCTGCGCAATGTCATAGGGCTCGAGCACCAGGCGGATGAAGGCGTCGTCTGGCTCAGCGGCATCGGCGAGCAGTTCGCTGAGTAGGGTTGGCTGGTTGGGCGGCAGGTTGACGAAGGGATCGAGCAGGTAGAGGCGCTGGGCGAAATAGGGTGCTTGCGTCCATTGCACCACGGATTCATCGGCGCTGATCGTCAGGCCCAGCCCGGCATCGGAGGGACGCCGCAGGATCAGGAATGCATCGCTGGCGCCCAGTGCGTCGCGCAGCTCGGCCAGCTGGCGCTGCCAGGGCGGATCTTCGAGGGCACCCTGGTAGATCGAGCCGACCAGCAGGCTGAAGGAATTGAGGGGATCGCTCGTGTCCATGGGCGTCGGTCTCCGGTCCTGGGTACGGCCAACATAGCGCAGCCCGGACGCAAGACAACAACAATCGAGCCGAGAAACGGAGAAATACATGAGCCTGAACCCACAGATCGCCGCGCTGCTGCAGCACCTCCAAGACCAGCCGATGCCGCGCTGGAGCGAAATGACCGCCGAACGGCTGCGAGCGAGCTACCGCATGCCATTGTCCGAGGTGCCGGAGCCGGTCGCGGCGGTCGACGAGCTGAGTATCACCAGCCCCGGCGGCGAGCTGCCGCTGCGCATCTATTCGCCCGGCGACCGCGGCACTGGCGCGCTGATGCTGTATTTCCACGGTGGCGGCTTCGTCATGGGTGACCTCGACAGCCATGACAATCTCGCACGGGCCTTGTGCAACGCGTTGGGTACCGTGGTGGTGGCAGTCGACTATCGGCTGGCGCCGGAGCATCGTTTTCCGGCTGCCGTGGAGGACGCCTGGGCGGCCACCTGCTGGGCTGCCGAGCAGGCCCAGGCACTGGGCGCCGATGCCCGCCAGCTGATCGTGGGCGGTGACAGTGCCGGTGGCAACTTGGCTGCGGTGGTTGCGCAGCTCGCGCGTGACCGTCAGGGGCCGGCAATCGCACATCAGATGCTCTTGTACCCGGTCTGCGACACGGACCTCAGCCGTGACAGCTACCGTCGCCACGGCCAGGGCTATTTCCTGGAGACCGAGATGATGCGCTGGATGCTGGCGCAGTATCTCGACGAGCCCGCGTCCGATGATCCCCGCGTCTGCCCGCTGCGCGCCGAGTCGTTGCGCAATCTGCCGCCGGTAACGCTGGTGACCGCCGAGTTCGATCCATTGCGCGAGGAAGGCGAGGCCTATGCAGAGCGACTGCGGCAGGCAGGTGTTGTCGTGGAGAGCCGCTGCTATGCCGGCGCCATCCACGGTTTCATGAGCTTTATTGGCAACGTCAGTCTGGCCGACCAGGCGTTCGCCGAGACCGTGACCACGATGCGCACGGCCTTGGCCTCACGCGCACCCAACTGATCGGCTTCGGCAGCCCCGAAGCCCTGCCCGGCAAGGCCGCGAGCCTTGCCGTTGTTAGTCTCAACGGACGATGAGCCCCTCGCATATCGGCAGGACAATCCCTCCAAGCCCAAGAAAGGCGCATGAGGAGTTGAACCCATGACCGATATCCGTGCACTGAGCTATTTCGTCGCTCAGATCGAAAACCTGGACGCCTGGCAGCGCTACGCCGAGGACGTGCTGGGCATGATGACCAGCCCGGCGCCCGGCGGCGGCCTTTACGTGAAGATGGACGAGCGTCCGTTCCGGATGCTGATCGTCGAGGGGCCGGGCGCCAGCTATGTGGCCTCGGGCTGGGAACTGTCCGGCGAGCGCGCCTTCATGGCGCTGCTGGCGCGCCTGCGCGAGGCCGATGTCGCCGTCGAGCTGGGCGATGCAGCGCTGCGCGAGCAGCGTGGCGTGCAGGCCCTGGCCATCGTGCACGACCCAGCGGGCAACCGCCACGAGCTGACCTGGGGCCATCGCTCCGACTGCCAGCCGTTCGTGTCGCCGCAGGGCGTACCGCGCTTTCTCACCGGCGACATGGGGCTGGGGCACACCGTGCTGCCGGCGCCGTGCTTCGACGAGTGCCGCGCCTTCTACCGCGACCTGCTCGGTTTCGAGATCTCCGACGTCTTCAATTTCAAGCCGGCGCCCGACGCGCCGCCGGTGCGCATCCACTTCCTGCATTGCGCCAACCCGCGCCATCACAGCCTGGCGATTGCCGAGTACGACGTGCCGAGCAAGTGCGTTCACGTGATGGTGGAGGTGGAGAACATGACTGAGGTCGGCCGCGCGCACGACCGTGTCGCCGCCCACGGCGTGCCGCTTTCGGCCACGCTTGGCCAGCACCTCAACGACCGCATGACCTCCTTCTACATGAAGACGCCGTCCGGCTTCGATCTGGAATACGGCTGTGGCGGCCTGCAGGTCGACTGGAACGAACACAGTGCCTTCGAGTTCACCCGCGTGAGCGTCTGGGGCCATGACTTCTCGGTCGGCCGCCAGGCCGCGGCGCAAGGAGAGGCGCAATGAACAAGCTGATGACATTGGGCGATGTGGTGGGCCAGCTGCGCGACGGCATGACCGTTGGCTTCGGCGGCTGGGGCCCGCGGCGCAAGCCGATGGCGATCGTCCGCGAGATCCTGCGCAGCGAGGTCAAGGACCTGACCGTGGTCGCCTATGGCGGGCCGGAACTCGGCATGCTGCTGGCGGCCGGCAAGGTGAAGAAGCTGGTGTTCGGCTTCGCCACGCTCGATGCGATCCCGTTGGAGCCGTATTTCCGCAAGGCGCGTGAAGCCGGCTTCGTCGATGTCATGGAACTGGACGAAGGTCTGTTCCAGTGGGGCCTGCGGGCTGCCGGCATGCGCGTGCCGTTCCTGCCGGCGCGTGCCGGGCTGGCGACCGATGTGCTGACGCACAACCCGGCCCTGCGCACCGTGACTTCGCCCTATGACGACGGCGAGGTGCTACTGGCGATGCCCGCGCTGGACCTGGACGTCGCCTTCGTCCATGTCAACCGCGCCGACCGTCTCGGCAACACCCTGGTCACCGGTACCGACGCCTACTTCGATCATCTGTTCGCACGGGCGGCCAAGCAGTGCTTCGTTTCGGCCGAACAGGTGGAGGAGCGCCTGTCGCTGGATGCCGAAACGGCGCGCTTCAACACCTTCGAGCGTTCGCTGGTCACCGGCGTGGTGGAAGCGCCACAGGGTGCACACCCGACCAGCTGTTCCCCCGACTACGGCTGGGACATGCAGCACCTGAAGGACTACGTCGCCAGCGCCGGCGAGGAGAACGGCTGGCAACGCTACCTGGACAGCTACGTCACCTGCGACGAGGCCGCCTATCGCGAGCGCAATGGCGGGACCGCGCGTCTGGCCAGCCTGCCGCTGCCGATTTTCTGAAGGAGCATGAGCATGTCGGATAACACTTTCAGCCTCGCCGAACTGATGATCGTGGCCGCCGCCGAAGCCTGGCGAGACGACGGCGAGCTGCTCGCTTCAGGGCTGGGCATCATTCCTCGGCTGGGCGCCAGCCTGGCCAAGCTGAGCCATAACCCGGACCTGCTGATGACCGATAGCGAGGCCTATCTGGTCGAGGAACCGGTACCGGTCGGGCCGCGCGGCGATTACCAGCCGAAATACGCCGGTTACATGCCCTTCGAGCGCATCTTCGAGTGCGTCTGGCACGGCCGCCGCCACGCGATGATCGGGCCGACTCAGGTCGATCGCTGGGCGCAGACCAACCTGTCGGTGGTCGGCGACTACGCCCGGCCGAAGGTAGCGATGCTCGGCGTGCGTGGCCTGCCGGGCAACAGCATCAACCACAAGAACTCCTTCTTCGTGCCGAATCACAGCACCCGCGCCTTCGTTGCCGGCGAGGTGGACATGGTCTCCGGCGTCGGTTTCAAGGAGGAGCGCTGGGCACCGGGCATGCGCCGCGAGCTGATGAGCATCGGGCGGGTGATCACCGATCTCTGCGTGATGGATTTCAACGGCCCGGATCACGCCTGCCAGGTGCTCTCGCTGCACCCAGGGGTGGACTTCGACACCGTGCAGGCGCGCACCGGCTTCCCGCTGCGCAAGGCCGAAGGCATGGGCGAGACGCCGCATCCGACCGCCGAGCAGCTGGCGATCATCCGGCGGCTCGATCCGCACGATCTGCGCAGCAAGCAGCTCAAGGGCAACCCGCGCGGGATTCGCAGTGCAGAGGAGATCGCCGGATGAGCCCAGACGACGCCTTCGTCGAGCGGCCGGACACGGCCGTCTACGAAACCGATGAGCCGGTGCAGTACCGCGTCGAGGATGGCGTGGCGATCCTGACCCTGAGCCGGCCGCAGTTCAACAACGTGCAGAACTCGCAGATGACCTATGCGCTGGACGCCGCATTCCGCCGTGCGGTGGACGACGACAGCGTCAAGGTCATCGTGCTCGGTGGCACCGGCAAGCACTTCTCGGCGGGGCACGACATCGGCACGCCGGGCCGCGACGTCAACCGGTCGTTCGAACGCCAGCACCTGTGGTGGGACCACAGCAACAAACCGGGCGGCGAATTCCTCTATGTGCGCGAGCAGGAGGTGTACCTGAACATGTGCCGGCGCTGGCGGGAGATCCCCAAGCCGACCATCGCCATGGTGCAGGGCGCCTGCGTCGCCGGTGGGTTGATGCTGGCCTGGGTCTGCGACCTGATCGTTGCCAGCGAGGACGCCTTCTTCCAGGACCCGGTGGTGCGCATGGGCATCCCGGGTGTGGAGTACTTCGCCCACGCGTTCGAGATGCATCCGCGCATCGCCAAGGAGTTTCTCTTTCTCGGCGAGCGCATGCCGGCGGCGCGCGCCTACGAGCTGGGCATGGTCAACCGCGTGGTCCCGCGCGAGGCGCTGGAGGGGCAGACGCTGGACATCGCTCGGCGCATCGCCACACAGCCGCGCATGGGGCTGGCGCTGACCAAGCAGGCGGTTAATCACATCGAGGATCTGCAGGGCAAGCGTACCGGGATGGAGGCAGTGTTCGCCTGGCACCACTTCGCCCATGTCCACAACGAACTGATCTCCGGCGACAAGCTGGGCGGCTTCGATGGCAAGGCCATGGCCGAGGCGAACAAAGCGCAGGCCAGCCGGGGAGAGGCGTCATGATCATGCTGCAGACCCGCCTGACCGAGGCCCTCGGCTGCCGCTACCCGATCGTGCAGACGGCCATGGGCTGGGTAGCTGACGCCAATCTGGTGATCGCCACGACCCTGGCCGGCGGCTTCGGCTTCCTGGCCGGGGCGACCATCCCCGCGCAGGACCTGGAAGGCGAGATCAAGAAGGTCATCCAGGCCACCGGCGGCAGCAACTTCGGCCTGAACTTCCACATGTTCCAGGACAACGCCGCGCAGTGCGTCGACCTGGCCATCCAGTACCGCCTGCGTGCGGTGAGCTACGGTCGCGGCCCGGACAAGGCCACCATTGCCCGTTTCAAACAGGCGGGCGTGCTGTGCATCCCCACGGTCGGTGCGCTCAAGCACGCGCAAAAGGCGGTGGAACTGGGCGCGGACATGGTGACGATCCAGGGCGGCGAGGGCGGCGGCCATACCGGCGGCGTGCCAACCACCATCCTCCTGCCGCAGGTGCTCGATGCGGTGTCGGTGCCGGTGATCGCTGCCGGTGGCTACTCCACCGGGCGCGGCCTGGCGTCGGCGCTGGCCGCGGGTGCCGAGGGCATCGCCATGGGTACGCGCTTTCTGATGACCTCCGATTCGCCCACCCCGCGCGCCACGCTGGAGCGCTATCTGGCGGTGAAGGACACCCAGCAGATCCGCGTCACCCTGGCGGTGGACGGCATGCGCCACCGGATGATCGACAACCCCTTCATCAATCGGCTGGAGAAGGCCAGCCCCATGGGCCGGCTGCTGATCGCCCTGCGCAGCGCACGCCAGTGGCAGGCGCAGACGGGCATGAGCAGCGCGCACATGTTCAGGACCTTCTTCAAGGCGATCCGCGAAGACCCTTCGACGCTTTCGCAAGTGGTGATGGCGGCCAACCAGCCGGTGCTGCTGGAGCGCTCAATGGTCGATGGCCTGCCTGACGAGGGCATCCTGCCCAGCGGTCAGGTGGCAGCCGCCATCGACAGCCTGCCGAGCTGCCAGGAACTCATCGAACAGATCGCCGGTGAAGCCGAACGGTGCCTGCAGCGCCTGTACGCACGCCTGCCTATGGAGCCGGCCGATGCGCCGGACATTGAACAGCAGAGGGCTCACGCATGAGTAGCGCATTCAAGGTAGAGATCAACCAGGGCATCGCCGAGCTGGTGCTGGCCAAGCCCCCTGTCAACGCGCTGGACAGCGATGAGTGGCTGGCCCTGGCCGCCCGCATCGATGAGCTGGGCGCCGACCCCGCGGTGCGCGTGCTGATCGTGCGGGCCGAGGGGCGCGGCTTCTGCGCCGGCGTCGACATCAAGGAGCTGGACGCGCACCCGGAGCGGATCGTCAAGGTCAACGCCGGCAACTACGCGACCTTCAAGGCCATCCACCGCTGCCAGGTACCGGTGATCGTCGCCGTGCATGGCTTCGTGCTCGGCGGCGGCATCGGCATGACCGGTGCGGCAGACATCGTGGTCGCCTCGCGCTGCGCCACTTTCGCCCTGCCGGAAGTCGACCGCGGCGCGATGGGCGGCGGTGCGCACCTGCAGCGCCTGTTCCCGGTGCAGAAGGTTCGCTACATGTTCTTCACTGGCGAAAAGGTCAGTGCACCGGACGCCATGCAGTACGGCTTCATCGAACGGCTGGTCGAGCGCGACGAGCTGCCCGCCGCTGCCCGCGAGATCGCCGCGAAGATCGCGGCCAAGAGCCCGGCGATGATCCGCATCGCCAAAGAGGCGCTCAACGGCATCGAGGACGGCGATCTGGAAGCCAAGTACCGCTGGGAACAGGGCTTCACCCTTGAGGCGTACACCCTGCCGGAGTCGGCCGAGACGCGCCGCGCCTTCGTCGAAAAACGCGACACCCAGTTCTGAGAGCGCCGCCATGCAGCTGACCTTTACCGATTCCCAGAAGGCCTTCCGCGCCGAAGTGCGCGAGTGGCTCAGAGACAACGTGCCGCGCACGCCGCTGGCCAGTTACGACACCCGCGAGGGATTCGAGGAGCACCGTGAGTGGGAAGGGCGCCTGTACGCCAACCGCCTGTCGATGGTCATGTGGCCGGAACACCTGGGCGGGCGCGGCTGCGACCTGATCGAGTGGCTGATCTTCGAGGAGGAGTACTACGCCGCCGGCGCACCGATGCGCGTCAACCAGAACGGCCAATTGCTGCTCGGCCCGACCCTGATGGAGTTCGGCACCGAGGAGCAGAAGCGCCGCTTCCTGCCGCGTATCGCTTCCAGCGAGGACATGTGGGCGCAGGGCTGGTCGGAGCCGAATGCCGGCTCCGACATGGCGGCGATCCGCAGCAAGGCGACCGCCGACGGCGACCACTATGTGGTCAACGGACAGAAGACCTGGTCGACGCGGGCGATCTTCGCCGACTGGATCTTCGGCCTGTTCCGCACCGACCCGGCCAGCAGCCGTCACCACGGGCTGAGCTACCTGCTGGTCCCGCTCGACGCACCGGGCGTAACCATCCGGCCGATCAAGGCGCTCAACGGCAAGGACGCCTTCGCCGAGGTGTTCTTCGATGACGTGCGGGTACCGGCGGCAAACCTGATCGGCGGTGAAGGCCAGGGCTGGAATGTGGCGATGGCCACGGCCGGCTTCGAGCGCGGCCTGCTGCTGCGCTCGCCGGCACGCTTCCAGCAGACCGCCCAGCGCCTGGTCGAGTTGTACAAGGCGCACCCCGAGGTAGCCGAGCGCGATCCGGGGCTGCGCGATGCGGTGATCGACAGCTGGATGGGTGCGCAGGCCTATGCGTACTCGGCGTACCACACCGTCGGGCTGATCGGCAAAGGCGCGAAAATCGGCGCCGAGTCCAGCATCAACAAGGTGGTCTGGTCCGAGCTGGACCTGAAGATGCACGAAACGGCCATGCGCATCCTTGGTGCCCGCGGCGAGCTCCGGGGCAACGCACCCGAAGCCGTCGAAAGCGGCCAGTGGCTGGAGGGCTTCCTGTTCGCCCAGGCCGGGCCGATCTACGCCGGTACCAACGAGATCCAGCGCAACATCATCGCCGAGCGGATGCTCGGCCTGCCGAAAGCTTGAGGGGGCGAACATGGATTTCACGTTTACCGATGACCAGCTCGCCTTTCGCGAGGCGATCAGCCGTTTCCTGATGACCGAGGCGCCGCCGGAGATGCTCCGCGACATCTGGGAGACCGAGGAGGGCCGCTCGCCGGAACTGCGCCGCAAGATGGCCGAGCAAGGCCTGACCGCTTTGTCGGTGCCCGAAGCGCAGGGCGGCCTGGGTATGGACGACATCGCCTGGTCGCTGCTGACGCAGGAGCTGGGCTACTACGCCATTCCTGACTCGCTGGCCGATACCGCCTATGTCGCCACCGGCCTGCTCGCCGGGCTGCCCGAGGGCACGCTGCGCCGCGACGAGCTGCTGGAGAAGATCGCCGAGGGTGCCGTGCGCATCGCGGTTGGCCATCCGGTCAACCTGCTGGTTGCCGATGCGCACCTGGCCGAGGTGCTGTTGCTCGAGCACGGCGGCGAAGTGCACGCCGTGCCGCGGGCCGAGATCGACATCGAGCGCAACCCGAGCATCGACAGCTCGCGTCGGCTTGGCCGCATCAGCTGGAACCCGACCGCGCAGACGCGCATGGCCGGAGCCGACAGTGGCCGTGCGCTGTGGCGCGCCACGCTCAACCGCGGCGCCCTGGCGGTGGCCGGGCAGAGCCTGGGCCTGGCCCAGCGCATGCTCGACCTCTCGGTCGACTACGTGGTGCAACGCAAGCAGTTCGGCAAGCCGATCGGCAGCTTCCAAGCGATCAAGCATCACTTGGCCGATGTCGCCGGCAAGATCGAGTTCGCCAAGCCGGTGCTCTACCGCGCCGCCCACGCGCTGGCCAATGGTGACGGCCAGGTCGACGTGCACGTTTCGCACGCCAAGCTGGCTTGTTGCGAGGCCGCCTGGCTCGCCGCGCGCCACGGCATCCAGGTGCACGGGGCGATGGGGTACACCTGGGAGGTCGATCTGCAGATGTTCATGAAGCGCGCCTGGGCGCTGGATTCGGCCTGGGGCGATCGCGCCTGTCACAAATCGCGGGTGGCCACGGCCATCCTCGCCGACGGCGCCGCTGTCGGCCCGCAGTTCACTTTCGAGGAATGACCGATGGCTGAAGCCTATATTGTCGACGCGCTGCGCAGCCCGACCGGCAAGCGCAAGGGAGGCCTGGCCCACGTCCATGCGATCGACCTCGGCGCGCATGCGCTCAAGGCACTAGTGGAGCGCAATGCCGTTCCCGCCGAAGACTATGACGATGTGATTTTTGGCTGTGTAGACACCATCGGCTCGCAGGCGGGTGACATCGCCCGCACCGCGTGGCTCGCGGCCGGCCTGCCGCTGAACGTGCCCGGCACCACGGTCGACCGTCAGTGCGGTTCGTCCCAGCAGGCGCTGCATTTCGCCGCCCAGGCGGTGATGAGCGGCACTCAGGATGTGGTGGCCGTCGGTGGTGTACAGACCATGACGCAGATTCCCATTTCCTCGGCGATGCTGGCCGGGCAACCGCTGGGCTTCGATGATCCGTTCTCCGGCAGCCGCGGCTGGCAGGCACGCTTCGGCGACCAGCCGGTGAACCAGTTCTATGCCGCCCAACGCATCGCCCGGCACTGGGGCTTCGACCGCGGCCAGATGGAAGCCTTTGCCCTGGAAAGCCATCGGCGTGCGCTGGCCGCCATAGAGGCGGGGCATTTCAGCCGGGAAATCGTGCCGCTCGAAGGCGTCAGCACCGATGAAACACCGCGTCAGAGCACGCTGGAAAAAATGGCCTCGCTCGAGCCAGTCGATCCGCAATTTCCCGACATCACCGCCGCGGTCTCCAGCCAGACCTGCGACGCCTCGGCGGCGCTGCTGGTGGTCTCGGAAGCGGCACTCAAGCGCTACGGGCTGACACCCAGGGCACGCATTCACCACCTGTCGGTGCGCGGTGACGATCCGATCTGGCATCTGACGGCGCCGATCGAGGCCACCCGCCATGCGCTGAAGAAGGCCGGCATGACGGTCAACGACATCGATCTGGTGGAGATCAACGAGGCGTTTGCCTCGGTGGTGATGGCCTGGCAACGCGAGCTGGACTACGACCCGGCACGCACCAACGTCAACGGCGGCGCCATCGCGCTTGGCCACCCGCTGGGCGCCACCGGCGCGAAGCTGATGGCGACCCTGCTGCATGAGCTGGAACGCACCGGCGGGCGCTATGGGTTGCAGACCATGTGCGAAGGCGGTGGGCAGGCGAACGTCACCATCATCGAACGTTTGTAGGGCGCAGCAATCGCTGCTGCGCTGGGTCGCGCGGCGTTGAAATCGGCCGTGGAATGCTCATTTGCCTCGGCAAACTCCGGTTCCCCAGCCGATTTCGCCTTGCCTGACCGGCGCTCGCGACGCGCTGGCAGACGCCTCCGACCGCCGGAGCGGCTTTCAGTTATTAAAAGGAGCAAAGCATGGGAATTCTCAACGATCGCGTGGTGATCATCACCGGCGCGGGTGGTGGCCTGGGTGCCGCGCATGCACGGGTCTTCGCCGCGGAAGGCGCCTGTGTACTGGTCAACGACATCAATCAGGCGGCGGCGCAGGCGGTGGTGGACGAGATCACCAAAGCCGGCGGTCGGGCGGTGGTGAATACTTCGGACATTACCAGCTATGCCGACAGCGAGAATGCGGTGCGCCAGGCCATCGAGACCTTCGGCGACCTGCACGTGGTGCTGAACAACGCGGGGATCAACCGCGACCGCATGTTCGCCTCGATGACCGAGGCCGACTGGGACGCCATCATGTCGGTGCACCTGAAGGGCCATTTCTGCATCGCCTCGCATGCGGTGCACTACTGGCGTGATCAGAGCAAGGCTGGCAAAAAAGTCGATGCGCGCATCATCAACACCACCTCCGGGGCCGGACTACAGGGCTCCATTGGTCAGTCAAACTATGCTGCGGCCAAGGCTGGCATCGCCGCGCTGACCCTTAACCAGGCCGCCGAGCTTGGCCGCTATGGCATCACCGCCAATGCCGTGGCGCCCGCCGCGCGCACCGGCATGACGACTGCCGTTGAAGCGATGGCCACGCGCATGGCCAAGCCCGAGGACGGCAGCTTCGACTACTGGGCACCTGAGAATGTCTCCAGTGTCCTCGCCTGGTTCGCGTCGGCTGAGTCCGCGCAGGTCACCGGTTGCGTGTTCGAGGCCGAAGGCGGGCGCATTTCTCTGGCCGATGGCTGGCGCACCAGTGTTACGCGGGAGAAGGGTGAGCGCTGGCAGCCTGCAGAAGTCGGCGCGGCTATCGCGCAGATCCTCGCCGAGGCGCCACCGGCGCAAAAAGTCTGGGGTAGCTGAAACAACCATCCTGGTTGGCTGCTCTCGCCGTAGGGTGGAAATCTCGCGTAGCGAATTTCCACCAGGTCGCGGCGACGGCCGTGCGGGCAGTGGCTAGCGCCTGGTGCAGCGGGTCTGCCGTCGGGGCGTTCTGGTGGGCAGCGGGCACGTTGCACTCTGGGGTGGATAGCTCGCGCCGCAAGTTTCCGCTGGTTCGCAGCCAGCGGCGGAAAAGGCTGCGCCGTTTTCCACCCTACCTAACCCCGGTCCGCTGGCTGTACAGGGACCCGCTTCACTACCCCGTCCGTTTTGACGATGCCGGCCCGCCGGGCGGCGCGTTTAGATGACCTCAAGGTTGTTCATTCCTGAGGTCGACATCGTGAGACAAGCTCCTGCCTATGTGCCTGGCCACCAATTGCTGGCTGGCAAATCCGTTCTGATCACCGCTGCCGCGGGTGCCGGCATCGGCTATGCCGCGGCGCGCCGCAGTGCCGAAGAAGGCTGCCGGGCGCTGATGATTTCGGACATCCATCCCCGTCGCCTGGAAGAGGCCGTGAAGCGGCTGAAGGCCGAAACCGGCCTCGAGGCAATCTACGGCCAGCTGTGCAACGTGACCGTTGAGGAAGAGGTCCAGGCGCTGGTCGCCGCGGCCGAGCAGGCTTTGGGCGGAGTCGACGTGCTGATCAACAACGCCGGCCTCGGTGGCCAGAAGCGCGTTGCCGAGATGAGCGACGAGGAATGGTTGCGGGTGCTGGATATCACCCTCACCGGGACTTTTCGCATGACGCGCGCCATGCTGCCGCACATGCAGCGGCGTGGCGCCGGGGCGATCGTCAACAACGCCTCGGTGCTTGGCTGGCGGGCGCAGAAGGAGCAGGCGCACTACGCCGCGGCAAAGGCTGGGGTTATGGCGCTGACGCGCTGCAGCGCACTGGAGGCGGCCGAGTTTGGCGTGCGCATCAACGCCGTCTCGCCGTCGATTGCCCTGCATGACTTCCTGAAGAAGGCCTCCAGCGAGCAGCTGCTCGAACAACTCGCCAGCCGCGAGGCATTCGGCCGCGCCGCCGAGGTCTGGGAGGTGGCCAACGTGATGATGTTCCTCGCCAGCGACTACGCCTCCTACATGGTGGGCGAGGTGCTTTCGGTCAGTTCGCAGCACGCCTGAGGAGCCGGCCATGACTCACGTATTCGCAAGCGCCGAGCAGCTGCAGGCGGCCGTCGGCACCTCGCTCGGCGCCACCGACTGGCTGCTCATCGAGCAGGAACGGGTTGACGGTTTTGCCGAGGCCACAGGCGATCACCAGTGGATCCATGTCGATCCGGTTCGCGCCGCCGGCGGGCCGTTCGGCGGTTGCATCGCCCACGGCTACCTGACCCTCTCGCTGGTGAATTTCTTTCTGCCGCAGCTGATGCGCGTGGACAACCTGCTGATGGGCGTGAACTACGGCTGCGACCGGGTGCGCTTCCCGGCGCCGGTCAAGGTCGGTGCGCGCGTGCGTGGCGCGGGCGAGATCACTGCCGTGGAGGCGCTCGCCAACGGTGCTCTGCAGGTCGTTGTGCGCGTTGCCGTCGAGATCGAGGGCAGCGATCGCCCCGGCTGCGTGGTGGACACCATCAGTCGCTACACCTTCAACCCCGCTCCATGAGGAATGTTGTCATGCAAGAAGCTGTGATCGTTTCCACCGCGCGTACCGCGCTGACCAAGTCCTTCCGGGGTTCGTTCAACGATACCGAGGCACCGGTGCTCGGCGGCCATGTCGTTCGTGCTGTAGTCGAGCGCGCCGGCGTCGCGCCGGGCGATGTCGGCGATGTGATCATGGGCGCCGCCGTGCAGCAGGGCACCCAGGGCTTCAATATCGGTCGCCTGTGTGCCTATACCGGCGGCCTGCCGGACAGCGTGCCGGGCATGGCGCTGGATCGCATGTGCGCGTCCGGGCTGATGGCCATCGGCGCGGCGGCTAAGTCGATTGCCTGCGGCGAGCTGGATATCGCTGTCGCCGGCGGTGTGGAGTCGCTGTCGTTGACCCAGACCAAGCACAAGAATGCCTACCGTGCTCAGTCCGAGGCGGTGCTTGAGGTCATGCCGACCGCCTACATGCCGATGATCGAGACTGCGGAGATCGTCGCCAATCGCTACAACATCAGCCGCCTGACCCAAGACGAGTACGCCCTGCAGAGCCAGCAGCGCACCGCGGCCGCGCAACAGGCCGGGCTGTTTGCCGATGAGATCGTGCCGCTTGCCGCCAATCGGCTGCTGTTCGACAAGGAAGGCAACACGACCGGCCACGAGTCGGTGGTCGCCGACCGCGACGAATGCAACCGTGCCAGCACCACGCTCGAGGGGCTGCAGTCGCTCAAGCCGGTGTGGAAGAACGGCAAGTGGGTGGAGCAAGGCGCGCATATCACCGCCGGCAACGCTTCGCAGCTCTCCGACGGCGCTGCCGCCTGCCTGCTGATGAGCCGCGACGAAGCCAAACGTCGTGGACTAGCCCCGCTGGGCATCTATCGCGGCATCGCGCTCGCTGGCTGCAAGCCCGAGGAAATGGGCATCGGCCCGGCCTACGCCGTGCCCAAGCTGCTGGAGCGTTTCAGCCTGCGGGCCTCCGACATCGACCTATGGGAAATCAATGAGGCCTTCGCTTGCCAGGTGCTGCACTGCCGCGATGCGCTGGGCATTCCCAACGAACGGCTGAACGTCAACGGCGGCGCCATCGCCATCGGACATCCGTTCGGCATGAGCGGCGCAAGGATGGTTGGTCATGCCTTGCTCGAAGGTCGCCGGCGCGGTGCCCGTTATGTGGTGGTGTCCATGTGCATCGGCGGCGGAATGGGGGCTGCCGGGTTGTTCGAGCTGCCCTGATCGGGCGCGGCGCGGGCGGCTGATCCAGGTGTAAGCCATTTGGACGATGTTGCTCGCCGCGCGCCGGCAGAAGATCGGGCAAAGACTGCGCTCCGGGCATCCGGAGCATGCGTCGGCTGAACACAGAACAAGAACAACGGGCGCCATTCCCACCCAGGAAGCCAGGCGTCCAACAAGAGGTGGCGTGCATGAGCAAACTGATCAGCTATTTATTCTGTCTCGTCGTCGCGGTCCTGGTGGTCTACGCCTTCTCGCCCCGTAGCGAGGAAGCCACGGCAAGCTCGGAGCTGAATGTCTCGCGCGTTCACATCAATGACATGACCCGCCTGGGCGATACGCTGGTGGCGGTGGGCGAGCGCGGCGTGATCCTCTTCAGTGAGGATGACGGCAAGAGTTGGGAGCCGCGTCAGGACGCGGTTCGTGAGCCCGTGACGCTCACGGCGGTCGCTGCCTTCGGTGAAGACACGTTGCTTGCTGTCGGGCACGACAACCTCATCCTGCGCAGCACCGACCGTGGTCGCAACTGGGCCACGACGCTGCATGACGGCGAGCTCGGTGAGCCGCTGCTGGGCCTCTGGGGCGGGGATGGCAAGCGCATCTACGCCTTTGGCAGTTTCGGCAAGTTCTTCATTTCCAACGACGCGGGGCAGACCTGGAGCAAGCAGGAACTGCCAATCAATGGCGAGCACCTCAACAGCATGGACGGCGCGGCCGACGGTCGCCGCATTCTCGTCGGCGAGATGGGCCTGGTCCTGCGTACGACCGACGACGGTGCGACCTGGGAGCAGGTCGAACCCTTCTATGACGGTTCGCTGTTCGGTGTGTCGCGGCTGTCCGGACGCAACTGGGTGGCCTACGGCATGCGTGGCCATGTGTTCGTCAGTCATGACGATGGCGCTCAGTGGGAGCAGGTCGAGCTGGGCCACCGGCTGCCGCTCTATGGGCACGTGCGCACCGCTGATGACGGTGTGCTGATCGTCGGCAGCGGTGGCGCCTATGCCTGGCTCGACGCCGCCGGGGACCTGACTACTACGGGATATCTAAAAGGTCAGGACACGCTGACCTCCGCGGTGATGCTCAAGGACGGTCGCCTGGTGGTTGCTGGCCAGCGCGGGCTGGCCCTGCAGTTGAACTCACTTTTCGCCGCCGGCCATTAAGGAGTCGTCATGATGAACCGTACGCGTCTGGTCGACCGTGTTGTCGAGCGTTGCGCCGATGGCCTGCTGGCGTGGCGCAAGCCTCTGCTCGCGCTGTTCGTGCTGATCACCGTGGCGTTGGGCTACAGCGCAACCCAGGTCCGTCTGGATCCGGGCTTCAACAAGCAGATTCCGATCGCCCACGCCTTCATGCGCAACTACCTGCATTACAGCGAGATATTTTCCGGTGCCAACAGCGTTCTGGTAAGCGTGCGCTGGAAGGGCGAGGGCGACATCTACAACAAGCAGTTCTTCGATACGCTGCGCGAAGTGACCGATGAGGTGTTCTTCATTCCGGGCGTTCGTCGCGCAAGCGTGCGCTCGCTGTTCACGCCGGACGTGCGCTACATCGAAGTAACCGAGCAGGGTTATGTCGGCGACGTGGTGGTTCCGCCGCAGTTCAGCGGTACACCAGAGGACCTGGCCCAGGTGCGCAACAACACCGCGCGTTCCGGACAGATTGGTCGGCTGGTCGCCAACGACCTCAGCGCCGCGATGGTTCGTGCCGATCTGCAGGAGATCAATCCGCAGACCGGCGAACAAGTGTCGTACATCGAGATCGCTAACCAGCTTGAACAAATCCGGGAGCGTTTCGATAACGATGACATCGAGATCAATATCGTCGGTTTCTCCAAGCTCGTGGGCGATGTTGTGGATGGCCTTATAGAGGTGATGGGCTTTTTCATCATCGCTTTCTTCATCACCGCGGCGCTTCTATGGATCTATTGCCGCTCGCTCAAGCTAACCGTCGTGGCGCTTTTGGTTGCGCTGTTGCCGGTCGTCTGGCTGCTCGGTCTATTGCCGCTGCTCGGTCTTGGCATCGATCCGATGTCGATTCTGGTGCCGTTCCTGATCTTCTCGATCGGCGTGTCGCACGCGGTACAGATGACCAACGCCTGGAAGCAGGACGTGCTGGCCGGCAGCACTTCGGAAGCCGCCGCCCACGCGGCGTTCTGCAAGATCTTCGTGCCGGGTGCGCTGGCGCTGCTGATGAATGCGCTGGGCTTTGGCGTGATCATGCTGATCGATATCCCGATCGTGCGGGAACTGGGTCTGACGGCGTGCATCGGCGTGATGCTGATGATCATCACCAACAAGATGATGCTGCCGATCATCATCTCCCACATGCGGCTGGAACGCGGAGCGGTCGCGCAGAATCAGGAGCTGGCCGGTGGTCGCCACGCACTGTGGTGGAAGCTGTCGGTGGTGGCTACGCCGGGCCCGGCACTGGTCGTGTTCGCGGTCAGCCTTGTGCTGCTACTGGCTGGGACCTGGAAGAGCCGTGATCTGGTCGTCGGCGATGTCGGCACTGGTGCGCCCGAACTGCGTGATACGTCTCGCTACAACCGAGACAATGCCCAGATTATCGGTAGTTATTCGATCGGTCTGGATGTGCTTTCCATCTATGCCGAGGTGCCAAATATTCAAGAGGCCTGTCTGGACCCCGACGTGATGCGCGCAGTGGAGCAGGTGGATTTCCAGACCCGCAGCATCGCCGGCGTGCAGTCGGTCCAGAGCGTAGCGGGGATGGGCAAGGTCGCCATCGCCAGCAATAACGAAGGCAACCCTCGCTGGGCCGCAATTCCTGGTGCCGAGCGCGGCCTGCAGCCCGGCTCGATGGCCTACTCACAGTCCCATGGTCTGGTGCTCGATGGCTGTCAGACCATGCAGATCCTGGTGTTCCTGCAGAACCACAGTGGCGAGACCATCGGGCACGTGGTTTCCGAGATCGAGCGCATCCTCGCCGGTGTCGATCAGAGCAAGGTTCAATTCAAGCTGGCCGGCGGCAATGCCGGCGTGATGGCGGCGTCCAACGAGGCGGTCAAGCAGGCCGAGGTCCAGATGCATGGTGCACTTCTCGGTTCGGTGGCGCTGTTCTGCTGGCTGACGTTCCGCTCGTTCCGCGCCGTACTGTGCATCATCATGCCGCTGGCGATCGTAGCGACGTTGTGCAACGCGCTGATGGCGAGCTTCGGTATCGGTCTGAAGGTGTCCACGCTGCCGGTGCTGGCGCTTGGCGTGGGTGTCGGTGTCGACTACGGCATCTATCTTTACGAGCGGATGCAGCACGAACTGGCGGCCGGCAAGGATTTGCGCACGGCATTCTACGAGGCCATGCGCCAGCGTGGCACGGCCGCGCTGTTCACCGCGTTCACCATGTCCGTGGGCGTCGGCACCTGGGCCTTCGCGCCGCTGAAATTCCAGGCTGATATGGGCATCCTTCTGGCCTTCATGTTCCTAGTGAACGTGTTCGGTGCGATCTTCTTGCTACCCGGTCTGGCAGCGTGGTTCGACCGCTCGGCTCGGCTGGTCAAGACGCAACCCAGGCCGACGCCGCCGGTGGCAGTCGCCTCGCGCCGCAAGTCTGTGTCGCAAGCCGCCAGTGTGGAGGGTTGAACGGTGATCGCCCTTGCAACAGTGTCAGCACCGGCGATCGACCGCTACGACAGCCTGCTCGGGACCCTGTACGACGCAGCGCTGGAGGAGCAGGGGTGGCAACAGGCCTTGCGTGCTCTCCACGAGCTGTTCGCCGCGAACTACGTGACGCTGATCCTGCGCCCGCCGGGCGAGGATTCGGATCAGGGGCTGATGATCGTGTTCGGCGATATCGAGGGGCAGGGTCGCATCACCTACCTCGACTACCCGCACGAGGTCACGCCGTTCGTGAACCTGCCGCCCAATCGGGTGTGCAGCGTTGGCGATCTGATGGATATGCAGACCTGGCGCGAGTCGCCGTACTACCAGAACTACTGTGCGACGCATGGCGTTTTTCACGTGCTCGCGGTGGATATCGCTGCCTCCGGCAGTGGCACCTTCCGCATGCGCATCACGCGACCGGAGTCGGCGCCGGACTTTTCCGAGGCGGAAAAAGCATTTTGCGCGCGCCTCGTACCACACCTTTCCCGGGTGCTACGCCTGAATGTGTTGCTCGGCCGCAACGAGTCGCTGCGCTCGATCTATTCGCAGGTTATCGGCCGCCTCTCGGTGGCCACACTGGTGGTCGACGCCGGCGGCCGGATCGTCGAGCAGAACCGAGTCGCACGTGAGTTGCTCGCCAGTGGCGATGGCCTGAAGAGCGTCGGTGGTCGGCTCGAGGCCTACTACCCAGGCGATAACCAGCGCCTGTATCAACTGTTGCGCGGCACATTGCGCAAGGGCCCAACCGGCGGCGCCGAGCAAGCAGAAGCCCTGTCCATCTCGCGCCCATCGGGCCGCGTGAGCCTCGGCCTGGTGGTCGAAGCCGTGCCGGCGGGTGAATGGCGCGACGATGGCGACGAACCGGTGCTGCTGGTGTATGTCCGCGATGCCGAAGAACGGATGCTGCTCAGCGATGTGATGGCGCGTCAGCTGTTTGGGTTCACGCCGTCGGAAACGGCGCTGGTGATCGAGCTCGCGAACGGGCTCTCACTGGAGGAGGCCGCGCAGTCGCTAGGCATCCGGCGCAACACAGCGCGGGCGCACCTGCGGGCGGTTTTTTCCAAAACTGGCGTCCGGCGCCAGACGGAGTTGGTCCGCATCATCCTCAACAGCGTAGTCAGCCTAGGGAGGTCATCGACCAAGGAAAAGAACTGAAAAAAATTCGAGACACAGCATTCGCGCGTTCCGGGCAAGAATGGCAAGCTACTTGGCGGCTACAGCCGGAACAAGACCAGAATAACAACAATGTGCTGAGGTCCTTGCGGCCGACAGCAAGCGAGGTTCGATATGCAGACCATGTCGTTGTCCACAGCTCCCAAGAACTCCGTTCCAGTATCCGTCAGCGAACAGCTTTCACTCACCGAGTACGACCAGCTGGTGAGCATCCTTCAGGAAGGCGCAATCGATAACGACGCGCTCACCCGTGCGCTGGAAGGGCTGCGGGTCTACTTCCGCGCCAATTACGTGACGTTGATTCTAAAAGTGGTTGGCATGGAGGAACTGGGGCTGATGCTCGTAGCAGGTAACTACAAAGAGCACGGGCGGCTTTGCTACCAGGCCTATCAGGAGGGCTCAACACCCTTCGGCCATCAGCCGGTCGACACCGTCTTCACCGAGCTTGACGTGCTGTCTGAAGCTGACTGGCAAACCTCGCACTACTATCGAGAGCTGTGCCGCAATTACGACGTCTATCACCTGATGGGCGCAGACATTTCGACTCCCGACGCAGGGCTGGTGCGCCTACGCATTACCAGGTCGCACGATGCTCCCGAGTTCGACGCCCGCGATCGTGAAGTCTGCCGGATGCTTCTTCCACATCTGCGGCGCAGCCTGCATGTGCACAATCTGCTCAACCGCAGCGAGATGATCGGAACGCTTTATTCGCAAGCCATAACGCGCTTGTCGGTCGCGACCATCGTGCTGGACGAGAGCGGTGCGGTGTTGCAGCTCAATGAAGTAGCACGAGAGCTGTTGGAGCGAGCTGATGGCCTGAAGCTAGTAGGCGGAAGACTGGAGGCGACCTATCCCAGCGACAACCGGGAATTGCACAAGCTGATCAACGAGGCCTTTGCCGCGCATCAGGGCCAGAGACCGCTGGGTCGAGATGCGTTATCGATCTCCCGCCCCTCTGGCGAGGTCAACTTAGGCGTGGTGGCAGAAGCGATGCCTTCGGTGGATTGGGTCGAAGGCAAAGGGCAGCCGGCGGTGGTGCTCTATGTGCGTGATGCGGTCGGCAAGTCACAGGTCAACAACACGGTGGCCAAGCAGCTTTTCAACTTCACCCCGGCGGAAACGGCTTTGGCTCTGGAACTGGCCAACGGTCTGTCGTTGGAGGAGGCAGCGGAGAACCTGAACATCATGCGCAATACGGCGCGTGCGCATCTGCGCGCCATCTTTTCCAAAACTGGCGTCCGTCGCCAGGCTGAGCTCGTGCGGGTGATGCTCAACAGTGTCGTGGCGCTGGGGGGCAGCCAGCTCGCCCCGCTCAAAATTCCGGTCGTTACCCTTCCGCGCCCGCGCATCCGTGATGTCGGCTGACTGCTGATCGCCCAGCATCAACTGCGCCGCGGCGGGCTAGGCCTGCCGCGGCGCTCTTCCTTCTATAAGCCGTCGATCTAGTCCATCTGAGGGATGAAGCACTGCGTCAGGTTGCCGATTATCGCCATGTCCCGTGTGGTTTTGACCCGCCACATCAGCTAACAAGAAGAACGCCTGAGGGTAACGACATGACGCAACTGATCAATATCAAACCCGCCGCTTCCACAGCCGAATACCGATACGCGCGTGGTTGGCATTGCCTAGGTATGGCGGACGATTACCGCGACGGCAAACTTCATACGCTCAACATCTTTGGCACAAGACTGGTCGCTTTCGCCAACCAAGAAGGCTCGATCAGCGTTCTCAACGCGCACTGCCCGCACATGGGCGCAGACCTGTCTCAGGGCGAGCTGATTGATGGACGCGTCGTCTGTCCATTTCACCACTGGCAGTTCGAAGCCAGCGGCCGCTGTGCAGAGATTCCCTACTGCAAGCGCATCCCGCCGAAGGCCAAGACCCGTAGCTGGCAGACCTGTGAGGTCAACCGGTTGCTGTTCGTCTGGAACAACCCTGAGGGCAATCCGCCCGCGCCCGGTGTCGAGATCCCGTACCTGCCGGAAATCGACAGTGACGAGTGGGACAATGACTGGCACCTCGACACCATGGTGATCGAAACCAATCCGCGCGAGCTGGTGGACAACCTGGTCGACGCTCAGCATTTCGGTCCTGTGCACGGCACGCCCACGACCTATTTCGCCAATATTTTCGACAGACATATCGGCCACCAGATATTCCATGGCGACTCGGGCCGTCTGGGGGGGGATTTGGTGGCGGAATCTGCCTACTACGGTCCGGCAACCCACTTCACCCGTATGAGAGCCAACTTCGAGGGCTTGCTGGTTGAGAGCATTCTGCTGAACTGTCACGTGCCGATCGGCCCGGATAGCTTCGAGCTGCGTTTTGGTGTTCTCGTCAAGAAGGTGCCCGGCTGGAGCGAGGAGCAGAACAAAGAGCTGGCCCTACAGTACGTGCAGAACAATCGCACGTCGTTCTACCAGGACGTCGATATCTGGAAGCACAAGATCCGCATCGACAATCCGGTTTTGGCAGAGGGCGACGGCCCGGTTTACCAGCTGCGCGAGTGGTACCAGCAGTTCTTCATGGATGAGGCGGATGTGCCGGCGAGCTTTGCCGAGCCTCGCGAGATCATTACCGTCGATTCGCGAAAGTAAGCGATGGAGCCGGCCATGCAGCTGCATTACGCGGGCAAGACGCTAACCGTTGGCCTTGCCGATGGGATTGCCTGGATGACATTCATCCAGGCTGACAACCTCAACGCGCTAAGCCCGGCCATGGCCCGCGAGTTCCTCGATGCCTGCCGGCAGCTAGCCGATATCGACGACCTGAAAATGCTGGTATTACAGGGCAGCGGTAGGGCGTTCATGGCCGGCGGGGATCTGCATGCACTGCGTCAGGATCCTGAAGCGGCCGTTGCGGCGATCATTTCCCCGATGAACGAGGCAATTCTGCTACTCCGGGCACTGCCCGTGATAATCCTGGCTCGGCTCCATGGTGCGGTGGCGGGGGCGGGTCTCAGCCTGGCCTGCCTCGCGGATCTCTCGATTGCTGCGGACAACACCCGGTTCGTTTATGCCTACTCGGACATCGCTACCATCTGCGATCTTGGCCTGTCCTGGAATCTGGTACGCAGAGTGGGCATTAACCGCGCGCTGGAGATCGCACTGCTGAGTCACGGACTCGATGCGCGCCAGGCCGCTGAATGGGGGCTGGTCAATCAGGTAGTCGATGCGGCGCGTCTGGACGAAGTCGTTCAGGGAGCGGTTGCAAGATTGGCGGCGATGCCTGCACATGTCGTGAAAGCTACAAAATCACTGCTGCTCCGTGCTCAATCCGCGCCATTGGATGAACAGCTGGAAACGGAGCGGCGAACTTTCCTGGAGTGCGCACAACGAGCCGAGTTCGTGGTTGCGATCGACGCGTTCTTTGCGAGGCGCCGGTAGCTTCTCGATGAGTCGCCCCAGGTTTCCTAGACACTCTCCAAGCTCTGGAAATAGCGTTTCTCAAATTCTACTGGCGATAGCTGCATAGCGCTGCCGTGCCGGCGTTTTGGGTTATAGAACATCTCGATGTAATCGAACACATCACTGCGAGCTTCTTCGCGGGTGCTGTAGGTTTTCCGTCGGATGCGCTCCCGCTTCAGTAACTGGAAAAAGCTCTCCGCGACCGCATTGTCGTGGCAGTTGCCGCGTCGACTCATACTACTGATCAGATTGTTGGCCTTGAGGAAACTTTGCCAGTCCGAGCTACTGAACTGGCTGCCTTGGTTGGAGTGGATCATTACTTCCTGCTTGGGTTTCCGCCGCCAGACCGCCATCAGCAAGGCATCGATGGCTAGGTCGCTGCACATCCGTGGCTTCATCGCCCAACCGATCACCTGGCGTGAAAACAGATTGACCTGCCGCCTCTTATCTCAGTTTGATCACCGCTGTTTGAGTAGTGCTACGCAATTCACCGCGGCCTGCTGAAGCCAATCTAAGCGATCCAGGTAGGAGAAGACGCATTCTGATGGGTACTCCGCCAGATTACAGCAGCGTCTTGGCTTAAAGCCCCAGCCAAAATGGGAGCCCCAATTGCGCCTCAGCAGAACGTTATCCTGCCTCTGTGATTGACCGTCAAAATAGAGGGGGCGGTTTTAAGGTGGGTGTATCGCTGAGAAGCGCGTTATTAGTGGTGCCCGGAGCGGGGGTCGAACCCGCATACCCTTTCGGATGAGGGATTTTAAGTCCCTTGCGTATACCAATTTCGCCATCCGGGCGGAGGCTGCGTCGCAGCGCGCCGATGGGGAATCGGCGGCGCAGGACTATAACCAGCCTCCGAGGCCCATGCAACCAGAACGACCGGCGTTCAGCCACCAGAACTGCCAGACAAGGCCCACCACCCGGGCAGCAGGCGACGCACCTGCGGACGGCCAAAACGGTCGTCGATCAGATGCACGACGCCTTCGTCCTGCTGTGTGCGGATCACTCGGCCGGCGGCCTGCACGACCTTCTGCAAGCCGGGGTAGAGATAGGTGTAGTCATAACCGTGGCCGCGCCCGAACAGCTCGTCGAGCCGTAACTTGAATTGTTCGTTGACCGGGTTGACCTGCGGCAGGCCAAGGGTTGCGACGAAGGCGCCGATCAGGCGCTGGCCGGGCAGGTCGATGCCTTCGGCGAAGGCGCCGCCCAGCACGGCGAAACCGATTCCTTCGCTGTGTTCGGTAAAGCGATCAAGAAAGGCATTGCGCGCCGCTTCCTGCATGCCGCGGGTCTGCTCCCAGAAGGGTACGTCCGGACATTGCTCGCGCAGCAGCGCGGTGACCTGTTGCAGGTAATCGAAGCTGCTGAAGAAGGCCAGGTAGTTGCCGGGCCGCTCGCGGTACTGACGGGCAATCAGTTCAACCACGGCGCCCAGCGAGGCCTGCCGGTGCTGATAACGGGTCGAAACATGCTCGGCCAGGCAGACGCGCAGTTGCCGGCTCTGGAACGGCGACTCGACATCGATCCAGGCGCTGCCGGCGGGCAGGCCCAGCATGTCGGCTTGGAACCTGCGCGGGCTCAGCGTGGCGGAGAACAGCACACTGGAACGCGCCTGTGCCAGGCGGGGAGCCAGAAAGGGGGCGGGAACCACATTGCGCAGGCAAAGGATCGAACGACGGGCCTTGCTGCGAGCAGTCGCCGGCAACAGGCTGATGTCGAACAGCGAGTGTTCACCGAACAGCTCGGCGACACGGCAGAAATGCATGGCGTCGAAATAGGCCCGTTGCAGCTCCGCATCCAGCCCTGCGGGTTGCTCGCCCAGATAGTCGGTGATGACGCTGACCGCCTGCTGCAGCGCGCCCAGCAGCTTGAGCGGCAACTCCGGCTGCACCCGGTAGTCCGCCAGCTGTTCGCGATGCAGCTCGTTCCAGCAGCGCTGCACGCGCCCCAGCGGCCGCTTCAAGGGTGCTGGCGCCTGGCTGGCGAGGCCGGCGAAGGCGCGCTGATCGAGCTCGGCGCTGTACATGCCACGTGCCCGGTCGATCAGGTTGTGCGCCTCGTCCACCAGCAGGCAGATGCGCCAGTCGTTGGCCAGCGTCAGGCCGTGGAGGAGGGCGCTGCTATCGAAGTAGTAGTTGTAGTCACCGACCACCACGTCCGCCCAGCGTGCCAGCTCCTGGCTGAGGTAATAGGGGCAGACCTGATGGGCAAGCGCCACTTCGCGCAGGGCAGCCTGGTCGAGCTGCGCCTGCCCCAGCGCGGCGGTGCGCGCCGCGGACAGCCGGTCGTAGAAGCCGCGGGCCAGCGGGCAGGATTCGCCATGACAGGCCTTGTCCGGGTGTTCGCAGGTCTTTTCGCGCGCCACCAGCTCCAGTACCCGCAGTGCATGGTTGGCGTTGCGTTGCAGCGTCTGCAACGCATCCAGTGCCAGGCGTCGACCGGACGTCTTGGCGGCGAGAAAGAACAGCTTGTCCAGCCGCTGCCCCGGGAATGCCTTGAGCTGCGGGAACAGGGTGCCAAGCGTCTTGCCGATGCCGGTAGGCGCCTGCGCCATGAGCGTGGTGCCCGTGCAAGCCGCCTTGTACACCGCCTCGGCCAGTTGCCGCTGGCCGGTACGAAATTCGTCGTGGGGAAAGCGCAGGGCGGAAAGTCCCTGGTCGCGCGCAGCGCGGTGGGCCATTTCCTGTTCGGCCCAGTCGATGAACGCCTGACACTGGGTCTCGAAGAACACGCGCAGCCGTGCTGCGGTGTGACGCTCGACGAACAGCGTTTCCTTGTGGCTGGTGACGTCGAAATAGACCAGTGCCAGTTCGAGTTCATCGAGCCCGCGTGTCTGACACAGCAGCCAGCCATAGATCTTCGCCTGCGCCCAATGCAACTGGCGATGATTGGCGGGCTGGCGTTCCAGGTCGCCGCGAAAGGTCTTGATCTCTTCCAGGTGATTGCGCGCCGGGTCGTAGCCATCGGCACGGCCGCGCACGCTCAGTTGCCCGTATTGCCCCTCCAGGGCGATCTCGCGCTCGTAGCCGTCGCCACGCCTGGCGGTGACCTGGGCGTGCCCGGCGATGCCTTCCAGCGCGGTGGGCGAGGGCGTGAAGCGCAGATCCAGATCGCCGACCTTGGCCGTGAATTCGCAGAGCGCGCGCACCGCGACCCGATAGCTCACGCCATGGCCTCGGCCCACTGGACATGGCAGACGGCAATGGGCAAACCGTGCTGATGGGCGTAGTCGATCCAGCGCTTCTGGTTGTCCTGCAGGCGATCGCCCGGGCCCTTCACTTCGATCATGCGATAGCGGCGCGCTTCCGGCCACAGCTGGATCAGGTCCGGCAAGCCGGTGCGATTGCCAGTGACGTCCGCCAGGATGCGCTGGAACAGCAGCTTCAGGTGCGCGGCGGGAATGCAGTCCAGCGCCTGCGCCAACAGTTGTTCGTCGAGCAGGCCCCAGGCGACAAACGCGTTATGGATGCCGAGCTTCGCCTGGAAGGTGCGCCAGATGCAGTCACGGTAGTCGTCGCTGTCGAGGCAAGCCAGGCAGGCGGCGAACAGATCGGCGCGGCGCTGGTGGAAGTCCGCGCGGTTCAGGTCGGCCGGCGCCCAGTGGAACGGGTGAAAGAACGCGCCCGGCAACGGCGCGAAGATCGCGTCCCAGCAGAGCAGGCCGAACAGCGAGCCGACCAGGGCGTTCTCCACGTAATACACCGGCGCATCCGGCCTCGTAAGATGCTCGCGCACCGCCTGCTCGACGCTGCAGGTAGGCCTCGGCAGGACCAGGTCGAGCTGTTCCGGTTTGCGGCTGCGTACACGTTCGGTCGGGATGCCCAGGCTGCGTTGCAGACGTGGCAGGATGCGCTGCAGCTGCTGCACTTCATGTTCGCTTTCCGGCGCGGCCCGGGCCTGAAGCAACAGATCCAGCGCCGCCTCTGGCTGGCCGCCGCGCTCCAATACACGAATTGCCCGCTCACGCGCACCGGGATAGCTGTTGGACGCGTGCACGCGCAAGGCCTCGTCGAGCTCGCCGAGCCGTTCGAACTGCTGGCCGATGCGCAGCAGCAGTTTGCCGCGGCGGCTTTCCAGCCAGGCATTGCCGAACGGCGCGGCCGGTACAGCCGCCAGGATCTCCGCCAGCGGCTCGCCGGCATCGAAGCGCTCGCGACAGCGATGCAGATGCAGGTAGGCGTCCAGCTCGGCACGCGAACTGAACGCTCGTGAGGCGGGGGAAAAGGACACCTGCTCGTAGCGATAAACGCCCAGATCAGCCAGCACGAACTCCGACCAGTCCTGATGGATATTGCCGAAGAACAGCAGGCGCAGCCGCTCGCAGAGTTCGTCGATGCACAGGCTGTACACCGCGTCCTCGGAGCCCGCCCACCATTGCCCGAAGGGCTTGGCCAGGCCATGGTCGGCGCGCAGCCTTTCGAACAGCTCGGCCTTGCGCAGGCCGGCCGAGTTCGTGACGCCGAACAGCTGCAGCAGTTCGCCCTTAGTCAGCAGGCCGAACAGCTGTTCCAGCGTCAGCTCACGCTCGGCATCGATCCAGCCCTGCTCGATCAATGGCGCTGCCGCCCGACGTGGACAGCCGATCTCCCCGTAGTGCAGTTTGCTGGCCCGGAACAGCGCGCCCTTGCGCATCACCATGCGCACCAGCAATGCCTGGGACGCCTGCGGCAACAGAGCGAAACGCACGATGAAGGCGCGTTCGGCGTCGTCCAGCAGGTCGCCATGATGCTGGTCCACCCAGGCCAGAACCTGCTGAAAGTTGTCGAGATAGTAGAAGGGGTTTTCCAGGGCCTGACGCATCGCACATCCGGTAAAACTGGGGCGCGGGCGGCCCGCTCGAAAGCTGGCTATTTATACAGTTCGAGCGGTATTTGGCAATGGCCGGTGATCAGCGGAAGGGGCGGCGTGGGTGCCGCCCCGGACGCGATGGAAGGATCAGACGGTGCGCGAGAAGCGCCCGCGCTGCTCGCCACCGAGATAGGCATCGAAAGCCATGGCGACGTTGCGCATCATCAGCTGGCCCTGCGGCAGCAGAATCAGCGCATCGTCGCGCAGCTCCACCAGACCATCGGCGACCGGCTCGGCCAGTTTGGCCAGCGAGTCGGCAAAATAGCTGCGGAAGTCGATGCCGTGCTTCTGTTCGATCTGCCGGTAATCGATACGCCCATGGCACATCAACGAGACGATTACATCGCGGCGCAGCCGATCGTCGTCGCTCAGCTTGTAACCACGGTGCACCGGCAGCATGCCGTCGTTCAGTCGCGCGTAGTACTGCGAGAGCTCCTTGACGTTCTGGCTGTAGCTGTCGGCGACCTTGCCGATGGAGGAAATGCCCAGCCCGATCAGGTCGCAGTCGGCATGGGTGGAGTAGCCCTGGAAGTTGCGCTGCAGGGTGCCGTTGGCGCGGGCCAGGGTCAGCTCGTCCTCGGGTAGCGAGAAGTGGTCCATGCCGATGTAGACGTAGCCAGCCGCGGTCAGGCGCTGAATGGTCAGCTCCAGCAGTTCCAGTTTGCGCTCGGGCGGCGGCATGTCCTCGGGGCGAATCAGCTTCTGCGCGCGCACCAGATCCGGCAGGTGCGCGTAGCTGTACGCGGCGATGCGGTCCGGGCGGATGTCGATGATCTTGCTCAGCGTGGCATCGAAGCTGGCGACGGTCTGCAGCGGCAGGCCGTAGATCAGGTCGACGCTGACCGACTTGAAGCGCGCATCACGGGCGGCCTGGACCAGTTCGCGGGTCTGCTCCTCGGTCTGGATGCGGTTGACGGCGATCTGCACCTGCTCGTCGAAGTCCTGCACGCCGAAGCTCAGACGGTTGAAGCCGAGCTTGCGCAAGCCGTGGATCTGCTCCGGGGTGACGGTGCGCGGGTCCACCTCAAGGGAGAACTCGTGGCTGTCGCTGTCATCCATGTTGAACGCCTGATGCAGGCTCGCCATCAGGTCGGCCAGCTGTTCGCTGGTGAAATAGGTCGGTGTGCCACCGCCCAGGTGCAGCTGGGTCAGCTTGCGCGAGCGGTCGAACAGCGCACCCTGCATGGCGATCTCGCGCTTGAGGTACTCGAGGTACTCGACGGCGCGCTCGGTCTTGTGGGTGATGATCTTGTTGCAGGCGCAGTAGTAGCACAGGCTCTTGCAGAACGGGATGTGGATGTACACCGACAGCGGCTTGGGCGGCTGCACCTGGTTGCTACGCGCGGCGGCAGCGCGGTAGTCGTCCTCGGCGAAGGCCTGATGGAACTGCGGGGCAGTGGGGTAGGACGTGTAGCGCGGACCGGGACGGTCGTATTTCTCGACCAGGGCCCGGTTGAAGCTCGGCAGTTGGTCCATTGTTCGTTTCACCTAAGGGTTGAATTCGGAGTCGGTGCGGAACGCGGTGTCACCCTCGGGTGTGTCCGGCTCAGGCAGATCATGGGCGCGGATTATGGACGATTCGCGCCTGCGCGCCGACTGTCTCAGATCAAGAATAGCGTCCCGGACCTCGCCGTTCGGCGGGACCGGAATAACAGGCGCCAATGGAGCGAGGCCATGGCCGGCCTCGCGCTCGTGTTCAGAGCTTGAACTGGCCGACCAGACGATTCAGTTCGGTGGCCAGGCGCACCAGCTCTTCGCTGATCTCCGAGGTCTGCGTCGCGTCGGCCGACGTGGTGTCGGCGATGCGGCTGATGGTGGTGATGTTGCGATTGATCTCTTCGGCGACAGCGCTCTGTTGTTCGGCGGCTGTGGCGATCTGGGTGTTCATCTCGTTGATGGTGCCCACTTCGTCGGCGATCACGCCCAGGCTCTGTGCAGCCTTCTCGACGCATTCCGAGCCGGAGCGCGCGCGCAGCTGCGCTTCCTTCATTGCCTGTACGGCATTGCGCACGCCGCCTTGCAGCTGTTCGATCATCGCCTGGATTTCCTCGGTGGACTTCTGCGTGCGCGAGGCAAGGGTGCGCACCTCGTCAGCCACCACCGCGAAGCCACGGCCCTGCTCGCCGGCGCGGGCAGCTTCGATCGCGGCGTTCAGCGCCAGCAGGTTGGTCTGCTCGGCGATGCCGTTGATCACGCCGAGCACCATGTCGATACTGGCGCTGTCGCTCTCGACGCGCTGGATCACCTGAGCAGCCTTTTCGATCTCGGCGATCAGCACTTCGATACCGTCGAGCGCTTCGGTCGCCACCTTCACGCCGGCCTTGGACTCGGTATCCGCTCCGGTGGACGCGCTTGCGGTCTGACTGGCGTTGCGCGCGACCTCCTGAACCGTTGCGCTCATTTCATTCATCGCCGAGGCGACCATGTCGGTTTCGTTGCGCTGCTCGTTGACGGCGGCCAGGGTTTTCTCTGCCACATGGGAGACCCGCCCGGAGACATCACTGAGCTGGTGGGTAACGCCCGCGACAGCCTCAAGGCTATGGCGGAACTTGCCGATCATGCGGTTGAAGGCATCGCCCATCGCGCCGATTTCGTCCTTCGCACCCACTTCGACGCTGCGGCTGAGGTCTTCATCCTCGGCCATGGTATTCATGGTGTGGCGCATGGCAGTGATGCGGCGAATGATTACGTGGCGCACGGTCAGGCACATCACCACCACGCCAATGAACAGCAGGAGCAGCTGAATCCCGCCGCTGATCATGATGTTGCGATCCACTTCCTGGTCGAGTGCCTTGAGGTCGTAGCTGATGCGCACTGCGCCCATTACCGTGTTCTCGCCGACCTGGTGGCAGGTCAGGCAGTTGGTGCCCCGGTAGTCGGCATGCGCCAGGATCGGGTTGATCACCGTGAGCACCCTGCTCCCGTTCTGCTCGTTGACCTCGATGATCTCCTCGCCGCCCAAGGCGCGGCGGTCCAGGGCATCGACAGGCGCCTGGTGGTCATATCCCGGCCCGAATACCTTGGTGACCTCATCGCCGCGGATGATGCGCGCATCGATAACACCCGGACGCGCGAGGATCTTGTTCCGCAGCACTTCACGCTGCGCCATGGTGCCGGTGAGCATCATGGTGTTGATGCTATCGAAATAGGAGTCGGCGGCATCCTTGGTCTGCTGCTCAACAACCTGGAGCACCAGGCGCTTTTCGGTACTGGCAGAGAAGAACAGCGAGGCAGACATGATTGCCACCAGCACCAGCACCAGCGCCAGGTTGATCTTTGTCTGCACGGACATTTGTCGAGGGGCGGAGTTGTTCATGGTTTTCCTTAGTACTACTGCCACGCGGAAGGTAGCTGCCACTGCACTATTGTTTTATTGGTTTCCCACGACGACGCAGCAACGAACTGAGCAATCTGAAACTCGTATCGGCGACTTACCGGGATTCTTGAAGGTCCGAGGCGGGTGATAGCTATGCGCCATTACAGGGCGCGACTATGGTATTGCTTTTCCGGCACGAGCGAGCGAAACGGCCGACCGACAACGGTGCAATTGCACATTTCCCTGACTCAGGTCATGAGTCGAACGGCCTGGTTACGCTGATGACTGCTACAAAAGTGTAATGAGCGACAGCTATGCATATACGAGTTGTATGACCGCGACGACGGGCGCGAAGGAGGCGTGAAAAAAACACTATCCGGTGGCTTTACAGAATGTCAGACCGCCATTAGCGTGGCCGCCGCCGAGACGGCGAAGTGAACGCGCGTAGCGCAGGCATACTATCTGCATCAGCAGCCGAGTTCGCTGCGAACCCCCATGGAAAACGATGGTCGTAGGCTCTACGCCGGCATGGCCGGATGACACCGCAAGGCAGCTGCTGTTCTCGATGGCAGTGCATCGACTGGAACCTTTATTTCAAGGACTCACATGATCAAGAAATGCCTTTTTCCTGCTGCCGGATATGGCACACGTTTTCTTCCTGCAACCAAAGCCATGCCCAAGGAAATGCTGCCGGTGGTGAACAAGCCTCTGATCCAGTACGGGGTCGAGGAAGCGCTTGCTGCAGGGCTCACTCAGATCGCCATGGTTACCGGACGCGGCAAGCGCTCGCTGGAAGACCACTTCGATATCAGCTATGAGCTCGAACATCAGATCCGCAACACCGACAAGGAAAAATACCTGGTCGGCATTCGCCGCCTGATCGACGAGTGCAGCTTTTCCTATACCCGCCAGGTGGAAATGAAAGGCCTGGGCCATGCCATCCTCAGCGGCCGCCCGCTGATCGGTGACGAGCCGTTCGCCGTGGTGCTGGCGGACGACCTGTGCATCAACCTGGACGGCGATCCGGTACTGGCGCAGATGGTCAAGCTGTACAACCAGTTCCGCTGTTCCATCGTCGCGATCCAGGAAGTACCGCCGGAGGAAACCAGCAAGTACGGTGTGATCGCCGGTGAAATGATCCGCGACGATATCTTCCGCGTCAGCCACATGGTGGAGAAGCCTAAGCCGGAGGACGCTCCGTCGAACCTGGCGATCATTGGTCGCTACATCCTGACGCCGGACATCTTCGACCTGATCGAACAGACCGAACCGGGCAAGGGTGGCGAGATCCAGATCACCGATGCGCTGATGAAGCAGGCGCAGGATGGTTGCGTGCTGGCCTACAAATTCAAGGGGCAGCGTTTCGACTGCGGTAGCGCCGAGGGCTACATCGCGGCGACCAACTTCTGCTATGAACACTTCTACCTGACCGGTAAGGCGTTCTGAAGCAATTGGGCCACCTCAGGGTGGCCCAGTCACTTCCGGACCTGCTTCAAGGCTCCGGCATATCCTCGGCACCCGGTCCAAGCGGCTGCCCATAGCTGAATTCGACATAGTTGCCCGCAGGGTCGCGCACGCCGCAGTAGTAACCCACCGGATACGGCTCGTCGCGCGGTTCCCAGATCAGGCAACCGTCCTCGCGCGCCAGCTCGGCGACCGCATCGACCTCCTCTCGACTGGCCATCGCGAAGCCGAAATGGCTGTAGTCGTTCGCAGCCAACGCGCGATCCGCGCCGCCAGGCATGATCACGAAGATGAACTCACGCTCCTTGCCGGGCTCGGCTATCCAGACGATGCGCGACCCTTTGCCGGGCCGCTCGTGGAACACCCGCATGCCACAAAAGCGTGCGTAGAACGCAATGCAGGCGTCCAGATCGGGCACATGCAGAGCCAGGTGAGTCAGGGTAGGGCGCATGCGGCACTCCTTCGGTGATTCGGGTCAGAAGCCTGGGTTATGCTGTTCGCTAGACAAGGAGACAACTCTACATGGCTTACGACTTCGATCTATTCGTCATCGGCGCAGGTTCCGGTGGTGTTCGGGCGGCGCGCTTCGCGGCTGGTTTCGGTGCCAGAGTAGCGGTCGCCGAGAGCCGTTATCTGGGCGGTACCTGTGTCAACGTCGGCTGCGTGCCGAAGAAACTGCTGGTCTACGGCGCGCATTATGCCGAGGACTTCGGCCAGGCTCAGGGCTATGGCTGGACCATCGACGGCGCAACCTTCGACTGGAAAACCCTGATCGCCAACAAGGATCGCGAGATTCAGCGTCTGAACGGCATCTATCGCAGCATCCTGGTGGACAGCGGCGTGACCCTGCTGCAGGCGCATGCGCGGCTGGTCGATGCGCATACCGTCGACGTCGACGGCAAGCGCTACAGCGCCGAGCACATTCTGATCGCCACCGGCGGCTGGCCGCATGTACCGGAGATTCCGGGTCGTGAGCACGCCATCACCTCCAACGAGGCCTTCTATCTGGATGCCTTGCCGCGTCGGGTATTGGTGGTGGGCGGCGGCTATATCGCGGTCGAGTTCGCCTCGATCTTCCACGGCTGTGGCGCCGACACCAAGCTGCTCTACCGTGGGGAGCTGTTCCTGCGCGGCTTCGATGGCTCGCTACGCGACCATCTGAAAGACGAGATGATCAAGAAGGGCGTGGACCTGCAGTTCAACGCCGACATCGTCCATATCGACAAGCTGGCCGACGGCAGCCTGCGCGCCACCCTGGAAGACGGCCGTACCCTGGAAGCGGACTGCATCTTCTACGCCACCGGCCGCCGCCCGATGATCGAAGGTCTGGGCCTCGAAACAGCCGGCGTGGCGCTGGATGCGCGTGGCTTCATCGCAGTGGATGACGAGTACCGCACCTCGGTGTCTTCGATCCTGGCGATCGGCGACGTGATCGGTCGCGTACAGCTGACCCCGGTTGCGCTTGCCGAAGGCATGGCGGTCGCCCGTCGACTGTTCAAGCCCGAGCAGTACCGCAAGGTCGATTACTCCACCATCCCGACGGCCGTGTTCAGCCTGCCGAACATGGCAACCGTAGGGCTGACCGAGGAAGAAGCCCGTGAGCAGGGCTACAAGGTCACCATCTTCGAGAGTCGCTTCAGACCGATGAAGCTGACCATGACCGACAGCCTGGAAAGAAGCCTGATGAAGCTGGTGGTGGACGCCGAAACCGACCGCGTGCTTGGCTGCCACATGGCCGGGCCGGAGGCTGGGGAGATCATGCAGGGGTTGGCCGTGGCGCTGAAGGCCGGCGCCACCAAGCAGGTGTTCGATGACACAATGGGCATCCACCCGACCGCAGCGGAAGAATTCGTCACCATGCGTACGCCTGCAGCTGTCTGAAGCGGGTCAAGGGCATGGTCAGTCGCATGCCCTTGGCCGACGCTCAGTGGTGATGGCCTGATGCCGAGCCGCCACTGACCGGGGCGTCTTCCTCGATGCTGACCTCGGCGGTGAGCTCGCTGCCGTTTTCGAACTGCAGTGTGATCGGGAAGCTCTCGCCGGCCACCAGCGGTTGCTTGAGCCCGAACAGCATCACATGGTTGCCACCGGGCTTGAATTCCACCTTGCCCGCGGCCGGCACCTCGACCGACGGAATCTGCTGCATCTTCATCATGTCGCCCTGATGGACATGGGTATGCAGCTCGGTTTTCTGGGCCCGCGGAGTCTGCGCCCCGACCAGCTTGTGCGCTCGTTCGCCACGATTCTCCAGCACGAAGTACACCGCGCCCGTGGGTGCACTGGGGGGCATCGCCCGCGACCAGGCCTGGCTGACCACCAGCTCGCTGGGGGCTGCTTGCGTCGGGGCGTGATCATGGTGGTGATCCTGCGCGAAGGCAGGCTGGCAGAGCACGGTCAAGGCGCCTGCGGCCAGTAAGCGAAGCAGCATGTGAATACTCCAGTTCCGGTTGAGAGAAGCGCCATATTACGCCGCTTGGTGCGCCCCGGCAGTTCTCCCGTACAGACCGGACGTTGATTCCGATCAAACACGGCGCGCCTACTCTGAACAAAGCTGCTGGCAATGCCCAGGAGGATGCGTTCGATGAGCCATACCAAGCTTCTGTTTCGCAGTGCCGCTCGCGAAAAAGTGCTGCACGGCGCCAACCAACTCGCCGAGGCGATCCGCATCACCCTCGGCCCAAAATCGAAATCGGTTCTGATCCAGAGCGTCTATGGTGCGCCGAGAGTGTGCAACGACGGTGTCACGATCGCCAAACTGGTCAAGCTCGAAGACCCCGAGGAAAACCTGGGTGCGCAGATGCTGCGTCAGGCTGCCGAGCGGACAGGCGATGCCGTGGGCGATGGCACCAGCACGGCGACGGTTCTGGCTCATGCCATCCTCACCGAGGGCATTCGCAACGTCGTGGCGGGCGCCAGTGCCATCGACATCAAGCGCGGGCTAGACAGGGGGTTGCGCGTGACGGTCGAATCGCTCCATCAGCAGTCTCGTGAAATCAGGACGCGCAAGGAAAAGGCGCAGATCGCCGCCATCTCCGCGCACAACGACCCGGAAACCGGCGAGCTGGTGGCCGATGCCATGGAACGGGTCGGGAACGAGGGCGTCATCACCGTTGAGGAATCCAAGACCACCGAGACCGTACTCGACGTGGTCGAGGGTATGCAGTTCGATCGCGGCTACGTTTCGCCGTACTTCATCACCGACAGCGAGAAGATGGAGGCCGTGCTGGAAGACGCGTTCGTGCTTCTCTGCGAACAGAAGGTCGGACTGCTCAAGGACCTCATACCCCTGCTGGAAACCATCGCCAAGAGCGGTCGGCCGTTGCTGCTGATCGCCGAGGACATCGAAGGAGAGGCGCTGGCGACGCTGATCGTCAACCATATCCGCGGGGTGCTGCGGGTGGTGGCCGTGAAGGCGCCCGGCTTCGGTGACAGACGCAAGGACATGATCCAGGACATCGCGGTGCTCACTGATGCGCAAGTGGTGTCGGCTGATCTCGGTATTGCCCTGGAACAGGTCGCGATCGAGCAGCTCGGTCACGTCCAGCGCGTGGTGGTCGATCGCGAGCATACGACGCTGATTGGCGGCGCGGGCGACCGCTCGGCAATCGATGCGCGCATGCAGCAGATCCGCACGCAGATTGAAAAGACCACCAGCGACTACGATCGCGACAAGCTGCAGGAGCGCCTGGCGAAGCTGTCCGGCGGGGTTGCGGTAATCCGCGTCGGTGCACCGACCGAGTCGGAAATGAAGGCCCGCAAGGATGCCCTCGATGACGCCATTTCCGCGACCAAGGCGGCCATGTCCGAGGGCATCGTGCCGGGTGGCGGGCTCGCGCTGCTACGCGGCGTCCCGGCGCTCAGCGCAGAGGAAGCCAAGGCCGAGGGTGATGAGCGAACCGGGCTGCAGATATTGCGGCGGGCCCTGGAGGCCCCGGTACGCACGATCGCCGACAATTCCGCCGTGGATGATGGCGTGGTGGTCGCGCGGCTCCTGGCCGAACCTGGCGATATCGGCTTCGATGCGGCTGCGAACCGTTATGTCGACATGTACGAAGCGGGCATCATCGATCCCACCAAGGTCGTGCGGGTGGCGCTGGAGAACGCCGTCTCGATTGCCAGCGTGCTGTTGCTGACCGAAGCCACGATGATCGAGGTGCCGGACAAGCAGGACCATGAACCGCCGTTGCCGACGTGATCGATCAGCGGCAGCGTGGGCCGGTCAGAACGGCGGAATCAGCAGGATCGGACAATCCAGATGCTCGGTCAGCTGTCGCAGTTCCGCCGCGGACCAATCGCCAGCGGCACCGGCCAGCAGCACCAGGGTTGGCTGGCGGCGACGCAGCAACGGCAGCGACTGTTCCGTGCCAGCCCAGCGCATCGCCTCCCAGGCCAGCCCAGGGAGGCGCCCATCCCGATCCAGCGATTGCATTGCGATAGCGGCGTTCTGCAGGGCTGACGGTTGGCGGTAGAGCACCATGCCATGCCGATCTGGCGGCTGGGTACGCCAGGGCGTCCGTTGAGCGCGGCCGAATACCGTCACGTCGCTTTGTCTGATCTCGTTCAACAGCGTCTCGAGGCCTGGACCGCGCAGACTGCGCAGGGACCAGGCGATCCCGCTGGGACCGATCTGCCGGGCCAGTTCTTCGCGCAAGCGGTCCGCGCGCACCCGAAGGCTGCGCTCGAGCGTTGCCGGGTCCAGCATGCGCTCGGTGCCGCTGTGGCTGATTTCCCTGGCAAAGGGCAGGGCGGCGGCGCGCAGCAGGGCCACATCCTCCAGCAGCAGACTGGTCAGCTCGGCACGCAGGGTGCGTGACAGCTGCACGGCGATCTGCAACGAGCCCGGGTTGATGCCCGCCGGTTCCAGCGCCAGCAGCACCCGGCGTGGAGCCGCTGGATCACGCGTCGCGCTGATCACGGCCGTTACCTGCGCTCTGGATGTAGCGCCGACGCAGCTCGCTGAGCTCATCCAGGCGGTGCTGCACGGCGGCGTTCAGCGTGTCGGGCGGATAGCGCCCGGTATCGTCGGCGGTGCCGGCGGGCAATCCGGTGAGCAACTCCATCGCCTGGTCGACATCGCTGACCGCGTAGATGTGGAACTGCTGCTGGCGAACGGCGGCGAGCAGATCCTGACGCAACATCAGATGTTTGACGTTACCTGCCGGCACGATCACCCCCTGGGTGCCGCTCAGCCCACGGGCACGGCAGATGTCGAAGAAGCCTTCGATCTTCTCGTTGACGCCGCCGATCACCTGGACGTTGCCGTGCTGGTTCACCGATCCGGTAATTGCCAGATCCTGGCGCAGCGGCAGCCCGGCCAGAGCGGACTGCAGCACGCAGAGTTCGGCCACCGATGCACTGTCGCCCTCGACCGGGCCGTAGGATTGTTCGAAGACCAGACTGGCGGCCAGCGACAGCGGCGCTTCAGGCGAATAACGACTGGCCAGATAGGCGGACAGGATCATCACGCCTTTGGAATGCAGTGCACCGCCCAGCTCGACTTCTCGCTCGATGTCGATGACCTTGCCATCGCCGAGCCGCGCGGTCGCCGTGATCCTGACCGGATGGCCGAAGGCATGGTTGCCCAGCTGCACCACGGCCAGCCCGTTGATCTGGCCCACGGCACGTCCGCTGGTTTCGATCAGTCGCAGATCGCGCAGTACCGCATCGTGCATGCGCTCGCGGATCTGATCGGCGCGGTGGATGGATTCAGCCAGGGCGCGTTCGACGTCCTCGCGGCGGATCAGCTCGCTACCGTGCTCGTTCGCCCAGAAATCCGACTCGCGCAGCACATCGAGCATGCTGGCCAGGTGCAGGGACAAGCGCTCGGCGTCGTCGACGTGGCGTGAGGCATGCTCGATCAACCGCGCAACGGCACCGCGTTCCAGCGGCTTGAGCTTCTCCCTTCGCTGCAGTGTCGCCAGCAGTCGCGCGTACAGCAGGATGTTCTGCGGGGTGCGCTCGAAATCCTCGGCGAAATCCGCTTCGACCTTGAACAGCAGTGGGAACTCGGGATCGTACTGGTTCAGCAGGTAGTACAGGCGCCGCTCGCCGACCAGCACGACCTTGACGTTCAGCGGAATCGGGTCCGGTTCGAGGGAAATGGTGCTGGCCATGCTGAGCACCTGCTCGAGTGACTGCAGCCGCAACTCGCGCGCCTGCAGCGCACGTTTCAGTGCCTCCCAGGCGAACGGCTGGCTCAACAGCTTTCGCGCATCGAGTACCAGGTAGCCGCCATTGGCGCGATGCAGGGCGCCGCTCTTGATCAGCGTGAAGTCGGTAAGCAGGGTGCCCATCTGCGCCAGATGCTCGATGCGACCCAGCAGGTTCTGGTAGCTCGGATGATCCTCGTAGACCAGAGGCGCGCCGCTGCTGCCGGAATTATCGACCAGCACGTTGACGAAGTAACGGTTGAATGGCGTCAGCCGGTGGCTGCCGAGCACCTTGTCGGGCTCGACGTTGGCAAAGTGGTCTTCGCCTCGTTCGATGATGTCCAGCTTGACCTCGGCGAGAAAGGTCATCACACCCGGAAGCGATCGATAGCGCGATTCGAGCTCCGCCATATGGATGTCCACCGTGGCGCTGATGGTCTCCTGATTGAGTTGCTCGATACGCTTGTCGTGCTCCCGATGCCAGCCAGCGATCAGCTGCAGCCCTTGGCGCAGCGTCTGGCGCAGCGTTTCGCTGCTCTGCTCGATGCGCTGCTTCTCTTCGGCAGAGAGCTGCTCGTACTCCGCCGGGCCCATCACTTCGCCGCTCTTGAGCAGCGGTGCCAGGGTATAGCCGCTGGGTGTGCTCATCAGCATGATGCCCGCCTGGCGGGCTTGCTCGCTGACCGAGCCGAACAGGGTTTCCTCGCGCGCCTTGAACTCGTCCTTGATGGCTTGCACCGCATTGCGATAGTCGTCGCTGTCGAATGCCGCGGGCAGAGCACCGAGCAGGGTGCGGATGAGTCGGCGCATGTCGGCTTGCAGCGTGTTGCCGGTTCCGGCCGGAACACAGAGCACCAGCGGCTTGTGCGGTGCTCGGAAGTTGTTGATGTAGCACCAGTCCTGCGCCTGCGGTGCCTCGGCCGAACGCTGCTGCAACAGCTTGCGTACGATCGCGTGCTTACCCAGCCCCGGTGCGCCCATCACGTAGAGGTTGTAGCCCTCGTGTCGCATACCGATGCCAAGGTGGAGCGCGCCGAGGGCGCGTTGCTGGCCGAGGGTCTCGTCGAGTTCGGCCAGCTCCTCGGTCGTCGAGAAGTCCAGCTGCCCGTCATCGCAGGCGTGATAAAGGCGTTCTGCTGGTAGTTCGTAGGACTGCAAGGCAAACCTCCGCTGCGGCAGGCTGTAGCTTCGTCACAGGCAGGCCGCATGACGAAGGAGGGTAGGGTTCCGATTATTGCGTCGCGGCAGGACGGAGCCTTGATGGGGGTCAACCGCCTGCCATGTCTTACTCGGCCACGCACGACAGCCGCAGTGGTGCCGTTTCGCAGGCATTCCACAGAGAGCGTATATCCAGCAGGCGGATGTCACGGCCGTTGCTTTCGATCAGCCCCAATTGGCGGTAGCGGGTGAACAGGCGACTGACCGTTTCGGTGGTCAGGCCCAGGTAGCTGCCGATCTCCGCTCTGGTCATCGGCAGCGTGAACCTCGTTGCCGACAGCCCACGCCGGGCGAAGCGTGCGGAAATCTCGAGGAAGAAGGCAACGAAGCGCTGTGCAGCGCTCTCGCGGTGATGCCTGAGGTGTGCCTGTTCGACGAGCAGTTCATGGCTGATCGACTTGAGCACGCGGCTGCGCAGCCGTGCGCTGTTGGTCAGCAATTCTTCGAGCGCCGCGACCGGAATGGCACACACCAGTGAAGGCTCCAGCGCCATGGCATGGTTGACGCAACGATCGCCGGCGAACGCATCCAGGCCGACCAGTTCGCCGGGGAAAACAAAGCCGGTTACCAGCTCCTTGCCGTCGCTACCGGCCAGATAGGTCTTGAGCGATCCACTGCGCAATGCATAAACGTGAGTGGCCGGTTCATTCACTCGGTACAGGTTCTGCTGCCTGGCGACACGCCGGTTGTGCCGAATGATCGCTTCCAGGCACTGCAGTTCGGCATCCTCCAGTGTCGCCGGCAGGCATATTCGGCGCAGCGAGCACTCGCGGCATCTCAACGTCTTGCAGGCCTTGTACGTGGCATCCATGACGGTCCCCCGGACGTGCGTGGCGGTTCCTGGCTCCTTGCATGACTGTAGCCAAGAATTCGCCGGCGAGCAGCGTGGACACCACAACCATGGCGTCAGCGGTACTCGGCGGCGAGTGCCGCGGCGACCGATGCGCTGCTATCCAGAATGGTCAGACGGCGTGCGACGAGCGCTGGGTCAAGTCGGAACGGGGGCACCGTATCGGCAACGACCAACCCATCGAATACCGGGCTTTCCACTACTTCGGAACCACCGGTGAACAGGCCGTGCGTGGCGGCGGCGTGTACCTGCCGCGCGCCGGCATCCCGACACGCGTGCCCCGCGCGCAGCAGCGTGCCGCCGGTGCTGATCAAGTCATCGACGATCACCGCGATCCGGTCGTGCACCTCGCCGACCAGCATGGCGCCGGTAACGATGTCGTTGCTGCGGTACTTCTCCATGTAGGCGCTGCCGACCGCACGCCCGGTATGTCGCTCCAGCGCGCGGCGAAACGACTCGGCGCGCTTGGCGCCTCCTGCATCGGGCGAAACGGCTACCAGCTCGATGTCGCCGGGCAGGCCGGCGAAGTGACCAGCGAACAGTTCGGCGCTCTCGATGTGCCGGGTCGGGATGCGGAACGCGTTGTCGAACGCGGCGACGTTGTGGACCTCCAGCGTGGTCAGCCGGTCGACCCGACAGGCTTCGAACAGCGCAGCCACGTAGCGGGTGATGATAGGGTCCTGATACTGCGTGCGACGCTCCTTGCGGGCGTAGCAAAGGTATGGTGCGACCACCTGGACGTGCCGCGCGCCGGCATCCTTGAGTGCGCCGCAGAAGAACAGCAGGCGGCAGAGCTTGTCGTTCACGCTGCGCTCGTCGTCACCGTACAAGCCGTGGAAGACGACAACGTTGCGATACTCCACCGGCGTCAGCGCCCGGGTCTTGTGCTCGCCATCTTCGAAGGCCCGTTCTTCCAGATCGGCCAGCACGAGCCCCAGGTGCCGCGCGACCCGCGTCGCGTAATCGCGGCTGCCATGCAGGGCGAACAGGAGAGGGGAGTGTGCGTTCATGAGCGGCTCCTGGTGGAATGAGATGGGTCGGATGCCAGCTGCGGATAACCCAGGCCCAGGGCTTGGTGATCCAGCAGATAAAGCTGTGCCTGCTGCAAGTGCGCGCGGGCTTGGCTGGCCTTCGCCTGCGCCGCCTCGGAAGAGGACTGGCGCAGGGAGCTGCCGGCCAGGGTAAAGCAGCGGGTCGCTGCGCGAACCGAGAGAAACAGTGGCAGCGGCAGGCAATCATCCGCCTCACCGCTTTCGTCCAGATAGGCCCGCAGCACCACCGGCGCGAGCTCACCAAGCCCGTGGTGCTGCAGGTCCATCAATACGAAAGCGAGGTCGTGCAGCACGTCTATGCAGGCGATCTCGTCGCTGAACTCGATGCCATCGAACAGTGTCGGGTGGCCGGCGAACAGGCAGATATTGGCCAGACGCATGTCGCCATGGCAGCGTCGTACCTGGCCAGCCAGGCGCCGCCGCTCGAGTTCGGCAGCCTGCTGTCGGAGCAGACCCAGCTGGTCGCAATACAACGCATTTACGCTGGATGCGTCGAGCAGTTGCCGGTAGCGAGCCAGTTCGACGTGATTGCTTTCGATCGCCTGACGAATCCCGGCGCTGCCGCCGAATGCCGGCGTGCGTTCCGCTGCGGCATGGAAGCGGGCGACTTCCTTGCCTAACGCTTGCATCAACGGGGGCGTCAGCCGGCCAGCCAGCGCCATGCGCTCGAACAGCGCCGATTGAGGGAATCGGCGCATGACCACGACCCAGTCGAGCACTTCGCCGTCTCCGCCAAAGGCGAGCCGACCGTCACGGCCGCGAGTAACTGCACGCGCCTCGAGGTAGATGGCCGGCGCGGTCCGCCGGTTGAGGCGCAGCTCGGCATGGCAGGCGCGCTCGCGTTTGTGCAACGTCCGGAAGTCCAGCGAAGCATAGGCAATCTCGCGCTTGAGCTTGTAGGCGCGTTCACCGCACAGAAAGATCAACGAGCCATGGGTGTCGATGCGCTCGACGCTGTCGCCGGCCTGCCCGTAACTTTCGGCGCGGGAAAGAAAGTCGATGACCTCTCGCTGATCGCTCATCTGTTCCTCACGGTCGGCTCTGCGCGTGGCGATGCCACCAGCTGGCCCGGGCTCCATGGGCAAGCCGCTGCCGGGCATCGAGGCGGCGATCGTCCGCCACGGCGAAGACGGCAGCCTGATCCTCCTTGGCGACGAGGAGATCGGCGAGCTGGCCCTGAAACAGCCGTGGCCGGGCGTGTTTCGCACCTACCTCGGTCAGGAGGAGCGCTATCGGCGCTGCTTCGCCGGAGATTGGTACCTGAGCGGCGACCTGGCCCGGCGCGATGCCGATGGCTATTACTGGTTCATCGGCCGTAGCGATGACGTGATCAAGTCCGCCGGCCATCTGATCGGCCCGTTCGAGGTGGAAAGCGCGCTGATGGAGCATTCCGCGGTGGCCGAAGCGGCGGTGATCGGCAAGCCCGATCCTCTGCTGGGCGAAACGGTCAAGGCGTTCGTCTCACTGAAGCGCGGCCGCGAGGCCAGCGAGGCGCTGCACGACGAGCTGATCGGCCATGCGCGCAAGCGCCTGGGGGCGGCCGTCGCGCCGAAGGAACTGGAGTTTCTCGGCAGCCTGCCGCGCACCCGCAGCGGCAAGCTGATGCGCCGGCTGCTCAAGGCCCGGGAGCTGGGGCTGCCGGAAGGCGATACCTCGACACTGGAGAACCCCTGATGAACACGCCGGCTGCCGAGAGCTATCCACCGGACCTGGCGCTGACCCTGCTGCGCGACATGCTGCGTATCCGCCTCATGGAGGAGCGCGCCGCCGAGCTGTACGGCGAGGGCAAGATCCGCGGCTTCCTGCACCTCTACATAGGCGAAGAGGCGGTGGCGGTAGGGGCACTGCATGCGCTGGCCGCCGATGATGCGATCGTCGCCACCTATCGCGAGCATGGCCACGCGCTGATTCAGGGAGTGTCGATGAATTCGATCATGGCCGAGATGTTCGGACGGCAGGAGGGCTGCTCGCATGGTCGCGGCGGCTCCATGCACCTGTTCGATGCGCGGACCCGCTTCTTCGGCGGCAACGCCATCGTCGCTGGCGGCCTTCCATTGGCGGTCGGGTTGGCGCTGGCCGAGCAGATGCAGAAGGGCTCGCGCATCAGCGCCTGCTTCTTCGGCGAGGGCGCGATGGCCGAGGGCGCGTTTCATGAGTCGATGAACCTCGCGGCCCTGTGGCAGCTGCCGGTGCTGTTCTGCTGCGAGAACAACCTGTACGCGATGGGCACTGCCCTGGCCCGTTCGCAGTCGCAGACCGACCTGTGTGCCAAGGCCGCGGCCTATCGGGTGGCCGCCAGCGCGGTAGACGGCATGGACGTGGTCGCCCTGCACGATGCCACCCGTGACGCGGTGGCGTACGTGCGCAGCGGGCAAGGGCCGTACTTCCTGGAGCTGCAGACCTACCGCTTCCGGGCTCATTCCATGTTCGATCCGGAGCTGTATCGCGACAAGGCGGAAGTGGAGCAATGGAAGCAGCGCGACCCGATTCAAACCTACAGCGCGCGGCTCAGGGCGCAGGGCGTCCTCGACGAGCCGGGCTTTCTCGCCATCGAGGCTGGAGTGCGGCAGGAGGTGGAGCAGGCCGTGGCCTACGCCGAAGCCGGCGCACTCGAGCCCATCGAGCAGCTGTGTAGCGACGTCTACGCCACGCAGGTGCAGCCATGAGCAGCCAGATCAGCTACCGCGAAGCCCTGCGGGAAGCGTTGCGCGATGCCCTGCAGCGTGACGAGCGCGTGTTCCTGATGGGCGAGGATGTCGGCCGCTACGGCGGCACCTATGCCGTCTCCAAGGGGCTGCTCGACGAGTTCGGCGAGGCGCGCATCCGCGACACGCCGCTTTCCGAGCTGGCGTTCGTGGGGGCCGGGATCGGCGCGGCGCTCGGCGGCATGCGGCCCATCATCGAGGTGATGACGGTCAACTTCGCCCTGCTGGCCCTCGACCCGCTGATCAACACCGCGGCAACGCTCAGGCATATGTCCGGAGGGCAATTTTCCGTGCCGCTGGTGCTGCGCATGGCCACCGGAGCCGGACGGCAGTTGGCGGCGCAGCATTCGCACAGCCTGGAGGGCTGGTTCGCGCATGTGCCCGGATTGAAAATTCTGGCTCCGGCGACCGTCGAGGATGCACGCGGCATGCTCTGGCCGGCGCTATTGGACCCGAACCCCGTGCTGATCTTCGAACATGCGCAGTTGTACAACCAGGAAGCCGATCTGGACGGCACAGCGACCGTCGACATTCACTCGGCGCGAGTGCGCCGGCAGGGCGAGCACCTGACCCTGATCGCCTACGGGGGCACCCTGCACAAGGCGCTGCAGGCGGCCGAGCAGCTGGCTGGCGAGGGCATTTCGGCGGAAGTCGTCGATCTGCGCGTGCTGCGTCCGCTGGATGACGCGACGATTCTCGAGTCGGTGCGCAAGACGCATCGTGTGTTGGTGGTGGACGAGGGCTGGCGCAGCGGCAGCCTGTCGGCAGAGATCATCACGCGCATCATCGAGCAGGGCTTCTTCGAGCTCGACGCCCCACCGGCACGGGTATGCAGTGCCGAAGTACCGATTCCCTACGCCAAACACCTCGAAGATGCGGCTCTGCCGCAGGTGCCTGGCATCGTCGAAGCGGCCCGACGGCTGCTCCAGTAGTCCCTACCACAGCCATGAGGTGTGCATGATCGTCTTCAGGTTGCCTTCGCTGGGTGCGGACATGGATGAGGGCACGCTGCTGCAATGGAAGGTCGAGCCCGGCGAGCATATCGAGCGGGGCGAGGTGATCGCCGTGGTCGACACGGCCAAGGCGGCGGTCGATGTGGAGTGCTGGCACAGCGGCGAGGTGCTCGAACTGCTGGTCGAACCGGGTAGCAAGATCCCGGTCGGTACAGCCATGGCGATGCTGCTGGAACCCGGCGAAAACCGCGAGGCGGCCATGGCACAGCGAGCGAAGACGATTCCGGAGGTGGCACGGCAGGCACCGAGCGTGCCTGAAATGCGCGCGGCGCCGCCGGCCCAATCGGGGGGCGAGGCGGCGCGTCTGCGTATCTCACCCGCGGCGCGCAAACGCGCAGCCGAGCTTGGCATCGACCCAGCAAGCCTTACCGGCAGCGGTCCACAGGGGTCGATCACGCTGCAGGACATAGACGCGGCCGCCGCCCGCACGTTAACCGTGGATCGACACATGGCGATGCGCCAAGCCATAGCAGCGGCCATGAGCCGCTCCAAGCGCGAGATCCCCCACTATTACCTGAGCGAAACCATGGCGTTCGGATCGGCCGCGAAGTGGTTGCAGGACTACAACGCCGAGCGCCCACCCGAGCAGCGGTTGTTGGCCAGCGTGGCGCTGCTCAAGGCGGCGGCGTTGGCGCTGCGTGACTATCCACAGCTCAACGGCTATTGGCGAGATAACGCCTTCCAGCCTGCGGAAGGCATCCACCTGGGAGTCGCGATCACACTGCGACGAGGCGGACTGGTCGCGCCTGCGCTTCGCGATGTCGCCGATCGCTCGCTGCCGGACCTGATGCAGGCGCTCAGCGATCTTGTTCAGCGTGCGCGTGCCGGATCGTTGCGCAGCTCGGAAATGAGCGATGCGACCCTCACCGTTACCCAGTTGGGCGAGCAGGGGGTGGATAGCGTGTTCGGCGTCATCTATCCGCCTCAGGTGGCGCTGGTCGGGGTCGGGCGCATTGCCGAGCGCCCATGGGTGCAGGCTGGTGCACTTTGCGTGATGCCGACCGTGACGCTAAGCCTGGCGGCGGATCACCGCGTCAGCGATGGCCATTACGGCGCGCGATTCCTCGCCGAAGTGCACCGTCTGCTGCAGAGCCCAGACAGCCTGTGACAGGAGAGCGAGATGGACCAAGCGCAGATTCGCCACATTGCACTCGATGCGTTGCAACACATCGCGCCGGAGATCGACATGGAGACCCTGCGCCCCGACCGCCTGCTACGCGACGAGGTGGACCTCGATTCGATGGACTGGCTGCGCTACATCGCTGCGCTGCACCAGCAACTGGGCGTGAACATTCCGGAAGCCGATTACCAGTTGCTGACGAGCATTGATGCCGTTGTCGCCTATCTGCACGATCGCCTGCAGGAGCAGCCGCGCAACTGACTGCCAGCAGAGCAACTACCAGGCGGCTGACCGGTGGCCGTGCGGCTTGCCCTGATGGATACGGCAAGGGGTATATTGCGGGCAGCTTCCAGAGGCGTCGGCGACGCCGCATTCACGCTCAACCGGAGGGCGCATGGACCCAAAGATCGCAGAATGGAACGAACGCTACAGCGACGCGGAATACCTGTTTGGTAAAGAGCCAAACGCCTTTCTGGCCAGCCAGCGAGAGCGTTTCATGCCAGGCATGAAGGTCCTGTCTGTTGCCGATGGCGAAGGCCGCAACGGCGTCTGGTTGGCTCAGTTGGGGCTGGATGTGCTGGCCGTGGAGGCAGCGCCGCGGGCGATCGACAAGGCCCGCCAGCTGGCGGCCGAGCGGGGCGTCAACCTCGCTCACGAATGCGCCGATCTGCTGACCTGGGATTGGGGCAGCGAGCGCTTCGACGCGATCGTCGCGATATTCATCCAGTTCGTCGGCCCCGAGCTGCGTGCGCAGATGTTCGCAGACATGCAGCGCGCCTTGAAGCCCGGCGGGCTTCTGCTGCTGGAAGGCTATCGTCTCGAACAGTTGAGCTACGCCACCGGCGGCCCGAAGGAGCCAGCCAATCTCTACACCGCCGCAGCGCTGCGCGAGGCTTTCGCCGGCCTGCAGATCCTGCATCTGGCCGAATACGATGCCTACATAGAGGAGGGCAGCCGCCACCGCGGAATGTCCGCACTGATCGATCTGGTGGCGCGCAAGCCGACGGCTGAAATACCCGCTTGAGGCGGAACCTGCTGTAGCGGGCTAGAGGCATCCCTTTCGCAGCGATCGAATCGGGGCACTTCGGTTCCTCTACGTGATGGCGTTGAGCAACGTCTCAATGCCGCTCTTCCCAGCCTGTGATCATCGCCCTGATATGAGCCAACGGTGTATGTCCGGTCGTGGTCAGATACACATGCACGATCAGAAAGATCAGCATCAGAAACGCGCCACCGGTATGTGCCAGGGCTACCGCCTCGAGGGCCAGCCAGTCAGGCAGCAAAGGCTCCAGGCGGCCCCAGAACAGATAGAGCAGCCCGCTGATCCAGATCAGCGGGTTGATCAGCACCAGTACGCTCAGGTAAGCGATGCGCTGAAGCGGATTGTGCTTGCGCTCGGCGGTGACCTTGTAAGGGTGCGGCGCGCCGAGGAAGATGCCACGGGCGTAATAGAGTGCCACGCGTTGGATATTGGTCAGCGTCGGTATGTACTGCCTCCATTGGCCGGTCGTGAAGTGCCAGAAGATGGCGAAAATCCATAACGCGATGAGCAGCCAGGCGGCGATTTCATGAACCTCGACCGCAGTGCGGAAATCGAGCAGGGCGTGACTGCCATGAATGGCGAAGCCACTGAATAGCAGCGTGATGATCAACGCAGCTTGCGACCAGTGCCAGAAGCGCTCGAAGCGGGTGAACAGATACAGGCGGTCGGCCATTCAGTGTCTCCTTCGGCGCGCATGGGCGATGCCGCGAAGCATTGCGTGAAGCAGAACGCCGAGCAGGGCCAGCCCGGCCAGGCCGAAGCCGAGACGGTCGAGCAGCGGATTGCGATCCTTGCCGGGCAGCCAGATGCCGGGCACTGCCGCCAGCCGCCCTTTAGCCGCGTGGCACTGGGCGCAGTCGAGCGCTTGCTCCTTGGGCGCGACCATATGGGTGATCGGCCAGAGCATCTGCGTATCGACAAAGCCGAACTGGCCACTGTAGGGCGCACCGGTGGCGTCGGCACCGGCCTGCAGCGCCTTGGCCCAGTCGAAGTTGAACCAGAACGCCGTGTTATCGGGAGTGGCTGTGTGTGGGACCAGCAAGGTGCGATGCACCGTGTCATACGGCTGGCGACTATGGAACGTCTTCACCGGCCAGATCCGCGCATCCGCGGCGCCCGGCGTGCCGTGGAACGTATTGATCGGCACCCGGCTATCCGGATCGATCCGGGTATCGGGCTGCACGTAAGTGACGGTGCCATCGAACCAGACATAGTCCGGCAGCACGTTCTCGGCGAGGAGGAAGTCGCCCTTGCGGCTGTCGTAGACCACGTGACCGTCGGTATCTCTGGTCAGGAAGGGCTTGCCTTCGGCATTCATCTTGCCGGCAGTCGACCAGTCCCAGCCCATCTTCGTTGGCACACCGCCACGAGCGAAGGCCGGAATATGGCAGCTCTGGCAGGCCAGGACGCGGGTGTGATCGTTGAGCCGGCTGGCGTGTAGCAGGTCGCCCTGATGCGGACGCTCGCCGTGGCACGATTGGCAGGTCGACGGATTGCGTGCGCTGCGCTCACCGCGCAGGATCGCCGCGTGAGGATCGGAGGCGGTGACACTGATGCGGCTGCCGGCGATTCGGTGCTCATCGGCGACGTGACAGGTCGAGCAGCTGAAATCTGGCCCCTCGCTGGTCATATGCACGTCGAGGGTGCGCGGAGGGTCGTTGAGCGAAGAGTCGAGATCGCCGTGCTTTACCCCGTCGCCGCCACCGCCGTAGTAGTGGCAGGTGCCACAGGTGCGGCGCGAGGTTGCGCCGACATTGCGGGCGACCGCGGCCAGGTCGACCGGATCGACGAACTTGCCCGAGCCGGGTGAGGTTTCGGTGCGTACCAGCGGAGGGTGGCCGGCCAATCCGGCAAGTTTCAGATAGTTGCCCGTGTTGTGGCAGGCCAGGCAGTCCACCTTGCTCTCGTCCGAGAAGTCGAAGCTGTCGTCTTTCCAGCCATAACCGACGTGACAGGACTGGCAGAAGGCTTCGTTGGAGCGGTCACCGATGCAGAAGCCATTGAGCATGGTCTTCTTGCCCAGACGCTGGCCGGTGTCCGGGTTGGTGTAGTCCCACGTCCAGTGACGCGTGGCCATCACCTGAGAGGCAGCTTCGGTATGACAACCGAGGCAGGCTCGGGTGACCTCTTCGCCACTGGCGAATGGTCCCTGCAACTGCCTGAAGCGGCTATGGTCGGCCGTGGCAGCCAGCAACGAAACAGGCAGCAGAAGGGCCAGGTATGCGAGCCAGGCCAGATCTCGGCGAAATACATTCATCGTTCCCGTCTCCATGGGGCGAAAATGCACAGCCTCTGCTGAAACGATAGTTCATCGCCCCGGCCAGCATGATGCTGACGTCAGGCTACGTGGCTTTCGGTATCCGCACGTTGAGGTGCGTCAGCCATCGACTACATGACTTGTTTCTTCTGAATATCCCGGATGGGCCGGCGTTACGGGCGGTACATCTTTTCGGCGTTCATCCTTGGCGACCATGGCAGGTTCGAATTCTGCCAACCGCTCAGCAGCCGAAACCCGGCCTGCGGGCATTCCTTGATCGCTGGGCCCTGGAAACCGTCGATCACGTAGCGGGCGTTAGGAAAGCCGTTATCGCGCAGGTAGTCGGCGCTGGGCTTGCCGCGTTCACTGCCGGAGCGGCACATGGTGATGATCTCGGCGTTCTCGTCGAGGCCGCGTTTCTTCAGTTCCGTGCGGATCTCAGAAAGGAAATTGGGGTTCTGCGAAACCTTGTAAGTCCCGCGTTGTTCGTCCCAGGTGTTGCGGTCCACCGGCAGGTAAGGGACGTTCACATGCACCGCATCGGTGAAGCCGACGAACATGATCTCCACTGGATCGCGCACGTCGACGAACAGCAGCTTCGATTCGTTCTGTTGAACGCGGTCATAGACGGCCTGTGCCGTAACACCGAGGTCATCGGCACGGGCGGCAAGGCGCAGAGGCTCAGCGCGCTGGCTAGCAGAAAACGTTTCATGGGGTTCTCTTTCATCAATTCATTCGGCGAAGGCGGGGGCTGTCGATCGACGGGACGCTCCGCATCCGTATTACTTTGGCATATGTGATTTAACATAATATAGATTATGCGAAATTAGACCTTGCGCCTTAGGCGTTACCCGCCACCAGATCATCTTCAGCTTTTCGCCTCAATATCTCCAAAGCGCTTCAGCTCTCAGGTGAATCCTTTGCCGGAGCATGCTGCCTGTTCGGCTGACCAGTACCCGCATTTCGAAACGCCGATCGAAATTCGCTGGGTTTGAGGCCGGTCTGCTTGCGAAAGAAACGGCTGAAGTATGCCGCGTCGTCGAACCCCAGGTCGCGGGCGATCTGCTGGATGTCGAGCGCGGTATACGCCAGCTGACGTTGTGCTTCGCGAACGACTCGCTCGCTGATGATCGCGGTCGGTGATTCACCCAGACCTTCGCGAGTGGCTCGGCCCAGCGTGACTGGCGTGATTCCCAGCGCTTCGGCGTACAGGCCAAGCGGCCAATGTTGTCTGAAATGCGTGTCGACCAACTCGCGAAACTGGCTCAGCAGCTGGGAACGCCGGCCATTGGCTGGTCGATGGTTCGGCACCGGCTGTTCCAGTCGAACGACGTGTACGAGTAGCGCGAGCAACAACGCATGCCCGGCGGCGACATTGCCGCGCTCCTGGCTCTGCGCTTCAGTCTGGATCAGCTGGATCAGCGGCCAAATCGGCTCTTCGCCGTCTGCATCCCATGGCAGCGGCACTACGGCCGGACGTTGCATCAAGGCCAGCAGCTCACTGGACAGGATCCGCGCCATTGACTCCAGCGGTCGCTGTGCTGCCGTGATGACCGGCCCGTCGGTTTCGGGACTGTAGCGAAAGGCATGCACGGTGCGCTGCGGCAACAGGATCAGGCACGGCGCACGGAAGCCCATGCGGCTGTTCTCCAGCGAAACTTCCCCCTCGCCACTTCGCACATAGACGATCTGCAGCAGCGAGTCATGCTGATGCGGCTTGATTTCGCGCTGATGCATGTCGCCGCGTTCGTTGATCCACTCCAGGTGCAGCAGGTCCTGCCATGCGGGCAATGCAGCCTGACCGTACAAGGCATAGTTGGGAATGCGTTTACTCATGAATTCCTGCCGTCGTGCCGGTGCCCGGCGCGAAAAAATTGCACTGTTTGTCCTAGTGGTTGTTCAGTCTGTCATACGCCTTTGACGTTAAATGTAACCATCTGTGTTGCAGCGTGACGGCCGCGCCCTCTCCCGCCTCTGGCCCACGCCCCAAAAAACGAACTCTATGAATATGCCGACCTGGCGTGAATGGCTGTTTTCGGCCAAGGCGCTGATTGCCGCCTTGCTTGCGCTGTACATCGCACTGGCGATACCGCTGGAAAACCCTTACTGGGCCATGGCCTCGGTCTATGTCGTGTCGCATCCATTGTCCGGGGCGACGCGTTCGAAAGCGATCTATCGCGCGCTGGGTACGTTGCTCGGGGCAGCCGCTTCGGTCGTGCTTCTGCCGACGTTCGCTCAGCAACCGGTGATGCTGAGCCTGGCGATCTCGTTGTGGATCGGCGCCCTGCTCTTTCTCTCATTGCTGGACCGCTCGCCACGCAGCTACATCTTTCTACTCGCTGCCTATACGGTGCCGCTGATCAGCCTCGCCGAGGTCAACCACCCGGCGACCATCTTCGATGTCGCCTTGGCGCGTTCCGAGGAGATTCTGCTCGGTATCGTCTGCGCCAGCGTGGTGAACGCTGTGCTGTTTCCCAGCCGCATCGCGCCGACCCTTGCCGCGAAGATGCACCTGCTGTTGCGCGATGGGCGTGGTGCCGTCAGCCGGATGCTCAACACCCAGCACCTGGGCGAAGCCGACCAGCGTGCGCTGAATGCGCTGCTGGTGGATGTGATGGGGTTGGACGCGATGATCAGCCATCTCAGCCACGACAGCGGCAGTCATCTCTCCACCGTTCATGCTCGCGAATTTCGCGCGCGGATGGCGATGTTGATGCCCCAGCTAATCTCCACCGCGGACTCGCTGCACCGACTTCAAACCGAGCTACAGGGCTTGCTGCCGGAACTGGTGTATTACCTGCAGCAGGTGGATCGCTGGATCCAGTCCGACGCCGAGGCTGTGCACGGCGAGCATCTGCGCCAACGCAGCCTGCAGCTGGCGGCCTGGCTGGGCGACAGCTATCCGGCGCATGCCCTGGCGATCGACAGTGGCCTGCGCCAGCTGCGCGCGTTGATCGACCTGTGGCAGGACTGCCTCGACCTCTACCAGCAGTTTCATGAGGGCCATCCCGAGGCGGTACCGACGCTGCGCTATCACGTACAGCAACTGGTCGGCGGGCCACGCCACTATGACTACGGCCTACTGGCATTCACCGCGGCTTCGGTAGCGCTGTCGGTGTTCTGCCTGAGCATGCTGTGGTTCGTATCCGGTTGGGAGCACGGCTATAGCGGCGTGTTCATCGCCGCGGTGGCTGGCTGTTTCTTCGCCAGTCAGGACAATCCGGCGCCGTTCATCAAGTCGTTTCTGGTCGCCACGCTCATTTCCTCGACGGCCGCCGGCATCTACCTCTTCGCGTTGATGCCCAACGTGCACGATTTCGGCAGCTTGGCCATCCTGCTCGCCGTGCCGCTGCTGTTGCTGGGCACCCTCGCCGGTCGACCGCAACACGCCGGAACAGTGATCGTGATTGCGGTGCAGACGATCTCCAACATCACCCTTCAGGACAGCTACCGCGCCGATTTTCAGCTGTTTGCCGACATCGCGCTGTCCACCGCGCTGGGCGTGCTCTTCGCCTTCGTCTGGGCCCGTCTGACCCGGCCGTTCGGTACGCTCTGGGCGGCGCGGCGATTGGTACGCCACGGCTGGCTGAGCCTGGCGGCGCTGGCAGACCTGCGACGTTGGCGCAACGAAGCCGATGATGTCTCAAGCTTCATCGACCGTATCGCCCAGCTGCTGCCACGCCTGGCTCAGCTGGATGACGATCGCCTGGCGCTGAACGACGCCACGCGCGAGCTGCGCGTCGGTTTTCGCCTGCTGGAACTGCGTGAACTGCGGCTGACGCCCGCCATCGAGCGGAAGCTGGAGCCGGTGCTGGGCATGATCCGCGCGCATTTCCTTGCCTGCGCCACCGCGCATAGCCAACTGCCGGCACCGGAGCCCTTACGCGACGCACTCGAGGCCACATTGCTGGATTTGCAGCGCGATGCTTCGCCCAGCGCACACCAGGCGGCGCAGGTGGTGCACGGCTTGCGACTGGCGCTTTTCGCCGACGCATCGGCCAGCGTGCGTGCGGCACCGGGAGGCCCCCCACCCGAAGCCGGCCTCTCCCCCGCTGGAGCGCACGCATGACCGGTCACCTCGATGTGTACGGCGTCTATGTACCGGTCCTGCTGGTTGCCATGCTGGCCGCCTACGGCGTCAAGAGCCTGCTCGCCAACGTGCTGCAGCGCACCGGCTTCTACCGCTGGGTCTGGCATCCGCCGCTGTTCAACCTCGCCCTGTACATCATCGTGCTCGGGGCCCTGTTCAATCTCCTACCCCGGATGTGAATCGTGAAGAAATGGATACCCGCCGCCGGCTCGGTGCTGCTGACCCTGCTGGCGGTTGTCATCGCCGTCGTCGTCAGCCTGCACCTGTGGGACTACTACATGGAGGCACCCTGGACCCGCGACGGCCACGTGCACGCCGACATCATTCAGGTCGCACCGGATGTGTCCGGGCTGGTGACCGAACTGCACGTGCGCGACAACCAGAAGGTCAGCCGCGGCCAGGTGCTGTTCGTGATCGACCGGGCACGCTTCGAACTGGCGGTCGACGAAGCCCGAGCCGCGGTGCTCGAACGCCGCGCGCAGTTGGACCAGGCGCAACGCGAAGCCAGGCGTAATCGGGTGCTGAAAGACCTGATCGCCGCGGAAACCGTCGAGATCGGCGACACCCAGGTCAAGCGCGCCGCTGCCGCCCTGGCCACGGCAGAGGCCGCCCTCGGCGTGGCGCGTCTGGATCTCGAACGCACCACCGTGCTCAGCCCGGTGGATGGCTATCTCGGCGACCAGACGATGCGCGTGGGCGATTACGTGAAAACCGGTACACCGGTGCTGTCGATCGTCGATACCGATTCACTGCGCGTCGAAGGCTACTTCGAAGAAACCAAGCTGCACGCCATCGAGATCGGGCAGCCGGTGGACATCCACGTCATGGGCGAAGCGCAGCATCTGCGTGGCCATGTGCAGAGCATCGCCGCAGGCATCGAGGATCGCGACCGTGTGCGCGGCAACTCGCTGCTGCCGAATATCGACCCGAGCTTCACCTGGGTGCGCCTGGCGCAGCGAATTCCGGTTCGCGTTGTGCTGGACGACGGCCAGCAGAGCGACATTCGCCTGGTGGTCGGTCGTACGGCGACGCTATCCGTGCTGCCGTGGTCGCACGACACATCGGCGATGGTCAGCCAATGAGGCGCACGGTATGCACGCTGCCGTTCGCGCTGACTACGCTGCTCGCCGCCTGCAGCGCGGTGGGCCCGGACTACCGCGTGCCAGACGAAGCCGTGGTCTTGCAGCCCGCTGCGCAGAAGCCCTTCGATCTGGCCGGCAACGAGCGGGTCGAACAGGCGCCGCTGCCGGACGATTGGTGGCGGCTCTATGACGATCCGACGCTCAATCAGCTGGTGAGTGAAGCCCTGATCGGCAATGCCGACGTGCGCCAGGCGTATCACAACCTGCGTCGCGCCTATGAAGGCTTCCAGATGGCACACCACGCGCAGGAAGTCGTGGTCGGCGGCAACGGCTCGGTTGCACGCGGCCAGCTGTCCAGCGAAGCCCTGGCCCTGGAGGAAAAACTTTCCGTGATGAACCTCGCTGACGCCGGCCTCAGCGTGGGTTACCAGCTCGACCTGTTCGGTCAGCTGCATCGCGCCGCGGAAGCAGCGGGAGCCGATGCCGACGCCAGTGCCGCGCTGCTCGACACGGCCCGCATAACTGCCGTGGCCGGGGTGGTACGCAGCTACATGACGGCCTGTCATGCCAGCGAGGAACTGACGATAGCGAAGCATTCACTGGCGATTCAGCAGCAACAGCTGGATGTCGCCGAGCGCCTGTTCGTGGGCGGTCGTGGCAACGAAGTCGATGTGGCCCGCGCCCGCGCCCAGCTGGAGGCCCTGCGTGCCGAACTGCCGCCATTCGAAGCGAAGAAGGCGGCCGCTTTGTATCAGCTCGCCGCCCTGCTCGGCCGCACGCCCGGAGACCTTCCCGAGACGATCAGCGCCTGCAGTCACGCGCCACAGCTGCGCCAGGCGATCCCGCTGGGTGATGGCACCGCCCTGCTCAAGCGCCGTCCGGATATCCGTGCGGCCGAGCGCGCACTCGCCTCCGCCACAGCACAGATCGGCGTCGCCACGGCGATGATGTATCCGCAGGTCAGTCTCGGCGCTGCGGCCGGTTACACCGGAATGCTCGAACACCTCGGTAATCCAGTGACCCGTCGATGGGAATTCGGCCCGTCGATCAGCTGGCATTTTCCGACCCGGGTCGATCGCGCGCGCATTCGCGCCACCGAGGCCGAAGCCGCTGCCGCCCTCGCCCGCTTCGATGGCGTTGTGCTCGACGCGTTGCGCGAGACCCAGACCCTGCTCACGCACTACGCCCATGACCTGCATCGTGACCAGGCGCTGGGCGAAGCACGCGATGCTGCGCGAGCCGCCGCGGACCACACACGCCGGTTGTACCAGGAAGGACGACTGGCCTATCTCGACAGCCTCGACGCCGAGCGCACCCTGGCAACGGCCGAGGCCGCCCTGGCGGCATCCCAGGCTCAGCTTTCGCAGGATCAGGTGAACCTGTTCCTCGCGCTGGGGGGCGGCTGGCAAAGCATGCAAGCGGCGGCGCGTGTTGAAAAACCATTGCCGGACGTGCCTGGCCAATAACCCAACGAGGTTCTAGTCGATGGACATGCTGCAAGCGATGCGGGTATTCGTCCGCGTGGTCGACGCCGGCAGCTTAACCGCCGCGGCGAAGCTGATCGACATGTCCACCGCGCAGGTTTCCCGCCTGGTGGCGGAGCTGGAGAACCACCTCCATGCGCGCCTGCTCAACCGCACCACGCGGCGGTTGGCGCTGACCGAGGTCGGCGCACGTTTTCTCGAACGATCGCGCGAGATCCTGGCGCAGCTGGACCAGGCGCAGGCGGAAGCCTGTGGGGCTCATCTGACACCGCGCGGGCGACTGCGCGTGCACTCGACAACGGGGCTGGGCATCCAGCTGCTGGCGGGACTGGCTGGGAGATACGCTGAGCGCTACCCCGACGTGAGCCTCGACCTGAGCCTTTCGCAACACCAGCCCGACCTGTTGGAAGCCGGGCTCGACGTCATCATCACGCTGTCCCGCGAGCTACCGGATTCCGAGCTGATCGCCCAGAGACTGGGTGAGGTTGGCAACGTTGTCTGCGCGGCGCCCGGCTATCTCCAGCAGCATGGCGTGCCGCAGCGACCGTGCGACCTGCAACAGCACCGCTGCCTGCGTCTGGCAGACCCAGTCTTCGCGGATGAATGGCGCTTCATCGCAGACGGTGCCGAAGACGTGATTCGTCCAGGCGAAGCGTTCAAGGTCAACGTTGCTGAGGCCATGGCCAGCGCAGCAGAGGCCGGCATGGGCATCTGCCTGCTGCCCGACTATGTCGCGGCTCCGGCCCTGCAGCGCGGCGCACTGCTGCGCCTCTTGCCCCGCTATCGTCTGCAGGAAAAGCAGATCCACGCGCTCTACCCGTCCCGGCGTTTTCTCGACGCGAAGATCAAGACCTGGGTCGACTTTCTCGCGCTGGAGCTGCCGCGCGCATTCGCCGGCTACCACCGCATCCTGCAGGACCCGGCCCATTGGGCCTGACCGATTGTTGCGCTGCGGGTAAAGGTGCTTCACCGCTGGTGCGGTTTTTCCGCTGCTGGTCGGTCACTAAAATTGTCGGGTGGCAACGGACGCTAGAAGCCAGTCCGCTCCTTCGTCGGTCGAGCGCTCCTTCGATCGATCGTCCAGCCACCTTTTGGCTGCCTCCCCTCGTGGCAGCCTCGTTTATTTCCCGGCTTCTGCCATCCGGCAGGTGCTGCACGCAAGAAGCTGCCCCCTGTCCCAGCGACCTGGGCGCGCAGCGCTCTGGAGGTTACCTGTGAACAAACTGATCTGGATTGCCGGCCTGGCACTCAGTGCCCAGCTGGCGTATGCCGCCGATGAAGCCAAGCCTTATAAATATGGCGACACACTGGACATCGCCGAGGTGATTTCGATAGACGTGCCTGCCGGCGGCTGCGAGGTCGTGACGGCCCGGATGACCTATGTGGATTCCAAGGGTGAAACCCACGAAACCACGTACCTGCGCCAGGGCCCGGACTGCCACGATTTCTAGGTCCTTGTGGCGTATCCGATCCGCAATGACCGCGCGTCGCAGCGCTGGCTCATGGACGGGCCAGGTGCACGCCCGTGTCCGGCAAGCGGTTTCTGAATGAGGCAGAACGGTTTCGGCTGTTTTACTGTCCGAGCCCCAGGGCTCATTACATTCAGGACCGCATGACCATTCCGATCTCCACCTGCCGCACGGCGTACCGCCCTGCCGCTACCCGAGCAGTACCTCGCAACACCCGCTCGTTCCTGTCGGCAATCGCCGCAGCGGCGTTGCTCGGGCTTACCGGTTGTGGCTCCCAGCAGCCGGAGACGCCGGCGCCCAAGCCGGAAGAAGTCCGCGCCAAGATCGTTCGCCTGATCCCCGCCGACATTCCCGATCGTCAGGGTTGGGCTCGGGACATCTACACAGCCTTCGATGCGCTGGATATTCCGCCGAACGATGAAAACATCTGCTCGGTCCTGGCCGTGACGGTGCAGGAATCGACATTCCAGGCGACCCCGCCCGTGCCCGGCCTGGCGAAGATCGCGCGAGAGGAAATCTACCGGCGTGCCGGCCGCCTGCATGTCCCACGGTTCGTGGTGGATGCGGCGCTGGACGTGAAGTCGCCCAACGGCAAGACCTATAGCCAGCGTATTGCGGCGGTGCGCACCGAAGAGCAGTTGAGTGCAATCTTCGATGACTTCCTCGGCATCATGCCGCTCGGCAAGCAGTTGTTCGGCACGCTCAACCCGGTCAAGACCGGCGGCCCGATGCAGGTCAGCATCGCCTTTGCCGAAGACCGCCGATGGACCTACCCCTATGAACGGCAAGGCTCGATCCGCGACGAAGTCTTCACGCGCCGTGGTGGCATGTATTTCGGCATCGCCCACCTGCTCGACTACCCGACCAGCTATCGCGAACCGCTGTACCGCTTCGCCGACTTCAATGCCGGCTGGTACGCCAGCCGCAACGCCGCGTTTCAGGCCGCAGTCAGCCGTGCCAGTGGCATCAAACTGGCCCTCGACGGCGATCTGATCATTCACGGCAGCAGCAAGGCCGGTCAGACCGAGCGTGCGGTTCGCGCGCTCGCCGGCAAGCTGGACATGAGCGAGACGGCGATTCGCAACGCGCTGGAGCGCGGCGACAGCCATGGTTTCGAGGAAACCGACCTGTATGAAAAGGTCTTCGCACTGGCCGAAAAGCGCGCCGGCAAGCCTTTGCCTCGGGCGGTGCTGCCGGGAATCCGGCTGGAAAGCCCGAAGATCACCCGCAACCTGACCACCGCCTGGTTCGCCAACCGGGTCAATGACCGGCATCTCGCGTGCATGAAGCGCGCCCGTAGCTAGCGTGCGCACTCGCTGACCAGGTGGCGCACGCCCGCGGAGACGTCTGTTTCGATTGTTTCGATACTGCCGCGGCGTCGCGGCCCCTCGTCCCTTGAACAAGGGCTGACGAAACATGCGTCTATCCGCGGCAGCCAACCGGCGCGCATTGATGCCCTGCCCGATGGTCAGGAACCTGACCGGAGCGAGTCGTTCTACTGCCTAGGTCTTGATGTTTCGCACACGCTCCGCCCGGCAGCCACCGTGCCGGGCGCCCCGTCACCGTTGCTGCAACGGTTAGCGAACCTGGACAGCCATCGACTCAGCCGACAAGGAGCTTGCCATGCCTGCCCTATCCGCCATCCCTGAATGCTGTTGGAGCGCCAGCGCACCGCCAGGCAATTTTCCGCCTCTGACCGGCGACAGTCGGTGCGATGTGGTGGTGATTGGCGCCGGTATTGTCGGGTTGAGCGCCGCCATGACGTTGTGCGAAGCCGGCAAGTCCGTGGTGGTACTCGAGGCGCGTGAAGTGGGTGGCCAGGTCACCGGACGCTCTACCGCAAAGATCACCACCCAGCATGCGCTGATCTATCGCTACCTGATCGATACCTTCGGCCAGGAGTTGGCGCAGTGCTACGCCGACGCCAACCGTGAGGCGGTGGAGCGGATTCGCCACTGGGTCACCAGCCATGCCATCGACTGCGATTACCAAAGGCAGTCCGCCTTCGCTTACGCCTGCTCCGCCGATTGGCGGTCGGCCATCGAAGAGGAAGCCGAAGCGGCGCGCCGCCTGGGCTTTTCCGCGCGCGTGGTCGACCAGCCGCCGCTGCCCTTCGCCACCGCTGGCGCACTGGAATTCCCCGACCAGGCCCAGTTCAACCCGACCCGCTACCTGATCGGCCTTGCCAATACGCTGCAGGCGCGCGGTGGGCGAATCCACCAGCACACCCGCGCGAAGAGTTTCGAACGCCAAGAACGCTGGCGCGTCGGTTTCGACAATGGGAGCGTGGAAGCCGACCAGGTGATTCTCGCCACGCACATGCCGGTCGAAACACCGATCGACCTCGTCAGTCCGACCCAGCCGCGCTGCCATGTGGCCATGGCTTTTCGCCCGCAGGCCGGCGCGCGGCTGGAGGGCATGTTCATCGGAATCGACGAGCCGACCCACTCGATTCGCATGGCGCGGGATGACGAAGGCCCGCTCTTCATTGTCCTCGGCCCGCGCTTCAGGACCGGCCAGGATGGCAACGTCGCCCAACGCTTCGTCGATCTTGAGCACTGGGCACAGCGCAACCTGCCAGTGGGCGAAGCGGTGTGGAGCTGGTGCAATGAGGATTACGACACCGCTGACCGGATGGCCTATGTCGGTGAGCCGGATCGCGAGCAGTCGCCCGGCCTGTTCGTCGCTACCGGCTTCAATGGCTGGGGTATCAGCAACGGCACCGCCGCAGGGCTTGGCATCGCGCGGCAGATCATCACCGGACGCCGTCCGTGGAAGCATCTTTACGATCCTAATCGGCCCTCTCCGGATGACTTCAACCAGAGCAGCGACAGTCACTCACTGGTCGACGACCTGCATTCCATCGCGCCGGGCGAAGGCGGTGTGGTCACACGCGGCGACGAAAAGCTCGCGGTGTGGCGCGACGACGCTGGCATCCTGCACGCCGTATCCGCCGCATGCACACACATGGGCTGCAGCGTGACCTGGAACAACGCCGACCGTACCTGGGATTGTCCGTGCCATGGCTCGATATTCCAGGCTGACGGCGAGGTCATACACGGCCCGGCCATCGAACCGCTGGCAGCAAGGTCGCTCTGAATATGCACCCGGGCGAATTCTTCGCCGCTGACGCCTGCTGTCGCTGTGCAGCACAAGCCGTACGCGGCGTTCCAAGAACGCAGCGCGACCATCTGATAGTCGCGCTTGCCGTCGCTCTATCAGGCCGTTGAAAAACTACCTGCTAGCGCTGGGTGATCGACGTGCTGTTGCCAGTGCCGTTCTGGATGATGGCGGCGCTCGGTGGCGCGGCGAACTCCGTCAGCTGATTGAGCACGGCGACATTGGCATCGCCGGTCTGGCTGATTGAAGCCGTGCCATAGGCGGCATCCTGCACGACATCGATCTCGTTGGACGAACCGTTCTGGGCAATGTCGAGCACAGGGCCATCGTAACCCTGGCTGATGTTGACGCGGTTGTCGTTGCCCACAGAGCTGCCGCTGATGAGGCCGCTACGCGTACCCTGCCATGCGATAAGCTCGTTGCCGGCACCCTCCTGGGTGTACTCCACGGTGCTGAAGCCCGCCCATTGCGTCACGTCGGCACTGTTGGAGTCGCCGCGCTGCACCAACCGCACCTCGCCGGTGTAGTAGCGCCCGCCGATCTGCGTCACCGCCGCCTGGTTGAAATCGCCGTCCTGGGTTACCCGGGCCGAGGAGCCGTAGGCCGGCGATTCCTGGAGGATATCCAGACGGTTGCCATTTCCCAGCTGGCTCAGCTGCGCACTTCCGCCACCGTTCTGCACCACCTCGATCAGATTGTCGTTGCCCTCTGAACGGGCATCTAGGGAGTTGACATAGAAGGTTTGGTCAACCTGCTGCACGTTGCCCGCGCCCCGCTGGTGGTGCACGGCATAGTTGCCATTGCCATCCTGCTGCACCAGTTCGACGAGGTTGGCCGTGCCCAGCTGATCGATCTGCGCAACGCTGCTGTAATCCAGGTTGTCCTGGTAGACGCTGGCCTGGTTTTGGCTGCCGGTCTGGACGATCTGCGCCTGCAGCGCGTAGCCGCGCTGGTCGGTGAGCGCGAGGTTGTTGTCGCCGTCCTGGACGACACGGGACCAGTTCAGCGTGCCTTGCTGCAACTGAATCGCCAAATTCGGGCCACTCTGCTCGAGGATGATGTCGTTGTCGTTTCCGGTCTGGATGGTTTCAGCCTGTGCCAAGGCCAGGCCCGGCAGCGAGCCGAGTAGGATGCAGGCGATAAGCGGCTTATGCGCGAACATGCAGGACACTCCTTCGAATACTGGTGTTGGCCGACATCATGCTGGCCTTGTCTGGCGCGTCCCTCACCGCTACCGCTCCCCTGAACGCGCCGATTGTTCGCCCAGTGGCGTCACCCGGGTATCGCCCTGTCGGTGTAGAGCAACCGGTGTTTAGACCAACGGCGGCTTAAGTCGACATGCCGAGACGCTTGCGCATTTGCGCGGTGATGGTCTGCTTGGTCCGCGGCATCTCTGCCCAGGGATCGTCGTCGCCCAGTTGCTCCAGGCGTTCCAGCAGATTGCGCACGGTCCAGAGGTTGGCGCCCTTGAGGTCCGCCAGCTCGTCGCGATGGATGGGCACGGAAACCGGCAGGTCTTCGCGTGCACGCACCGAATAGGGGGCGACGGTGCTGGCGCCGCGGCTGTTGCGCAGGTAATCGATGAAGATGCGGCCGACCCGGTTCTTCGGTCCGCTGACCGCCGAGAAGTGCCCAGGTAGCAGTTTGGCCATGTGCTGGGCGATGGCCTGGCTGAAGCGCTTGGCCTCACTCCACTCGTGCACGGGGTCGAGGGGCACGATGATGTGCATGCCCTTCCCTCCGCTGGTCTTTAGAAACGAAACCAGGCCGATCTCGTCCAGCAGGGTCTGCGTCAGCTGTGTCGCTTCGATCATGCGTTTCCAAGGCAGCGCGGGATCCGGGTCGAGGTCGAGGACGAAACGGTCCGGGTGCTCGAGGTCTGGCGCCACGGCATTCCAACTGTGCAGTTCGACGGTGCCCATCTGCGCCGCACCGACCAGTGCTTCGGCGTTGTCGATTACCAGCAGCGCGCCATGCTTCGGGTCGAGTGCAGGGTCGAGCTGCGTGATATGCGGGATGGCCAGTTTGTCGGCGTGTTTCTGGAAGAACAGCTCGCCGCTGATCCCTTCCGGTGCGCGCACCAAAGCCAGCGGGCGGGCCTTGAGTTGCGGCAGGGCCCAAGGTGCGATCTGCGCGTAGAAGCGGGCCAGCTCGATCTTGGTGGTTCCACTGCTGGGATCGATGACGCGGTCGGGATTGGAGATCTTGATGCGTCCGCGGGCGATGGGATCAGTCCTGCCGCGCGCTCCGGCCGCTCCAGGCTTGGCAGCCGCCTTGGGTCGCTCATGGGTAATCGCTTTCGCCGGCTTGTCAGAGCGCAAACCATGAAACACCGAATGACGCACCACGCCCTGGCGGGTCATCTCGGCGAACGCCACCTCGCACATCAGCTTCGGCTCCAGCCACTGCGCACCACGCGCATCGGCGGCCGGCGGCGCCTTGGCCAGCGGGCTTTCATCGCTTTCCAGCTTCCGCAGCTTTTTATGCAAACTCTGCAGGGTCGCATGGTTGAAGCCGGTGCCGACCTTGCCGGCGTAACGCAGGTCGCCCTTGTCATCATGCAGACCGAGCAGCAGCGCGCCGAAACCGGTGCGGGTGCCCTTGGGCTGGGTGTAGCCGACGATGATGAATTCCTGCCGGTTGCTGCATTTGATCTTCACCCAACTGCTGCTGCGCCGGGAGGTGTAGCTGCTGCCGACGCGCTTGCCGATCAGGCCTTCGAGCTTCATCTGGCAGGCGCTTTCCAGAATGCTGTCGGGCTGCTCGGTGAAGTCCTCGGAAAAACGCAGCAGCTCACTGTCGCTACCTTGCAGAACCTCGTGCAGTGCCGAGCGGCGCTGCTCCAACGGTACCTGACGCAGATCCATGCCGTTCAGGTAGGGCATGTCGAACAGATAGTAGAGAATGTTGCCGCTGCGGCCTGCTTCGAATGCGTTCTGCAGCGCCTGAAAATCCGGGGTGCCCTCCTCGTTCGGCACCACCACCTCACCGTCCAGCCAACCCGACTCCAGGCCAAGTCCGGCCAGCGCTGCGGCCTGCTGGGGCATCTTCGCCGTCCAGTCGTGGCCGTTGCGGGTGAACAGCCTGACCTCACCGGAATCGATGCGCGCGAGCATGCGATAGCCGTCGAACTTGATCTCGTAGCGCCAGTCGCCGGCGGGCACCGAATCGACCAGGGTGGCCAGCTGTGGTTTGAAGCTCTCCGGCAGCTCAGCCGGGACCGCGCCTTCCAGGGTGACTGCCGCCTTCTGCTGCCCCGTTCGACGCTTCTTCGCCGGTGCCTTGACCGGCTTGGCCGGAGATTCGGCGATACGCGCCTTGGCTGCGCCACGCTTGCGCGGCACCAGGGTTCGGTCGCTGAGCACGCTATCGGGTTCGGCTGCGACGATGTCGTAGTCGCCCTCCTCGCGCGCCGCCTCGTCACGCGACTTGATCAGGAACCACTGTTCTTTTTTTCCGTCCATCCGCGTGCGGACTAGGTTCCAGCTGCCGGCGAGCTTTTCGCCCTCGAGACTGAACTTGAGCTTGCCCTTGCGGTAACCCTCCTGCGGATCGCCCTGTGGTTTCCACACACCCCGATCCCAGACGATCACATCGCCGGCACCGTAATGCCCTTCGGGGATATGCCCCTCGAAGGTGGCGTACTCCAGCGGATGGTCTTCCACGTGCACCGCCAGCCTGCGCACGCTCGGATCCAGGCTCGGCCCTTTGGGAATCGCCCAACTCTTCAGCGTGCCATCCAGTTCCAGGCGAAAGTCGTAGTGCAGGCGCGTCGCGTCATGCTTCTGAATGCAGTACTGCAGCGCCTGGCTCTTGCGCGATTTCGGCCGCGCCTTGCCAGCGGGTTCCGGCGTGGCGGCGAAGTCGCGCATGCGTTGATAGTCGTCGAGCGCCATGGCTGAGCTCCGCGTCGAAAGCAGGGGTCATTCCAGCTTGCCGGCATCCGTCGACGTGTCATTGGGGCCACCAGGGGCCGAATGACGCGCGGGATCGGTGGATTTCTCCTCGCCGGGCTGCGGCACCACCAGGCGACCATCCTCGGTGACCGTCCTTCCCTGCTGGTCCTTGCGGGTTTCGACTTTTTCTTGCGGCGTGGGGTTGCCCATCGGGCTCGGACGCGACCCGGTATCGTCCCGCGGGGTACCGGCAGGAAACTGTGCGACGGCTGGTGTCACGACCAATGCGCTGAGTAATGTCGCAAGCAGTAGTTTGTTCATTTCGGTCTCCGGCGAGGCTGCGTACTTAATTTGGTCATCCTCTGCCGGTATGAGTTCAGCCAGCGACAAGCGCCGCGACGAGGGAAGTTCCGATGAGCGGTGGTGGTGAGATTCGGCGCGCTAGAGCCTCTGCGCTAGCTAATCCCATCGATGGACAGATCGCCGCATTTACAACCGGGATCAGGCTGCTACGGTTGAGAGACGTCGCAAAACCAGGGGTGCGCAGCGAACGCCGTACTGCGCTTCAGTCACCCTCCTTAGCTAGGGAGGATTTATGAATACGCGTCTTCCTCTGTTCAAGATCGAAGCCATTCTGCACACCTACCTGCGCCCGTTTCACTGCGAGGTACGCGATGAAACCGACAGCTCGCTCAGCGTGCGCCTTTTTCACGAACCGCCGAACGAAGAGCTGACCGTGCTCGGTATTTCCTATGACCAGTGCCGTGACGCAGCCAATCTGGTGCGCCTGGCTCAGGAGCTGCGCATAGAGATGCACGCGACCCGCAGCACGCTACCGAGCGAAGGCGGCCGCTTCGAGACGGTGAAGTGAGCGGTTGGCAATCAGCGCGATGAGCGCGCCGCACGATTGGCGCCACGCTGCCCACGGCTCATGTACCGGAGGAAGACATCATGGCCGTAGCTGTAGGAGTGGGACGCTTTCTGCCGACCGAAGCGCTGCCAGGCCCGCTCGTGCAGATAGAACACCAGGGTATTGCACAACGGCTCGATCAGCGCGACGGCCCCGCCTATCACCAGGCTGCCGGTCAGCGCATAGACCACGGTGAAGGCCGTGGCGAAGTGCAGCACGGCGAAGGTCAGGGTTTTGATAAGGGGGCGTGGTTTCATGGGCAGCTTCCACCGTCAGCATGGACTGCTGTGCATGCCGTGAATGAGTTGGGAGTCGGTCCGGCCTGTGGCGGCCGGACCTGCGGGGTGGGAACTCAGCGCTTGGCTTCGACCTTCGGCTCTGCCGCGCGAGTGAGATAGGCTTGGGTCAGTTCGGCGAGGTGATCGCGCAGCCAGTCAGCCATGGCAATCTCCTCGACCAAGATGCGTTCGCAGACTTCCTTGGTCTGCACGTCGCCTACCGCCTCGGCCGCGGCAATCAGAATCTTGTACGAGGCGATCTCCAGGTTTTCGAAGACGTAGCCCATCTGCGCGCCCTTGACGACTTCGTCGTTGACCATCATCCCGCCCATGGCCTGCCCCATCGCCATCATCTTGCCGCCGAGGTCCTTGAGCCCCGAATAGGACTTGTCGTAACGCTGCAGGCAGCCTTCGACCAGCTTGGCCTGGTTCTGCGTCTCGGTGATGTGCTGCTCGATTCGCGCCTTGAGTTCTGGGTAGTGCTCGATACGGCTGGCCTGCTTGTTGAGCATGGTCTCGGCCTGCGCTTCCATGGCATGCGCATCACGCAGCCATTCGATGAGGCGTTCTGTACGGACGTCGTTGCCGGTCTGTGCACTTTGCATGGCTCACTCCAATCTGGTCAGGGAACACTGGGCCTTTCTTCGCAGCCCGCTTGAAATTTGTGAGGCACCACGCGTACAGGAGTTCCGCCCATCCGTCCGGGGTGGTCCGTCTGCTCTGCCCTGAACTTTCGCGGGTCAGCGTCTGTCACTGGGCCAGAACATAGCCAACGGGATCACCACCATCGAATTTCCAGCTTTCCTCCTGCAATGGGACCAGCACATCAGCCAGCCGGCGTTGCGTACCATCGTTGCGGCGTTGTTCGTCGCGCTGGTCCTGAGCCTGTTTGGACGGCTACTGACCGCATTGATGCTGCGTCTGGCCCGGGCTTTTCTGTTCACCCGAGAGCTGTCCGAACAGCTGGAGAAGCCCATTCGGGTGTTGCTGCCGCTGATCGGCGTGCAGGGCGTATGGACGTCGGCCCCGAACGATCTGCTGTTGATCGACGCCGCACGCCACGTCACCACACTCCTGATCATCGCCACCCTGACCTGGCTGGTGATGCGCTCGCTGCGCGGCCTGCAGCAGTTCATCGAGCTGCGCAATCCGGTAGATGTGGTCGACAACCTGCGAGCCCGCCAGATTCAGACCCAGTCGCGAGTGCTGCTGCGTACCCTTGCCTTCTTCGTATTGCTGATCGGGGCTGCGGCAATGCTGATGACCTTCCCCGGCGCGCGGCAGTTCGGCGCCAGCCTGCTGGCTTCGGCCGGGCTCGCCGGTCTGGCGGTGGGCTTTGCTGCCCGGCCGGTACTGGCCAACCTCATCGCCGGCGTACAAATCGCCATGACCCAGCCGATCCGGCTGGATGACGTGGTCATCGTCGAGAACGAATGGGGGCGTATCGAGGAGATCACCGGGACCTACGTCGTTGTACGGATCTGGGATGATCGGCGACTGGTGGTTCCGTTGCAGTACTTCATCGAAAAGCCTTTCCAGAACTGGACCCGTCGCGGTTCCAGCCTGATCGGCACGGTCTTCCTCTGGACCGACTATTCGTTGCCGCTCGAACCCTTGCGCGAAGAGCTGCGCCGCCTGTGCAAGGACGTTCCCGAGCTCTGGGATGGACGTGTCTGCGTACTGCAGGTGACCGACACCAGCGAGAAATCCATCCAGTTGCGTGCATTGGTCAGCTCGGCGGACTCGTCACGCAACTGGGACCTGCGCTGCCATATCCGTGAAAATCTGCTGGGGTTCATCCAGCGCCAATATCCCCACTCGCTGCCGCAGCTTCGCGCTGACCTCAGCGTAGGCCACAAACAGCACGTCGATATGTCGCAGCCGGAGCACGTCGAGCCGGAACGCCAGCCGCCGGTATAGCGTTACGCCCCGCTTTCCCCATCGAGCTTCTTCAGCAGGCGCGCGTACATGTTCGGCAGCTGGGTGAGCCCGTGTCGTGCAGCCTGCTTGCGAATCTCCACCCGGTCACCGTCGAACTGCACCGTTTCGCTCACTACCACCTGCCGTTCGCCCCGCATCAGTGCATACGCATAGCACTGGGTGCCTCCGGCGTCCTCCTGATCGTCGTCGGCAACGCCGGTATTGGCCACGGCCAACGTTGCGCCACTCGCATTCAGGGCGCCGACCGCCATCTCGCGCGCGACCTCTTCGCTGGTGAGGCCAAAGCTCTCCATGATCTCGAACTCAACCCGCAGCAGACGGTTCTTCGCCTTCGGCGAATAGACCACGAAGCCGCTGTCGAGCACCTGGCCGCAGCCTGGAATATCGCCCAGTAACGATGCCATCAGCCCGCAGGTACACGACTCTGCCGTGGTCAGCTTGAGTTGCTCGCGCTGCAGAAACGCAACGACTCGTTCGATCTCTTGCATGCTTTTTGCTCCGCCCGTCTGGGGGCTATTTCGTTGAGGGTTTTTATTCGGAACGGGTTGGCCTGCTGTGAGTTCCAGCGCTGGTTTTTTGTTCTACTTTTTTAAGAACTTCTACCGCGACGCTGGGTCTGGTTTCTGGTAGGGCCGGCGCAGCCCTGCCTGTCTCGCGGCAGCTCCAGAAAGTCGTTTTACCTTGTCGTGTTCATGGTATGTGGCGGTCATCAGATCGTTGCATGGGAGAAATATGCTCGTAGCTGGCGCCGGTGCCTGTTCGCCGGAGCTCTTGGGGAGATCTTGATGAGTATTGCCGCTGTGAACGCCCAGCCTCTCGGCTTGCCGAAGGCCCCAATCAATTTGCCTCCGGTTACTCGCCCTGCCCTGCAGATTCGCAGTAGCCACGACGATAAACGCCGCATCCTTTTCGTAACCTCTGAGCTGACTGATCTGGTGAAGACCGGTGGGCTGGCCGACGTGTCCGCCGCCCTGCCCCGTGCGCTGAGCGCCCGCCACGATGTGCGCGTGCTGATCCCTGGGTATCGGCAGGTGATCAACAGCGGACACGCCATTCGCACGGTCGGCAACCTGGGGCCGTATGCCGATGTGCCCGGCTGCCGGATCGGCCGTATGGACATGCCCGATGGCCTGATCATCTACGTCCTGATCTGCCCGGAACTCTACGAGCGCGAAGGCTCACCCTATGGCGACGCCCACGGCCAGGAATGGCCCGACAACCCGGTCCGGTTCGCCCGCCTGTGCCTGGCCGCCGCCGAGATCGCCGCGGGTACCGCCTGCATCAGCTGGGCACCGGAACTGGTGCACGCGCATGACTGGCCGGCCGGCCTTACCCCGGCTTACATGCATTGGCGCGGGCTATCGACGCCCAGTGTTTTCACCATTCACAACCTTGCCTACCAGGGCAATGTCGATATGAGCCTGCGTCGCCATCTGGGCATTCCCGGGGAAGCGTGCGATCCGGAGCGGATGGAGTTCTACGGCAAGCTGTCCTTCCTCAAGGCGGGCATCGCCTACGCCAATCAGGTCACCACGGTCAGTGCGACCTACGCCCGGGAGATCACCACGCCGGAGTTCGGCTGTGGCATGGAGGGCTTCCTCAGCATGAAGGCCCGCCAGGGCCTGCTCAGTGGCTTGCTCAACGGGATCGATGAGAGCTGGGAGCCGCAAAGCGACCCCTATCTGGTCAGCGGTTTCAGCGCGCGCGACTGGGAAGGCAAGACAGCGAACGCCGCCTACATCCGCGAATCGTTCGGCCTGGAAGCCAGCGAGGCGCCGCTGTTCGCGGTGGTATCGCGCCTGGTTCATCAGAAAGGCGTCGACCTCACCCTCGAGGTCGCTCACAGCATCGTCGAAGGCGGAGGCCAGCTGGCAATCCTCGGTCAGGGTGAGAGTCATATCGAGCAGCAGGTGCGGGAACTGGCCCGCCGTTATCCGGGCCGGGTCGCGGCGCACGTCGGCTTCAACGAGACCGACGCCCGTCGGCTGTTCGCCGGCAGCGATTTCCTGTTGATGCCGTCGCGCTATGAGCCGTGCGGCCTCAGCCAGATGTACGCACAACGTTATGCGTCGCTGCCGATCGCTCGCCGCACCGGCGGTCTGGCCGATTCCATCGAGGATGGCATCACCGGCTTCCTGTTCGACGAACCGAGCGCCGAGAGCTATCGCCAAGCGGTCCAGCGGGCGCTGGCCTGCCATCAGCGTCCGCAATTGCTCGGCGCGATGCGCTGCCGGGCAATGTCCGCCGGCTTCTTCTGGCGTCATGCGATCGAGCCATATGACCTGCTCTACCGGCAGCTGCTCACGGAGCGCCGCGAGGTTCGTCTAACCATCTGAGAGAGTGATCAATGCAGAAGCAGCGTGCCTATATCGCGCATCACGGTCCGGAGTTGCTGGATAGCGGGACCACCCGCTTCCGCCTCTGGGCACCCGACGCGCGAAGCGTCAGCCTGATTGTCGTAGGCGCACAAACGCTGCCGATGACCGCCGCCGAAGATGGCTGGTACAGCATCGATGCGCCGTACGGCGTCGGAACCCTTTACCGCTTTCTCATCGACGATGAACTCCAGGTGCCGGACCCGGCCTCGCGCGGACAGGCCGGTGACATTCAGTCACCGAGTCTGGTGGTCGACACCGGCAATGGCTATCTGTGGCGCAACGGCGAATGGCAGGGGCGGCCCTGGCACGAAACGGTGCTCTATGAGATGCATGTCGGCCTCTATGGTGGCTTCGCGGCCATGGAGAAGCACCTGTCCGATCTTGCCGAGCTGGGTGTCACGGCCATCGAACTGATGCCGATCGCCGAGTTTCCCGGTGACCGCAACTGGGGCTACGACGGCGTGCTGCCCTACGCGCCGGAAGCCGCCTACGGCAGTCCGGAAGAGCTCAAGCACCTGATCGATACCGCCCACGGCCTGGGGCTGATGGTGTTTCTCGATGTGGTCTACAACCACTTCGGCCCGGACGGCAACTACCTTGGTCACTACGCCAAGCATTTCTTTCGCCACGATCAGCAGACGCCCTGGGGTGACGCCATCGATTTCCGCCGCCGCGAGGTGCGCGACTTCTTCATCGACAACGCCTTGATGTGGCTGATGGACTATCGCTTCGACGGGCTGCGTTTCGACGCCGTGCATGCGATCACCGACCGCAGCTTCCTGCTGGAACTGGCCGAGCGCGTGCACGCGACCGTCGAGCCTGGTCGCCATGTCCACCTGGTGCTGGAGAATGAGGACAACCGCGCCAGCCTGCTTGATCAGGGCTTCACCGCGCAGTGGAACGATGACGGCCACAACGTGCTGCACACCCTGCTAACCGCCGAGCAGCAGGGCTATTACGCCGACTACTGCCAGAACGCGACGGCGAAACTTGCGCGCTTTCTTGGTGAGGGATTCATCTACCAGGGCCAGAACAACCGCCGCGGCGAGGCGCGCGGCGAACCCAGCGGCCACCTGTCGCCGACCTCCTTCGTGCTGTTTCTGCAGAACCACGACCAGACCGGCAACCGCGCCTTTGGCGAACGCCTGGTCAGCCTGGCCGATGCCGATGCGCTCAGGGCGGCGACTGCGGTCCTGCTGCTGTCGCCCATGGTGCCGCTGCTGTTCATGGGCGAGGAATGGGGCGCACGCCAACCCTTCCTGTTCTTTACCAGCCATCACGGCGAACTGGCCGATGCCGTGCGCGAAGGCCGCCGTAACGAGTTTGCCGAGTTCACGGAGTTCGCCGACGAAGCGACCCGCGAGCGAATCCCCGACCCCAACGCCCTTTCCACGTTTGAGGATTCGCGACCGGACTTCACCGCCCGGCAGGAACCCGACCATGCGCAGTGGCTCGCGCTGTACCGCCAGCTGCTGAAGATCCGCCATGCCGAGATCGTGCCGCGGCTACCGGGCGTGCGCTTTCTGGATTCGACCGTACTCGGCGAGGGCTCGGTGTTGGTGCGCTGGCAGTTCGGCGACGGCAGTCGGCTGCGGCTGGAGCTGAACCTGAGCGACATCGATGTACCGCTGCCCGCAGCGCCTCAGCAAGCCCAGCTGCTGTTCGCCAGCCGGGACATCGCGAGTCCGGCACAGGGCCTTTTGGCGCCTCGTATGGCCAAGCTGTATCTGGAGAAAGCCACATGAGCGACGAACCACTGATCCGCCTGGCGGAAGCCGCCGGCCTGTCCATCGACTGGATCGACGCCGACAATCGCCAGCAACGCGTTACCCCGGACGTGCTGCGCGAGGTGCTTGCCTGTCTGGGGCTGGCCGCGGACAGCGCTGAGGATGTCGACGCCAGCCTGGCCATGCTGGATCGCCAGAACAACCATGGCGGCTTACCGCCTCTCATGACCTGCGATCAGCACCATTCGCTGGAACTCGCGGCGTATTTCGAACCTGCCAGCCGATTCGAGCTGACGCTGGAGAACGGCGAGGTCCGCCATGGCGAGCTCGACCATCAGGCACGGCTGCCGGCTATCGATACACCGGGCTACCACCAATTGGCGGTTGCTGACAGGCAGGTCACGCTCGCCGTTGCGCCTCACTCGTGCCCGACCGTGGCCGAAGTCGCCGGCGCCCACGCTTGGGGTCTGACCGTTCAGCTCTACAGTCTGCGCCGCCCGGGCGATGGAGGCCTGGGCGACACCCAGGCCCTGGAAGAACTGGTACGCAATGCGGCAGCTCACGGCGCCGATGCGCTGGGTATCAGCCCGGTGCATGCGATGTTCTGCGTGCACATCGATCAATACAGTCCCTACTCGCCATCCAGCCGGCTGTTCTACAACGTCCTGCATGCTGCGCCCGGCGCCATCCTCGGTGAGCTGCCGGTGCGTCAGGCCATCGAGGCCTGTGGACTCGGCGGTGAGCTCGAGCGCCTCGAGCGGCTGGAGCTGATCGATTGGCCGGCCGTGGCGCAATCGCGCCAGCGCCTGTTGCGGCAGCTGTTCGACGATTTCCGTCAGGGTGAGAACCCGCAGCAGCTCGACTTCGACAGTTTTCGCAGCAACGGCGGCGAAGCGCTGGAAAACCATTGTCGATTCGAAGCGCTGCATGCCCATCTGCGCAGCGCCGATGGCCATCCGCAGCACTGGCGGAACTGGCCGGAAGACTACCGTGACCCTGCGAGCCCGGCCGTCGAGAAGTTCGCCCGTGAACATGCCGATGAGGTCAGCTACCACGCCTTCGGTCAGTGGTTGATGGCGCGAGGGCTCGAGCGCGCCCAGGTCACCGCGCGCAGCGCGGGCATGCGCATCGGCCTGATCTCCGATCTGGCTGTCGGTGCCGATGGCGGCGGAAGCCAGGCATGGAGCCGTCAGGCTGAATTGCTGGCCTCACTGAGCGTCGGTGCGCCACCGGACGTCATGAACCGCGATGGGCAGAATTGGGGTATTTCGGCGTTCTCACCCTGGGGGCTGAAGCAGAACGGATTTCGTGCCTACATCGAGATGCTGCGCGCCAACCTGGCCCATTCGGGAGGCATGCGGATCGACCATGTGCTCGGACTCAAGCGCCTCTGGGTGATGCCCGCCGGCGCCGATCCGAAACATGGCGTCTATCTGAACTTCCCATTCGACGACATGCTGCGCCTGCTGTGCCTGGAGGCCTGGCGCCATCGCGCCGTGATCCTGGGTGAAGACCTGGGCACCATTCCGCCCGGCCTGCGCGACGTGCTGGCCGCACGCGGCATCCTCGGCATGCGCGTGCTGCTGTTCGAACAGCATGACGGGCATTTCCAGCGCGCCGGGCACTACTCATCCCAGGCCCTGGCTACCACCACCACCCATGACATCCCGACCCTGACAGGCTGGTGGAACGGCCATGACATCGACTGGCGCATCAAGGTCGGTCAGGTAAAGGAAGCCGATCGCGACCAGCAATGGCGCGCCCGCGAGCACGAGCGTGCCGGTCTCAACCGGCTGCTCTGCGAGGACAGCGGCAGGCATTCCGATCAGCTGCTGAGCACCGAGCAGGCCGTGGACGCTGCCGCCTGCTTTCTCGGTCATACCCCCGCACCGCTGGTGCTGCTGCCGGTCGAGGATGCCCTCGGCCTGGAGGAACAGACCAACATGCCCGGCATCGTCGAAACCCATCCCAACTGGCGTCGTCGCTACCCCGGTGACAGCGCGACGTTGCTTGACGGCGATGCCAGTCGCAGGCGTCTGGAATGTCTCGCGCGGGCCCGCCACAACCATCGTGGAGCTGCGCATCGATGAAAGATCTCACCGCTACGCTGCGACTTCAGTTTCACCGCGGCTTCACCCTGGACGACGCCACCGCGCTGGTGGACTACTTCGCCGAACTGGGCATCAGCCATATCTACGCATCGCCCTTGCTCACCGCCCGTCCAGGCTCGATGCATGGCTACGACGTGATCGACCCGACCCGCATCAATCCGGAACTCGGCGGCGAACCGGCACTGCAGCGACTGGTCGAGGCGTTACGCGGCAAAGGCATGGGGCTGATCCTGGACATCGTGTCCAACCACATGGCCGTTGGCGGGGCCGGTAACGCCTGGTGGCTGGACGTGCTCGAATGGGGCCGCCGCAGCCCCTATGCGCAGTTCTTCGACATCGAATGGAATTCGCCGGATCCGCTGCTCGAAGGCCAGCTGCTGGTGCCCTTCCTCGGCAGCGACTACGGCGAGGCGCTGCAACAGGGCACGGTGAAGCTGCGTCTGGATATCGACAACGGGGCGCTCTACGCCGAGCACTACGAACACCGTTTTCCGATCACCCCGCCAAGTTATGGCGAGGTACTTCGCGCCGCCGATCACCCGCAGCTGCGGACGCTTGCGCAACACTTCGATGCGCTGAAGACCGAACCTGCGCCCTACCAGACCGCACGCCTGCTGCGCGCCGACCTGGCCGAACAACTGCAGGACGCCAGCACGCGTCAAGCGCTGGAACAGGCCCTGAACAGTTACGACTCGACCACGGCGGACGGCTTCCGGCGCCTGCATGGGCTGCTCGAGCGCCAACACTATCGGCTGGCCAGCTGGCGCACCGCAGGTGACGACATCAACTGGCGACGCTTCTTCGACATCAACGAGCTGGGCGGCCTGCGTGTCGAACGCCCGGTGGTGTTCGAGGAGACCCACGCCAAGATCTTCGAGCTGATCGGCGAAGGTCTCGTCGATGGCCTGCGTATCGATCACGTCGACGGCCTCGCCGACCCGCGTGGCTACTGCCGTCGCCTGCGACGGCGCGTCGATCGGCTCAACGCCGGTCGTCCCGCCGAAGCGCTGCAGGACCATGTGCCGATCTATGTCGAGAAGATCCTCGCCGGTGGCGAGCGGTTGCATGACGATTGGGGCGTGGATGGCACCACCGGTTACGAATTCATGAACCAGGTGTCGCTGCTGCAGCATGACCCGGCGGGCGAGCAGCCACTCTGTGCACTGTGGGGCGAGACCAGCGGACGCACCACGGATTTCATGGAAGAGGCGCGCCAGGCACGTCAGCTGGTGCTGACCGGACCACTGGCCGGCGATTTCGAAACCGTGGCCCAGGCACTGCTGCAGGTGGCGCGCGGTGACGTGATGACCCGTGACATCACCCTGGGCGCGATCCGCCGGGCCCTGCTCGAACTGATCATCCACTTTCCGGTTTACCGCACCTACATCGCGGCGCCGGGCAGGCGCGAGGCGGACGAGCCGTTCTTCCAGCAGGCGCTGGAAGGCGCGAAGACCACCTTGAGCGAAGCTGACTGGCCACTGCTCGAGCATCTGCAGCGTTGGCTCGGCGGTGAAAGCCTGCGCCACCTGCCACGAGCACTGCGCAAGATCCGCCGCTACGCCTGCACGCGCTTCCAGCAGCTGACCTCGCCGGCCGCCGCCAAAGCCGTCGAAGACACCGCCTGCTATCGCTCCGGCATTCTGCTCTCGCGCAACGATGTGGGCTTCGACCCGCAGCACTTCAGCGCCCCGCTGCAGGCGTTCCACGATGAGTGCCTGCAGCGTGCCGAGCATTTTCCGCTCAACCTGCTGACCACCGCGACCCACGATCACAAGCGTGGCGAGGACACGCGCGCGCGGATCGCCGTGCTCAGCGAACGTGCCGAGTGGTTTGCCGACAAGGTGCGGCGCTGGCGTGACATGGCAGCGGACAAGGTTGAGCAGCAACCCGACGGCCCTGCGCCCTCGCCTGCTGACGAACTCATGTTGTTCCAGGTGCTGCTCGGCAGCTGGCCGCTGGACCTGGACGGCGAGGACGCCGCGGGCATGCAGCAGTATTGCAAGCGCATCCTGCAGTGGCAGGAGAAAGCCCTGCGCGAGGCCAAGTTGCGCACCACATGGACCGACCCCAACAGCGATTACGAAGGTGCCTGTCGTCGGTATGTGGAGCACCTGCTCACCGGCGCCGAAGGTGCGGGACTACGTGGCGAGATTGGCGCAGCTGCAGCCGAGTTGGCCCCAGCCGGCGCCTTGAACGGGCTGGCGCAGAGCCTGCTGCGCATGACCACGCCGGGGGTGCCGGATCTCTATCAGGGTGCCGAATTCTGGGATTTCAGTCTGGTCGACCCGGATAACCGCCGCCCGGTGGACTTCGCCGCCCGCCGCAGCAGCCTCACGCAGGCCGCGACAGCGGACCAGCTGCTGCAGAGCTGGCATGACGGTCGCATAAAGCAGCTGGTGATCAGCCGCACGTTGCAGGCGCGTCGTCGCTTTGCGGGGCTGTTCCGGGAGGGCCGTTACCTGCCGCTTTCAGTGAGCGGCGCGCACTCCGAGCACTTGCTCGCCTTTGCCCGGGAGCTGGACGGGCAATGGCTGGTGGTGCTGGTGCCGCGCTTGGCTGCCGGCCTGCTGGGCGACAGCAAGCAGCCACGGATTCCGGCGCAGCGCTGGGGAGATACGCGTATCGCATTGCCCGAGGCGCTGGACGGTATGGAGTTCGAACGACTTTTCGACGGAACGACAGTCACATCCCAACAAGCCAGCCTCGAAGCTGCGCGTGTTCTGGACGGACTCTCGGTGGCCGTCCTGTATACGTCCATCAGTGCAACAGGAGAATCCCAACAATGAGTTCAGACGAGCAGAGAATCCGCGATTTCGCTTACCAGATCTGGCAGTCCGAAGGCTGCCCGCACGGGGAGGATGAACGACACTGGGAGATGGCGCGCAAGCTGGTGGAGGCCGAGAAAGGTGCTCCGCAGGCAAAACCCGCCAGCCGCCCCCGCAAGCCCGCCACCAAGCCCACCGATGCCACGCCGAAAAGCAAGGCCACATCGGCGGCCAAGGCGGCTCCGGCAGCCAAGCCTCGAGCGTCGCGAGCGGCACCGAAAGCCGACACCGACGCCGCTGCCGGCACGCCCGAGACCATCCGCAAACCACGCGCTCCGCGGGCCAAGAAGGAGAGCTGACCGGCGGCTGCACCTTGTCGGCATCGGATCGGTCGAATGATCGCCCGTGCCGACACGGTCGCGCTTTTGCCTTCGAGAAATGCCACTGGAGATTTCATGAGTAAGAAAAAGTCCCATGCGCCGCAGGTCATGACCCCTTCCAGAATTCGCGAAGGCCTTCCCTTCCCGCTCGGTGCAACCTGGGACGGGCTGGGCGTCAATTTCGCCATTTTCTCCGCCCATGCCACCAAGGTGGAGTTGTGCCTGTTCGACTCCAGCGGCGAGACCGAACTGGAACGTATCGAACTGCCGGAATACACCGATGAGATCTGGCACGGCTACCTGCCAGACGCGCATCCCGGGCAGATCTACGGCTATCGCGTACACGGGCCCTACGACCCGGAGAACGGCCATCGCTTCAACCCGAACAAGCTGCTGATCGACCCCTACGCCAAGCAATTGGTGGGCGAGCTGAAATGGTCGGAAGCGCTGTTCGGCTACACCATCGGTCACCCCGATGGTGATCTCAGTTTCGACGAGCGCGACAGCGCGCCCTTCGTGCCCAAGTGCAAGATCATCGACCCGGCCTTCACCTGGGGCCGCGACCATCCGATGCAGGTGCCCTGGGACAAGACGATCATCTACGAGACCCATGTGCGCGGTTACACCATGCGCCACCCGTCTGTGGCCGACGATGTGCGTGGCACCTTTGCCGGCTTCAAGACGCCGGAAGTGATCGACTACATCCGCAAGCTCGGCGTCTCGTCCATCGAATTCCTGCCCATCCACGCCTTCGTCCAGGACCAGCACCTGCTGGAAAAGGGCATGACCAACTACTGGGGCTACAACAGCATCGCCTTCTTCGCGCCGCATCCGAAGTACCTGGCCAACGGCAAGATCAGCGAGTTCAAGGAGATGGTCGCGCACCTGCACAACGCCGACCTGGAAGTGATCCTCGACGTGGTCTACAACCACACGGCCGAAGGCAATGAGCTGGGCCCGACGTTGTCCATGCGCGGCATCGACAACGCCTCCTACTACCGTCTGATGCCGGACGACAAGCGCTACTACATCAACGATTCCGGCACCGGCAACACGCTGGACATGAGCCACCCCTGCGTGCTGCAGATGGTTACCGATTCGCTGCGCTACTGGGCCACCGAGATGCACGTCGATGGCTTCCGCTTCGATCTGGCGACCATTCTCGGCCGCGAGCACGATGGTTTCGACGAGCGCCACGGCTTCCTTGTCGCCTGTCGCCAGGACCCGGTGCTAGCCAAGACCAAGCTGATCGCCGAACCCTGGGACTGCGGCCCCGGTGGCTATCAGGTCGGCGGCTTCCCGCCGGGCTGGGCCGAATGGAACGACCAGTTCCGCGATACGGTGCGTGCGTTCTGGAAGGGTGACGATGGCCAGCTGGCTGATTTCGCCAGCCGCCTGACCGGCTCCGGGCACCTGTTCAACCAGCGTGGGCGGCGTCCGTTCAGCTCGGTCAACTTCGTCACCGCCCATGACGGTTTCACGTTGAAGGACCTAGTGTCCTACAACCACAAGCACAACGAAGACAACGACGAAGACAATCGCGACGGCAGCGACAACAACCTCTCGTGGAACCACGGCGTCGAAGGCCCCAGCGACGATCCGGAGATCAACGAGCTGCGCTACCGGCAGATGCGCAACTTCCTCGCCACCCTGCTGTTCTCCCAAGGCACGCCGATGATCGTCGCCGGGGACGAATTCGCTCGGACCCAGCATGGCAACAACAATGCCTATTGCCAGGACAGCGAGATCGGCTGGGTGAACTGGGACATCAGCGAGGACAGCTACGGCCTGCTCGGCTTTGCCCGCAAGCTGATCCGCCTGCGTCAGCGCTTCCCGATGCTGCGTCGCGGCCGTTTCCTCGTTGGCGCCTACAACGAGGAGCTAGGGGTCAAGGATGTCACCTGGCTCGCGCCGAATGCCGAGGAAATGACCATCGAGCAGTGGGAGGACGCCCACAACCGCTGCATGGGCATGCTGCTCGACGGCCGAGCCCAGCCTACCGGCATCCGTCGCGCCGGTTCGGATGCAACGTTGCTGCTCATAGTCAACGCGCACCACGATCTGGTGAATTTCACGCTGCCGGAAGTGCCGCAAGGCATCTACTGGAACCGCCTGATCGACACCAACCACCCGACCGCGCGGCCGGAACGCTTCGACTTCAATGACGAGTACGCCGTGACGGGCCGTTCGCTGTTGCTGCTCGAGCTGATCAAGGCCGACGAGTGATCGAGGCGCGCCCCGCCCAGGGGCGCCCTGCTTCTCCCACGCTGGCTCGCTGAACCAGCAGGGTTAATCGGTTTTTTGGGGGCGGTCCTGAGCGCAAAGCGTCACGCGCCAGGCTTGCGATCGAGACGGCTGTCCTCTGCAAAAAAAACGACATGCGGCAGTGAACCTCGCCATGTGACTCAAGTCCCAAAATCCAGCGCGGCCCTCTTAACCAACCAACGGATTCGTTCTGCTTGTCGCCGGCAGTCTTGTCTTTTCCGTGATGGATCACACGTCATGCTCTCTCTGCGACCGCTCATCTATCCCCTTCTGCTCATGATCGGGCTGGCTCCGCTGGCTCCTACCTTCGCCTCCAGCAAACAAGCGAAAGCGACCGATAAGCCCGGCTCGGTGCGGCTGTTCATCAACCGCGCCGGCAGCGGCAAGGCCATGGATGTCAGCAACACCCTGGAAGTACCGGTGGAGGTGACCCTGCGCCTGACGCGGATGGTCAATGTGGCCGGCGTCGGCAAGGGCGTGATTCGCAAGACGGTGCCGGCCAACAGCCGGGTGCGCGTCGCCACGCTGAGCAAGCGCCAGGCCGGCGGGCCGATCATGTTCAAGCATTCGTTCAGCTACGCGCTGCTCTTCTCGCCGGAGCCGGATCAGCCTGGCGCCGTCGATGGACCGGCTTATGCCCTGCCCTGGCGCGGCGGTCCGTTCAGGATCTCCCAGGGCGCTGGCGGCGACTTCAGCCACAACTCGCCGAGTGGACGTTATGCGGTGGATATCGCCATGCCGGTAGGCACTCCGATCGTTGCCGCTCGCGCCGGCACCGTGGTGAAGATTCGCAACGGCCAGGGCGGGCGCCTGCCCGATCCAGCCGGTAACCATGTTCGAGTCGAGCATGACGACGGCACCCACAGCGCCTATCTGCACCTGAGCAGGGGCTCGGTGCGGGTCAAGCCTGGGCAGCGAGTGGAAGTCGGCACGCTACTCGGCAAGTCCGGCAATACGGGCCGCAGCACCGGGCCGCACCTGCATTTCGTGGTGCAGAAATCTTATGGCGGCTCGATGTTGTCTATCCCCTTCCGGTTCAGCCAGCCGGTGGATTCGCTACCGAACTTCGCCCTCAGCAATCAATGAGTTTCGACTGCCGGAGCTCTTGAGCGCTGCGTCCGCTCGCGAGGCGACGCCCTGGGCTAGAGCATGCGTTGCATGATGTCGTCGCGCTTGACCAGTCGGTGATACAGCGCGGCGCCGATATGCCCGATCACCAGTAGTACGGTCAGCCAGGCCAATGGTGAATGCAGGCCACCGACCGAGGCCGCCCAGGCGATCTCCGGTCCCTTCTCCACCAGCTGCTGGCCGAACACCTTCAGACCGTAGCCATTGCCGACCAGATAGAGCACGCCGGTAACCGGCATCGCCACCATGCACCCATACAGCGCCAGGTGACCGCCCTTGACCAGCCAGGCCGTGGCTGGTTCGTGCAGCGGCCGCCGGCTCAGCTGGCTGGCCGACCAGAGAATGCGCAGCACCACCAGGACTAAGAGCACGGCGCCCAGGGAGACGTGCCAAGGCACCAGTGTCTGTCCGACCCAGTGCTCGCCCTCTTCGATGCGGTCACCCAGCTTGAGGAACTGCCAGACGATCAGCAGCGCCATCAGCCAGTGGAATAACCGCGAAACGGTGCCGTAGCGAGTTCTGGAGTCCAGCGCCCGGTTTTCGGCCGGCTGTGCGGCTGGCTCGGCACCGGTTTCGGTCTGCCAGGCGATGTTCAGCGGCTCGTCGCCGGCCATGCGCGCCAGGTGATCGGCGACCACTTTCTGCAACTGCTGCAGCTGCGCCCGATCGTCGGCCTCCAATCTTGCGTCCAGCACGCCCTCGTTGGCGCGCAGGCTGCAGCGGCCGAGCGGCAGTTCGATGTCGCCGCCCTGCTCGTCCAGCTGCACGGGAAACTTGTGTCGCCAGTGGTTGCATAGGCGCTTGATCAGGCGCGACGGATTGCTCGCTGTGATTCGGCTTTGGGATCGGTACATGGTGTTTCCTCGATGAAATAGGCGCGTCAGCCGAAGCGGTAGGCCGACAGCGTGGTGTGCATGACGCGGTCGCTGAATACCTTGCGTCCGTTCGAATCGCCCGCCGCGCCGGCAGCCACCAGCAGCGGTATCAGGTGTTCCTCGGCCCTGGGCGGGTGGCACAGGCGCGCCGCCGGAGCATCTTCCCAGCGCTGCAGCGCCCGTTCTCGCTCGCCGGGCGGCAGTTCGACCGCAGCGGTGAGCCAATGATCGAATTCGTCCGAAATCGGAGCGAAACGCGGGTCGCCATAGCCGCGCATGTTGTGAAAGCTCATGCCGCTGCCAACGATCAGCACGCCCTCGCCGCGCAACGCCTGCAGCGCGCGACCGGCCTCGATGTGTGCCCGCGGGTCGAGGTCGCTGCGCAACGAGAGCTGCACCACCGGAATGTCGGCATCCGGGAACATCAGCTTCAGCGGGATGAACATGCCGTGGTCGAAGCCACGCTGCCCATCCTCACGCCCACCCAGCGCGGCGGCGTCGAGCAAGCCGGCGATGCGCGCGGCCAGGGCCGGTTCGCCCGGCGCCGGATAACGCAGCTCGTAGGTGTGCGGCGGAAAGCCGTGGTAGTCGTAGATCAGCGTGGGACGGGCGGCGCTGGTCACACTGAAACTCGGCTGCAGCCAATGGCCGGATACCAGCACGATGGCGGTCGGCCTGGCTGGCAAGGTTGCGGCGATGCCTTTGAGAAAGCCCGCCATGGCATTCCACGCGGTCGGCGGGTTCCAGTCCATGAAGAAGCAAGGCCCGGCACCGTGCGGGACGAACAGGGTCGGCATGGTCTGACCGGCAGTCGATGTGGCGGACGTGAGCATTGCAAGCCCTCCGGAACGAATATGCGGGAATTATGGCTTACACTCGGAAGTGTGAGAACAGGGCAAATACGGCCAACACCTTTTACTGAGAGTGAGGAATCGCATGCTCGATCGCATTACCGGGATGCGCGTGTTCGCGCGCGCCGCCAGCGCCGGAAGCCTCTCGGCAGCGGCGCGGCATCTGGGCATGTCGCCAGCCATGGCCACAAAGCACGTAGATGCGCTGGAGAGCCGCCTGGGGGTAAAGCTGTTCCATCGCAGCACGCGCCGCCTGACCCTGACCGAAGCGGGTGGCCAGTATCTGGAGGCCTGCCAACGCATCCTCCCGGAAATCGACGAGATCGAAGCCAGTGTCGCGTCTCAGCGTGTCGAGGCGTCCGGGCTGCTACGGATGAACGTACCGCTGTCATTCGGCACCCGCTACATCGCCCCGCTGATTCCGGACTTCAGCCGTCGCCATCCTGCGGTGAAAGTCGAGCTTGGCCTGACCGACAGCCGCATCGATCTGCTCGACGGGGGCTGGGATCTGGCGGTCCGTATCGGTTGGCTGGAGGACAGCCCGCTACAGGCTCGGCGTCTGGCCGATTGTCCGCTGTTGATCTGCGCCGCACCGCGATACCTCGACGAACGGGGCGTGCCGCGCAGCGTCGCCGACCTCGCCCAGCACAATTGCCTCGGTTACAGCCTGTCGAGCCTGGCAAGCGGCACGCTGTGGGCGTTCGGCCGCAACGGCGATGTGCGCGTGGCGGTCTCGAGCGACCTGATCGCCAACAACGGCGAAGCACTGCTGGCGGCGGCGATCGGTGGCCAGGGCATCATCTACCAGCCGCAGTTCATCGTCGCCCCGGCGCTGCGTAGCGGCGAGCTGGTCGCGCTGGAGCTGGATCACCCCTGTGTCGGGCTGGGTGGCATCCATGTGGTCTATCCACCGGACCGCCGTCCACCGGCAAAAGTAAGGGTCATGATCGACTATCTCGTCGAGGCGATCGGCGAACGCCAGCCCTGGACACGCGAATAGCCGCTCCCTGCGCGGCGGCCGAACGGCGCCAGATATAGAAAAGATGAACCGCCAACGCCGGGGAAAGTCGGAACAGATGTGCCCTGGCGTCATTGCGCCGTGCGCATACGAATTTTTCTGATACCCCGCGGAGCCTGAGATTCGAGCATCGCGCCGGTTCGCTTCTTCTGCCGTGCTGCCCGCTCATCCGTTCCGCCCGACAACCGTCGGCTGCGTGCCCCGCACCGCGCCGGCGATACGGAGTAGCTATGAAAGCTGTGGTTTATCACGACGTCGGCGACATCCGCCTGGAAGACGTACCCGAACCGCGCATCCTTGCGCCTACCGATGCCATCGTGCGCATCACCGCATCGGCCATCTGCGGCACTGATCTGCATTTCGTGCGCGGCACCGTGAGCGGCATGCAGCCCGGCACCATTCTCGGCCACGAGGGTGTCGGCATCGTCGAGGAGCTGGGTGCCGATGTTCGTAACCTGCAGGTCGGTGATCGGGTGGTCATCCCATCCACCATTGCCTGCGGCAACTGTTCCTACTGCCGGGCGGGCTACTTCGCCCAGTGCGACGGTGCCAATCCCAACGGCAAGGAAGCCGGCACCTCCTTTTACGGCGGGCCGCAGACCACCGGCCCCTTTCATGGGTTGCAGGCCGAAAAGGCGCGGATTCCCTTCGCCAACATCGGCCTGGTGAAGCTGCCGCCGGAGATCAGCGATGACCAGGCGATCCTGTTGTCCGACATTTTTCCCACCGGCTACTTCGGCGCCGAGATGGCCGAGGTCGGTAGCGGCGACACCGTGGCGGTGTTCGGCTGCGGCCCGGTGGGCCAGTTCGCCATCGCCAGCGCAAAGCTGCTCGGCGCCGGTCGGGTGTTCGCCATCGACCAGTACGACGATCGCCTGCGCATGGCCCAGCGCCAGGGCGCAGAAACCATCAATTTCAATCGTGAAGATCCGGTCGAAGCCATCAAGCGCCTCACCGGCGGCATTGGCGTCGACCGGGTCATCGATGCCGTGGGGGTCGATGCCGAGCATGGCTGTTGCGGCAGCAAGCCGGCCGAGGGCGCCACATCCGGCGCGCTCTGGCAGCCCGGCGACGCACCCGCCCAGGCGCTGGAGTGGGCCGTGCAGAGCCTGGCCAAGGCCGGCACCTTGTCGATCATCGGGGTCTATCCGCCGGATGCAATGACCTTTCCCATTGGCATGGCGATGAACAAGAACATCACCATCAACATGGGCAACTGCCACCACCGCAAGTACATCCCGCGGCTGATCGAAATGGTTCAGGCGCGGCGTATCGACCCGGCGAAGATCCTTACCCAGGTCAAGCCGATGACCGACGTGATCGCTGCCTTCGAAGCCTTCGACCGTCGCGAGAATGGCTGGATCAAGGTCGAACTGCAGCCTCAGCGCGGCGATGCACAGGGCAGCGAGGAGCAGATTCTCGATGAGGCAGTGGCCGATACCTTTCCGGCCAGCGACCCAACTACCGTGCAGAATCCCAGGTAGCTCGCCCATGGCTGGCATCCATATCGGCATCTCGGGCTGGCGTTATGCGCCGTGGCGAGGCGATTTCTATCCCAAGGGGCTGACGCAGAAAAAGGAGCTGCGTTTTGCCTCCCGGGCAGTCAGCAGCATCGAGATCAACGGCTCGTTCTATTCGCTGCAGACGCCCGAACGCTATGCCGACTGGTACGCCGACACGCCCAAGGGCTTCGTCTTCAGCGTCAAGGGACCGCGCTACATCACCCATGTGCGCAGGCTGCGCGAGATCGACGGGGCGCTGGCCAACTTCTTCGCCTCGGGCATCTTCCAGCTCAAGGAAAAGTTGGGGCCGATCCTCTGGCAGTTCCCACCGTCGTTCAAGTTCGATCCCGCGTTGTTCGAAGCCTTTCTGCGCCAGCTGCCCCACGACACCGAAGCGGCGCTGGCGATTGCCAGAGACTGCGAGCCGCGCATGGAGGGCCGCAGCTACCTGTCCGTCGACCGCAAGCGGCGCATGCGCCACGCCGTGGAGATCCGCAACGCCAGCTTCGTCGATCCAGCATTCGTCGAGCTTCTGCGCAAGTACCAAGTAGCGCTGGTAGTGGCTGATACCGCCGGCAAATGGCCGCATCACGAAGACCTCACCAGCGACTTCGTCTACATCCGCCTGCATGGTGCCGAGGAGCTCTACACCAGTGGCTACACCGACGCCGCGCTGGATGAATGGCGCCGCCGGATCGAATCCTGGAACTCCGGCAGCCAGCCCGACGACGCACGGCTGATCAGCTCGAAGAAGCCGCGACGGCGAGCCTCGCGCCAGGTGTACTGCTACTTCGACAACGACGTAAAGGTCCGTGCGCCGTACGACGCACGCCAACTGCTGCATCGGCTCGGCCTGGATGAGCATCTGCAGGTCAGCCCCGGAAAACTGGAAGGAGCTATCGATTGACTTTGGATAAAGACCACCCGATCGCAAGCGCCGACCTCGACGCGCACATGGCTACGGCGGTCAATGCCGTCCGCATTCTCACGGTGAACACCCACAAGGGCTTCACCGCCTTCAATCGGCGATTCATCTTGCCGGAGTTGCGCGAAGCGGTCCGCAGCGTCTCGGCCGACGTCGTGTTCTTGCAGGAAGTGCTGGGTACGCACGAAAAGCACGCCTTGCGCTTTCATAACTGGCCGCAGACCCCGCAGTACGAATTTCTTGCCGACAGCATCTGGACCGATTTTGCCTACGGGCGCAACGCGGTCTATCCGGACGGCGACCACGGCAATGCCCTGCTGTCGAAGTTCCCGATTATCCGCTACGAGAACCTCGATATCTCCATAGCCGGCCCCGAGCGGCGTGGCCTGCTGCACAGCGTGCTGCAGGTGCCGGGGCACGAGGAATTCCATGCGATCTGCGTGCATTTGGGCCTGCGCGAATCGCATCGCCAGCAGCAGCTGGAATTGCTCTGCAACCTGCTCGACTCGCTGCCCGAGGGTGCGCCAGTGGTGGTCGCTGGTGACTTCAATGACTGGCGATTGAAGGCCACGCGCACGCTCGATCGCTGCGCCGGGCTGCACGAGGTCTTCGCCGTTTCCCAGGGCAAGGTCGCCAAGACATTCCCGGCGCGCTGGCCGATGCTGCGCCTGGATCGCATCTATGTGCGCAATGCCAGCAGTCACAAACCGCGAATACTCGGTAACAAACCCTGGACGCACTTGTCCGATCATCTGCCCCTGGCGGTGGAGATACACCTATGAGTTACCACTGGAGAGACGGTAATCGCCTTCAGTTGCTGGAAAATGGCGAAGAGTTCTTTCCCCGCGTGTTCGATGTCATCGCACAGGCCAAGAAAGAGGTCCTGCTGGAAACCTTCATCCTGTTTCAGGACAAGGTCGGTGCCGAGTTGCAGCAGGCGCTGATCGCCGCGGCGAACAATGGCGCCAGCGTCGACGTGACAGTCGACGGTTACGGCTCGGCCGATCTGCACGGCGAGTTCGTCAGCGCGATGACGCGGGTTGGCGTGCGCATTCACATGTTCGATCCGGGCAAGCGTCTGCTTGGCCGCCGACTGAACGTGTTCCGCCGCATGCACCGCAAGATCGTGGTGGTCGATGGCGAAGTCGCCTTCATCGGCGGGATCAACTTCTCGGCCGATCACCTGGCTGACTTCGGCCCGGCCGCCAAGCAGGACTACGCGCTGCAGGTCGAAGGCCCGGTGGTGCGGGATATCCATCATTTCGCCCTCAGCCAGATCGCGCCGAACAAACCGCCGCAGCATCGCTGGTGGCGACGCCGCGTGCGGCAGCAGACGCCCGGCTATGGCGGCGTCAGTCGTGGCGAAGCGCGAGCATTGTTCGTCACCCGCGACAATGACCAGCATCGCAACGACATCGAACAGCATTACCTGCAGGCGATTCGAGATGCTCGCTCCAGGTTGTTGATTGCAAACGCCTATTTCTTCCCCGGTTATCGCGTATTACGGGAGATCCGCAATGCCGCGCGGCGTGGCGTGCGGGTGCGGCTGATCCTCCAGGGCGAACCGGACATGCCGATCGCCAAGTTCGGCGCGCGCATGCTCTACAACTATCTGATGCGTGACGGCGTGGAGATTCACGAATACTGCCGGCGCCCGCTGCATGGCAAGGTGGCGCTGGCCGACTATGAATGGTCGACGGTGGGTTCGAGCAATCTCGACCCGCTGAGCCTGTCGCTGAATCTGGAAGCCAACCTGATCATCCGCGACCACGTGTTCAACCGGCACCTGCACGAGCGGCTCGATCACCTGCTGCAGACCGACTGCCGACGCATCCCGCTGGAACGGATCATCCGTGGCTTCTGGTGGCGCGCGCCGCTGGCATTTCTGATCTTCCATTTCCTGCGGCATTTCCCCGGTCTGGTGGACCTGTTCCCCAAACACAAGCCACGTCTGGAGCTGCTCGATGCAGATGCGCCTCCACTCGATAGCGTGCCCGCCCCCATACAGCGAGAACAACGATGAGCCACACGACCCACGGCGAGGCGAAAGGCGGCTGGCGTCGGCGCTGGCCATTGATCAAGAGGATTCTCACGTACGTCTTCTTCATCCTGGTCGCAGGGCTGTTGATCGGGCTGGCCCGCAACCTCGACTGGCAGGAGGTCTACAGCACCCTGCGCAACTACCGCGCCGAAACGCTGTGGATGGCAGGCGCGGCTGCGCTAGGCAGCTACGTCGTCTATTGCTTCTTCGACGTGCTCGGCAAGCGTTACGCGCGCCATGACCTGCCGTTGCGACAGATCCTGCCGGTCACCTTTGTCTGCTATGCCTTCAACCTCAACCTCAGCGCCTGGGTCGGCGGCATCGCCCTGCGCTTTCGTCTCTACTCGCGCCTCGGCCTGCGCCCATCGCAGATCACCAGGGTGTTCACCCTGAGCCTGCTCACCAACTGGCTGGGCTACATGTGGCTGGCCGGGTTGATCTTCGTCATGGGCTGGATCACGCCGCCGGCCAACTGGGAAATCGGCTTCACCGCGCTGCGCGTGCTAGGCGCCGGATTGTTGCTGGCGTGCGTCGTCTACCTTGGGCTCTGTGGCTTTTCCAAACGGCGTTCATGGACCATTCGCGGTCACGAGATTCACCTGCCGTCACTGCGCCTGGCACTGATTCAGCTGGTCCTCGGCGCGGCGAACTGGTCACTGATGGCGCTGGTGGTGTACTTCATGCTGTCCAGGCAGGCGGCCTATCCCGAGGTGCTGGGCATTCTGATGATCAGCAGCATCGCCGGCGTGGTAACCCATATTCCCGCGGGGCTCGGCGTGATCGAGGCCGTGTTCGTGGCCATGCTCGCCGACGAGATGAGCAAGGGAGCCATCGTCGCCGGGCTGATCGGCTATCGGGTGATCTACTTCCTGATCCCCCTACTGTTCGCCACCCTTGTCTACGTGGTGCTCGAGGCGCGGGCGAAGAAGCTGCGCAAAAGCAACCAGGGCGCAGAGCAGCCGGCGGTTACCCAGGAAACGAGCTGAGACCTGGGGCGACTGCAGCTCCCGCCCCCACAAGGGGCGGCGCTGCAGCCTCGCCATCAGACTAGTTGGCAGTCCGCTCCACGACATGGTTGATTACGGCACTCGCTGGAGTGGTTTTGACCGTGACATCAGCGACTCAAACAAACCCGCAAAGTGCAGTGACCAGATGCCCCGCTTCCCCGCCCTCCAGTAAAAAAACGCCGCTCAGGTTGCCCCGAGCGGCGCTTGTCATCGCTGTAGCCTTCAGACCTGCGGTCGCATTACCAGCACGCCCAGTGGCGGCAGGGTCAGCGACAGCGAAACCTTTTCGCCGTGACTCTCCACCGGCTCGGCCAGCATGCCGCCGCCGTTGCCGGTGTTGGAACCGCCGTAGCATTCGGCGTCGCTGTTGAACACCTCCAGCCACCTGGCATCCACCGGCACACCGATGCGATAACCCTCGCGCACCACCGGCGTGAAGTTGCCGATCACCAGCAGCGGATGGCCGGTCGAACTCTTGCGCAGCCAGGCGAACACGCTGTTCGCCCGATCGTCGCCGATCAGCCACTGGAAACCGCGGGGGTCACTGTCCAGTTCATGCAGCGCCGGCTCCTGGCTGTACAGCCGATTCAGGTCGCGCACGAGGTTTTGCACGCCGCGGTGATCGGCCTCTTCGAGCAGGTGCCAATCCAGCTCGCGATCATGATTCCATTCACGCCACTGGCCGAACTCGCTGCCCATGAACAGCAGTTTCTTGCCTGGATGTGTCCACATGAACGACAGGTAGGCGCGCAGGTTGGCGAACTTCTGCCAGCGGTCGCCCGGCATCTTGTCGATCAGCGAGCCCTTGCCGTGGACCACCTCGTCGTGGGAGATCGGCAGCACGAAATGCTCGGAATAGGCGTAGACCATGCCGAAGGTCAGCTTGTCGTGGTGATACTGGCGGTGGATCGGGTCTTCCTGGATGTACTTGAGCGTGTCGTGCATCCAGCCCATGTTCCATTTGTAGGAAAAGCCCAGCCCGCCTTCGCTGGTCGGCTTGCTGACCCCGGGGAACGCGGTGGACTCCTCGGCGATCACCAGCGCGCCCGGCGTTTCCGTGGCCACCACGTCGTTCAGGTGGCGGACGAAGTCTATCGCCTCGAGGTTCTCGCGCCCGCCGTGACGGTTGGGAATCCACTCGCCCTCGTTGCGCGAGTAGTCGCGGTAGAGCATCGAGGCCACTGCGTCGACGCGTAGCGCATCGACGTGGAACTCACGCAGCCAATGCAGCGCCGAGGCCAGCATGAAGCCGTGCACCTCGGTACGGCCGAGGTTGTAGATGTAGGTGTCCCAGTCCTGATGGAAGCCCTCGAACGGGTGCGCGTATTCGTACAGCGCGGTACCGTCGAACTCGCCGAGGCCATGGGCATCGGTCGGGAAATGCGCCGGTACCCAGTCGAGAATCACGCCGATGCCGGCGTTGTGGCAGGCATCGACGAACTCGGCGAAGTCATGGGCATTGCCATAGCGGGCGCTGGGGGCGAACTGCGAGAGCAACTGGTAACCCCAGGAGCCGCCGAACGGGTGCTCCATGATCGGCATCAGCTCGATATGGGTGAAGCCCATGTCCACCACGTAGGGGATCAGCCGCTCGGCCAGCTCATGCCAGTTGTACAGCCGGCCGTTATCGCCACCCTCACGTCGCCAGGAACCCGCATGCAGCTCATAGATGCTCATCGGCGCGTTGAGTGACTGGCGCGAGGCGCGCTGCTGGATCCAGGCCTGGTCCTTCCACTGGTAATCCAGCGGCCGCGCGATGACCGAGGCGGTGCCCGGCGGAAGCTCGGTGGCCAGGGCAACCGGGTCGGCCTTCAGCGGCACGATGCCGTTGGGGCCGAGAATCTCGTACTTGTAGGTGTCGCCAGGCTGCAAGCGCGGAATGAACAGCTCCCACACGCCGGATGGAAAGCGCAGCCGCATGGGATGGCGGCGACCGTCCCAGCCGTTGAAGCTGCCGACCACCGAGACGCGCCGGGCGTTCGGCGCCCATACGGCGAAACGCACGCCCTGTATACCGTCCACCTCGATCACCTGGGAGCCGAACACCCGGCCGATCTGCCGATGGTTGCCTTCGGAGAACAGGTGCATGTCCAGCTCACCGAGCTGCGGGCCGAAACTGTAGGGATCTTCGGTGATCTGTTCCCCGCCCGCCCAGCGAATCTTCAGCAGGTAGGGCTGCCGATGGGCCAGTCGAGTGAAGAAGAAACCCGGTACCTGCCCTTGCTCCATAACCGCCAGCAACTGCTGGTCCCGGTCGAGCAGCTCCACACCGAGCGCGTTGGGCAGGTAGGCCCGTACCACCATTCCATCGCCGTCCGGGTGCGGTCCGAGCACGGCGAAGGGATTGCCATGTTCGGCTCGTACCAGGGCGTCCACATCGGTATCGCTGGGCATCAGGGTCTCCCCTGGCGTGGTCAGAACCGGGCGATCAATCATTGGAACCTCCATCGAAAAGCTGTTGTGCCAGGGCCAGCAGTCCCTGTAGCGGGACGGGCAACCAGGCCGGGCGGTTCTCCGCTTCGTAAACGATCTCGTACGCGCATTTCTCCAGGCTGAACAGCAGCAGTGCAGCATTCGCGCCATCCTTGTCCTTCCAGGCATGCGGCAGTTCGGCCGTGGCCTGCCGGTAGGCTTCGAGGAAAGCCTGCTGGGCACTGCTCTGGTAACTCGCGGCAATGCGCTGGCGGGCCTGGTCCGCTTCCGGCGTGCTGTCGCTGATTTGTGCACCGCGAATGGTCATGGCAGCTGCATATTCGAACGAGCGCAGCAGCCCTGAGACGTCCTTGAAGGGGCTGTGCTTGCCACGCCGCTCTTCCAGCGAGCGGGCTGGCTCGCCTTCGAAGTCGATGAAGTATGCATCGCCTTGGACCACCAGCACCTGGCCGAGGTGCAAGTCGCCATGCACTCGGGTGCGCAGACCTCCAAGTGTTCTAGCAGCAAGAGGTTGCACTTGTGCGAGCAGGCCGTCACGCCGCTCGAGCAACTGACCGACCGCGGCCGCATCCTTGCGCTCGAAGCTGGAACGGTGCTCGGCGAGGCGTGCCAGCGCCTGTTCGAGCTGGCCGACGATGCTCTGCGCCCACTGCTCGGCATTGGCCTTGTCGGTGCGTTCGTAGGCGAACGCCGGATCGTCCGTTTGCGCTGCGAGGGCGACATGCATTTCGCCAAGGCGCTGGCCGAGCAGCCGGTTGAACGCCTCAAGTTCATCGAGGGCGCTGAACTGATTCTCGTGCAGCGACACGCCACCGGCGATCTCGTCGCGTACCGCGCGGTCGAGGTTGTTCAGAGTCCACTCCCAGGCGTCGCCCTGACTGTCGAGGAAATGCTGGATCACCATCAGCGCCACCGGCTCGCCCTGCTTGTTGATCCGGCTGACCTGGCCGAGCATGCCGGAAATGTGGGCGAAGCCACCGGCAGTGAGGAAGCCGCCCATTTCCAGCTCGGGGTGGATACCCGCAGCGACGCGACGCAGCAGCTTGATCATCACCTTGTTGTCGATGATCGCTGAACTGTTGGACTGCTCGGCGGAGATGAAGCGTACCTCCGGGTGCTCCGGCAACTGCAGCTCGTCCAGCTGCGGCATCGGTACGAAGCGGATCTCGCCATCGTTGCAAGGCAACACCAGCTCGTCGCGTAGCCCCTGGATGACCGCTGCGCTGAACTGTTCCAGCGCGAAGGCATCGGTCATGAGTCCGACCTGCGGCCCACGGCGCACGCGGGCCAGCGCCAGCTGTTGCGGCAGTGCGGTGCCAAAGTCCGCCTCGTCGAGGAAGCCCAGCGGCAACTGATAGAGATCGCTGCGCCCGGCCGATTCGACACAGAGTTCGCTCAAAAGCACCGGCCGGTTGGGATCGCCGAACGGCACGCAGTAGTTGATGCGAATCGCCTCGATCGCCACGTCCTTTGCAGCGAACCAGCGACGCTTGGGCAAGTAGGCGGGTAACGACTCGGTCTCCAGAATGCGCCGATTGCCGCTGGTGAGCGTGTCCAAGCGCTTGAGCACCAGGGTCCGGAAGTCCGGCATGGTGTCCACCGGTTCCTGGTGCCAGCTCGGCATCTGATTGGTGGGCGCCAACTGGAACCAGTAGAAGCCGTAAGGCGGCAGGGTCAGCAGGTACGGCAGCTGACCGATGGGCGGGAAGGCACTGCCGCCGACCATTTCCACCGGGACCATGCCGGCGTACTGCGACATTTCCAGTTCCGCCGCTTGGGCCGAACGCGAGACGTTGGCGACGCAGAAGATGATCTCGGTTTCGCCATTTGGCCCGGTGAACTCGCGTAGATAGGCCAGGATGCGCCTGTTGCTCGGCGCCAGCATTTTCAGCGTGCCGCGGCCGAAGGCCTTGAACTGCTTGCGGATGGTCAGCATCCGCCGCGTCCAGTTGAGCAGCGAATGCGGGTCGCGCTGTTGCGCCTCGACGTTGATGGTGTAGTAGCCGTAGAGCGGGTCCATCACCGGCGGCAGCACCAGATTCGGCGGGTCGGCGCGGGAGAAACCACCGTTGCGGTCCACCGACCACTGCATGGGGGTGCGCACCCCATCGCGATCGCCGAGGAAGATGTTGTCGCCCATGCCGATCTCGTCGCCGTAGTAGATCACCGGCGTACCGGGCATGGAGAGCAGCAGGCTGTTGAGCAGTTCGATGCGCCGACGATCGCGTTCCAGCAGCGGTGCCAGACGCCGACGGATGCCGAGGTTGATGCGCGCCCGCTTGTCCGAGGCGTAATAGTTCCAGAGGTAGTCACGCTCGCGGTCAGTGACCATCTCCAGGGTCAGCTCATCATGGTTGCGCAGGAAGATCGCCCATTGGCAGTTGTCCGGGATATCCGGCGTCTGCCGCAGGATGTCGGTGATCGGGAAGCGGTCTTCCTGGGCGATGGCCATGTACATGCGCGGCATCAGCGGGAAGTGAAAGGCCATGTGGCATTCGTCGCCGGGGCCACCGTCTTCGCCGCCGAAGTACAGCTGGGTATCCTCCGGCCACTGGTTGGCCTCGGCCAGCAACATGCGATCGGGATAGTTGGCGTCGATCTCGGCGCGTATCGCCTTGAGCACCGCGTGGGTCTCGGGCAGGTTCTCGTTGTTGGTGCCGTCGCGTTCCACCAGGTAGGGGATCGCGTCCAGGCGCAGGCCGTCGATGCCCATGTCCAGCCAGAAGCGCATCACCGCCAGCACGGCCTTCATCACCTGCGGGTTGTCGAAATTCAGATCCGGCTGGTGGGAATAGAAGCGGTGCCAGAAGTACTGCTTGGCTACCGGGTCCCAGGTCCAGTTGGATTTCTCGGTGTCGAGAAAGATGATCCGCGTGCCCTGGTACTTGTCGTCGGTGTCGGACCAGACGTAGAAATTGCGCGCCGCCGAGCCCTTCTTCGCCTTGCGTGCGCGCTGGAACCAGGGGTGCTGGTCCGAGGTGTGATTGATGACCAGCTCGGTGATCACCCGCAGCCCGCGCTTGTGCGCTTCGGCAATGAAGCGCCGGGCATCGGCCATCTTGCCGTACTCCGGATGCACGCCGCGGTAGTCGGCGATGTCGTAGCCGTCATCGCGCCGCGGCGAGGGATAGAACGGCAACAGCCAGATGGTGTTCACGCCCAGATCGGCGATGTAGTCCAGCTTGTCGATCAGCCCGACGAAGTCGCCAACGCCATCGTTGTTGGAGTCGTAGAACGATTTCAGGTGCACCTGGTACACCACCGCGTCCTTGTACCAGAGCGGATCCTTGATGAATGCGGCCGGCTTGCGCGGTTTTGCCATGTTCTTCATTCCTGTCGTGGTGAAGGGCCGCGCGTGTCTGCGACCCGGGCAACGACGAAGCCACAGCTGAAATCCATATCAAGAAAAAAGCATAATCAATTGATTTTGAAATGGTTTTCAGCTGCTTCCTAGAAACTACTTGAGGTCCGGGTCCGGCCGTTGAGCGGTCAGGCGCCAGATACCGAACGGCAGATGCCAGGGCTCGATACGCATCCACTGGGTCTTGCCGTACCAGGTCCAGCGATGGCCATTCATCAGGTCCTCGCCCTGGGTGTGGGCGTCATCCGGCAGGCCGAGCTCCCACAACGGCAGCTCGAAGTGCGCTTCCTGTGCGTTGTGTGGATCGAGGCTCACCGCCACCAGAATGAAATTGGACAGGTCCGGCGTGCGCTTGCCGAAGTAGAGAATGTTGTCGTTCCAGGCCAGGTAGGGTTTGAAACCCAGGTGCGTCTGCAGTGCGGGGTTCTGCCGGCGAATGCGGTTGAGCTGGGCGATCTCGGCGACGATGTTCCCAGGCGCCTGGTAGTCGCGTCGTCGGATCTGGTACTTCTCCGAGTCCAGATATTCCTCCTTGCCCGGAATCGCCGCCGATTCGCACAGCTCGAAGCCTGAGTACATGCCCCATAGCCCCGAGCCCATGGTCGCCAGCGCCGCGCGGATAAGGAAACCGGCGCGGCCGGAGTCCTGCAGGAAGAACGGGTTGATGTCCGGTGTATTGACGAATAAGTTCGGCCGGTAGCAGTCGCGCAGCGGCGGCTCGTTGAGCTCGCTGAGATAGTCGGAAAGCTCCGCCTTGGTGTTGCGCCAGGTGAAATAGGTATAGCTCTGGCTGAAGCCGACCTTGCCGAGGCGCGCCATCATGCCCGGGCGGGTGAAGGCCTCGGAGAGGAACATCACGTCGCGGTCGCGCTCGCGGATATCGGCGATCAGCCACTCCCAGAAAGGCAGTGGTTTGGTGTGCGGATTGTCGACGCGGAAGATCTTCACGCCCTGCTCCACCCAGTGCCAGACCACGTCACGCAGCGCGATCCAGAGGTCGGGCATGGCGTCCTCGGCGTAGAAGTCGACGTTGACGATGTCCTGGTATTTCTTCGGTGGGTTCTCGGCGTACTTGATCGTGCCGTCCGGGCGCCAGGAGAACCAACCCGGATGCTCCTTGAGCCAGGGGTGGTCCTGGGAACACTGGATGGCGAAGTCCAAGGCGATCTCCAGCCCGTGCTCGCGGGCGGCGGCGACCAGCTCGCGGAAGTCGTCCAGCGTGCCCAATTGCGGGTGGATGGCGTCGTGGCCACCCTCCTCGCTGCCGATGGCATAGGGGCTGCCCGGATCGTTCGGGCCAGCCTGCAGGCTGTTGTTCGGACCCTTGCGGTGCTGGCGCCCGATGGGGTGAATCGGCGGGAAGTACAGCACGTCGAAGCCCATGTCGCGGATCGCCGGCAGACGCTTGTGCACGTCGCGGAAGGTGCCGTGTCGATTGGGATCATTGGTCTCCGAGCGTGGGAACAGCTCGTACCAGCTGGCGAACTGGGCCATCGGGCGCTCGACATCCAGCGGATAGACCGGGCTGCGGCTGCAGTGCTCGCGCGGATCGGCCGCAGCCATGGCCGCAGCGGTTTCCGCCGCCAGCAGCAGCGACACCCGCTCATCTTCCAGATGCGCCGAGCCCAGCCGGTGCAACAGATCGTCGAGGATCACGCGGTTCTCGCCCTGGGCGCGCGCGCTGGCCTTTTCCAGCAGCAGGCGGCCCTCTTCCAGCTCCAGCTGCACCGGTACGCCCGCGGTGTGCTTTTTCGACAGTTCGTAGCGATAGCTTTCGAACACATCCCACCAGGCCTCGATCACGAACTCGTGTTCGGCCACCTGGGTCGGGGTGAACTGACCTTGCCAGCTATCATTGTCCAGGAGCTTCAATCGCGCACGACGCCAGCCGCTCTCGCCCTTTTCGCGCCAGCACACCGCGGCGGCGAGCTGGTCATGGCCGTCTGCAAATATCCTGCTGGTGACAACGACAGGCTGGCCAATGATCGCCTTGGCCGCAAAGCGGCCATCGTCGACCACCGGCAGGGTGGATTCGATGGCGATGCGCGGCATCTTCAGGGCTTCTTCGAGTCGAGGGTGAATCGTCACGTCGGGCTGTGCATCGCTCATCGAACGGGCTCCTGGGGCGCAAGGGTTCGGATTGCCCGAGCCGCCTCTGGATGCGTCATCGTGCGGTTCGGGTGCCGACCCGCGAATGGCGGTTTTTGTCGGCTCTTTCTTCCGAGCCAGCCCGCCTGGGAAAGTTCAGCGCTTTACGGCGTCGACAGCCCCATTCGGCAACTGGTCGACGGGATGCCTGCGGGGCGCTTGGATCCCTTGCGCAGGCGGCTACGGCCGACCGTCGCAAGCCTTGAAAGTCCCGACGGCTGGCCGGAACCGGCGCAGCCCGCGCCCATCAATCAAGAACGTCGGACGTCATCATCAGCGTCCGGTCAGAGGAGAACGAGCATGACCCACGCACGCCCCGATATGCCCCAGCCCGATCCGATCGTGCATGACAAGCCAGGCGATGTGCCGCAGGTGCCTTGTGCCGACGAGTTGGACGAACACAAACCCGGTTCGCCCTATGGCAATCAGTCGGTCGTGGATACCGACGACCCACAACCGTCCTGACCCTGGGGCGCCGCTCACGACGGTGCATCGAAGACGAGCAACGGGTTGTAGCCGCTGCGGGCGTAGTCGCCCTCCTCGGCGAGCATCAGGTCCAGCGCCAGACTGGCAAGATCGTCTGCCACTGGCTCGGCGCGACCCTGCAGCGGCCGCAGCACGATCTTCAGATAGCTCTCGCAAGCGCCGCAGGCTTCGGCCTGCACCGGCAGGAACGGCTCGCCCTTTTCGTCGTCCAGCCCCAGGTAGAGCAGCTGCCCACCGGTTTCGCAGTTGCTGCACTTGACCCGCTCCAGGTGCCAATCGGTCGCGCACAGCGCGCAATGCAGGAAGCGCACGCCGCTGCGATTTGGCTCGTTGTGCACCACGCTCGCCACCGGCGGCGATCCGCAGCACGGGCACAAGGCCCGCGCCTCGGCCAGCGGCTGCGCAGGCGCGCGCGGCAAACCCGCCGCCAGGCGCACCCAGGCCACCTGCAACGCTGCGGCCACCAGCGGCATCAGCCCGCGGGTCTCGGCGCTGCCGGCGCGCTGCTCCAGCACATCCTCGGCGATCGCCTGCAGTGCATCGGCGTTCGCGTCACGCAGGGCTTGCAGCAGCGGTCTCTGCCGCTCACCGACGTGCAGCGCCAGCGCATCGAGGATCGCGCGCAGATCACCCTGCCAGTCCAGATCGCGGCGCAACGCACGGAAGCCCAGCGGCGGCATGCGATGCGCCAAAGCCTGATCGAAGGCATCCGGCGCCGGACGCCAGGACGGTTCGCGCCCACTCAGGACCTGATGCTGGGCCTGTGCCAGGCGTGCCATGAAGTCGAGAAACTCGTCCAGCGCCGGGACCATGACCATCAGCTCGCGCAGGCGCAGCGCGCGGCGGCTGAACAGCTGGACGTCCGGCAGCACCACCTCTGGTGGCTCCATGATGGTGGTCGGCGCATAGCCGAACTCATGACCCGCCGCTCCGCGTTTTCCTTTCATGTTCGATTTCCTTGTTCAGTCATGTTCGGTTTCTCGAAGCCGCGGCATCGCCGGGCTCGCGATGGGGCAAGGCCGTCTCTTCGCCACGCTTGTCGCCGGCCATGACCTCGTCATACCAGAGCTTGTGGTGATGCCTGGCCCAGGCCGGGCTGACCCATCCCCGGGTCATCGCGCGAATCGAGCCCTTGACCCAGATGGCCGAGTAGATGTGGATGATCAGCGTGAGGATGGCGACGAACGCCGTTACCGCGTGAATCAGCGCGGCCCAGCGCAGCGCCCAGATCGGCATCTCACTGGCCACCCAGGGTCGCCACAACACCACGCCTGTCACCAGCAGGACCGGCACCGTGGCCAGGAAAACCCAATACACCAGCTTTTGCCCGGCGTTGTTCTGGCCCACCGGCGGCAGCCGCTCGTCCCGGTTGGACAGCACGTCGCCGATCTGCCGCGCCCATTGCACGTCATGGCGGCGGAACAGATTGGCGCGAAAGAAGCGCACCGCCTGGATCAGGAAGAACAGCGTCATGAACACCCCGATGTACGGGTGCACGATGCGCGTCGGCTCAGGCCCGCCGAACAGCGCGGTGAGGCCGAAGAACGCCGGGTAGAACAACGCCAGCCCGCTCAGCGTGAGCAGCACGAAGCAGATCGCGACGATCCAGTGGTTGGCCCGCGCCCATGGGCCATAGCGCAGGATGCCTTTGCGTACGTTGGGATGACTCATGGCCGCCGCTCCTCGTCACGCAGATCCTGTTCACGGTCCGCCGCGGCTTTTTCCGCCTCGGGGTCGTCCTCCGGTTCCTCCTTCGGCCCCTTGGTCATGTAGTGGAAGAAGCCGGCGAGTACGGACACGCCCAGCACCGCGGACATGATCGGCTTGGTCACGCCCTTCCACAGTTCCACCGTCGGGCTGATATGCGGATCCCTCGGCAAGCCGCTGTAGATCTCCGGCTTGTCGGCGTGCTGCAGCACATAGATCACGTGGGTGCCGCCGACACCCGCCGGGTCGTAGATGCCGGCGTTCTCGTAGCCACGTTCGTTGAGCTTGCCGACCCGGTGCGCGCCGTAGTCGAGCATCTGGTCCTTGGTGCCGAACTGGATCGCGCCGGTCGGACAGCTTTTCACGCAAGCGGGCTCCAGGCCGTGATAGACACGGTCGGAGCAGAGCGTGCACTTGTAGGCCTTGTTGTCCTTCTTCGAGATCCGCGGAATGTCGAACGGACAACCGGCCACGCAGTAGCCGCAGCCGATGCAGTGCTCGGAGTTGAAGTCGACGATGCCGTTGGCGTACTGCACGATGGCGCCGGGCGACGGGCAGGCCTTCAGGCAACCCGGCTCGGCGCAGTGCATGCAGTTGTCCTTGCGAATCAGCCACTCCAGGCCGCCTTCCTCGTTTTCGTACTCGGAAAAGCGCATGACTTCGAACGATGAGGGGGTCAGGTCCTGCGGCGCGTTGTAGGTACCGTCGCATTCGCCGACCTCGTCGCGCAGGTCGTTCCACTCCATGCACGCCACCTGGCAGGCCTTGCAGCCGATGCACACCGACACGTCGATGAGCTTGGTCACCTTCTCCACGCCGCCGGAGCGGATCTGCGGCGAAGGCTCGGTGGTCGCCGAACGCGCGATGATGTTCTGCAGGTTGATCTGGTCACCTCGCATCAGGCGTCTCCTATAGCTTCTCGACGTTCACCAGGAACGACTTGAATTCCGGGGTCTGGGTGTTGCCGTCGCCGACGAAGGGGGTCAGCGTATTGGTCAGGTGGGCCTTCCTGGCCACGCCAGTGAAGCCCCAGTGGATCGGGATACCGACCTGATGCACGGTGCGCCCGTCCACCTGCAGCGGCCGCAGGCGCTTGGTCACCACCGCCACCGCATCGATATGCCCGCGCTTGGAACGCACCCGCACCTTTTCCCCCGCGGCGATGCCCAGCTCCCCGGCCAGCACCTCGCCGATCTCGACGAACTTTTCCGGCTGGACGATGGCATTGAGCAGCACGTGGGTCGTCCAGTAGTGGAAGTGTTCGGTGAGGCGGTAGGTGGTCGCCGCGTAAGGAAACTCCTCGTGCGTACCGAAGGTGTCGCGATCTTCGGCAAAGATGCGCGCCACCGGGTTGTGATAGGCCAGCGGGTTGTCCGGATGCAGGGGGTTGTTCGGAATCGGCGATTCCAGCGGCTCGTAGTGTTCGGGGAACGGCCCCTCGCCCAGCCACTCGCTGGCGAAGAAGTGCCCGGTGCCGCTCTCGGTGAGGATGAACGGCTTGACGTCGTCTTCCGGCGGCGCGGCCACTGGGTAGTCCGGCACGTCGGCACCGACCCAGCGTTCACCGTTCCACCACACCAGTGCGCGGTCCGGGTCCCAAGGCGTGCCGTCCGGGCGGGCCGAGGCGCGGTTGTAGAGAATCCGCCGGTTCAGCGGCCAGGCCCAGGCCCAGCCGAGGGTGACGCCGATGTCGTACGGGTCGGAGTTGTCGCGCCGATCCATCATGTTGCCTTGCTCGGTCCAGGAACCGGAGTAGATCCAGCAACCGCAGGAGGTCGAGCCGTCGGCACGCAGCTCTCCGAAATCGTTGAGCAGCTCGCCCTGACGGCGGATGATCCTCCCCTGGTCCTCGACGTCCGCCAGCGCGCGGCCGTTGTATTCCTTGGCCAGTTCGGCCGCGGCGGGATGCGCCGGATCGCTGTAGTCCCAGGTCAGGTTGAGGATCGGCTCGGGGAAGGCGCCGCCCTCCTGCTGATAGAGCTTCTGCAGGCGATGGAACAACCCTGCCAGGATCGCAGTATCAGCCTTCGCCTCGCCAGGCGGTGGTGCCGCCTGATGGTGCCACTGCAGCCAGCGCGAGCTGTTGGTGATCGAGCCATCGTCTTCGGCGAAGGTGGTGGTCGGCAGACGGAACACCGTGGTCTGGATCTGGCTCGGATCGACCTCGTTGAATTCGCCGTGGTTCTTCCAGAACTCGCCGGTCTCGGTGGCCAGCGGGTCCATGACGACCAGCCATTGCAGCTTCGACAGCCCTTCCAGCACCTTGGCCTTGTTCGGGAACGCCGCGAGGATATTGAAGCCCTGACAGAAAGCGCCGGTCATCTTGCCCTTGGTCATGTCGTTGACCGCGTAGAGCACGTCGTACAGCGGCTCGGACAGCTTGGGCAGCCAGTCGTAGCACCAGTCGTTATCGGCAGTTGCCGCCTCGCCATAGAACGCCTTCATCATGCTGACGAAGAAGCGCTCGTAGTGCTTCCAGTACGACACCTGATTGGGCAGCAACGGCTTGCGGATCTTCTCGCGGATGTAGTCCTCGTAGCGCTGGGCGCCAGCCGCCGGCAGCGTCATGTAGCCCGGCAGCAGATTGGACAGCAGGCCGATGTCGGTCAGCCCCTGGATGTTGGAATGCCCGCGCAGCGCATTGACCCCGCCGCCGGGCATGCCCATGTTGCCCAGCAGCAGCTGGACCATGGCGCCGGTGCGGATCATCTGCGCGCCAATGGAGTGCTGCGTCCAGCCCAGGGCATAGAGGATGGTCATGGTCTTGTCCGGCGCCGCGCTCTGCGCCAGCAAGTCCCAGAGCTGCAGGACCTTGGCCTGCGGCATGCCGCAGACGCGCTCGACCATCTCCACCGTGTAGCGGCTGTAGTGCTGGCGCATCAGCTGGAACACGCAGCGCGGGTGCTGCAGTGTCTCGTCGCGGCGGACGAAGCCCTGCTCGTCGAGGTCGAAGTTCCAGGTGGACTTGTCGTACTGGTGGCGCTCCTCGTCGTAGCCGGTGAACAGCCCGTCGTTGAACTCGAAGCCTTCGCGCACCAGGTGCGCCGCGTCGGTGTAATGCAGCACGTATTCGTGGGCGTAGCGGTCATTCTCGATCAGGTAGCTGATCAGCCCGCCAAGGAAGACGATATCGGTCCCGGTACGAATCCAGGCGTGGTAGTCCGCCACCGCCGTGGTGCGGTTGTAGCGCGGGTCAATGGAAATCAGGATTGCATCGCTGCGCTCCTTGGCCTGCATGACCCAGCGGAAGCCCACCGGATGCGCCTCGGCCGAGTTCCCGCCCATGGACAGGACAATATTGGCATTGCGGATGTCGACCCAGCTGTTGGTCATGGCACCGCGACCGAATGAAGGGGCAAGACCTGCCACCGTCGGTCCGTGTCAGACGCGCGCCTGGTTGTCGAGTTTGAGAATGCCCAGCGCCCGAGTGATCTTCTGCGTCAGGTACGCCGTCTCGTTGGTGCAGGCCGAGGCCGCTACCATCGAGGTGGTCATCCAGCGGTTGACCTGCCGCCCCTCCTCGTCCTGGCTCTCGAAGTTGCGGTCGCGGTCGTCCTTCATCAGGCGGGCGATGCGGTCGAGCGCCTCATCCCAGCTGATGCGCTTCCACTCATCGGTGCCCGGCTCGCGTACCAGCGGGTAGCGCACCCGCGAATCGCTTCTGATGAAATCGAGCACACCGGCGCCCCGCGGGCAGAGCGAACCGCGGCTGACCGGATGATCCGGATCGCCCTCGACATGGAAGATGTGGTCATGGCTGTTGATCGCTCCGTCACCACGTGCGTACAGCAACATGCCGCAGCCGACCGAGCAGTACGTGCATATGTTGCGGGTGACCTTGGCGCCGGTGAGCTTGAAATGCCGCACCGAGGCCAGCGCCTCCTCCGGGGCGAAGCCCATCATCGCCATGCTGGAAGCGCCCAAGCCGGCGGCGCCGAACTTGAGAAACTGCCGCCGGGATACTCGTACCGTCATCGGTATCTCCTTTCATGAATGCTCGGCCACACTGGTAGAGGGTCGACTGGCTGCGGTTGGCAGAGGTTCAGACGGGATGACGGGCGGCTCTACCGCCGGGGGTACAAGATGGTCGGAATGCGCTGCCGCCCCGTCAGAAGCGGGGCTGCGACAGGCACAAAGGGCCGCCTAGCGGTCCTCGCGCAACCGCTCGAGCAGCTCCCGCCCCAACCGCTGGCGGGTGTTGCTGTAGTCGGCCCAGGGATCGTCGCTGCGCGCGCTCAGGTAGTCGCGGACGTTGCCCAGCCGCCACTGATCGGCGCCTTCCAGGTGGCGCACTTCTTCCAGGCTCACCGGCAGCGACACGCCAAGGCCGGGCCGCGCCCGCACGGAATACGCAGCGACGGTACTGGCGCCCTTCTGGTTGCGCAGGTAGTCGACGAAGATGCGCCCGACACGATTCTGCGGGCCCATCTTGTCGACGATCAGCTGCGGCGACTCTTGCGCCAGCCGCTCCGTCACCGAGCGCGCGAAGCTGCGCGCGCAATCCCAGTCGTGGCGCCGGTCGATCGGCACCACCACATGCATGCCGCGCCCGCCGCTGGTCTTGAGGAAGGCGCGCAGCCCCAGCTCGTCCAGCAGCGCCAGGGTCAGCTCGGTAGCCTCGACCATGCTCGTCCAGGGCAGTGCCGGGTCCGGATCGAGATCGAAGATCACCCGGTCCGGTCGCTCGATGCGGTCGCTGCGGGCGTTCCAGGTATGGAATTCGACACTGCCCATCTGCACAGCCTCGATGACGGCAGTGACGTTGTCGGCCTGGATCAACCGGGCATGCTCGGGATCGAGGTTTTTCGGCAGCGCGCGCATGTGCGGCATCTTCAGTCGGCCGCAATGGCGCTGGAAGAAGCTCTCACCGGCGATACCTTCCGGCGCGCGGACGATGGAAAGCGGTCGCCCGGCGAGCTGCGGCACCAGCCAGTCCGCCATCGCCAGGTAATACTCGGCCAGCGCCAGCTTGGTGGTGCCACTGGTCTCGTCGATCACCCGCTGATGGCTGCTGATGCCGACACCGCCGACCAAAGGGCGGGCGGTGCCTTTTCGCTGCGCGGCCATGCCCTAGCTGGCCTTCTTGCTGGATTTGCTGCTCGCGGCCGGTGCCTTGCGTGTTCGTGACGAGCTGGACGACTTGCTGGTCTTGGCCTTGCTCGCAGGCTTGGATTTGGCTGGCGCCTTTTCCGGCGCATCGTCCTCTTCGTCCGCCTCGGCGGCGCGCGCCTTGCCCGGCTTGGCAGCCAGGCTGCGCTTGAGCAGCTCGGTGAGGTCGATGACATCCGCCGAGCGGCGATCCACCGCCTCTTCCGGCCCGCCCACGGCTTCCAGCTTGCCTTCGCGCGCCTTCTTCTCCACCAGGTCCATGATCTGGTCCTGGAAGGTGTCCTTGTACTGCTCCGGCTTCCACTTCTCGGTCATGTCTTCCACCAGACGCTTGGCCATGTCCAGTTCGCGTTCGGCCAGGTCCGGCTCGAGCGCTTCGTCCTTGAGCTCGAGGTACTCGACGCCGCGCACCTCGTCGGCCCAGCGCAGGGTGTTCATCACCAGCGCCTTGCCCAGCGGCATCACCACCGCCAGATGCTGCTTGTTGCGCAGCACCACGTTGGCGATGCCGACCTTGCCGGTCTGGATCAGCGTCTCGCGCAGGAGCGCGTAGACCTTTTCCCCGCGCCGGTCCGGGGTCAGGTAGTACGGCGTGTCGATGTAGAGAAAGGAGATGTCCTTGGCATCGACGAAAGCGACGATGTCCACGGTCTGCGTCGCCTTGGGGTGCGCCGCCTTGATCTCGTCGTCGCTGATGACCACGTAGTGGCCCTTCTCGTACTCGACGCCCTTGACGATGTTCTCGCTGTCGATGTCCTCGCCAGTGGTCTTGTTGATGCGCTTGTAACCGACCCGATCCATGCTGCGCTTGTCCAGCCAGTCGAAATCGATGCCCTGCCGTGTAGTGGCCGGCACCAGCGCCACCGGGATGTGTACCAGTCCGAAACTGACCGCGCCTTTCCAGATCGTGCGTGGCATACCCTGTACTCCTTCGCGTTGGTGCCGGCCTGCGGTCAGCCGTTGACCACGGTGCCGCCGTTGACGTGAATCACCTGCCCACTGACATAGGACGCATCGCTGCTGGCCAGGTAGACGTAGGCCGGCGCCACCTCTTCAGGCTGACCGGGCCGTTTCATCGGCACGTTGGAGCCGAATTCGGCGACCTTGTCGGCGTCGAAGGTGGAGGGAATCAGTGGCGTCCAGATCGGTCCCGGCGCCACCGAGTTCACCCGGATGCCGCGCTCGGCCAGGCTCATCGCCAGGGCACGGGTGAAGGCGACGATGGCGCCCTTGGTGGAGGAATAGTCGATCAGCATCGGGTTGCCCTTGTAGGCAGTCACCGAGCTGGTGTTGATGATGGAGGCGCCTTCCTGCAGGTGCGGCAACGCCAGCTGGGTCAGCTGGAACATGCCGAACACGTTGGTACGGAAGGTCTGCTCCCACTGCTCCGGTGGGATGTCCTCGAAACGATCACGGGGATGCTGCTCGGCAGCATTGTTGACCAGGATGTCCAGCTTGCCGAACTGCGCCAGCGTCTCGTCGACGACCTTGCGGCAGACGTCGCGGTCGGCGACGTCGCCGGCGAAGGTCAGGCAGCGTCGGCCGTGTTGCTCGACGTCCTTGCGTGTCTGCTCGGCGTCCTGATGCTGGTCGAGGTAGAGGATCGCCACGTCGGCGCCTTCGCGGGCGAACAGCACCGCCACCGAGCGACCGATACCACTGTCGCCACCGGTGATGATGGCGACCTTGCCGGCGAGCTTGCCAGCGGCCTTGTAGTCCTCGCCGAGATATTCCGGGCGCGGGTTCATCAGCCCTTCCTTGCCGGGTTCCGCCTGCTGCTGTGGGGGTAGGGTCTGATTGTCGTCGGCCATGGAAAATCCTCCGTCAAGGTAGTGAGCCTGTCTTCGGAGGACTGGAACGCCGTGAGAAAAGTTTCTGCGGGGCGATGAGAGGGCCCGGCCACGGGGCCCTCGCGGATCAGGAAAGCGTCAGGACGACACGACCACGGGGTACGCCGCTTTCGACGTACTGGTGGGCTTCGACTGCCTGCTCGAAGGGGAACTGGCGGTCGAGCTGTGGCCAGATCAGCCGATCCACGGTGAGCTGGTTGATATGCTGCAGCGCACGCTCCACGGCTTCACGGTTCTGCTCGATGCCCAGCTCCGGCTGCCCGGTAAAGTCGCACAGGCAATGCAGGAAGAACTTGAAGTTCTTCTTGAAGGCCGCGCAGACCGGAAGCGCGGTCTCGTTGCCGCCGTTCATGCCATAGAGGATCAGCTTGCCCAGCGGCGCCATGACATCGCCGAGCAGCTTCATCTGCGAGCCGCCACAGGCATCCAGTACCACCTCGACACCGCGCCCTTCGGTCAGCTTCTGCAGGCGACCGACCAGGTCTTCTTCCTCGGTGACGATCACCGTCTCGGCACCCAGTTCACGCAGGTAGTCACGGTCTTCGCTGGTGTCACAGGTGGCGATCACCCGTCCGCCCAGCGCCTTGGCCAGCTGCACGGCAGCCGGGCCGGTGCAATGCGCGGCCTGGTTGATCAGCACGTACTGACCGGGCTCCAGCTGAGCCAGTTCGACCAGGGCGAAATAGCTCACCAGCATTGGCGTGTAGTGAATCGCCGCCTCGCTGGCGCTGAGCATGTCCGGGTAATGCACCAGGGCCTCCTGCGGCAGCAGCGCGTGTTCGGCATACAGCGGGTACTGGTTCAGATCGTGGGCGGGGAAACCCGCCACCTGGTCGCCGACGCTGAAGCCCTGGACGCCCTCGCCCACCGCCAGCACCTCGCCCGCCACCTCGCTGCCGAGCCCGGCGGGCAGACGCGCATGGCGCGGCGCCAGGTCCTGCCGCCAGAGCACGTCGTTCCAGCTCACGCCGACGGCGCGCACGCCGATCAGGACCTCGCCTGGGCCGGCAACCGGCACCGCGCGCTCTTCCTGACGCAACACGTCGGCCGGGCCGAACTGATGAAAACGGATGATGCGGGACATTGCGACCCCTCACTTACTACTGTGCAAACGGACTCTATCGTCAGTATCGTCACAACTCCAGCGAGCGACGCGGATTCCCATCGATAGTTGCCATGCACGGCAATGATGGGTTTGCGTATGTATCCTCGCGCGGCGCATTGCAGGTTTGTGCATTTCGAAAGCGGGATCGGGCATGCGCTCGCCAGTGCAAGCTGTCTAGAATGCACCGACCCACGAACCGGACCGTGGTCCGGCCATCAGGCTCGACGTGAACCAGGCATGAATCGCAACGACCTTCGCCGTGTTGACCTCAATCTGCTGATCGTCTTCGAAACGCTGATGCATGAGCGCAGCGTGACCCGTGCCGCCGAGAAGCTCTTTCTCGGCCAGCCGGCGATCAGCGCCGCACTGGCACGCTTGCGCACCCTGTTCGACGACCCGCTATTCGTGCGCACCGGTCGCAGCATGGAACCCACCGCCCGCGCGCTGGAGATCGCCCAGCTGTTGTCGCCGGCGCTGGACTCGATCTCCACCGCCGTCAGCCGCGCCTCCACCTTCGACCCGGCCACCAGCACTCAGGTGTTTCGCATCGGCCTGACCGACGAGGTGGAGTTCGCCCTGCTGCCGCCTCTGCTGCGCCGTCTGCGTGCCGAGGCACCGGATGTGGTGCTGGTGGTGCGGCGCGCCAACTACCTGTTGATGCCCGGCCTGCTGGCATCCGGCGAGATTTCGGTGGGCGTCTGCTACACCGAGGAGCTGCCGGCCAACGCCAAGCGCAAGGTATTGCGCCGGCCCAAACCGATGCTGCTGCGGGCCGACATCATTCCCGGCCGACTGAGCATGGAGGACTACTGCAGCCGCCCCCATGCGATGGTCTCCTTTGCCGGCGATCTCAACGGCTATATCGACGAGGAACTCGCCCTGCACGGCTGCAAGCGCAAGGTGGTGCTGGCGGTGCCGCAGTTCAACGGCCTGGCCAGCCTGCTCGCCGGCACCGATATCATCGCCACCGTTCCGGATTACGCCGCAGCCGCGCTGGCGGCCAACGGTGGCGTGCGCGCCGAGCCCTTGCCCTTTCAGACCAGCCAGGACTTCGAGCTGTCCATGGCCTGGCGCGGCGCCCAGGACAACGACCCCGCCGAGCGCTGGCTGCGCTCGCGCATCCAGATGTTCGTCGGCGACCCGGATAGTCTGTAGGGCGGAAAACGGCGCAGCCTTTTCCACGCGTATATCGCCCCCGCGCACACCGCCTCACCATTTTCAGTGCCCTGCCCCAGCAGCTCCTTCTAGCAGTCCCGTAGGGTGGGCTTCAGCCCACCAAGCGTTCCCAGGCCTCAAGGCCCGTTGGTGGGCTAAAGCCCACCCTACGAATCCCCTCTCGAGTGTCCATACCTGACGCAACGGCACCAACACCTTGCACGACGTCCTCGCCTCGCGCTGATATCGAATGCCCAACCATCACCGCCAATGATATTCACCTTTGGCCCGTTCGATTTCTGCTGAACGGCTTGACCACGCAGACTCCTGCCATCAACAAATCCGACTTGCGGAGTCAAGCATGGAACGTTCGCTCAACGCCTTGCGTTTTCCCCTTATTGCCCTGACGGTGCTGATCACCGCCGCCTGCGGCAAGGCACCGGAGGCCACCCAGTCGGGTACGCCGCCGCCTGCGGTCAGCGTGGCCGAAGTCATCGAGCAGCAGGTGACCGAGTGGGACGAGGTCACCGGGCGCCTGGAGGCGCCGGAGTCGGTGGAGATCCGCCCACGCGTCTCGGGCTTCATCGACAAGGTGGCTTTCGAGGAAGGTGCGCTGGTGAAAAAAGGCGACCTCCTGTTCCAGATCGATCCACGCCCGTTCCAGGCCGAGGTCAAGCGTTTGCAGGCACAGCTGCAACAGGCCCGCGCGACCCAGCAGCGCACCGCCGCCGAAGCCGAGCGCGGCGAGCGCCTGCGGCAGAAGAACGCGATTTCCGCCGAACTGGCCGATGCCCGTGTCAGCGCCGCCAGCGAAGCGAAATCCGCGGTCGCGGCGATCCAGGCGCAGCTGGACAAGGCCCAGTTGGACCTCTCCTTCACCCGCGTGACGGCGCCCATCGACGGCCGTGCCGGCCGCGCACTGATCACGGCCGGCAACCTGGTCAACGCCGGCGAGGCCCTGCTGACCACGCTGGTCTCCACCGACAAGGTCTACGCCTACTTCGAAGCGGACGAACGTCTGTACCTGAAGTATCGCGAGTTGGCGCGTCAGGGCGACCGCGGCGAGGCGACCCCGGTCTATCTCGGCCTCTCGGACGAGGACGGCCACCCGCATCTGGGCCACATGGACTTCATGGACAACCAGGTCGACCCGCGTACCGGCACCATTCGCGGCCGCGCGGTGTTCGACAACCGCGACCGCAGCTTCACCCCCGGCCTGTATGCACGGCTGAAGCTGGTCGGCAGCCCGACCTACGAGGCGGTACTGATCAAGGACGTGGCGGTGGGCACTGACCTGGGCAAGAAGTTCGTCCTGGTACTAGCCGAGGACGGCACCGTTGCCTACCGGCCGGTCGAGCTCGGGCCCAAGCTCGAAGGGCTGCGCATCGTGCGCGATGGCCTGGCCAAGGGCGAGCGCATCGTGGTCAACGGCCTGCAGCGCGTACGCCCGGGTAGCCCGGTGCAGCCCGAGTCGGTGCCGATGGCCGACGCCGAGACGCTGGCGGCGCTGAAGCAACAGAACCGTGCGATCAGCGAGGCGATGAAGCCGCAGGTCGACGAGCGCACCCTGGCCCAGCGCCCGAGCAGCTGACCGTCCGACAGCAGTCCTGAACTCCGGCGCGCCAGTCGCGCCCATCCGATCGATCCGCCAGGGCGCGCCCGCCGCGCCCTCACCCGGAGTGCGCCATGAATTTCTCGCAATTCTTTATCAAGCGGCCGATTTTCGCCGCCGTGCTGTCGTTGGTGATCCTCATCGGCGGCGCCATCTCGCTGTTCCAGCTGCCGATCAGCGAATACCCTGAAGTCGTTCCACCCACCGTGGTGGTTCGGGCCAACTTCCCCGGCGCCAACCCCAAGGTGATCGGCGAAACCGTCGCCTCGCCGCTGGAACAGGCCATCACCGGCGTCGAGGGCATGCTTTACATGTCGTCCCAGGCGACCGCCGACGGCAAGCTGACGCTAACCATCACCTTCGCCCTCGGCACCGACCTGGACAACGCCCAGGTGCAGGTGCAGAACCGCGTGACGCGCACCATGCCGACCCTGCCCACCGAGGTGCAGCGCCTCGGCGTGACCGTGGACAAGGCCTCCCCCGACCTGACCATGGTGGTGCACCTGACCTCGCCGGATAACCGCTACGACATGCTCTACCTGTCCAACTACGCCGCGCTCAACGTCAAGGACGAGTTGGCGCGGCTGGACGGTGTGGGTGACGTGCAGCTTTTCGGCCTGGGCAACTATTCCCTGCGCGTCTGGCTCGACCCGAACAAGGTCGCCCAGCGCAACCTCACCGCCACCGACGTGGTCAACGCCATCCGTGAGCAGAACCGTCAGGTCGCCGCCGGTGCCCTGGGTGCACCACCGGCGCCGGGCGCCACCGACTTCCAGCTGTCGATCAACACCCAGGGGCGCCTGGTGGACGAGGAGGAGTTCGAGAACATCATCGTGCGTGCCGGCGAGGACGGCGAGATCACCCGCCTGAAGGACATCGCCCGCATCGAACTGGGCTCCAGCCAGTACGCCCTGCGCTCGTTGCTGAACAACCAGCCGGCGGTGGCCATCCCGATCTTCCAGCGCCCGGGCTCCAACGCCATCGCCATCTCGGACCTGGTGCGCGAGCGCATGGCCGAGCTCAAGCAGAGCTTCCCCCAGGGCGTGGACTACGAGATCGTCTACGACCCGACCATCTTCGTGCGCGGCTCCATCGAGGCGGTGGTGCACACCCTGCTCGAGGCCATCGTGCTGGTGGTGCTGGTGGTGATCCTGTTCCTGCAGACCTGGCGCGCCTCGATCATTCCGCTGGCCGCCGTGCCGGTGTCGCTGATCGGCACCTTCGCGGTGATGCACCTGCTCGGTTTCTCGCTCAACGCGCTGTCGCTGTTCGGCCTGGTGCTGGCCATCGGCATCGTGGTGGATGACGCCATCGTCGTGGTGGAGAACGTCGAGCGCAACATCGGCCTCGGCAAGTCGCCGGTAGAGGCGACCCGCCAGGCCATGAAGGAAGTCACCGGGCCGATCATCGCCACCGCCCTGGTGCTCTGCGCGGTGTTCATCCCGACGGCCTTCATTTCCGGCCTTACCGGGCAGTTCTATCAGCAGTTCGCACTGACCATCGCGATTTCGACGGTGATCTCGGCGTTCAACTCGCTGACCCTGTCGCCGGCGCTGGCCGCGACCCTGCTCAAGGCCCACGATGCGCCGAAGGACGGCTTCTCACGGCTGCTCGACCGGCTGCTCGGCGGCTGGCTGTTCCGCCCGTTCAACCGCGTGTTCGACCGCGCCAGCCATGGCTACGTCGGCGTGGTGCGGCGCATCCTGCGCGGCAGTGCCGTGGCGCTGCTGGTCTACGTCGGCCTGGTGGGCCTGGGCTACATGGGCTTTGCCAGCACCCCGACCGGCTTCGTTCCGCAGCAGGACAAGCAGTATCTGGTCGCCTTCGCCCAGCTGCCGGACGCCGCCACCCTGGACCGCACCGAGGACGTGATCAAGCGCATGTCGGAAATCGCCGGCAAGCATCCGGGCGTGGAAAACACCGTGGCCTTCCCGGGGCTGTCGATCAACGGTTTCACCAACAGCCCGAACAGCGGCATCGTCTTCACCCCGCTCAAGCCCTTCGATGAGCGCAAGGACCCGTCGCTCTCGGCCAATGCCATCGCGGCGGACCTGAACGGTCAGTTCGCGCAGATCCAGGATGCCTTCATTGCCATCTTCCCGCCGCCACCCGTACAGGGCCTGGGCACGATCGGCGGCTTCCGCGTGCAGGTGCAGGATCGCGGCAACCTCGGCTATGAGGAGCTGTACAAGCAGGTGCAGAACGTCATCGCCAAGAGCGCCGACTATCCGGAGCTGGCCGGCCTGTTCACCAGCTATCAGGTCAACGTGCCGCAGGTGGACGCCGATATCGACCGCGAGAAGGCCAAGACCCACGGCGTGGCCATCGATGACATCTTCGACACCATGCAGGTCTACCTCGGCTCGCTGTATGCCAACGACTTCAACCGCTTCGGCCGCACCTATCAGGTCAACGTCCAGGCCGACCAGAAGTTCCGCCTCGCGCCCGAGCAGATCGGCCAGCTGAAGGTGCGCAACAACCGCGGCGAGATGGTCCCGCTGTCGACCTTCGTCAGCGTCACGGACAGCGCCGGCCCGGACCGGGTGATGCACTACAACGGCTTCCTCACCGCGGAGATCAACGGCGCCGCCGCACCGGGCTACAGCTCAGGGCAAGCCGAGGCCGCCATGGAGCGCCTGCTTCAGGCCGAGCTGCCCAACGGCATGACCTACGAATGGACCGAGCTGACCTACCAGCAGATCCTCGCCGGCAACACCGCGGTGTTCGTCTTCCCGCTCTGCGTGCTTCTGGCCTTCCTGGTGCTGGCCGCGCAGTACGAGAGCTGGAGCCTGCCGCTGGCGGTGATCCTGATCGTGCCGATGACGCTGCTCTCGGCCATCACCGGGGTGATCCTGGCCGGCAGCGACAACAACGTCTTCACCCAGATCGGCCTGATCGTGCTGGTGGGCCTGGCCTGCAAGAACGCGATCCTCATCGTCGAGTTCGCCAAGGACAAGCAGGAAGAAGGCATGGACCGGCTGGCCGCGATCCTCGAAGCCTGCCGCCTGCGTCTGCGGCCGATCCTGATGACCAGCTTCGCCTTCATCATGGGCGTGGTGCCGCTGGTGCTTTCCAGCGGGGCCGGTGCCGAGATGCGCCATGCCATGGGGGTCGCGGTGTTCAGCGGCATGCTCGGGGTGACCTTCTTCGGGCTGCTGCTGACCCCGGTGTTCTATCTGGTGATTCGCGCCTTCGTCGAGAAGCGTGAAGCGCGCAAGGCGGTATTCAAGGAGGCCCGCGCATGAAGTTCTTCAGCCTTTCCCTGCTCGCCCTGACCATCACCGGTTGCGCGGTCGGTCCGGACTATCGCGCGCCGCAACCGGAGCCGGCGCGGTTGCTTCAGGCCGAGCATGGCGGCCACGACCGTTCGCGCTTCGAGGCAGCCTGGTGGCGGCAGTTCGAGGACCTGACGCTGGACGCCCTGGTCGGCGAAGCGCTGGATGAAAACCGCGAACTGCGCATCGCCTATGCCCGTCTGCGTGCGGCCCGAGCGATTCGCGACGACATCAGCAATGATCGTTTGCCGACCGTCACCGCTGGCGCCAGCGCTGATATCGGCAAGGCCCAGCAACCGGGGTTCAGCGAAGAACGGGTGAACGCCGAACGTTACGACCTGGGCCTGGACATGGCCTGGGAGCTGGACCTGTTCGGCCGTATCCAGCGCAGCCTGGAGGCCAGCGAAGCGCAGGCCGAAGCTGCCGAGGCCGAGCTCTATCAGCTGCAGGTCAGCCTGATCGCCGAACTGGTGGATGCCTATGGTCAGCTGCGCGGTGCCCAGCTGCGCGAGCGGATCGCTCGCGACAACCTGGCCAACCAGCGCAATTCCCATGAACTGACCGAGCAGCTGCGCGAAGCGGGTGTCGGCAGCGAACTCGATGTGCTACGCGCCGACGCCCGTCTGGCGGCCACCGAGGCGAGCCTGCCGCAGCTCAGGGCACAGCAGGTGCGTGCACGCAATCGCATCGCCACCCTGCTCGGCCAGCGCGCCGATCAGCTCAGCGTCGACCTCTCGCCCCGCGAGCTGCCGGCAATCGCCAAGCCGCTACCGATTGGCGATCCCGGCGAGCTGCTGCGTCGGCGTCCGGACATCCGTGCGGCCGAACGTCAACTGGCGGCGGCAACTGCCAATGTCGGCGTAGCCACAGCCGATCTGTTCCCGCGAGTGAGCCTGTCCGGATTTCTCGGTTTCATCGCCGGGCGCGGCTCGCAGATCGGCTCCAGCGCCGCACAGGCCTGGGGCGTGGCGCCGAGCATCAGCTGGGCGGCGTTTGACCTGGGCAGCGTGCGCGCCCGTCTGCGCGGTGCCGAGGCGGATGCCGACGCTGCTCTAGCGGGTTACGAGCAGCAAGTGTTGCTGGCGCTGGAGGAATCTGAAAACGCCTTCAGCGACTACGCCAACGCCCAGCAGCGCCTGCTCTCGTTGATCCGCCAATCGACGGCCAGCCGCGCCGCCGCACAGCAAGCGGAAATCCGCTATCGCGAAGGCACGGCTGACTTTCTCGTACTGCTCGATGCCGAACGTGAGCGACTGCAGGCCGAGGATGCCCAGGCCCAGGCCGAGGTAGAGGTCTACCGCTCGGTTGTGTCGTTGTACAAGGCGCTCGGGGGTGGCTGGGACCTCGGTGGTCAGTCCGCTCGCCTCGCGGTTTCGGCGGCCGGTCAGGCGAAAATGTGACACGGTGCCGCTCCCGTCTGGTTGGTTGGGGAAAGCGCTTTCAGTCGTCATCTATCTTTGGCATAACGAGCGGCTGAAAGCCTAGAGGTGTCCTGTGGCTCAGCCGCACGGATGCACTGCCAACCAACCAGAATAAAGAGTCTTTCATGAAGCCGATCATTACCCTTGCCGGGCTTGTGCTGGCGGCCGCCAGCGCACTGGCCCAGGCAGAGCCCGTCGTCATCAAGTTTTCCCATGTTGTGGCTGAGGACACCCCCAAGGGCAAGGGTGCGTTGATGTTCAAGCGACTCGCCGAGGAGCGCCTGCCCGGGCAGGTACGTGTCGAGGTCTACCCGAATTCGACGCTGTTCGGTGATGCCACGGAGCTGGAGGCATTGCGCAACAACGAAGTGCAGCTGCTGGCGCCGTCACTGGCGAAGTTCGAGCAGTACACCAAGCAGCTGCAGGTATTCGACCTGCCCTTCCTGTTCGACGATATCGACGCGGTAAACCGCTTCCAGAAGCGCACCAAGGGCCGCCAGCTGCTGCGCTCGATGGAGGACAAGAACATCATCGGCCTGGCCTACTGGCACAACGGCATGAAGCAGCTTTCGGCGACCCGCATGCTGCGCCTGCCGAGCGATGCCTCGGGGCTGAGCTTCCGCATCCAACCCTCTGCCGTGCTCGAGGCGCAGTTCGGTGCTGTCGGCGCCTCAACCCAGAAGATCGCCTTCGCCGATGTCTACGACGCCCTGCGTACCGGTACCGTACAGGGCGCGGAGAACCCGTGGTCGAACATCTACAGCAAGAAGATGCATACCGTGCAGCCTTACATCATCGAGAGCGACCACGGCGTGCTCGACTATATGGTGGTCAGCAACACCCGTTTCTGGATGGGCATGCCGCACAAGATCCGTTTCGAGCTGGAAGCCATCCTCGACGAAGTGAGCTACATGGTGAACCGCGAGGCCGAGGAGCTGAATCAGGCCGACCGCGAACGCATCCGCAAGGCTGGCACCTCGGAGATTGTCAGCCTGACCCCGGAAGAGCGCGAGCGCTGGAGAGATGCAATGCGGCCAGTGTGGAAGCAATTCGAGCCGATGATCGGCGCCGACATCATCAAGGCTGCCGAAACCGTCAACCGCAAGCAGCGCAACTGATCAGATACTCGGATGCGAAAAGCCCCGCCAATCGGCGGGGCTTTTTTTGCTGCCATAGCCGGGAAGGCGTCAAGGCGGGCTGAAGCCCGCCCTACATGCGATCTCAGGCCGGCAGGGTCAACTTCAGACCAACATGGTGGCAAGTCCCCCGGCACCAAACGAAAGCTCTGCGCGCTCAGGGTTCGTCTGTGCTCGTCGATAGTAGCGGATCCTGCTCCAGCTGCTGCGCGTCCCAACCGCCACCGAGCGCTGCGATCAGCAGGACGCTGGCGGTCAGGCGATCGCCCAGCAGGGTCAGATTGGTGCGCTCGTTGTTCAATGCGGTGGTCTGCACCGTCACCACGCTGAGGAAGTCCACAGTGCCGGCCCGGTACTGGTTCTCGATCAGCCGCAGCGATTCCTGAGCGGCCTCCAAGGCCTCACGCTGAACCACTGCCTCCTCTTCCAGCACGCGCAGCTGTACCAGGTAATCCTCGACTTCGCGGAAGCTGTCGAGCACGGTCTGTCGGTAGTTGGCGACCGTCTGGTCGTAACTGGCTTCGGCGCGCTCGACCTCAGCACGGCGGCTGCCGAAGTCCAGCAGCGTCAGCGCGAGCTGCGGGCCGAGCGACCAGAACCGGTTGGGCACGCTGAACAGGTCGCTGAAGCTGCTGTTGCGGTAGCCACCGCTGGCGGAGAGCGTCAGGTCTGGATACCAGGCCGCTTCGGCGACGCCGATGTTGGCGTTGGCCGCCATTACCTGGCGTTCGGCCAGGGCAATGTCTGGGCGTCGCTCCAGCAGCTGCGCCGGTACCGCCCTGGGCATATCAGGCAACGCCGGAATGTATTCGCGCGCGGCAATGTCCAGCTCCGCGGGGGTAACGCCGATCAGCACGGCAATGGCGTGCTCCAGTTGCGCACGCTGCCATCGCAGATCGATGGCCTGAGCCTGGGTGCTCTTGAGCTGGGTCTGCGCCTGCGCAACATCGGACTTGGGCACGATGCCTGCTCGGTACTGGTTTTCCGTCAGCCGCAGCGAGCGCGCGTAGGCTTCAACGGTCTGGTCAAGCAGGCGCTGCTGCTCGTCGATCACGCGCAACTGCAGATAGGTCTGCACCAGTTCTGCCTGCAGGCTCAGCCGTATCGCCGCGAGGTCGGCAGCGCTGGCCTGCAGGTTGGCCCGGTTGGCTTCGAGGTTGCGCCGCAGCCTCCCCCAGATGTCTGCCTCCCAAGAAACACTGAGCCCCGCTTCGTAACTTTCGCCGACGCTACCTCCGGTTGTTGTCGTGCCAGTGCTGCCGCTGCCCTGCCCTGCGCGGGTGACGCCCACGCTGCCGGAGACGATCGGGAACAGCTGCGATCTCGCACCTCGAACCAGGGCGCGTGCCTGTCGGTACTGCGCTTCGGCTGCGGCGACGTTCTGATTGGACAGGTTCAGTCTGGCCACCAGTGCGTCGAGCTCGGCGTCGCCATACAGCCGCCACCACTCGCCCCGTTCCAGCACATCTGCCGGTGACGCCGGCTTCCAGCCCTCAGCCTGCTTGAACTCGGCAGCTACCGGCAGTTCCGGCCGTTGATAGTCCGGCCCCAGGGTACAGGCACTCAACGACAGAGCCAGAACGGCAGCGGCGATGGGTTGCAGGGGCATCTTCAGCGACAACGGGTTCATAGCGAATTTTCCAGGGCGGCATCGGTGCGTACACCGCGCCAGCTGTTGAAACGATGACGCAGGCGGTCCAGGTACAGATAGACCACCGGCGTGGTGTAGAGGGTCAGGATCTGGCTCAGCAGCAGGCCACCGATGATGGTCAGGCCCAGCGGCTGACGCATCTCGGCGCCTTCCGCGCCGCCGAGCAGCAGCGGCAGCGCACCAAGGATGGCCGCCATGGTAGTCATCAGGATCGGCCGGAAACGCAGCAGGCAGGCGCGATGGATCGAATCCGCGGGCGACAGCCTGTCGTTGCGCTCGAACTGCAGGGCCAGGTCGATCATCAGGATCGCGTTCTTCTTCACCACGCCGATCAGCAGAAACAGCCCGAGCAACGAAATCAGGCTGAACTGGTTGCCGGTGAGGATGATCGCCAGCAGCGCGCCGACTCCGGCCGATGGCAGCGTCGAGAGAATGGTCAGCGGGTGAATGTAACTCTCATAGAGAATGCCCAGCACGATGTAGACCAGCAGCAAGGCGCCGAGGATCATCAGCGGCTGGCCCTGTTGAGTGCTCTCGAAGGCGCTGCCGGTGCCGCCGAGACGGCCCTGTACCTCGCTCGGCAGGCCGATTGCCGCCACCGCCCGCTCGATCGCCAGCGTTGCCTGGTCGAGGCTGACACCCGGGGCGAGGTCGAAGTCGATGTTCTCCGCAGCGAACTGTCCATCATGGCTGACCCGGTCTTCCTCCAGGCTGCGCTCGTAGCGTGCGAAGGCCGCCAGCGGAACACGGCGACCGTCCCCGGTGATGACGTGAATCTGTTCGAGCACCTCAGGGTAATCGGCGTAGCCTGGGTCGATTTCCATTACCACGCGGTACTGGTTGAGCGCCTCGTAGATAGTGGAGATCTGCCGCTGACTGAAGGCGTTGTTGAGCAGCGTGGTCACCGTGCTCATGTCGATGCCCAGACGTTTGGCGGCATCCCTGTCGACCTTGAGGGTGATCTGTTGCGCTCCTTCGCCATCATTGGCGTCGATGCTGGTCAGCTCAGGCAGCGCCGAAAGCGCCTGGGTGACCCGTGGCACCCAGGTGCGCAGGTCGCCGAGATCACTCGCCAGCAGCGTGTAGGAATAGGCCGAGCTGCTCTGCCTGCCGCCGCCGAACTGCAGGTCCTGGTCGGCCATGAGGAACATGCGCCCGCCGGGCACTGTGGGCTGGTTCTTGCGGATGCGCTCGATCACCTTCTGCGCCGAGATCTTGCGCTCGCTCAGGGGCTTGAGGCGCACGATCATGAAGGCATTGTTGATGCCGCCCTGCCCGCCGATGAAGCCGGCCACGCTCTCCACTGCCGGATCGGCCAATACCGCCTTGCGGAATATTTCCATCTTCGGCTGCATGACCTGGAACGACAGGCCGTCGTCGCCACGGATGAAGCCGGTCAGCTGACCGGTGTCCTGCTGGGGCAGGAAGGTCTTGGGCACCTGCACGTAGAGCACCACGTTCAGCGCAATGGTCGCCAGCAGGCTCAACAGGGTGATGCGTCGATGACGCAGCGCCCAGCTCAGCGAGCGATCGTAGTAGCGCAGCAGCCACTGGTGCGCCGCGTGGCTCCAGCGCTGCAGGCGCCCTTCCGTCGCCGCTTCGTGGGGTTTGAGCCAACGCGCGCAGAGCATCGGCGTCAGCGTCAGCGAGACCAGCAGGGAAACCAGGATCGCTGCCGCCAGGGTGATGGAGAACTCGCGAAACAGACGCTCGACGATGCCGCCCATGTAGAGGATCGAGACGAACACCACCACCAGCGACAGGTTCATCGACAACAGCGTGAATCCGACTTCGCGGGTACCGACATAGGCGGCCTTCAACGGAGGCATGCCTTCATCGATATGCCGGGCGATGTTCTCCAGCACCACGATGGCGTCATCCACCACCAGGCCGGCGGCCAGGATCAGCGCCATCAGCGAAAGGATGTTCAGCGAGAAGCCGAACAGGTACATCACCGCGAAGGTGCCGACCAGCGACACCGGCACCGCCAGCGCTGGAATCAGCGCGGTGCGAAGGCGACCGAGAAACAGGAACACCAGCACGATGACCAGACCCACCGCGATCAGCAGCGTGCGCTCGGCCTCGTGCAGCGTGGCGCGGATCACCGGCGAGCGGTCCATGGCGATATCCAGGTCGACGCTGCCCGGCATGATGGCTTGCAGCGCCGGCAACTCACGGCGAATGCCTTCGATGGTTTCGATGATGTTGGCACCGGCCTGGCGGTTGACGATCAGCAGCACCGCCTGCTCATTGTTGAAAAAACCGCTGTTGTAGCGGTCCTCGACCGAGTCCCGAACCTGCGCCACGTCACCCAGGCGCAGCGCGGCGCCGTCCTGGTAGCGGATGATCAGCGGCGTGTAGTCGGCGGCCTGGTGGAGTTGGTCGTTGGCGCGCACCTGCCAGTGCCGGTCGGCGTCCTCGACCATCCCCTTGGGCCGGCGCACGTTGGCATTGGCGATGGTCTGGCGCACCTCGTCCAGCGAAACGCCGTACTGTTCCAGCTGCTGCGGCTGCAATTCGACGCGCACCGCCGGCAACGAGCTGCCACCGACCTGGATCTCGCCAACGCCGGACACCTGCGACAGCTTCTGCGCCAGGATGGTGGAGCCGATGTCGTACAGATCGGCCTTGTCCAGCATGTCTGAGGTCAGTGAAAGCACCATGATCGGCGCCTGGGACGGGTTGATCTTGCGATAGGTGGGCATGCTGCGCATGCCGCTGGGCAACAGGTTGCGCGCGGCGTTGATCGCTGCCTGCACATCGCGGGCAGCTCCATTGATGTCGCGATCCAGATCGAACTGGATGATGATCCGCGTCGAGCCCTGGCTGCTGCGGCTGGTCATCTGGCTGACCCCGGCGATGCTGCCCAGCGAGCGCTCCAGTGGCGTGGCCACGCTGGAAGCCATGATTTCCGGACTGGCGCCGGGCAGGCTGGCCTGCACCGTGATCACCGGGAAGTCCATGTTCGGCAGCGGCGACACCGGCAGCAGGCCGAAGCTGACCCCGCCGAGCAGCAGGATCGCCAGGCTCATCAGCATGGTCGCTACCGGGCGGGCGATGAACGGGGCTGAAAGGTTCATGCCTGCCCCCGCGCGATTGCAGTCCTGCTCACGCTTGCGCCTCCGCCAGCGGCTCGCGACGGCGCCCGAAGCGCTGGCCGAGGCGGTCGAAGAACAGGTAGATCACCGGCGTGGTGAACAGCGTCAGCAGCTGACTGAGCAGCAGACCGCCAACCAGCACTAGGCCGAGCGGCTGGCGCAACTCGGCGCCGGAACCGGACGCCAGCATCAGCGGAATCGCACCGAACAGCGCTGCCAGGGTGGTCATCAGGATCGGCCGGAAGCGCAGCAGCGCCGCCCGGTAGATCGCATCCTGCGGACTCATGCCCTGCTGCCGTTCGGCCTCCAGGGCGAAGTCGATCATCATGATCGCGTTCTTCTTGACGATACCGATCAGAAGGATGATGCCGATGATCGCGATCAGCCCGAGGTCGTTACCGGTCAGCAACAAGGCAAGCAAGGCGCCCACCGCAGCCGAGGGCAGCGTGGAGAGGATGGTGATCGGGTGGATGTAGCTCTCGTAGAGCACGCCGAGCACGATGTACATGGTCACCACCGCGGCAAGGATCAGCAGCAGCGTGCTCGACAGCGAGGCGCGGAAGGCCTCCGCGGCACCCTGGAAACGCGTCTGGATTCCAGCCGGCAGGCCGATCTCCTGCTCAACCGCCTCGATCACCTCCACTGCCTTACCGAGAGATACGCCGGCCGCCAGGTTGAACGAGAGGGTCACCGCCGGAAACTGACCGATATGGTTGATCAGCAGCGGTGCGTTGCGCTGTTCCAGGGTTGCCAGGCTCGACAGCCGCACCGGCGTGCCGCCTTCGCTCTGCACGAACAGCTGTTCGAGCGCCTGCGGGCCGAGGCGGTTGCCCGCCTCCGCCTCCAGCACCACGCGGTACTGGCTGGCCTGGGTGAAAATGGTGGAGATCTGTCGCTGGCCGAAGGCGTCGTACAGCGCATCGGTGATGTCCGCGACCTGGATGCCGAGGCGCGCCGCCGCGTCGCGGTCGATGTCCAGGTAGATCTGCAGACCATTGCTCTGCAGGTCGCTGGCCACGTCGGTCAGCTCCGGCCGCTCACGCAGCGCCTCGACCAGCCGCGGCGTCCACTCCTGCAGCAACTCGCTGTCCGGCGTTTCCAGGCTGAACTGGAACTGCGTGCGGCTGACCCGGTCCTCGATGGACAGGTCCTGCACCGGCTGCAGATACAGCTCGATACCCGGCACCTTGGCCAGCTCCGGCCGCAGGCGATCGATTACCCCGCTGGCGGTCAGGTCGCGCTCGCCGTGGGGCTTGAGGTTGATCAGCAGGCGGCCACTGTTGAGCGTAACGTTACTGCCATCAACGCCGATGTAGGACGACAGACTGTCCACCGCCGGATCGGCAAGAATCACCCGCGCCAATGCCTGTTGACGCTCGCTCATGGCGCGGAAGGAGATCGATTGCGGCGCCTCGCTGATGCCCTGGATGACGCCGGTGTCCTGCACCGGGAAGAAACCCTTGGGCACGGCAAGGTAGAGCACCACCGTCAGCCCCAGTGTGACGATTGCCACCATCAGGGTCAGCGTCTGGTGGCGCAGCACCCAGGTCAGCCAGCGCGAATAGCCACCGATCAGCCGTTCCACCCAATCGGGTTTCTCTTCTGCCGCGTGGGGTTTGAGCAGCTTGGCGCACATCATCGGTGTCAGCGTCAGCGAGACCACCAGGGAGATGAGGATGGCGACCGCCAGGGTAATGGCGAACTCGCGGAACAGCCGGCCCACCACGTCCTGCATGAACAGCAGCGGGATCAGCACGGCGATCAGCGAGAGGGTCAGGGAGATCAGGGTGAAACCGATCTGCTTCGCGCCCTTGAGCGCCGCATTGAGCGGGGTCTCGCCCTCCTCCAGGTGCCGCGCGATGTTCTCCAGCATGACGATGGCATCGTCGACCACGAAGCCGGTGGCGATGGTCAGCGCCATCAGCGTCAGATTGTTCAGCGAGAAGCCGCACAGGTACATCACGGCGAAGGTGCCGACTAGCGACAGTGGCACCGCGATCGACGGGATCACCGTGGCCGACAGCTTCTTGAGAAAGACGAAGGTCACCATCACCACCAGGAAGGTGGCGAGCATCAGCTCATGCTGTACATCGGTGACCGCGGCGCGAATGGTCTGGGTGCGGTCGGTAAGCACGATCACGTCGAGCCCGGCCGGCATGCTGGCGGTCACCTCCGGCAGCAATGCCTGGATGCGCTCGACCACCTCGATCACGTTGGCGCCCGGCTGGCGCTGGATGTTCAGCAGCACGGCCTGGCTTTCGTTGGCCCAGGCCGCGAGACGTTCGTTCTCGGCGCCGTCGACGATCTCGGCTACGTCCTTCAGGCGCAGCGCGGCGCCGTCCTGATAGGTCAGGATCAGCTCGGCGTACTCCTCCGGCGTTTCCAGCTGGTCGTTGGCGTCGAGCATCGACACCCGCGTCGGTCCGTCGAAGTTGCCCTTGGGCTGGTTGACGTTGGAGTTGGCGATCAGCGAACGCACGTCGGCCAGCGACAGGCCATAGGCGGCCAGCGCTTCTGGATTGGTACGGATACGCACCGCCGGTCGCTGCCCGCCGGCGATGCTGACCATGCCGACGCCGTTGATCTGCGCCAGCTTCTGCGCCATGCGGGTATCGACCAGGTCGTGCAGCTGCGGTAATGGCAGCGCATCGGACTTTACCGCCAGCGTCAGCACTGGCGTATCTGCCGGGTTGACCTTGTTGTAGACCGGCGGCGCCGGGAGGTCGTTGGGCAACAGGTTGTTCGCCGCGTTGATTGCCGCCTGCACTTCCTGCTCCGCGATATCCAGCGCCACTTCCAGCGAGAAGCGCAGGGTGATCACCGAAGCACCGCCGGAGCTGGTCGAGGACATCTGCGCGAGCCCCGGCATCTGGCCGAACTGGCGCTCCAGCGGGGCGGTTACCGCGCTGGTCATCACCTCCGGGCTGGCGCCTGGGTAAAGCGTCATCACGCGGATAGTCGGGTAATCGACCTGCGGCAGCGCAGCCACCGGCAGCAGCTTGTAGGCGATCAACCCGGCCAGCAGGATCGCGACCATGCTCAGCGTGGTCGCCACCGGTCGCAGGATGAACAGGCGGGAGATATTCATCGCGCCTCGCGCTCCGCGGCCTCGTCACCACCGAGGACCGGCTTCTCGGCCGCCTCCTCGGCCATTCGCTGGCCGCTTACGACCTCGACCTCAGCACCGTCACGCAGGCGGTCGGTGCCTTCCATCACCACGCGCTCGCCGGCTTCGAGGCCCTTGAGCACCACGGTGGTTTCGCCATTGGTAGGGCCGGCCTCTAACGATCGCAGTTCCACCTTGCTGTCGTCGCCAACGACGTAGGCGAAGGTACCGCGCGAGCCGAACTGCAGCGCCGCGGAGGGAATGAGTACAGCATCGGTTAGGGTCTCCACCCGCAGGCGGACGTTGACGAACTGATTGGGGATCAGCAGCTCGGGCTCGTTATCGAAGCGCGCCTTGAGCCGCAGGGTGCCGGTGGTCGAGTCGATCTGGTTGTCGATGCTTTCCAGCACGCCCTCGCCGAACAGCACGCGTTCGCCACGATCCCAGGCCTGCACCGCCAGCTCGTCGCCCTGCCGATAGCGGGTCAGTACCGGCAGCAGGTCACCCTCGGGCAGGGTGAAGCTGATCGACATGGGCTGGGTCTGCGTGATGACCGCCAGCGGCGTGGTGTCATTGGCCGACACCAGGTTACCTGCGTCAAGTTGGCGAAGACCGACGCGGCCGTCGATGGGTGAGCGGATCTGGGTGAACTCCAGGTTCAGGCGCGCCTCGTTGACCGCGGCCTGATTCGCCGCCAGCGTGCCCTGATACTGGCTGACCAGCGCCTCTTGGGTATCCAGTGTCTGCTTGGCAATGCTGTCTTCGGCGTACAGGCCACGATAGCGCTCGAGATCCACCTGGGCATTCTTCAGCTGCGCACGGTTCTGCTGCAGCGTGCCTTCGGCCTGTTGCAGCGCGACCTTGTAAGGCCTCGGATCAATCACGGCCAGCAGGTCGCCTTTCTTGACGCGCTGCCCCTCCTCGAAGCGCAGTTCCACCAGCTCGCCGCCGACCCGGCTGCGCAGATTGACCGTGTTCAACGGCGTCACGCTGCCCAAGGCTTTCTGGAACACCTCGAACTCGCCCTGCTCTACCGTCGCGACACGCACCGGAACCGGGCCGCCGAATGCGCCGAATCCCGGTCGACCACCCGGGCGCTGCGGGGCGTCCTTGGAAGCGGGCCATAGCCACCAGATCAGCGCCGCAATGGCGATGACGGCGATGATTAGAACCACCCAGCGAAGGCTGGAGCGCGTGGATGTGGGATGCGTCTCGGACATGAACGGAGTTCGCTTGAAAAGGAGCGTGAACCATAAGCAGTCGCGAACCGCTCGCAAAGTGCCTTTACGGCATTTTTACGTATCGGCATGTACACGATGGCCGGTTCAGAGCCATGGGCCTGGAACCATGGAGCAGGTCTTAAGTCTATCTAGCGTTCCTCTCGCGGCCCGTGCGCGAGTGGAGCGCTGTGAGCAAGCCCCGCGCTTTGCAGCACGTCGAAATCGGACATTGTCGTGTCGTTCAACGAGCCATCGCCTCATCGATGGCCGGCATAGGATCAAGGAATGAATGCATCGCTGGTCATTCTGGCGCTCACCGTCGCCAGCTTTCTTCTCGGTTTTCTTCGCGATCTGTTCATCGCCCGCTCGTTTGGCCTCAGCTGGGAAGCGGATCTCATCTTCGTTGCGCTGATCCTGCCGCTGTTCTTCGAGAACTTCCTCGGCCTGGCATTGCGCGACACCATGATTCCTTACCTGCAGAAGCTGCGCAGCCAGTCGGAATCGCTGTTCGAGGCGGTCGCGCGCTGGCTCTACTGGCGTGTGATGCTGCTCGGTGCCGCCGCCTGCGCACTGATCGTGCTCTCCAGCTACTGGGTACTCAACGCGCTGGCGCCCGGTTGGACCACCGAGCAGGTAGCCAGCGGCCAGCTGGTGTTCTGTGTCGGCGCTCTGCTGATCGCCGTGCAAGCGGCGCTTTACTGCCAGGGCGCACTGCTGAACATGGACAACGTGTTCATCATGCCGATGACGCGCACGCTGCTACTCAATGCCGGGGCGATCGTCGGCATTCTGTTGTTCGAGCCCAGTGGCATGGTGATCTTCCTCGGCATGCTGGTGCCGCAGGTTGCGCTGATCATCGTCCAGCACCGGCGCATCCGCTACATGCGTGGCGAAGCGTTGCCGCTTGAGAAGGGACATGGCAGTCAGTTCGGACTGGCGTTCGCGCCAGTGCTGCTGGCTGCCGGGGCGCAGCAGGCATGCATACTCGCCGAACGCATGTTCGCCTCGTTTCTCGAGGAAGGCAGCATCACCATGCTTTCCTTCGCCTTCCGCATCGTCACCATTCCGCTGACGCTGTACGCCATGTCGGTGCTGTCGGTCTTGTTTCCGCAGTTTTCCTCAAGCTGGAACGACCAGGACCATAGCGGCCACGCCGCTGTGATCCGCAAGGGGTTGCTGGCGACGCTGTTGTTCCTTGTTCCTGCCGCAGTGGTGCTGTGCTCCTTCCCCGAAGCGGTAGTCTCGGTGTTGCTCGAACGTGGGCAGTTCGGCGCGGCCCAGACGCAGGCAACGGCTTCGCTGATGGTGATCTACGCGCTCGGCCTACCGGCGATGGGACTTGCCCTGCTGTGGGGACGGGCGTTGCTTGCGCAGCACCAGGCGCGTCTGTTCCTGGTCATCACGCTGATCAGCTCGGTCATGACCATAGCGCTGGATGCTGCACTCTATCGCCACTACGGCGCCGCCGGGCTGGCACTGGCCTTCACCAGCGGGGCCATGTTGCAGGCGCTGTTCATGGGGCTGTTCGTCTACCGCACCTCGCCCCGAGGCGCCGGGGTGGCCGTACTGGCGCGCTGGCTGGCGACCGCAGTAGCGCTCGCCGGGGCAGTGCATTTCCTGCCGCAGCCACAGGGCTTCGTCGAACTGTGCCTTTATATCGGGCTGGTGCTGGTGGGTTTCGCCGCAGGGGTCACCCTGCTGGGTGAACGTGATCTGTTCCGTCCGCGCTATTGGTCGATGCGCAAGGCCTGACAGACGCTCGCCGTCGTCGCGAGCTGTAGTTCCAACGGCAGAAACGAAAAGGCCGCTGCGTGGTGCAGCGGCCCTTTCGTCAGGACGTTCATGCTCACCCCCCCAGGGCGAGCATTCCCATGGTGCTGACGCAGGGCGTCGTCCAGCCGTCCGATGTGGCATCGGATTTCTGCGGACGCGGTCGGCGCTGCTCCATGACGATGTCCAGCGCACGACTGGGCAGGATATCGATATCGTCGAAGGTGATGATCTGCCCCGGCTCGACCGCACGTTTGAGCGCCGTCTTGCGTAGCAGGCCGATGGGTACGTGATCCGGATGCTCGGCGAGCTTGATCGCCTCGCCACGGAACTGGAAGCCACCGATTCCACGATCGATCAGCTCACCGGGCTTCATGGCGCGCTTGGCAATCGCCGCCACGCCCAAGGTCGGCTCGGTCGAGTTGTTGAGCAGCACACCGCCGCCGTCCAGCACGCGGCGCAGGGTCTTGCCCACCTCCAGCGAACACAGATGGAACGGCCTGACCAGCGTGTAGAACGGCCCGCGTCCCAGCTTGAAGTACTCGATGGCTCGGGCCTGATCCTCGTCGTGCCGCCCAACCAGGAACACGCCACCGGCTGGGTAACCTGAGGGGATCACATAGTCGACGATCGGCTGTCCAGCGCGCTCGGCCATCATTCCCAGCAAGCTGGCGCTGTCGTCCAGATTGGTCGAGGCCAGCCCTTCCATGCCCTGGCGGGTAATGGTCGCGCCAAGGCCGTTGCCGAGGATCACCTGTTCGATCTGCACCTTGGTGCCATCGGTAAAGGAGGTCGTCTGGTCAACGCTGATGCCTTGTCGATTGGCCCAGTAGGCCATGTCTTCGGGCGAAGGGTCGTGGTTCAGATAGCCCTTCATGTTGCCGTAGACCATCGGCTGGAAGCCCATCTGCAGCGCATCTTCGCGCAATGCGGCGAGCGAGCCGGGCTGATCGCCCTCGGCTTCGGTGAGAAACCCCTTCCCCGCCAGGTAGGAACCCGTGGTGACCTGCAGCTCGGCGTTGACGGTCACCACCTGCAGCCCAGCCTCGAAGGCCCGTTCGATGACCGAAGTACCGTGAAAGACATCACCACTGCATTCGACGATCAGATCGGAATGATCGATCAGCTCGTCCAGCGAGTTGGTCAACGCCTCGGGCAGCGGAAAGTCGGTCAGCGAGGAAAGCGGGCGGCGCGTCAGGACGCGGGAGATCTGCATGTCCTGATAGTGCCGTTTGATCAACCGAACGATGCCGTGGGCAATCATTCCGGTTCCGGATATACCGATTCTTTTGACATCTGAGGTAGGCATAACTGAATCCATTCAATGGGCATCAGCTCTATGACAGCAGCCGCGCGAAAAGATTTTTAAGAAAAGCTGCCTAATTGCCATCTTTGTGGGCTTGCGCTCACCCTGAAATCCTCTGGTAAGCGACACCACGGAAAGTAGTTCGACCCCGATGTTTCCGCTAATTGACCTCGACAGGCGGTTTCGCTTGTGCCGATGGGTTTCTGTCGCCAAAAAAAAACGGCGAGCCCCTAAGGACTCGCCGTCGATTAGCCATTTGCGCGCTTCAGGCAAGTGAAGCGATAGCTGCCTCGTAGTTCGGTTCGCTGCCGATCTCGCTGACCAGTTCGCTGTGCAGCACGCAATCCTGCTCATCCAGCACGACTACCGCGCGTGCGGCAACGCCGGCCAGCGGGCCGCTGGCGATGGCCACACCGTAGTCCTTGAGGAACTCGGCGCCCCGCATGGTTGATAGGTTGATCACATTCTCCAGCCCCTCGGCGCCACAGAAGCGCTTCTGCGCGAATGGCAGGTCGGCGGAGATGCACAGCACGACGGTGTTCTCGAGCGCATTGGCCTGAGCATTGAACTTGCGCACCGACGTGGCGCAGGTCGGCGTATCGACACTTGGGAAGATGTTGAGGATCTTGCGCTTGCCGGCAAAGGCTGCCAGTTCGACGTCGGCGAGGTCGGCGCCTACCAGGCGAAACGGCTTGGCCTGCTGGCCGGCCTGCGGAAACTCGCCAGCTACCTGGACGGGGGTGCCTTTCAGGGTGACTTCTGTCATTGCTTCGCTCCTCGATGGGTGACACGAAAAGGCCGCGGGGCCATCAGCCCCACGGCCTGAAAGAGGGCCCGAGTGTAGCCTCGGACCACTGATCGGTGAACCGCCATCTAGGCGGTTACCGCGTTACCGGACATCAGCTGCGTGCAAAATAATCCTTGGTCAGCTTGACCACTACCGGACTCAGCAGCAACAGCGAAACGAGGTTGGGGATCGCCATCAAGCCGTTGAGGGTATCGGCCAACAGCCAGGCGAAGTCGAGCTGGGCGATGGCACCGAACGGCACCGCCAGCACCCAGATCACGCGGAAAGGCCAGATGGCTCGCGTGCCGACCAGAAACTCCCAGCACTTCTCGCCGAAGTAGCTCCAGCCCAGGATGGTAGTGAAGGCGAAGACCACCAGTGCAATGGTCAGGATGATGCCACCGATACCCGGCATGGCCGACTCGAAGGCTGCCGCGGACAGCGCCGCACCGCTTTCGCCGCTGGTCCAGACGCCGGTGCAGATGATCGCAAGGCCCGTCATCGAGCAGACGATGATGGTGTCGATGAACGTACCCAGCATGCCGATCATGCCCGAGCGCACCGAGCTGGTGGTGGTACCGGCGGCCTGAGCGATACCGGCGGTACCGAGGCCCGCCTCGTTGGAGAAGATGCCACGAGCCACACCGAAGCGAATTGCCGCCATGACCGCGGCACCGGCGAAGCCGCCGGTCGCGGCGATCGGGGTGAAAGCGTGGGTGAAGATCAGATCGAAGGCTGCCGGAATCGCCGAAGCGTTGACCACCAGCACCACCACCGCGGCGATCAGGTAGGCCAGACACATGAACGGTACCAGCGAGGCGGCGACCACGCCGATGCGGCGGATGCCGCCAAGGATCACCAGCCCGACCACCACCATGGTCAGCAGCCCCGTCATCCAGAGCGGTACGGCAAAGGTCGTTTCCAGCGCATGCGCCATGCTGTTGACCTGCACCATGTTGCCAATGCCAAAGCCGGCCAGCCCGCCGAAGATGGCGAATGCGGTGCCGAGCCAGACCCACTTCTTGCCCAGGCCGTTCTTGATCGCGTACATCGGGCCGCCAACGTGCTCGCCCCGGTCGTCCTTCTCGCGGTAATGAACCGCCAGCACGACCTCGCAGTACTTGGTCGCCATACCGACCAGCGCGGTGCACCACATCCAGAACAGCGCCCCCGGCCCGCCGAGAAAGATCGCCGTCGCCACACCGGCGATATTCCCTGTCCCCACTGTCGCGGCCAGGGAGGTCATCAGTGCCTGGAACGGGCTGATTTCACCGGTCGAATCATCCCCCTTGGCACGGCCGCGCCACATCAGCGCAAAGCCTGTGCCGATGCGCGTAAGCGGCATGAACTTGAGGAAGATCATCAGGAACAGACCGGTACCGAGGATCAGTACCAGCATGGGTGGGCCCCAGACGAGGCCGTTTACGGTATTGACGAGGTTGTTCAGAAATTCCATTCGAGCACCTTATTTCTTATAGGCGAGTTCCCTCGCGTTGGGGGCGCGCTACCGTGGAGCCGTTGAAAAACATGACGCTTGTGGCGGTGGTTTTTCAGCGACCAGGTACCGACGACTCCGATCCGCCTCTGGAGCTGCAAAGCGCTGAGGTCCGCAGCGCTTTGCAAGACTCGTGCTAGAGCGTTGCGCGGCGATGACCGCGACGGTCGGAAGCGTGGATGCTACCACTGCATTCGCTCGTTGGGCGCGGGGCAATCGCGCCAGATTCGATGATCGAATCGACGCAGGAACCAGACCGAACGGTCAAACCCGGACAGCCCGCGCCCGCTGAATAGCGAATGGCAAGCAAAGCGAACTCAGCGTAGCCCAGTCTGGTGCACGCGCCAGTGATCGCTGGCGCGCTTTGGTGCGGCTGTTGCTATATCAGATCGATCGGCCGGGTAGAACAGCGCCGCAAGGCGACGGCCGCCCTGCAGCCACGCCGTGCCTGCGCTCAGAAATTGCGGCGGTAGAAGATGTCCAGCGAACTGGCCAGACCGCTGGCCGCCTCGAGAAAAATCCGCCGTGTCAGCTGATAACGCAGCGCGATGGTATTGGATGGCTCGAACACGCCCACGCCATAGCGCAGGGCCAGCCGTTCGGTCAGTCGGCCGGTGGCGACCACGCTGGTGCTGGCGCCCGTGCCTTCGGTGTCCAGCTGGAAATCCTGAATGCCCAGTCGTTGTGCCAACCCGCCGGTAATCGATGAGCTGCCAGCCAGACCGAGGCCCAGCGCCGCCTGGGCCAGCAGGTTGCTGTCCCCGGTATCGGCACCCAGCGGTCGCCCCAGCACCAGATAGGCCAGTGCCTGCTCCTGACTCATGGCAGGTTCGGAAAAGACGTCGATCCGCGGCTGTTCGGCGCTACCGGTGATGCGCAGGCCGGCCACCACGTTTTCCGCCTCGATCCGGCGGATCGCCTCGATATTGAGGAACGTCTGGCTGATCAGGCCGGTAAAAAGCAGCTCGGCACGCCGGATAGTCAGCCGCTGACCGTACGCGCGATAGCGGCCGTTCTTCAGCTGCAGCTCGCCGCGCGCATCCAGGTTGTCGCCAATATGCAGGTAGCCGGCGAGATCCGCGGTCAGGCCGAAGCCGGAGAAGCGCAGGCGATCCTGGCCAACCTCGACATCGATATCCATCTTTACCGCCAGCGGTGTCGCCGGCTCCTCGGCTTCGCGACCGACGATCACGGTGTCTTCGGACACCTTCACCGTCGACGGCGGCAATTCACGCACCGTGATCGCGCCCCGTGGCACCTCGACCCGACCACTGACGGCCAGTTGCTGGCCGCTCAGAACGATGCGCAGGTCGGGCTCGACTTCAAGGTCGGCGTAAGGCTCGACCACCACCGGCAGGCGACTGCCCTTGATTGCCAGGTCCAGATCCAGTTCGTTCCGCCAGTCCAGTGCGCCGTTCAGGCTGCCGCGACCCTGTTCGCCAGCTCGCCAGTTGCCGTCGATGTCCAGTCGCTCGCCCTCGATCAGCAGGCGCACCCGCAGGTCTTCGAAGGTCGTCGGCAGCTCACTGCCGGCGATCTCCCCGTCGCTCAAAAGCAGCTGGCCATTGAGCGTCGGCTGCTGCAGGGTGCCGGCCAGCTGGCCACTTCCGTTCAGTTCGCCGCGCAAACGCTCGACCATCGGCACGAATGGGCGCGCCACCGACAGGTCGAGACCGCTCAGGCGAAACTCGCCATCGATTGGCTTGGCCGCAGGCCGCGGATCGATCTGCAGCTGCACCTCAAGCTCGCCCAGCTCACCGCCCTGGAAGCGCAGCTGGCTGTCGATCCGCTCCGGGAGCAGGCGGCTGTTCAGCGCCAGGGTCTGATAGGGGAAGTCGTGCCACTCGTCTGCATCGCGAATGCGCAGCACGCCGGGGCCGGCGTCGACTTGAACCCGACCATTGGGCCCGCCAGCGGGAAGGTCCAGCTCGATATCGGCATTCAGCTCGCCCTGCCAGCGGAAATCTTCGGGCAGATACTCGGCCAGGGTCTGCAGTGAGAAATCGCGCAAGCGATAGCGAATCTGCGGCTCCGGCAGCAGGCGCTGATTCTCCGCACAGAGGCTTGCGGGCCCGGAGCGCCAACAATGCGCACCGAATTCCAGTCGGCCATCGGCAAAACGCTGCAGCGTGGCCGGCTGTTGCAGGGCCCAGTCCTGCTGCTTCGCGCTGAGTTCGCCAAGCGTCAGCCGGCCAAGCCAGTCCTCACCGCGCAACCCGCCATCGAAGGCCAGCGCCAGGTCTAGCAACGGACCCTGCAGTTGCAGCTCGGCCTGATGCCGCTCGGCAGTGCCTTGGGCATTGATCCGCAGTGCGCCAAGACCGGTCTCGCCTGCGCGGATTCGCTCGGCATCTAGCGCCAGCCGACCGCGCTCCCCATCGGATAGCTGACCCTGCACGCTGAGGCGACGCAGCCGATTGTCCTGATAAACGAGGTTGCGGCCGCTGAGCTCGAGCTGCGCGCTCGGCGCCGCTGCGGTTCCCGCCAGCGTGACCTCACCGTTCACTCGCCCTCTGAGATCGGGCCACAGCTGTGCCAGGCGGCTCAGTTCCAGCTGCAATCGACCATCCAGCGTCTGTGCCCAGGTGCCGCTGCCGTGCACGCGGTTATCGCCCATGCGCAGTTCGATGACCGGCAGGTTCCAGCGTTCGCCTTCGCCGTTGGCCTGCAATTGCAGGCTGGTGTTCTGGCCGCGCAGGCGCCCGGCTACGTCGAGGCTCGCCTCGGCCTGCAACTGCTCGTCACGCAAGGCGCCCTGGCTTTTCAGCGAACCGCCGAGAGTGCCCGGCAGCTCGGCCAGCCAGTACGCCGGATCGAGTTCGCTCAGCGTCAGGTCCGCTTTCCAGTCCACGCCCTCGGCGAAGCCGACACTCAACGAACCCGTCGCACTGCCCTGCCCGGCCTGCAGTTGCAGTTGCGGCAGATGCACGGCTTCGAGATTGCCGCTGACAGGGCTCGCCAGGGTGAAGTCGCCGGCCGGCCCGGTCATCGCCGAATCGAAGTTGCCGAGGTAGTTGCCATTGTCGTACTGGATCTGCGCGTTGAGTACGCGCAGTGTCACCGGCTCCTCCTCGATCGCCGGGTAGAGCCGTCGCCAGGGAAAATCGCGCCACGCCAGCTTGGCATTGGCGACCAGGCCGTCCTGCCAGGCGATGTCGCCAGAAAGGCTCACCCGGCGCTGCTGCCCGGCATCCAGCTCGAGCACGTCGATCTGTGCGCCGCTTGGGTTGACTATGCCTTCGAGCGCCAGGCGCACGGCACCGCCCTCGCCCGGCAGCCGACCGGTGCCGAGCAGGCGGTAGCCATCGTCCATATCGCCGGTCGCGGTGATTTCCAGCTCCTGCAGACGCAGGGTTTCCGGCAGATCGGGCACTGCCTTGAAACCGTCTGCGGTGAGCCTGATGGTCGCCGGCAATCGCTCGTCCAGCGCACGAACCTGGCCGCTGAGCGTGCCGTCGAGATAGCCCTGACTCTCGACCTCGAGTTGCAGCTGCTCACGCAGCTCACCCTCGACCGCGAGCTGCAGAGCCCACGGCTGCTCGTCATCAGGCGACTGCAGCGCTGCCTGCCCCTGCAGCTGCAGCGGCCAGGCACCGCTGGGCTGCAGTCGGCCAGTCACTGACAGGTCCACATCCGCCCTGCGCACGTCGAGGCGCTGGATGTCCAGGCCATCCGCACGCCAATTGGCCTGCAGATACAGGTTTCGCATCTGCTCGCTTTCATTGAGCGTCACCCGGCCAATCTCAATGTGTTCGACTTTCACCGCCAGCGGTAGATCGAGCTCAGGCAAGCTGAAGGGCTCCGCCGCCGGGTCAGGCTCGCTGGGCGGGAAGCTGAGGTCGATGTCGCCGGTGACCAGCTCGTCGATGCACAGCGTGCGTTTGAGCAGGCATGCCGGCGACCAGGCAAGACGGGGCTGTTGCACTTCGACGCGACTGCCGCCCTGCTCCCAGATAAGCCGCTCGGCCTGCCAGCGCTGGCCGAGTCGGCCCTCGAACGCTTCGACCGTCAGCCCCGGCACCTGCCCCAGCAACCAGCGGCTGCCGCTGGCGGTGCCGAGCAGCACGGCGGTGACGATGAGCACCAGCAGTATCAGCCCGAGCAGCGTCCAGCCAAGCCCACGCAGTACCCGCATCACAGCTCCGGCCCCATGGAAAAATGCAGGCGGACGCCACCGTCACCATCCAGCGGGTGAGCGACGTCGACGCGAATTGGGCCTACCGGTGACACCCAGCGCACACCGACGCCGACAGCACTCTTGAGCGTGGGAATTTCCAGCGAGTTGAATGCATTGCCCTGATCGAAGAAAGTGGCGACACGCCACTTCTCGCTGATCGAATACTGATACTCGGCGCTGACCGCGAACTGATAGCGGCCGCCTATCTTGTCGCCATCGGAGTTGGTCGGTGACAGGCTCTGGTAGTCGTAGCCGCGCACGCTTTGGTCGCCACCGGCGAAATAACGCAATGAAGGGGGCACATTGACGTACTCATCTGTCCAGTTGCCGCCCAGTTGCACGCGACCGAGAAAGCGATGCCGCTTACCCAAGGTGGTCAACCCGCGCAGCTGGGCATTGGCGTGGATCAGATCGGCGTCCGACAACAGCCCCGCCTTAGCCGCGGCCAGCTCGAACTGAAGGCGATAGCCATGGCTGGGGTCGATACGGTTGTCGCTGCGCAGGTAACTGTAGGCGACACCGGGCATCAGCAGCGTGCTCAGCCCCGAATCGTCGCCGAGGCGGTATTCCTCGTGCTGCCATTTCAATGAGAGAACCCGCAACCAGCCACTGGGCAGCTGGCTGTGCCACTCGGGGCCGACCCTGAGCAGGCGGCTGAGGCTGTCGGTGCCGGCGATCTCCTCATACTGATAGCCGCCGACGAAGCGCAGCTTGTCGGTCAACGGTGGGTCGAGGGGGATGTCGTACCAGAGGCCGACATTCTGCCTTGGCGCGGACAACTCGGCCTCGGCGCCGTAGCTGTGACCTTGCGGATTGACCCAGTGGCGGGTCCAGTCCAGGCGGATACGCGGCCCGACGTCGGTGGAATAGCCGAGCCCGAGCCCGAAGGTTCGCGGCTTGCGAGTTGTCAGACTGACCGCGACGGGGATCCGCTGTTCGCGAGCACTGGTGGGGTTAGCATCGACCCGCACACCCTCGAAATAACCGCTGGACTGCAGCGCCTGGGTCAGTTCGGCGATCAGCTCCGAGTCGTAAGGTGTATTGGCCTCGAAAGGCACCATGCGCGACAGCAGGTCGTCGTCGAATGGCGCATCGCCTTCGAAACGCACGTCCCCCAGCCGGTAACGCGGGCCGCTGTCGAACACCAGATCGATGTCCGCGATGTTCTCCCGCGGATCGACCGCCAGCCGCTGCTGAGTGAAGCGCCCGTCAAAATAACCGAAGCGCGAAGCCTGATTGAGGAACTGCTGTTTCACGTCCTCGTAGCGGCCGTGATTGAGCACATCGCCCTGACGCAGGCTGCGCTGAGTGACGCGAAAGCCCGAAAATTCCGCCGCCGGCCCTTCCAGCCGCACATTGATGTTGCGTAAGCGCACCGGTTCGCCGGTCCGCACCCGCAGCACCAGGGTCGGTTCCTCGCCCTCACGCACGTCGGTGCGGATGCGGCTGCGGTAGTAGCCCAGCGCTTGCAGGGCTTTCTCTGCCTGACGCTGCGCCACCCGGCTGTAGCGCAGCAACTCGCGCGCATCCCGGTCGCCCAGGTCGCCGATGTAGTTCTCGATATTTTCCCGGAGCGCCCGGTCTTCTGGTTCGATCCGAACGTCCAGCTCGGCCGCGCCGGCCTGAACGCCGCTCAACATAAGGATCGCGATTGCGGCTACCAGCAGGCCGATTCGGTTCGATTTGCGCATGGCGCGCAATGCTAGCACGGGCTGTCTGGCATGCCCGAGCACGCGGGCCAGAGGGTTTGTAAGGCGGTCTTGCGGGGGGACGGGCATCGGCTGACATCGCGTGGCTTCAGACCAGTCAGACTGACCCGCCCGGATAAAATTCGCCCACACCTAGCGCGCCGCTTCCATCCGCCGTGGCGCCGGATGGAAGAAGACATGTTCGACGACCGGCCCTACCGCGACCTGGCCGATTTCTTCGTAGCCCTGCCGTTGATAGAAGTTCAGGTAGCGTGGGTTGCCGGTGTCGATGACCAGGCCCTGGGAGGTTTCGTCTTCGGCACACCACTCATGCACCGCTTCCAGCAGCTGCTCGCCGTAGTGCTGGCCCTGGAACTGCGGGTGCACCCCGAGCAGCGGCAGCAGGTGCACGGCAGCGCTGGGCAGGCAGGCAAGCACAGCGGCGTGGTAATCCAGATAGCGCCGCGTACAGCGGAAACCGGCAGTCAGCAGCATCCGCGCGCGCCAGGCCCAGCTCTCGGTGATATCCAGCCGACGCTGCGGCGGCGCAATCAGCGCGACGGCTATCAGCCGGTCGTTTAGCAATAGCCCCAGCGCAGGTTGCTGCTGCAGAAAATGCTGGTTTACCAGCTCCCGCACTGTCGCGCGCACGCGCTGTTGATAGCCCGGGCGGTCGGCTTCGAAGAGGTAGGCAAAGGTCGGTTCGTGGCGGTAGGCGTGATACAGCAGGGAACGGGTTTCGCGGTCGTAACCACTGTCGAGCGTGCGAACCTCGGCGGACATCGGCATGACGGCTCTCGGCTTTTTCATGATGGGTGATTGCAACTTAGCAGCGCTTCGCGCCGCCCGCCACGTCGGCAGATGACCAGCAGAGCGCGCCGCGGCAATCGCCGTGACGGTGCCTTTGTACCTGCGGCACGGTGTCTCTAGAATCAGCGCTTCAAGTCCATCAGTTACCGGCGCGCGCCGTTGATACGCGTCGCGACAGCGTCCCTCCCATGGAATCCGCATGAAAATCGTTTCATTCAACATCAACGGCTTACGCGCCAGACCTCATCAGCTTTCTGCGATCATCGACAAGCATCAGCCGGACGTCATCGGCCTTCAGGAAACCAAGGTGGCCGACGAGCAGTTTCCCCAGGCGGAGATCGAAGCGCTCGGCTACCACGTCCACTATCACGGGCAGAAGGGCCACTACGGCGTCGCGCTGCTCTCGCGCCAGGCACCGCTGGAGATACACAGGGGCTTTCCCAGCGACGGCGAGGAGTCGCAGAAGCGCTTCATCTGGGGCCGCTTCGCCGATGCCAACGGCCAGCCGGTCGCCGTCATGAACGGCTACTTCCCCCAAGGCGAAAGCCGCGCCCATCCGGTGAAGTTTCCCGCCAAGACCAAGTTCTACGCCGACCTGCAGACGCTACTCGAACAGCAGTTCCGCCCTGAGGAATCCCTCGCGCTGATGGGCGACTTCAATATTTCCCCGCAGGACTGCGACATCGGCATCGGCGAAGTGAACGCCAAGCGCTGGCTGCGTACCGGCAAGTGCAGCTTTCTCCCCGAGGAGCGCGAGTGGCTCGAACGCCTGAAGGGCTGGGGGCTGCAGGACAGCTTCCGCACCCTCAACCCGGAGGTCGTCGATCGCTTCAGCTGGTTCGACTATCGCAGCCGCGGTTTCGAGGACGACCCGCGCCGCGGCCTGCGCATCGACTACATCCTCACCACCGCAGCGCTGCACCAGCGCGTGACCGATTGCGGCGTCGACTACGACATCCGCGCGATGGAGAAGCCTTCGGACCACTGTCCGGTGTGGATCGAGCTGCGCTGACGACCGCTGCGCAATTCCGGCAGCGCCGCCCGCGCTGTCATTTATTGGTAACCGAATCGTCTTAATCTCGCGGCCTTCTACAAGGAGGTCGCGAGATGACGCCACGAGTGTTTGGACGGTTCTGGAATTGGGCATTGCCCCTGCTGTTGCTCACGCTTGGAAGCGCCTCCGGCAACAGCCTCGCCGCCCCGCCGGACGGAACGACCATACTGCGCATCCACGGCTCCAACACCGTGGGTGCCAAGCTGGCACCGATGCTGGTGGCCGGCCTGTTCGAGGCCAAGGGCCTGCAGTCGGTCCGCATCGCCCCGGCCGGCAAGGAGAACGAGCAGCGCGTCACCGCCCTCGACGAGCGCGGCAAGACCATTCAAGCGCTGGTCGCAGCCCATGGCACCGGTACCGGATTCGCCGGGCTGAAAGACGGCACTGCCGACCTCGCCGCTGCTTCGCGACCGATCAAGCAGAGCGAAGCGCAGAGCCTCGCCGCCCTGGGCGACATGCGCAGCGCCGAGAGCGAACAGGTCATCGCCATCGATGGCCTGGCGGTGATCGTCCATCCCGATAACCCGGTGCAGTCGCTCAGCGTAGAACAGGTCGCACGCCTCTTCTCAGGCGAGATCGCCAACTGGCGTGAGCTCGGCGGTGCCAATGCAGCGGTCGAGTTGCACGCTCGCGATGACCAGTCCGGTACCTACGACACCTTCAAGGAACTGGTCCTGGGCAGCCAGGGCAAAACGCTGGCTACCAATGCAACGCGTTACGAGTCCAACGACGCCTTGTCCCTGGCCGTCAGCCGCCGTAACGGGGCCATCGGCTTTGTCGGTCTCGCCTCTGTCGGCAAGTCGAAGGCGCTGGCAATCACCGACGGCGATTCCCAGCCCATGCCACCGACCACGGCCCTGGTCGCCACCGAAGACTATCCCCTGTCGCGGCGCCTGTTCCTCTACGCCGATCCACAGAAGCAATCTAAATGGACCCGCGAATTCCTGACGTTCGTGCATAGTCCTGCGGGGCAAGCCATCGTCGAGAAATCCGGCTACGTGGCCCAGGCCATCGCGCCGATCAGGCTGCCGGCGCAGGCGGCGATGCCCGCTGCCTACCAGCAATTGGCACGCGAAGCGCAACGGCTGACGGTCAACTTCCGCTTCGCCGAAGGCAGCGCGCAGCTGGACAACAAGGCCCAGCGCGATGTGCAGCGTTTGATCGACTATCTCAACAGCCACGACAAGCAGATGAACGCGGCGGTGCTGGTCGGCTTCGGCGACGCCCGCAACGATCCCGCGCGGACTGCGTTGCTGTCCAAGCTGCGCGCCATGGCGGTACGTCGCGAACTGGCTCGTGGCGGCATCCTTGTAAAGGAAATCAATGGCTTGGGCGATCAACTTCCAGTGGCTTCTAACAGCGAAGCTGGCCGCATCAAGAATCGCCGCGTCGAAGTCTGGGTGTACTGAAACGAGTGCAAGATCGTATCGGCCGCGAGCCGCGGGCGTACTGTCCCGGTGCAGGCGTCGGGTTTAAGCTCGGGCGATTTCCGCCAGCAGGAATCGCCCATGTACCTCGTCTGTGGTGAAGCACTGTTCGATGTGTTCGCGGCCTCGACTGACAGCCGCAGTCGCCTGAATCTGGAAGCCGTCGCAGGTGGCTCGCCGTTCAACGTTGCCGTCGGGCTGGCCCGGTTGGGCGCGCAGGGCGCGCTGTTCGGTGGGCTCTCGCGCGATCATTTCGGTCAGCGCCTGCTAGAGCTGCTGCAGGAAGAAGGCATCGCCACCGAGCACCTCGCCATCTTCGATGCGCCGACCACCCTGGCGATGGTCGCCATCGGTGCCGGTGGCAGTCCGGTCTACAGCTTTCGCGGTGAAGGCTGTGCCGATCGCCTGTTGCACACCGAACAGCTGCAGCCGTTGCCTGCTGGCATTCGCGGCATCCATTTCGGTTCCTATTCGCTGGTGACGCCGCCGATTGCCGATACGCTGCTGGCCTTGCTGCATCGCGAGCATGCCCAGCGCCTGATTTCACTCGATCCGAACATTCGCCTCAACGTCGAACCCAGCCTCGAACGTTGGCGCGAGCGGGTCGAGGCGTTCGCCGAACGCGCACATCTGATCAAGGTCAGCGACGAGGACCTGGCCCTGCTCTATCCAGACATGGCGCCAGCGAGCATCGCCCAGCGCTGGCTGGACCATCACGCCGAGCTGGTGGTGCTCACCCGAGGTGCCGAAGGCGCACAGCTCTTCAGCCGCAAGCACGGCCAGTTGCACGTGGCAGCGCAGGCGGTGACGGTGCGTGACACCGTGGGCGCCGGCGACACCTTCCAGGCCGCGTTGCTCGCCTACCTGGCCGAACAGCAGCTGGACTCGCCGCACGGACTCGCACAGATGGCGCCTGCGCAACTGCAGGCCATGCTCGCCTTCGCCAGCAGCGCCGCCGCCATCACCTGTTCCCGGCGCGGTCCGGACCTGCCCTACCGATGCGAAATTGCCTGACCGGTTTGGCCATTGCGCCCTCAGCGGCTATAACCCTTCGTGGCCTTTCACGACAACGGACCCTGCATGAGAGCGTTGAAGATCTCCGACCCGTCCTACGAACTCATGGACGATCACCACGGCAACTCGCTGATCTATCGCGAACACGGTTTCCCCTGCCCGCTGGTGCGCTGGCACAACCACAAGGAATACGAACTGCATCTGATCGTCGCCAGCTCCGGCAAGGTGTTCGTCGGCGACTACGTGGGCAATTTCGGACCGGACAGCCTGTTTCTCACCGGCCCGCACCTGCCGCACAACTGGATCAGTCAGGTCGAGGATGGCGAGGTCGTGGCCAAGCGCGACATGCTGGTCAACTTCACGGACGAGATTCTCGAAGCCGGCCACGCTGTGTTCTCCGAGCTGCGGACCTTCACGCCGATGCTCGAGCGCTCGCGCTACGGCATCGAATTTCGTTGTCCGCAGACCATCGCCCAGGCACGCCAGCTGATGCAGCAGATCGCCGACAGCCGCGGCGCCACCCGCCTCGGCTATTTCCTGATCATGCTCGAGCTGCTTGCCAGGTGCGACGACTACCAGCTGCTCTCCGGCGCCACCTCGGCACAGTTGAGCGACGAGCAGCAGGCCGACCGGACCAACATGGCGGTCAACTACATCTTCGAACACTACATGCGCGAGCTGCCGTTGGAGGAAGTCGCCAGCCATCTCGGCATGAAACCCACCTACTTCTCGCGCTTCTTCAAGCGCGCCACCGGGCGCTGCTACGTCGAGTTCGTCAACAGCCTGCGAATCAGCAAATCCTGCGAACTGCTGCTCGATCAGGACAAGCCGGTCACGGATGTCTGCTTCGAATCGGGTTTCAACAACCTGTCCAATTTCAATCGCCGCTTCCAGCAGCTCAAGGGCATGACCCCATCGCGCTATCGACGCCTGGTCGAACAACGCCTGACCGAGCAGAACCTGGCCAGCTGATACGCTTCCGGCCGGGCGGATTCGGCGCCCTCATCCTCGCCCGTTGCTCCGCACACGTCTCTAAGGTCATGGAAAAGCCTTGTTCTTGAGCCTCTTGAAGGCGTCTGGGTAGCGGCACCGTGGGCGGTCGACCTCAGCCCAAGGAGTGCAAAAACGTATCGGTAGAAGTGCAGTCACGGCTTTGTCGCGCTGCCACTTCGGGCGCTGTAATGCCCACGAGACGCTCGTAGCGCAGTACGCGGGCAACAACAAAAACAATAGCTGCTTCAGGTTCCGGCCTGGAGGGGAGTCCACGAATGAAAGCATTCCACTTGCTGCTCGGCACCGCCTGCATCGCCTCGCTCGGCATGGCCCAGGCCGCCGAAACCCTCACCGTCGCCACCGTCAACAACGCGGACATGATCCGCATGCAGCGCCTCTCCAAGACCTTCGAACGGCAGCACCCCGACATCAAGCTCAACTGGGTGGTGCTGGAGGAAAACGTGCTGCGCCAACGCCTGACCACCGATATCGCCACCCAGGGCGGCCAGTTCGACGTGCTCACCATCGGCATGTACGAAGCGTCACTGTGGGGTGACAAGGGCTGGCTGGCTCCGATGACCGACCTCCCTGACGACTACGACCTGGACGACATCTTCCCCTCGGTCCGCGAGGGCCTGTCGGTAGACGGGACGCTCTACGCCCTGCCGTTCTATGCCGAAAGCTCGATGACCTACTACCGTACCGACCTGTTCGAACAGGCCAGGCTGGACATGCCCGAGCACCCCACCTGGAGCCAGATGGCCGAGTTCGCCGAGAAGCTGCACAAGCCTGGCGAGGACCAGTACGGCATCTGCCTGCGCGGCAAGGCCGGCTGGGGCGAGAACATGGCGCTGGTCACCACCGTCGCCAACGCCTTCGGCGCGCGCTGGTTCGACGAGAAGTGGCAGCCCGAATTCGACGGTCCCGAATGGACCAAGGCCGCCAACTTCTATGTGGATCTGTTGAGCAAGTACGGCCCGCCCGGCGCCTCCAGCAATGGCTTCAACGAAAACCTGGCGCTGTTCAACAGCGGCAAATGCGCGATGTGGGTCGATGCGACCGTTGCCGGCTCCTTCGTGACCGATGAATCACAGAGCAAGGTCGCCGACAAGGTCGGTTTCACCTTCGCCCCGCAGGAGACCACCGACAAGGGCTCGGCCTGGCTGTACTCCTGGGCACTGGCGATCCCGACCAGCTCCCAGCAGAAGGACGCCGCCAAGACCTTCACTGCCTGGGCGACTTCCAAGGACTACGCCAAGCTCGTCGCCGAGACCGATGGCGTCGCCAACGTGCCGCCGGGCACGCGCGAGTCCACCTACAACGAGCAGTACATGGCGGCCGCGCCGTTCGCGGAGATCACCCTGGAGTCGCTCAAGCAGGCCGATCCCGCCTCGCCATCGGCCAAGCCGGTGCCTTATGTCGGTATCCAGCTGGTCACCATCCCTGAGTTCCAGGCCATCGGCACCCAGGTCGGCAAGATGTTCTCCGCCGCGCTGACCGGGCAGATGCCGGTCGAGCAGATGCTTACCGCGGTGCAGCAAACCACGACGCGGGAGATGAAGCGCGCCGGTTATACCAAGTAGGCATTTTCTTTCGAAGATGAAACCGGACAGGGCTCGCCAGAGCCCTCATGGCCTTCTTTCAGCCGGAGCACACCATGGCCACCCCATCTGCAGCCTTGCCCAAGGCACCTGTCACCGATACGGCAAGCGAGCCGCGCGAGCGCAAGTCACGCCGCTTCGGCCCCAGCTGGTTTCTCGTCAGCCCGTCCGTTGCGCTGTTGCTGCTGTGGATGTTGGTTCCGCTGTCGATGACCGTCTATTTCTCGGTGATCCGCTACAACCTGCTCTATCCCGGTGAGAACGATTTCGTCGGGCTGGAGAACTTCCACTATTTCCTGACTGACGCCGGCTTCATCCCGGGCATGACCAACACCCTGATCCTGGTTGGCAGCGTGCTGCTGATCAGCGTGGTACTCGGCGTGCTCATCTCGGCATTGCTGGAGGCGGCGGACTTCGCGGGGCGAGGGATCGTCCGCGTGCTGCTGATCTCGCCGTTCTTCATCATGCCGACCGTGAGCGCGCTGGTCTGGAAGAACCTCATCTATCACCCGGTCTCGGGCATTCTAGCGGCGGTGTGGAAATTCTTCGGCGCACAGCCGGTGGACTGGCTCGCACAGCACCCGCTGGCGTCCATCGTAATCATCGTGTCCTGGCAGTGGCTGCCCTTCGCAATCCTGATTCTGATGACGGCCATGCAGTCCCTCGATCAGGAACAGAAGGAAGCCGCCCGCCTCGATGGTGCCGGCCCCATCGCGATCTTCTGGCACCTGACCTTGCCCCACCTGGCCCGCCCCATCGCCGTGGTGGTGATGATCGAGACCATTTTCCTGCTTTCGGTATTCGCCGAGATCTTCACCACTACCAGCGGCGGTCCCGGCTATGCCTCCACCAACCTCGCCTACCTGATCTACAACCAGGCGCTGCTGCAGTTCGATGTCGGCATGGCCTCGGCCGGCGGGTTGATTGCAGTGGTAATCGCCAACATCGCGGCGATCATCCTGGTGCGGATGCTCGGCAAGAATCTCACCGAAAAATACTGAGGACAGACCGATGCTGACGCTCAAACAAAGTCGCCGCCTCAATACCCTGGTGGTCGGGCTGCTCGCCTGGGCCGTGGCGCTGCTGCTGTTCTTCCCGATCTTCTGGATGATCCTGACCAGCTTCAAGACCGAGATCGACGCCTTCGCCACGCCGCCGCAGTTCATCTTCACGCCGACGCTGGAAAACTACCTGCACATCCAGGACCGCAGCGGCTATTTCAAGTACGCCTGGAACTCGGTAACCATTTCCTTCGGCGCGACCGCGCTGGGCATGCTGATCGCCATTCCCGCCGCGTATTCGATGGCCTTCTACGAGACCAAGCGCACCAAGGGCACGCTGCTCTGGATGCTCTCGACCAAGATGCTACCGCCGGTGGGCGTACTGGTGCCGATCTACCTCTTGGCCAAGCAGTTCGGCCTGCTCGACAGCCGCGCGGTGCTGATCATCATCTACACGCTGATCAACCTGCCGATCCTGGTGTGGATGATCTACACCTACTTCAAGGACATCCCCCGCGACATCCTCGAAGCGGCCCGCATGGACGGTGCCACGCTGCTGCAGGAGATGGTTCGCGTGCTCCTGCCGATCAGCAAGGGCGGGCTCGCCTCGACCATGTTGCTGTCGCTGATCCTGTGCTGGAACGAAGCCTTCTGGTCGCTGAACCTGACCTCGTCCAACGCCGCGCCGCTGACCGCGCTGATCGCCTCCTACTCCAGTCCCGAAGGCCTGTTCTGGGCCAAGCTCTCGGCCGTCTCCACCCTCGCCTGCGCCCCCATCCTGATCTTCGGCTGGATCAGCCAGAAGCAGCTGGTGCGCGGCCTGTCGTTCGGCGCCGTGAAATGAGCGCCGCCTGACAACCAAGAACAACTGAGGATTCGAACATGGCAGACCTGAAGATCCACAACCTGAAGAAAGGCTTCGACGGCAACGAGATCATCAAGGGCATCGATCTGGACATCCGCGACCGCGAATTCGTCGTCTTCGTCGGCCCCTCCGGCTGTGGCAAGTCCACCCTGCTGCGCCTGATCGCCGGGCTCGAGGAGGTCAGCAGCGGGCGGATCGAACTGGACGGGCGCGACATCACCGATGTCAGCCCGGCCAAGCGCGACCTGGCCATGGTGTTCCAGACCTATGCGCTCTACCCGCACATGACGGTGCGCAAGAACATGTCCTTCGCCCTGGACCTGGCCGGTGCCGACAAACAGGAGGTTGCCCGCAAGATCGAAGCCGCCGCGCGCACCCTGGAGCTGGAACCGCTGCTCGAACGCAAGCCGCGGCAACTGTCCGGCGGCCAGCGCCAGCGCGTCGCCATTGGCCGCGCCATCGTGCGCAACCCCAAGGTATTCCTTTTCGATGAGCCGCTGTCGAACCTCGATGCCGCACTGCGCGTGCAGATGCGTCTGGAGCTGTCGCGCCTGCACCAGGAGCTGCAGGCGACCATGATCTACGTGACTCACGATCAGGTCGAAGCCATGACCCTCGCCGACAAGGTGGTGGTGCTCAATGGCGGGCGCATCGAACAGGTCGGCTCACCCATGGAGCTCTATCACCACCCGGCCAACCTCTTCGTCGCGGGCTTTCTCGGCACACCGAAGATGGGCTTTCTCAAGGGCCGCGCAAGCCGTGTCGAAGCCAGCGGCTGCGAAGTCGAGCTCGACGCCGGTTGCCGGCTGTTCCTGCCGGTGAGCGGCACCACGCTGAAGGCGGGCGATCCGGTCACCCTCGGCATCCGCCCGGAACACCTCAACCGTGGCAGCGAAGGCAACTGCCAGTTGACCGTGAAGGCGGACGTTAGCGAGCGGTTGGGCAGCGACACCTACTGCCACGTGGTCACCGGCAACGGCGAGCAGCTGACCATGCGCATCCGCGGCGACTTCACCCCGCGCTATGGCGAATCGCTGTCGCTGACGCTGGAGGCCGCCCATTGCCATCTCTTCGACAGCAGCGGTCAGGCGGTCGGCCAGCCGCTGCAACAGGCGGCCTGACCGACCCATAGCCACCCGATCCCTGACTTACCGGCAGATCGCTGCGCCCGCAATGGCAGCGATCCCGCCCCCGGCTTTTCCACATTCAAGCCCAGCGAGGCCCGAGATGAAGTTGAAAGAAGCGAATCTGCCACAGCTGCCGGCCCCTATCGCGCGCCCCGACTACCGCCTGGCCGAGGTCACGACCGGCATCGCCCACATCGGCGTAGGTGGTTTTCACCGCGCCCACCAGGCGGCCTACACCGATGCGCTGATGAACACCGGCGAGGGGCTGGAATGGGGCATCTGCGGCATCGGCACACGTGCCGAGGAACGCTCGATGCGCGACGCACTGGCCGCGCAAGACTACCTCTACACTCTGGTCGAGCTCGACGACCGGCCTGACACCGAGGTCCGGGTGATCGGCAGCATTCGCGACATGCTGCTGGTGGGCGAGGATGGTTCCGAGGCGGTGGTTGCCCGCCTGGCCGATCCGGCGATTCGCATCGTCTCGCTGACCATCACCGAGGGCGGCTATTGCCTGGACGACAGCACCGGCCAGTTCAATGCGCAACTGCCGCAGATTCAACATGACCTGCAGAACCCGCGCCGCCCGGTCAGCGTGTTCGGCCTGATCTGCGCGGCGCTGGCCAAGCGCCGCGGCGACGGCGTCGGGCCCTTCACGGTGATGTCCTGCGACAACCTCCCCCACAACGGCGACGTGACCCGCAAGGCCACGCTGGCCTTCGCCGGCCTGGTCGACTCCGACCTGGCCCGCTGGATCGAGCGCAACGTCAGCTTCCCCAACGCCATGGTCGACCGCATCACGCCGATGACCAGCACGGCGCATCGCCAGGATCTCAAGCATCAGCACGGCCTCGATGATGCCTGGCCGGTGGTCTGCGAACCCTTCGTGCAATGGGTACTGGAAGACCGCTTTGTCGCCGGTCGGCCGGCCTGGGAAAAGGTCGGCGTGCAGTTCACCGACGACGTTTCGCCCTACGAGGAGATGAAGATCAAGCTGCTCAACGGCAGCCACCTCGCGCTGACCTACCTGGGCTTCCTGCGCGGTTATCGCTTCGTCCACGAAACCATGGCCGATCCGCTGTTCGTCGAGTACATCCGCCGCTACATGGACGAGGACGTCACTCCGCAACTGGCTCCCGTGCCAGGGATCGATCTCGCCCGCTACAAGCAGACCCTGATCGAGCGCTTCTCCAACTGCGCCATCGCCGACCAGCTGGAGCGGGTGTGCTCCGACGGCTCGTCGAAGTTTCCCAAGTTCACCGTGCCGACCATCAACCGCCTGATTGCCGATAAGGCCGCCCTGGACCGGGCAGCCCTGGTGGTCGCCGCCTGGGCGCTGTATCTGCGGGGCGTCGATGAAAACGGCGAGCGGTACCGCATCCCCGATCCGCGCGCGGATTTCTGCCAGTCCCTCGTCGCGGAGGACGACGGCCTCACCGAACGCCTGCTGGGGCGCGAGGAGATCTTCGGCACGCAGATTCCGCGTTCGCTCGCCTTCCGCGATGCCTTCGAGCGCAACCTGCTGCGGCTGCGCACGCTGGGGGTGAGCGGCACCCTTGATCTGTTGCTGACGCAGTGAGGGACCCGGCATGTTTCTCGGGATCGATTGCGGTACCCAGGGCACCAAGGCGCTGTTGCTCGACGCCAGCAGCGGGCGCGTGCTGGGCCAGGGCTCGGCGGCGCACACGCTCATCAGCGGCGCCAATGGCCGCCGCGAGCAGGACGTCACGCAATGGACGACCGCGTTCGCCACCGCGACGAGAGCCGCCCTAACCGAGGCCGGAGTAGACGGTCGCGAGGTGCTGGGCATCGGTGTGTCCGGGCAGCAACACGGTCTGGTCACGCTCGACCGCGACGGCCGGGTGCTGCGCCCGGCCAAGCTCTGGTGCGACACGGAATCGGCTGCCGAGAATCAGCGCCTGCTCGACTGGCTGGGCGGGGAACAAGGATCGCTCGAGCGCCTCGGCGTCGTCATCGCGCCGGGCTACACCGTCTCGAAACTCTTGTGGATGAAGGCGCAGCACCCCGCACGCTTCGAGCAGATTGCGCACATTCTGCTGCCGCACGACTACCTGAATCATTGGCTCACCGGGCGCGCCTGCGCCGAGTACGGCGATGCGTCCGGTACCGGCTATTTCAACGTACGAACCCGTGAGTGGGACCTCAGCATCCTGCGCCATATCGACCCGAGCGGTCGGCTGGAGGCGGCACTGCCCGAGCTGATCGCACCGGACAAAGCCGTGGGCCGGCTGCGTCCGGAAATCGCCGGACAGCTCGGGCTGAACCCTGACGCCATCGTATCCAGTGGCGGCGGCGACAACATGATGGGCGCCATCGGCACCGGCAACATCCGCCCCGGCGCCATCACCATGAGCCTGGGCACCTCCGGCACGCTCTATGCCTATTCGGACACGCCGCGCATCAGCCCCCAGCCAGCAGTCGCCACCTTCTGCTCGTCCAGTGGAGGCTGGCTGCCATTGATCTGCACCATGAACCTGACCAACGCCAACGCCGCGATCCGCGACCTGCTGCAGCTCGATCTCGAATCGTTCAACGCACTCGTCGCGCAGGCGCCAATCGGCTGTGACGGCGTCACCTTGCTGCCTTTCCTCAACGGCGAGCGCGTCCCCGCCCTGCCCCAGGCCAGTGCCAGCCTGCACGGCCTGACCACGGAAAACCTCACCCGCGCAAACCTCTGCCGGGCCGTTGTCGAGGGCGTGACCTTCGGCCTGCGCTATGGCCTGGACCTGCTGCGTGAAAGCGGCATCCGCAGCGAGCGCATCCAGCTAATCGGCGGCGGCGCGAAGAATCCACTGTGGCGCCAGACAGTCGCCGACATGATGGAAACCCCGGTGGTCTGTACCACCCACAGCGAAGCGGCGGCGCTGGGCGGCGCGATACAGGCGGCGTGGTGCCATGCACGACAGAGCAACCCCATCGCCAGCCTCGCGGCGCTGTGCGCGCGCTGCGTGCGGGTCGATGAAGGCACAGCGGTCGAGCCGCAGGCGGAATCGGTTCGGGCTTATGAACAGGCCTATCGGCGCTATCGACAGCTGGTCATCGACACCCATGGTCAACAAACGCCGCCGGATCTGCGCACTGTGGCGCCATAAGCGCGCCTGGAGCGGAGGCACCGTTCGCAGGCAGAGCTCGCTCCTACAAAAGCGGGCCCTCGTGGCGGCAAGCTTGTTTTAACGACTTCTCGCTATGCCGCACTGATAACAGCGCAGAAAAAAGCAAAGCCACTCACGTGGCCTTGCTTTCAGCTGTTGCCCGATAGCGGTCGGCTTAGCGGCTACGCAGCGCCTCACGCGGCACGTACTTGCCCAGTTCGTGACGCGCGATGGCGACCCGATGCACCTCGTCCGGGCCATCGGCCAGGCGCAGCGTACGCTGCATCGCCCACCAGTGGGCCAGCGGGAAGTCCTCGGAAACCCCGGCGCCACCGTGGATCTGGATGGCGCGGTCGATGACCTTCAGCGCGACGTTGGGTGCGACCACCTTGATCTGCGCGATCTCGCTGGCGGCGATCTTGTTGCCCACGGTGTCCATCATGTACGCCGCGTTCAGTGTCAGCAGGCGCGCCATGTTGATCTCGATGCGGCACTCGGCGATGTGGTCGAAGTTCGCACCCAGCCGCGCCAGCGGCTTGCCGAAGGCGGTACGGCTGACGGCACGTTCGCACATCAGCTTCAGTGCGCGTTCCGCGACACCGATCGAGCGCATGCAGTGGTGGATGCGGCCCGGGCCGAGACGCCCCTGGGCGATCTCGAAGCCGCGGCCTTCACCGAGGATGACGTTCTCGTACGGTACCCGCACGTTTTCCAGCAGCACTTCCGCGTGGCCGTGCGGGGCGTCGTCGTAGCCGAACACCGGCAGCGGGCGCAGCACCTTCACGCCGGGAGTATCCATCGGCACCAGGATCATCGAGTGCTGGGCGTGGCGCGGTGCATCCGGGTTGGTCAGGCCCATGAAGATCATGATCTTGCAGCGCGGGTCGCAGGCGCCGGAGGTCCACCACTTGCGACCGTTGATGACCCATTCGTCACCCTCGCGCACCGCGCGGGCTTCCATGTTGGTGGCATCGGACGAAGCCACGCCCGGCTCGGTCATGCCGAAGGCCGAACGGATTTCGCCGCGCAGCAAGGGTTCCAGCCACTCGCGCTTCTGCGCCTCGCTGCCGTAGCGCACCAGCACTTCCATGTTGCCGGTGTCCGGCGCCGAGCAGTTGAACGCTTCCGGGCCGAGGCCCGAGCTGCCCATGATTTCCGCCAGCGGTGCGTATTCGGTGTTGGTCAGGCCGGCGCCCAGTTCCGACTCCGGCAGGAACAGGTTCCACAGCCCCTCCGCCTTGGCCTTGGCCTTGAGCTCCTCGACGACGGCGGTCGGCTGCCAGCGATCACCCTCGGCGACCTGCTGGTAGAACACCTTTTCGGCGGGATAGACATGAGCATCCATGAACGCTTGAACGCGCTCTCTCAGCTCTTGAACCTTCGGGGAGTAGGCGAAATTCATGGGCGACAACCTTCTGGCAGGTAATGTTTTGTAGTTTTGAATGCTAGAGGAGGCTTGGTGATTTATCTAAGCTATTTTCCTCGTGTATAAACATTCATCACCGATATATGATCGGCGAATTCCGATACACGCCGGAGAGCACAACAATGAACCTGAACAAGGTCGATCTGAATCTATTCATCGTCTTCGATGCCATCTACACCGAAGCGAACCTGACACGCGCCGGGCAGATCGTCGGCATCACCCAGCCCGCTGTTTCCAACGCCCTTGCCCGCTTGCGCGAGACGTTCAACGATCCGCTGTTCGTGCGCACCGCGCAGGGCATGGTGCCGACGCCAATGGCGCAGAACATCATCGGCCCGGTGCGCAATGCGCTGCAGCTGCTGCGGGTATCGGTGCAGGAAAGCCGGACCTTCAGCCCGGCGCAGGCAAACAAGACCTTCCGCATCAGCATGACCGACCTCACCGAGGCGGTGATGCTGCCGCCGCTGTTCCAGCGCCTGCGCCGCCTGGCACCGAACGTGAAGATCGAGAGCATGCTGGCCAAGCGCCGCGAGACGACCAAGGAATTGGCCGCCGGACGCCTGGATTTCGCCATGGACGCGCCGCTCAACACCGACCCGCAGGTCCGTCACGTCAAGCTGCTGGAAGATCGTTACATCTGCGCCGTGCGCCGCGGCCACCCGCTGGCCAAGGACAAGCTGACCCTGGAGCAGTACCTGTCGCTGTCGCACATCCATATTTCCAGCCGCCGCAGCGGGCTCGGCCTGGTGGATCTGGCACTCGGCAAGATGGGTCTGCAGCGCAAGATCGCCCTGCGCTCGCAGCACTACCTGATGGCGACCCAGGTGATCGACCAGACCGACATGGCCGTGACCGTCCCTGAGCGCTTCGCCCGTCGACACAATCTGCACCAGATGGACCTACCGGTAGATATTCAGCCGCTGGAAACCCACATCTACTGGCATGAAAGCACCGATCAGGACCCGGCCAACCGCTGGATGCGAGAGCAAATGATCGAGATCGCCCAGCAGGTCACCGCGCAGCAGGATCTCTGATGCCCTGGCGGGTGAAAGCCCGCCTCAGGCGCTGTCGCGCATCACCACTTCGAAGCCCACATCGATACAACGCTCGGCAGGCTGCTGACCTCGCATCAGGCTCAGCAGCATCTGCGCCGCCAGCTCGCCGATCTCGCCACGCCGGGTGCGCACCGTGCTCAGCGCCGGGTGCATCCAGGCCGCGGCCGGCAGGTCGTTGAAACCGGCAATCGCCAGCCTTCCCGGCACTTCGAGTCCCAGCTGATGGGCGCGAAACAGTGCGCCCAGCGCCAGGTCGTCGTTGTTGAAGAACACCGCGTCGATCTGTGGATGCTGCGCCAGCAGCCGATCCAGCAGCTCGGCACCTAGACCGATGGATGACAGCTGCGGCGTCAGCAGCTCCAGAGTCGGCTCATAGCACCCGGCCTCGCGCATGGCCTGACGATAGCCTTCGGCGCGTTGTAGGGTCCGAGGGTCGAGCTGCGCGGCGGCGAAGGCGACGTGACGGTAGCCACGCTTCAACAGCGTGCGGGTCATGGCCGCGCCGGCCTGCAATTGCGAGAAGCCGACGCAATAGTCGTCCGCCTGATCGCTCAGCTCCATCAGCGTGACCCGTGGCGCCGTGTAGCTGGCCAGCACTGCCCGCGCCGCCTCGCTGCGCTCGAAACCGGTGATCAGCAGACCGGCCGGCTGATGGGCCAGATAGGCGCGCAGCAGGCGCTCGTCCTCTTCGGGGCGATAGTGGCTGACGCCAATCATCATCTCGTAGCCCGCCGGCATCAGCACCCGCTGGATGGCCTCGACGGTGTCAACGAACACCGCGTTGGACAGCGAGGGGATGATCACCGCCACCAGATTGGAACGCGAACTGGCCAGGCTGCGCGCCGCCGGATGCGGCACATAGCCAAGCGCCTTGACCGCCTGCTCGACACGCTCACGCAATGCATCGGAAACCAGCTCCGGTTGTGACAGCGCGCGGGAGGCCGACATCAGCGAGCAGCCGGCGCTGCGTGCGACATCGGACAGGGTTACCCGCTCGGCAGAGCGGCGACGGCGTGTGGTCATGCGCGTTCCATTGGTCGAAAGCGGCGGATTCTAGCAGCGGGCAGGTGCCGATCGGCTCCTAGCGCGAGGCCTTTTCGACTTCGGCCTGGACCTGGTCGAACAGCTCCTGGCCGACGGCATCGATCACCGTCTGGATCGCCGGCTGCGCCTGTTCGCGCATGCGCTGGATTTCCTCTGGGCTGACCTCGTTGATCTGCATGCCGCGCTCCTTCAGCGCCGCCAGCGCCTGGCTCGCCTCGCGACGGGTGTCCTCGCGCTCGGCATCACGCGCCTTCTGGGCCGCCGCCATGATGATGCCTTGCTCGGTTTCCGAGAGCCCGTCCCACCAGCGCTTGGACGCCGTGACGATCCAGGGGCTGTAGACGTGATTGGTCACGCTCAGGTACTTCTGCACTTCATAGAACTTGGAGGACAGGATGGTGTTGTAGGGGTTTTCCTGACCGTCGACCGCCTTGGTTTCCAGCGCGGTGAACAGCTCGGAGAACGGCAACGGCACCGCGTTGGCGCCCATGCGCTTGAAGGTGTCGATGAACACCGGATTGGGCATCACGCGCAGCTTGATGCCCTCGAAATCCTCGAGCTTCTCGATCGGCCGCGCACTGTTGGTCACGTTACGGAAACCGTTCTCCCAGTACACCAGCCCGACCAGGCCCTTCTCCTCGAGCTTGTCCATGATTTGCCGACCTACCGGGCCGTCCAGTACCAGATCGGCCTGGCGCGGATCGGTGAACAGGAACGGCGTATCCCACACCGCCATCTCCTTGCTGATGCCGACCAGCGTCGCGGTCGAGCCGACCATCATCTCCTGCGCGCCGCCGATCAGTGCGTTCTGCATCTGGTCGTCCGAACCGAGGCTGGCGGAGGCGAAGGTGCGCACCTTCAGCTTGCCACCCGAGGCCTTGGCCACTTCCTCGGCCAGCAGCTTGGCCGCCCTGCCCTGGTTGCTGTCTTCGTTGAGCCCGTAGCCGAAGCGGATCATGCGTGGGCGGATGTCGTCCGCTGCCTGTACCTGACCGACGCTGAGCGTGCTGCCGAGCAAGGCGGCAGCCAGGGTGCTGATGAGGGGTCGTTTCATGTCGGGATACCTTCTTGTTGTTGGATGTTGGGTTGTTGAACGCAGGGGTTGCATGACCGGCGTTACCGCAGCCAGGCCAGGGGTACGGTGATGATCGAGGGCACGGCGATGAGCAGCCCGACGATCACCAGATAGATAAGGAAGAACGGCATCACGCCACGCACCAGTGTCTCCATGCGCAGTCGGCCGATGCCGCCGACCACGTTGAGCACGGTGCCCACCGGCGGCGTGATCAGCCCGATGGAGCCGATCAGCACGAACATCACGCCGAAGTACACCGGGTCGATGCCGGCCTTGATCGCGATCGGCGCCAACACCGGGCCGAGGATCAGGATGGTCGGCGTCAGGTCCAGCACCATGCCGACGGCGATCATCAGCAGCATGATGGCGACCATCAGCAGTTTCGGGTCCTGCGCCAGCGGGCCGAGCATTGCCGCGATCTCGTCGGGCAGTTGCGCCAGGGTGATCATGTAGGCCGACACGGTTGCAGCGGCGCAGAGGAACATCACCGATGCCGTGGTGCGGCTGGCCCGGGTCAGCACCTCGACCAGCCCGGCCCAGTTCAGCTCGCGGTACAGCAGGGTCGAAACGGCCAAGGCATACACGGCGGCGACCACCGCCGCTTCGGTCGGAGTGAACAGACCGCCACGTAGCCCGCCAACGATGATCACCGGCAGCATCAGCGCGGCGGCGCCGTCGACCAGCACGCGACGGCGTTCGGCGGCGCTGGCCTTTTCCTGTTTCGGTTCATCGATCCGCCGGGCGATCAGCGTCCAGGCGACGATCAGGCCCATGCCCATGATCAGCCCCGGCACCATGCCGGCGAGAAACAGCTGGCTGATCGACGTGCCGGTGACCACGCCGTAGATTACGAACGGCATCGACGGCGGAATGATCGGCGCGATAATCCCGCCCGCCGCCACCAGGCCCGACGACGAACTCAACGGGTAGCCGCGCTCGCGCATCATCGGCAGCAGCAGCGTTGCCAGCGCGGCGGTATCGGCCAGGGCCGAGCCGGACATGCTGGCCAGCAGCACCGAGGCGGCAATCGCCACGTAACCCAGGCCGCCACGCTTGTGACCGAAATAGGCCTGCGCCATGGCGATGATGCGCCGCGAGATGCCGCCGGCATTCATCAGTTCGCCGGCCAGGATGAAGAACGGCACCGCCAGCAGCGGGAAGCTGTCAGCGCCGGCCTGAAGGTTTTGCGCCAAGAGCTGCACGTCCCAGAAATCCAGGTACCACATCAGCACCGAGCCGGTGAGCAGCAGCGCGAAAGCGATGGGCATGCCAAGCGTCATGAAGCCCAGCAGCGATGAAAGGAAGACGACGACGGTCATACAAGGTCCTCGGTTGGGCAGTGCCCGTATTGTTCTGATTGCGGCGTCGCTTCAGTCCGCGGTGACATTCGCAGCGGCGGTGGCCGATGGCTGATGGCGCCGCCAGACGTTGGCCAGCTGCAGCAGCGCCAGTATCGCCAGCGCGACCATGCTGGCAGCCACCGGCAGCATCGCCAGGCCCAGCGGATAGCCGACTACCGGGCTGTTGATGGTCCAGCCGAACTGCATCTGGTTCCAGCCGCCCCAGGCCGCCAGGCCGCTCGCAGCAGCCACCAGCAGCCAGCTGAGGAAGTCGACGACGCGGCGGAACAGCCGCGGGAAACGGTCGCGCAGCATGGAGAAGCTCATCAGCTCGCCGCGGCGCATGCTCGAAGCGACACCGACGAATACCAGCCAGACGAACGCCAGCCGCGACAGCTCCTCCGCGCCTGTCCAACCGGTGCCAAAGGCATAACGCAGCACCACGCTGGAGAACACCACGATGACCATGAAGGCCATCAGCGCGGCCATCAGCCAATCGGTCAGGCGGTCGAAGTGCTGGGCGACCGTGCCGCTGTAGATCGGCTCGTTGGTCAGTGGCGGCGCCGTGGTAGCGCTATCAAACGGACGCGAGGAAAGATCGACCCGGGTTTCAGTAAGCTCATCCAGACCGGCGCCCTGCATCCAATCGACGATCTGGCGTAGAACGACTTCGCGGGGCTGGCTGGCATCCACGGTCAATACGCCGGGTTCGCCCTCCGGTGATTCCAGCGTGGCGAACTGGCTATCGACCAGGGAAATCGGCATGAAATGGCCCGGCCGTCCGCCGACGCGCTGCACGGCGGTTTCGTAATCGATGGCCAGATGGGCGAAACGCAGCTCCGGAACCGCACTGCGCAGCAACTCCCGGTAGCTGCGCTTGAGCGCCGAGCAAGCCAGCACGAAGCCGCTGCCACCCGCCAGGGTGCGCTGCATTTCGGCAATCAGCGCGTGCAGCCACTCCACGCGGTCGGCGTCGGACAGCGGCGTGCCGGCCCGCATGCGCGCCACGTTCTCCGCCGGGTGAAAGTTGTCCGCTTCGATGTGCGGCAGACCGAGCGCGTCCGCTACGGCGTGGCTGGTGTCCGTCTTGCCGGAACCGCTGACGCCCATGACGACCAACACCGGAAGCGCGGACGCCTTTGAGGTATGCGCTGAAGGCATGTGAGAAATCCATTGTTTTGCTTGTTTGGTCGGATGTTAGCGCTATCAAACGGCGCGATAGAACTACCGCTCGTCGACCGATCAGTCACATATCGCCTCCATCGAAACGGTATGTCGGTCGACTTTCGCGGCGGCATGACTACAATCGCGCCCCTGTGCAATCGAGGACACCGAGCATGCCCAAAGCCATGTGCCGCCACATTCTGGTCAAGACCGAGGCCGAAGCCACGCAGCTGAAAAAGCGCATCGCCAATGGCGAGGCGTTCGACGTGCTGGCGCGCAAATATTCGACCTGCCCGTCCGGCAAGAAAGGTGGCGATCTCGGCGAAGTGCGCCCGGGACAGATGGTGCGCAGCATCGATCAGGTGATCTTCAAGAAGCCGCTGCGCGAAGTGCACGGCCCGGTAAAGAGCCAGTTCGGCTACCACCTTGTGCAGGTGTTCTACCGCGACTGAGCCAGCGCTCAGCCAAAGCGCTGCAGCTGCATCTCCCGCAGGCGACTGAGCGTGCGGCGGAACGGGAACGCCAGATAGCCCTCGGTATACAGCTCATCCAGTGCCACGTCGGCTTCGATATAGAGCGGAATCCGCCGGTCGTAGCACTCGTCCACCAGCGCGATGAAGCGGCGCACGGCATCATCCCGCGCGGCGAGCCTGGGCAATTGGCGGTCGCCCGCCTCGACCCGCGCGGCTCCATCCTCGGTGCCACGGGCTATGCGCCCATCGCGCTGCGTGCCGCCCAGCCTGGGCACGTCACCAATCAGGATCGCCGTGAAACGGTCGCACAGTTCGATGAAGTCCAGCGCCGAAAACGGCTGCTCGCAGAGGTCGGCGAAGCGGCACCAGAGCACCGATTCGCTACGCCGCACGACGTCGAGCGGACGACGGCTGAGGGGCAATGGCTCGATGCTGAACGCTCCATCGGCCAGCACCTTGAACGTCGCGACCAGGGCGCTGCCGCCGTCGGGCGGGGCGATCCAGTAGCGCTGCAGCGCAGCGCCGGGACGCAGGCGGTGATCAGCGCCACCATCCACATCCACCACCTGCATGTGTTGCACGATGGCGTCGATCGCCGGCAGAAAGCGCTCGCGGTTGAAGCCGTCCGCATACAGCTGCTCCGGTGGCTGGTTGGAGGTCGCGACGATCACCACGCCGTGCTCGAAGAGCACCTGGAACAGGCGCCCCAGGATGATCGCGTCGCCGATATCACCGACGAACAGCTCGTCGAAGCAAAGCACGCGAATCTCTTGCGAAAGTTCTCTGGCCAGGGCCTGCAACGGATCTGCCGTGCCGTTGAGCTGGAACAGCCGGATATGCACCCAGCGCATGAAATGGTGGAAATGCTGCCGCCGCGACGGAACCGTCAGGCTTGCGTGAAACAGGTCCATCAGCCAGGTCTTGCCGCGCCCGACCGGCCCCCATAGGTAGACGCCAAGCGGCAGGTCCGCACCTGAAAGCAGCGCCTCATGACAGGCCTGAAGCCGTGCAACGGCGCGCTGTTGAGCCGCATCGGCAACGAAGCCTTCCTGCGCGATTGCCTGCTGGTAGCGTTCACGGGGCGAGTCGGCGTGCATGATCGTCCGGCGCAAAAGCCGCCATGGTAGCTCGCGACCGCTCAATTGTGCCCATCCTGCAGCAGTCGCTCGGCCTGGGCGCCAAGCTGCTCGAGCAGCATCGCCTGCGCCGGTAGCGATTGCTCGTGAACACGGGTCAATGCATAGACCGGCACGCTGATGGCCGGCTCGAGCAGACGGGTCTGCACCTCACCGCCAGTGGCCGCCAGCGCGGTGAACGGATCGACCAACGCCACGCCCTGCGCCGCGGATACCAGTTGTCGCGCCAGCTGATAGGTCTGCACCCAGGTAACGACGCGCGGCGGCGGATCGAGCTCCTCGATGTGGCCGCGCAACAGGCTGCCCAGCGCATCGCGGGCATCGATGCCGATCAGCGCTTTACCCGCCAAGTCCTGCAGCCGCAGCGGGCTGTGCAGTTCAGCCGGCTGCCACCAGCCGGGCGGAGCGATCACGCGCATGCGCCCCTCGGCCAATAGCTGGCTGCTCAGTCCCGGACGCTCCACCGCCTGGGACGTCAGTCCGAGATCGGCTTCACGCAGCAACAGGGCCTCGACAATCTCCGCCGTGTGCTGCGTCGCGAGCTGACAGACCGTACGTGGAAATCGCTCGCGCCAGGCGCGCAACGCCTGTGGCAGCAGTGCTTGAGCCAAGGCCGGCGTGCAGATCAGGCGCAATGCGCACTCCTCGCCCCGGCCGAGGCTATCTGCAAGCCGCCGCAGATTCTGCAGGTCGATGGCCAGGCGTTCGGTCTGCTGCTGCAGTACCCGCGCTTCGGCGGTGGGCTGCAGCTTGCCCCGCACCCGGTCGAACAGCGCAAAGCCAAGTTGCTGCTCGGCATGCTTGAGAATCTTGCTCGCCGCCGGCTGGGAGATATGCAGCAGCTCGGCCGCGGCCGTCAGGCTGCCGGTTTGCAGGATCGCCTGGAACAGTTCGATGTGACGCAGCCGCATGCATACTCCCCCTTCAGTCAATCGAGCATAACCGCAGGTTATGGGAACGCTCCATCCTTTCATTGGCCGCCCCGCTGGCCCGCGGCCTAGGCTGCGCTGATCGAGTCGGAGGAGCGGTTGCATGCGGGTAGCAGTCATCGGCGCAGGGGTTATCGGGCTTGCCACTGCCTATTCATTGGTACGCCAGGGGCACAATGTCGAGCTGATCGAGAGGCGCGACGATGTTGCCCTGGAAACCAGCTTCGCCAATGGCGGGCAGCTCAGCTATCGCTACGTTTCGCCCCTGGCCGATGCAGGCGTGCCGCTGCAGGCGATTGGCTGGATGCTGCGCGGAACCGATGCCCCATTGCGCTTCCGACCGCGGGCGAGCCTGCATCAGTGGCGCTGGTGCCTACGCTTCCTGCTGGCATGCCGACGCTCGGTCAACCGGCGCAACGCGGCTCACTTGCTGCGGCTCGCCCTGCACAGCCAGCAGATCCTGCGCAACTGGCGCGAGCAGGACCAGCTGGACGGCTTCGCCTGGCGCGCCAACGGCAAACTGGTGATCTATCGTGATCAGCACAGCTTGCACAAGGGCGCGGCGGCCATCGACGACGATTCCGGGCAGCGGCTGCTGGACGCTGCGCAATGCGTTGACGTCGAGCCGGCGCTGGCGCCGCTGGCGACATCGCTGCACGGCGGCATCTATTCGCCCGGCGACGAGGTTGCCGACTGCCATCTGTTCTGCACCGAGCTGCTGCAGCGACTACGCGCATCCACTCGGTTTCGTCTGCATACCGGGCAATCGGTGAGCGCATTGCGCAGCGAAGGCAAGCGCGTCCGCGCGGTCGTGCTAGGGCACGATGAAGTCGCCATCGACCATCTGGTAGTGGCGGCCGGCACCGGCAGCGTCGGGCTGCTGCGGCCACTGGGCATCGATCTGCCGATCTATCCGCTCAAGGGCTACAGCCTGACCCTGCCGCTGGGCGAACGGAGCCAGGTGCCGCAGACCAACGTCACCGATTACGACAACAAGGTCGTCTATGCCCGCCTCGACGATCAGCTGCGCGTCGCGGCGATGGTGGATATCGCCGGCTGGGACAGCGCACTCGACCACAAACGCATCGCGACGCTGCAGCGCCTGGCTGGCGCGACCTTCCCCGGCGCGGGGGACTTCCGGCACGCCCGCCAATGGGCAGGTCTGCGCCCGGCCACACCGGAGGGCACGCCGCTGATCGGCCGTAGCGAATTCGACAATCTCTGGCTCAACGTCGGCCACGGCAGCCTGGGCTTCACGCTCGCCTGCGGCAGCGCCGACCTGCTCGCCAGCGAAATCGGCGGATCACCGCCAGCGGTTTCGCTGCAGGGGCTGAGCCTAACCTGCTGATCTCACAGCCGTACCGTTCCGACTAAACCAACAAGAGGGAACCACGATGAACCACCAGATCCGTATCGGCCTGTTCGGCATCACCCTGGCAGGGGCGCTGGCGATGACGAGCCCAGGCGCGCTCGCCCAGGAGCGTTTCGTCACCATCGGCACCGGCGGCCAGACCGGCGTGTACTACACCGCCGGCCAGTCGGTGTGCCGCTTCCTCAATCGCGCCGAGGTGAAGCCGGCCATCAAGTGCAACGCACCCTCCACCGCCGGCGGCGTGACTAACATCGTGGCGCTGCAGAAAGGTGAGTACGATTTCGGTTTCATCCAGTCCGACCATCAGCACAAGGCCTTGCAAGGCCTGGCCCCGTTCGACCGCGACGGTGCCATCGACGAGCTACGCGCGGTGTTCTCGCTGCAATCAGAAATTCTCACCGTGGTGGTGCGCGACGACAGCGGCATCCGTGATCTGGATGGCCTGGAAGGCAAACGCGTGAACATCGGCGTGCCCGGCTCCGGCAGCCGCGATACCTTCGAGGAAGTCATGAAGGCCAAAGGCTGGAGCAATGCCAGCTTCGCTCTGGCCGCCGAACTCAAACCCGCGGAGATGGCCTCGGCACTGGGCGACAACAACCTGGATGCCATCACCTATGTGGTCGGCCATCCGAGCGGTGCGATCCAGGAAGCACTGACGAACGTGAAGGCGCGGATCATCCCGGTCCAGGGCGAGGCGATCGACGCCCTGCTCGCCAAGGCCGACTACTACAGCGCGGCGCCGATCCCCGGCGGGCTCTATCCGGGTGTCGATGACGCGGTCCCCTCGATCGGCGGCAAGGCGGTTCTGGCCACCACCAGCAAGACCGACCCCGAAGTCGTCTACCAGCTGGTCAAGTCGGTGTTCGACAACCTCGAACGATTCAAGCGCCTGCATCCGGCCTTCGGCGAGCTTCAAGCCGAGGACATGATCCGCGTCGGACTGACTGCGCCGCTGCACGAGGGCGCCGAGCGTTATTACAAGGAGAAGGGTTGGCTGTAGGCGACGACATCAGCGGGCGACAGCGCCCGCTGATGTACGGGTTCAGAGCTCCACGGACAGGCTTACGCTCAGGTTGCGCGGCTCACCCGGCATCACCCAGACATTACTGTAGGAACGCTCGTAGTAGGTCCGGTCGAACGCATTGTTAAGGTTCATGCCGAGAGTCAGCTTTTCCGTCGCCTTGTAGCGCGCCAGCAGGTCCACGGTCGTGTACGACGGCAACTCGAAGTCGCTATCGGCCTGCCCTGCCCGGTCGCCCACATAGTTCACCGCGCCGCCCAGGGAAAGACCGCGCAGATCGCCCTCCTGGAACTCGTAGGTGGTCAGCAGGCTGCCGCTGTGGCGCGGCACGTTGAGCAGCCGACTGCCGCTGGCCAGGGTGTTGTCGCGAGTCACCTCGGCATCCACATAGGCATAGCCACCAATCACGCGAATTGCGTCGGTCAGCTGTCCGGCCAGCTGCAGGTCAATCCCGCGGCTGCGCACTTCGCCAGCGGCAATCTGGAAACCGTCATTGGCCGGATCGCTGGTCAGCACGTTTTCCTTGGTCAGGTGGAACGCGGCGGCGGTCAGCCCCAGGCGTCCATCGAACAGGTCGAGCTTGACTCCTGCCTCATAACCCATGCCTTCTTCAGGATCGAAAGTCGCGCCACTGAAGTCTGCTCCGTTATTCGGCTTGAACGACTGCGAGGCGTTGGCGAACAGCCCCACCTCCGGTACCAGCTGATAGAGCACGCCGATACGAGGCGTGACCTTTTCATGAGTCTGCTCGGTGCGCCGGCCAGCAACCTCATTGTCCAGGCGTTGCTCGTAGTGGTCATAACGAGCGCCGATGACGCCAAAGAGCTTGTCGGTAAAGCGAATCTGGTCCTGCAGGTTCAGTGCACGACTATGCACCAGCTCATTACGGTCGACCGTACGCGCAGGGTTGAATGCCGGGCGCGGCGCGCCGTAGACCGGGTTGTAAAGGTCGATGCTGCGCAGGTTGTTGGAGCGCAGCATGAATTCGCTCAAGGCATAGCGCTCGTACTCGGTGCCGATCAGCAACTGATGCTCGATCGAACCGGTGTCGACCCGGCCGTGCAGTTCCAGTTGGGTGATCGCGTCCTGCCAGTCATAGTCGCGATAGCGCAGGTTGCGCAGCACCGTGCGGTCATCAGCAGCGACGCTCGCCGCTTCGGTGGCATAGCCGTTCATGCGCCCCTGCTTGTAGTGACTGGTCAGGCGCAGTGTCCAGACCTCGTCGAGGTCGTGTTCGAGTTCGGCCTGCAGCGTTTCGTTGTCGTTGCTGATCGGACCATCGGAGGGTTCGCCATAGAAGGCCGAGCGGGACACCCGGCCCAGGTTGCCGCCCGGTGCGACCACCCCGCGGTCGAAGGTCTGCCGGTTGCGCACCACCTCAGCCTGCACCAGCAGCCGCGTATCGGGGCTCAGCTCCCAGCTGAAGGCCGGTGCCACGAACTGCCGCTCGGATTCGCGATGGTCGCGGAAACTCTTGTTGTCTTCGACGGCGATGTTCATGCGGTACAGCATGTTGCCGTCTTCATCCAGCGGCGTGTTCACGTCCAACGCGCTGCGGTAGCGATCCCAACGCCCGGCGCTCAGGTCAAGACGGGCGAAGCTGTCCAGCTGCGGCCGCTTGCTGACGATGTTGATGGTGCCGCCCGGATCGCCACGGCCGTAGAGGCTGGCGGACGGTCCCTTGAGTACCTCGACGCGTTCGATGCTCGCCGCGTCCGGCGGGTTCATGTAGCCCCGGTTGACGCTGAAGCCATCCTTGTAGAACTCGCTGGTGGTCAACCCGCGGACGCTGTACTCGTACATCGTCAGGCCGCCGAAGTCGTTCTGCCGTGCAACGCCGCCGGCGAAGTCCAACGCCCTTTCCACTCGCGGGCTGTCCAGGTCGTCCAGCACCGAGGCCGGGACGACGCTGATCGACTGGGGTATTTCCTCGATGGGCGTATCGGTCCTGGTAGCGCTGCGCGTGCGCTTGGCGCGATAGCCCTGCACCGGTCCGTCGGCACGTTCCTGATCGGCAGTGATGACGACCGAATCCAGCACTGCCGCCTCCTGCGCCCCCGCCAAGGGCACACCGGCCAGCATCAATGCCGCTCCGGCACCCACCCACCTCAATACCGCGACTTTCTCACTCATGCCTGACACTCAAGATAACGACGTTATATCGTAACAATGCTGTCCGTTTGGCTTGGCGCTGTCAATGGAACGATTCGCATCTGCTTCGCCACGAATGGCCGGTTCCTCGATTGCTGCGTTCACCCTCCTTACTCCGATGGCGCAGCTATGCGACAATGCGCGCCTTTCGCTCGGCCGCAATCCCCGCATTCGTTCTCGACAGCCAGCATCCGTCGCTGTCGTACTCCTCAGCATTGCAGGATCACCAGCTCCTTCCGGAGCGAGCTGGAACGCCGAGTATTGCTGCCGGATCGCTCCCGGCCCGTTACACGTCGCATTCATTGATAGGTAAGCCCTTGATCTCCACCGCCAATATCACCATGCAGTTCGGTGCCAAGCCGCTGTTTGAAAACGTTTCCGTCAAGTTCGGCGGTGGCAACCGCTACGGTCTCATCGGCGCCAACGGCTGCGGCAAGTCGACCTTCATGAAGATCCTCGGTGGCGAGCTGGAGCCATCGGCCGGCCAGGTGATGCTCGAGCCCAACGTGCGTCTGGGCAAGCTGCGCCAGGATCAGTTCGCCTATGAAGACTTCAGCGTGATCGACACGGTGATCATGGGCCACACCGAGCTGTGGAAGGTGAAGGCCGAGCGCGACCGCATCTACTCGCTGCCGGAAATGAGCGAGGAAGACGGCATGGCTGTCGCCGAGCTGGAGGTGCAATTCGCCGAGTTCGACGGCTACACCGCCGAATCGCGCGCTGGCGAGCTGCTGCTCGGCCTCGGCATCCCGCTCGATCAGCATTTCGGCCCGATGAGTGCCGTGGCGCCCGGCTGGAAGCTGCGCGTACTGCTGGCCCAGGCGCTGTTCTCCGACCCGGAGGTGCTGCTGCTGGACGAGCCGACCAACCACCTGGACATCAACACCATCCGCTGGCTGGAATCGATTCTCACGGCGCGCAACAGCACCATGATCATCATTTCCCACGACCGTCACTTCCTGAACTCGGTCTGCACCCACATGGCCGACCTGGATTACGGCGAGCTGCGCCTGTTCCCGGGCAACTACGACGAATACATGACGGCCGCAACCCAGGCCCGTGAACGCCTGCTCTCGGACAACGCCAAGAAGAAGGCGCAGATCGCCGAACTGCAGACCTTCGTCAGCCGCTTCTCGGCCAACGCCTCCAAGGCCAAGCAGGCCACCAGCCGCGCGAAGCTGATCGACAAGATCCAGCTCGACGAAGTGAAGCCGTCCAGTCGCGTCAGCCCGTTCATCCGTTTCGAGCAGTACAAGAAGCTGCATCGCCAGGCGGTCACCCTGGAGCGCATCAGTCAGGGCTATGACGGCACGCCACTGTTCCAGAACCTGAATCTGCAGGTCGAGGCCGGCGAGCGCGTGGCCATCATCGGCCCGAACGGCATCGGCAAGACCACCCTGCTGCGCACACTGGTCGGCGAGTTGCCGCCGATGTCCGGTGAAGTGAAGTGGACCGAAAGCGCCGATGTGGGCTATTTCGCCCAAGACCACGCCGAGGACTTCGAGGACGACGTCACCCTCTTCGACTGGATGGGCCAGTGGACCCAGGGCGGCGAACAACTGGTACGCGGTACCCTCGGCCGCATGCTGTTCTCCAACGACGAGATCAAGAAATCGGTCAAGGTGATCTCCGGTGGCGAACAGGGCCGCATGCTGTTCGGCAAGCTGATCCTGAAGAAGCCCAACGTGCTGGTGATGGACGAACCAACCAACCACCTGGACATGGAATCCATCGAGGCACTCAACCTGGCACTCGAGAACTACCCGGGCACGCTGATCTTCGTCAGCCACGACCGCGAGTTCGTCAGCTCCCTGGCCACGCGCATCATCGAATTGTCGGAGAACGGCGTGACCGACTTCAGCGGCAGCTACGACGACTATCTGCGCAGCCAGGGCGTGCTTGTTTGAAACCGCCTCGCGCATGAAATGAAAAAGCCCCGCATCCGCGGGGCTTTTTCATTCAAGGGTGGCTCTAACCGACTGCCGTGCTCCAGTCGATCACCCCCAGCTGCCAGGTGCCCAGGATCAAAAGACCGAAACCGATCCGGTACCAGGCGAACGCAGCGTAGCTGTGGTTACCGATGAACTTCAGCAGCGCTCGCACGGCCAGCATGGCGAAAATGAACGAGGTAACGAAGCCGATGGCGAACACGGCGAAGTCGCCCGGCTGGAACAGCTCGCGATATTTGTAGCCGGAATAGACAGCAGCGCCGACCATGGTTGGCATCGCCAGGAAGAATGAGAACTCGGTGGCGGCTTTGCGCGACAGGCCGAACAGCAGTCCACCAATGATCGTCGAGCCCGACCGCGAAGTGCCCGGCACCAGCGCCAGACACTGAGCGAAACCGACCTTCAAGGCAAGCTTCCAGGTCATGTCGTCGACCGTCTCGGCGCGAATTGCATGTTCGCGACGCTCGGCCCAGAGCATGACGATGCCGCCGATGACCAGCGCGGTGGCCACTGTGATCGGGTTGAACAGGTATTCGTGGATCAGATCGGCAAAGGCCACGCCAAGCACCACAGCCGGCATGAAGGCTACCAGCAGGTTGGCGGTGAACTTCTGTGCCTGGCGCTCCTTGGGCAGGCCGACCACCACATCGATGATCTTGCGCCGATATTCCCAGATCACTGCGAGGATTGCGCCGAGCTGGATGATGATATTGAAAGCCAGTGCGCGTTCACCGCCGAAGCCGATCAGATCCGCGACGATGATTTGGTGGCCGGTACTGGAGACCGGAAGAAACTCGGTTATTCCCTCTACTACGCCCAGAATCAGTGCCTGAACCGCAATCCAAAGATCCATCTACTCCCCAAAAGCGATGCCACTCATCGCACATGAATGCAACCAAGGTATATGTCACAAAGCCATCGAAACGCTGTTCTGACTCGCCGCGGGGAACTAAATTCCACGGCAGACGAAACGGGGGCTCATTTTTAGTCACAAGCGGCCGAAAAGCTACTTAGAAGCCATTGTCCGGCTCTAACCAGCAGGCCGCACGCAGCTGACAGGCGAGCCGTTGGTTGCTTGAGCGGGCACAGGCTCAGGTGGTTGTCGTCACCAGCATGGCGCTACCACTTGCAACAAACCAAGCATCGTCCGAGCCGCCACAAAAAGAAGAACGATAAGAAAGACACCTCCAGGAGCCGTATTCATGAATCTGCTGCGCAATGTTCCTATCAGCAAGCGCCTCTGGCTGATCCCCGTGGTCGCCATCGCCATGCTGTTTATCCTCGGCCTGCTGATGATCCAGCAGGTTCGCTCCGACCTTTACCGAGGCAAACAGGAGGCGACGCGTAACGTGGTTGAAGCGGCCGCCGGTGTTTTCGAGCACTACCGCAAGCTGGAAACCAGCGGTGCGATGAGTACCGCAGAGGCGCAACGTGCTGCCATGGAGCAGATCCGGCTGCTGCGCTATGACGGCCAGGACTACTTCTGGATCAACGATCTCGGCCCGACCATGATCATGCATCCGATGCAGCCCAAGCTCGACGGCCAGGATCTTTCGAAGATCAAGGATCCGGAAGGCAAGGAGCTGTTCAACGAGATGGTCGCCATCGCTCGTCGTGACGGTGCAGGCCTGGTCGACTACATGTGGGCCAAGCCGGGCGAAGAGAACCCGGTGCCGAAAATCTCCTATGTGCAGTTGTTCAAGCCCTGGGGCTGGATCATCGGCTCAGGCATCTACGTCGATGACGTGGAGCAGGAATTCTGGAACTACGTGACGCGCTTCTCCATCATCGGCCTGTTCATCGCGGCGATCATGGCCGTGGTGGTCGCCATCCTGATCCGCAGTATCGTTGCGCCGCTGCGCCACACGATGGCGGCGATGGCCAATATCGCCAGCGGTGAAGCCGACCTGACCCACACACTGGATGTGTCGGGCAATGATGAGCTGACCACGCTCGGCCGAGACTTCAACCGATTCACCCAGAAACTGCGTACCGTTGTCGGTCAGCTTTTCGAAACGGCCGGAGCCCTGGATCAATCCTCGCGCTCGCTCAGCGAGCTTTCGAGCCAGACCCACGAACAGAGCCAGCAGCAGATGCTGCAAATGGAACAGGTGGCCACGGCAGTCAACGAGGTTACCTACGCGGTGCAGGAAGTCGCCAAGAACGCCGAACACGCGTCGAGCGAAGTGGGCGCAGCGGAGAACCAGGCCGGGCTCGGCCAGCGCAACATCGAGACGAGCCTGCAACAGATCGACGAGCTGTCGGCAACGATCAGCCAGGCGGTGGACGTGATCCAGTCACTGGCCGATGAAACCACCAAGATCGGCTCCGTTCTCGAGGTCATCGGTTCCATCGCCGAGCAGACCAACCTGCTGGCACTGAATGCGGCAATCGAAGCTGCCCGAGCTGGCGAGCAGGGCCGTGGCTTCGCCGTGGTAGCCGACGAGGTGCGTCTGCTGGCTCAGCGGACACAACAGTCGACAGCGGAGATCCAAGGCATGATCGAGCGCCTGCAGAAGAATTCAGGTGCAGCCGTGAACGTCATCATGGAAAGCAACCGGGCCTCTCAGCTCACTGTCGAACAGGCCAGTCAGGCGGGCGAAAGCCTTGGCGAGATCGCTCAGGCTTTGCGCAACCTGTCGGGCGTCAACGCTTCGATTGCCAGCGCTACCCTGCAGCAGTCCCATGTGGTCGAGGAGATCAACCAGAACGTGACCCAGGCCGCCGGCCTGGCGCAAGAGAGTACGCTGGCAGCCGAGCAGTCCAGTGAGGCGGGCAAGCGTCTGGGCGAACTCGCCAGCCAGCTCAATCGCCTGCTCAGTCAGTTCAGGGTCTGATCCCCCACCCGGCGGTCCTCGTGAGCGGGACCGCCGGCACCCTACTGAAGCAGTGCCCCTTCCGCTCGCACCATCAGCAAGCAGGCGCCAGCCTAACCTCAACATCTCCCCTCGCGACAGGTTGTCGCACGGGCCTTTTCCCTGTGCGGCCTAGCAAGCCCGCCTCCCTCACCTCGCCAGTGAAATTTTCCGGCAGTGACAAGGGTTTAGATCGAACCTGGAGCCCCCGGCCGACCATGCGTCAACGTTATACCTTTGGCTAATTGCAAAGGCCTTCAAATTTTTTCGAACTCGCATGTGACTCATCAGTCCTCTGGGTACATCAACTGCAATGTAAGGCCAATGCCAACGAGCTTGGCTGCAGGTATTTTGGGTATCACACAGAGAGACATGCCCCATGCACACCCCGCTGCGTATCAATGAAGCCCTTCTGATCACCGACCGCGCGTTCAAACCATTCCAGTGCGTTGCCTGGACGCTGCCCGAAGGAAACGGCGAAGTCAGCATCACCGTTGTCGATCGCGACGAAGCCCGCCTCTTGGGTCGTTGCAAGATGTCCAGCAGCGTTTTCACCGATCCTGTGAAACTCGGTGAAACCCTGGAGCAGACTCGCGAGCAACTCAGCCGCGATGGCGCCCACTTCTCCCCTTGGCACATGCCTGAATAAGCATGGCTCGCCCGAACGAAGGCCTGCGGCACGCGCTCCAGGCCTTTTTTCATGCCCGGCGGTTGGGCTGTCCTGGTGATCTCGACTGATCCATTCGGCTGTTTAACGGTCTCAACAGCAACGGACATAACAGGAGAGACCCATGAAAGGTGCAGAAGCCTACGTCAACGATCAATGGCAAAGCTGCGGGCTTGCCGATCTACCTCGAGACTCCGGCGGCCACTTGGTGAAACTGCACTTCGTCATTCCGCGCGACACACAGACGCCCGGACTCATCGACCACATCGGTGACGTCGCACAGCGGCACTTGAGCGAGGCCTATGGCGGGCGCAAGGTCACCCGCAAGCCAGTAGTCGGCTCGGTAATCGGCGACGGTAGTGGTGATGCCATCGACCTGGAATTCGAGATAGCAGCAGCCGAATAACGGGACTGCACTCCTCGACGCTGGCACTCTAGGATAAGCCGAATGTGGTGCCCGCCGACGAACGCCGGCTTTTCCGAAGGAACACCGAAGATGACTCCCTTTGATCTGCAGCGCATGCTTTTGCATGAGTTTCCGCTGATGTTCGTAGCGGAAGTGGCGCTACGGGCATTGCTCGCGTTCGCAGCGGTTTTCATCTTTCTCAAGGTCAGCGGCCGTCGGGGCATTCGCCAGCTCTCGGTGTTCGAGCTGGTCATCATCCTGACCCTCGGTTCCGCCGCCGGCGACGTCTCGTTTTATGAAGACGTACCATTGCTGCCGGTCGCGGCGGTGTTCGTCACCCTGCTGTTCTTGTATCGCTTCACCGTGTATCTGATGAATCGCAGCCCGCGCTTCGGTGTGTGGCTAGAAGGTCGACCGGTCACCATCATTCGCGACGGCATCTACGAACTGCGCAGCCTGGACAGCTTGAACATCTCGGCTGACGAATTCTTCATGGAACTTCGCCAGCAGGGGGTCGAGCACCTTGGTCAGGTACGGCTCGGCATTCTGGAGAACGACGGCAACGTCAGTCTGTTCTTCCATGAACCCGAAGCGGTACGGCCCGGACTCTCCGTTCTGCCGCCGGAATACCGGCCGGAGTTCCGCCAGGTTCCCGCGGCCGGCATGTATGCATGCGGCCGCTGCGGTTTCCCCCAGGCATTGGAAAGCCAACAGACTCAGCGATGCCCGCGCTGCTCCAATCCGACCTGGTCAAAGGCGCTGACAACGCTGCGATCACGCTGATACACGGTACGAACCGCCATCGCTCTAACCGGTCAGTTGATAGAGGCCAGCCATCTCCGTTGCGGCTGCCCGACTTCAATCCAGATCAAAGCAGGAGCAGACCATGCTTGGCGACTATTCATCGATCAACGACCACCTCGAAACCGCGCGCAAGCACGCAGACCAGGCTGAAACCGAGGCCAAGCCAGAGCTCTACCGCGAAGCGGTTGACGAACTCGTCGCAGCAATCCGCCTGTTGATGCGCAACGGCAACGAAAAGGACAACTGAGCCGCTCCATCGCCTCGCCAGCCGGGCTGGCGAGGCCCAGAGGATCTCGCAATAGATGCGCGACGACAGCACCATGCAAGAGCCCCCTCCCCTGGCGGAGGGAGATCGCCCCGTTCCCAGGGACGAAGCGGGCGACACTGGCACCCTCTTATGCCCTGCGTTACCACCGGACCTGCACTACGTAGATGATTCGCAACCCGGCATCCGCCGCCGGACGTTACGTGGGAAGTTCGCCTACTTCGATACTGACGGTGAGCGCATCCGCGACGAAGACGAGATACGCAGGATCAACAAGTTGGCGATACCGCCTGCGTACCGTGATGTCTGGATCTGCCCCGATCCGCAAGGTCATCTTCAAGCTACCGGTCGCGACGCCCGTGGGCGCAAGCAGTACCGTTACCACCCCCGGTGGCGAGAGATCCGAGACAGCAACAAGTACGACCGAATGCTGGAGTTCGGCGAAGCCCTGCCACGGCTGCGCCGAGACTTGGAAAAACACCTGGCGCTCCGGGGCATGCCGCGCGAGAAGGTCATGGCGCTGGTGGTGCTATTGCTCGAATCCACACTAATCCGAATCGGTAATCCACGTTACGCCAAGGACAACCGCTCCTACGGGCTGACTACTCTGCGTACGCGCCATGTTGATATCCGCGGTACCGCAATCCGTTTCCACTTTCGCGGTAAAAGCGGGGTCAAGCACGAGGTCACCCTGCGCGACAAGCGCCTGGCCAGGCTTATGCGCCGCTGCATGGAGCTACCGGGCCAGCAGCTGTTTCAGTATCTGGATGACGAGGGGCAACGCCGGGCGGTCAGCTCCAGCGATGTGAATGCCTACCTGCAGGAAATGACGGGCCGCGACTTCACCGCCAAGGACTACCGCACCTGGGCCGGAAGTGCCTTGGCACTGGCGCGCCTGCGCCAGCTCGAATGCTCCCCCGAGAGCATGGCCCGGCACAACCTGGTTGAGACGGTAAGGCAGGTCGCCAGTCAGCTGGGGAACACGCCCGCCGTATGTCGCCAGTGCTACATTCATCCTGCAATCCTGCAGGCATTCAATGAGGGTGCACTGGCCGGATTGCGAGGTGCCAGGAAGCGCAGATGGCTGAGCGCGGAAGAGGTTGGATTGCTTGCCTTTCTCCGGAGCGCAGCGGATTGAAGGCGCGACCCCGGCTCAGGCGTCGTGCTGATGCAGGGTGACCCGATTGCGTCCGGCCGCCTTGGATGCATAAAGCGCCGAGTCTGCCCATTCGATCAGCTGGGCGTGGCTGCTGGTAGGCTCGCTGAGATCAGCTACCCCGAGGCTGATGGTGAAACGAATACGGTGCTGCTCGTGCTGCACCTCATGGCTCTCAACGGCATGCCGGAGGCGCTCGGCGAAGGTCATGGCGCCCTGCTTGTCGGTGTCTGGCAATAGCACGACGAATTCCTCGCCGCCGTACCGCCCCGCTACGTCCGACTCCCGCAGGTTCTCGCGGATCAGATCGGCAACCTGCTGGATGACCGCGTCGCCGACCTGGTGACCGTAGGTATCGTTGATCGCCTTGAAGTGATCGATATCGAACATCACCAGCGCGGCCTGACTCTCGTAACGGCGATGACGTGCATAGTCCAGCTGCAGCATCTCCTCCCAATGGCCGCGGTTGTACAAACCGGTCAGCCGATCGGTGCTCGACAGGCGCTGCAGCTCAGCGTTGGCCGCCTGCAGTTGGCGCCGGTTCACCGCAACGTCGGTCACGTCGTAGATGATCAGACAGACCTGGGCGATGCTGCCGTCGATGCCCTTGAGCGGCAGCAGCGTGGTGTTCTGGTACATGAAATCTTCCAGCCCGGTAATCGGCTGGTAGTTCTTGAAACGCAGGAGATACGGCCGCTGCTCCCAGATGGTGAACGAGGGCGTACCCAGGGTCATGACGCCCTCCACCTTGCGGCGGAACCAGTCCTCGTCGACTTCGGGAAAGAGAGAGAAAAAAGAGCGATTGCGCGCCTTTGCCGGCGGCAGGCCAGAGCGATTCTCCATGAACGTGTTCCAGACCTCGACACGGAAGTCGCGGTCCAGAACCACCACACCCACGTCGATGCTCTGGACGATGGCCAGCAACCAGTGAAGCTCAGTCAACTCGGTGGTATCGCTCATGCTCAATCCATCAGGTGGGCGAGCTTGCGGGTCAGCAGCTCGACCGAATCTTCCGTGAACAACAGCAGCAGGTCAAAGTGGATGTCATGCCCTTCCAGGCTATAGCTGATCTCGACCGCCAAGGTCTTTTTCCATCTCGCGCTGTTGAGGCGTATCAGCTCCTCGATCGACGCATGCTGCCCGAGCACCTGCGGATGCCCTTGGGAAAACACGACCTCGATCTGTTCGGCGATGCCGCTCAGGCAGGCGCTGATCAGCAGGCTCGACAGATCCAGGAGCATCTCCATCTCCAGGTAATCCTGCCGGCGCATCAGGCGCGCCATGTCCGCGACCTCCGAATCATGGAACAGTAGCAACGCCTCTCCGGCGATCCCTCCACCGATGTAACCCTGACAAACCGCGGTCAACTGGTCACCGCGCGCAGCATCGGCCAGCGCCATGTGCAGTTCGCCGACCTCGAGAATGTTGACGTTGGGAATCGGCAGCTGAATGAAGACGCCCAGAACCCGCGCAAGCAGGGCCGCGGCACGACCCATGGCGATGTTGACGACCTCGCGGAAGGTGTCGCGGAAACCGATCCGCTCACCCTCCTCTCGACCGATCAGCGTCGAAAGATCGTCCAGCAGGCCAAGGCTGGCGAGCGTCTGCTGCAGGTGCACGGGGTCCGCAGGCTTCTTGATGAAGGCCAGCGCGCCGAGCGCCAGCACCCGACGTACGGCTTCATCCTGGATATCGGCCGAAATCACGATGGTTTTGCACGGCAGTTTTTCTTCGCGCAGCTGCGCAAGGACCTGATAACCGTCCATCTCGGGCATCGTGAGGTCGAGCAGCAGCACGTCGACGTCGCCCTGCCGGACCCTCTCCAGGGCTTCGATACCGGTTGCCGCTTGGCTGACGACCACCGGCCAGCCTGCAGGCAGCGCTTGCAGCAGCTGCTTGCGGGCCAGGCTGGAGTCATCGCAGATCAGCAGTGAAATGGCAGACATGGTACGAGCTCTCGTTGCCCGATCGACCGAAGCGCCAGAGCTTATCGCAGGAAAGACGCGCTGTGTGCGTCATGGCGGCAAAATAATGGCATTTTGCCTTTAATCCGCTGAACGGCCCGGTGGCCCTGCTCCACCGGGCCCGAAGATCAGTAGTACGCGTTCTCGCGATTGGTATGATCGGTGACGTCGCGGACCCCCTTGAGCTCTGGAATCCGAGCCAGCAACGTCTTCTCGATTCCTTCCTTCAATGTCACATCGGCCTGACCACAGCCCTGACACCCGCCACCGAACTGCAATACGGCGATGCCTTCGTCGACTACATCGATGAGGGTCACCTGCCCTCCGTGACTGGCCAGGCCAGGGTTGATCTCGGTCTGCAGGTAGTAATTGATGCGCTCGTTCAGCGGGCTGTCGTCATTGACCATGGGCACCTTGGCATTCGGCGCCTTGATGGTCAGCTGGCCACCCATCCGGTCAGTGGCATAGTCGACCAGTGCGTCTTCGAGGAAGGGCTCGCTGGTGCCATCGATCCAGGCGGTAAAGCTCTTCAAAGCCATGGCGATGTCATCGGGCTTCTCCTCACCCGGCTTGCAGTACGCGATGCAGGTCTCTGCGTACGGTGTGCCGGGCTGGGTGATGAAGATGCGAATGCCGATGCCGGTGGTGTTCTGCTTTTCGAGCAGGTCGGCCAGATAATCGTGTGCAGCTTCGGTAATGGTTATCGCGCTCATGAGAACTCCTCGCAGACATGCGCGGCAGTGTACGCCAAACCACTGCCGCGGTTAAGTCCTAGTATTTTAGTCGGGATAGCTTGCTTACAGTTCCAGCACGCCCGCATCCGGTTCGAAGATCAGAGATTCTCGTAGCGATTCATGTCGAGTACGCCCGCCTCGAGTGGCTCGACCTGCTCGAGATAGCGAGTCAGATCGTTGAAATAGCTCCAGAACCGTGGATGGCTGCGGCGAATGCCCCAGCGTTCTACCACCCGCTCAAAATCGCCCCTGTTCCGGACCTGCTCCATTGCAGCCGCGAATGCGGGCACGTCGCTTGCCGGCAGACTGAAAAGAAAGTTCGGATAGCTGCTGAGGATGCCGGGGTAGACGGTCAGGGTGTCCAGTCTCGGTTGCCAGCGCAGCGATTCCCCGAACATGAACGCGACGTTGCTGTGGGCACGGTTGCGCAGGAGGCTGTAGATCTCGCGGCGGTCATCTGCGTATTCGACCCGCAACAGTGTCGCCTCCGGCAACTGCAAGATGACGGGCAAGCCTGCTGCCATCCGGTTCGTCAGTCGAGCGAGCGCCTGCTCGACGCGCTGCAATTCGACCGGCTGGTCTTCACGATAGCAATGCGTGCCGTGGCAGCGGTTGATCGGATCAGGCGCGGCATTGATAGTGGCATGGCGCACGAGCAGCCTCTGCGCGAAGTCACGCTTGGGGTCAGCCTTGCTCAACGCCACCAGCGAGGGGGTCGAGCTGTCGATGGCGGTGTAGGCCAGCAGCAGCTTCAGCTGGCCGCCCTTTTCATACCAGTCATCGAGAATCGCCTGGCGGCTGTTGGCCGGCAGCAGGCGCAGGAAATTGAGCTCGGCGCCGTTGCGAATCAGATCGAAGTAAAGCCGCGTCTGGCCCTGGTGGGATACGTTGCCAAACACGTCGAAGTTAACCACCAGCTGGTAGTAGGTGCGTTCGAGCAACGGATAGTCCATCCACCACAGCGTTTGTGGAATCTCGCCGATCAGCCCCTTGCGTACCGAGGCGCTGTCATGTTGGCGAAACACGCTGAGCAAGGCATTGTCGTTGCCGGACCAGATCTGTGGCCAGTCCGCCGGCGAGTCGGCATAAGCCTTGGTGCGCAGCTGCTCATATTGGTTGCGCTTGACGCGGTAGGTCTTCCAGAACGCCAGCAGATCGCCCATCTCGTCGAATTGCCCCGGCATGGCTAGCAGCGGTGTGGCCTGCTCACGAAAGCGACGGTCGGTGATATAGAGGTCATGCTGCGGGTCCTGAAAAAAGACCCAGAAGTTGTCGCGAATCACGTCCGTGGCGATCTGCCCACGGCAGACCGGCCCGCGAATGAAGGTGCGCACGAAATACTCGGCGTTATCCAGCATGAACTGGTAACGCGCCTCGGCCGGAATCGCCTGGAAGGTCTTGAACGGATTGGCCCGGTGGTTGGCGCCGTAGCCCGGCACCGATTCGACGACCCAGTCGCCCTCGAAGAACAGCGATCTGACCCTTGCCAGCTTCGTCGAGCTCAGCGGATAGGTGATATGCGTCTTGTGCACGATCACATCGCTGATGGGGCGCAAGCGGTAGCTGAAGCGGGTACCCGGATCGTCGTTCGGCCGCCGCGTGGCAATGGGGTCGATTGGCTCACCGCTGGGTGTACGCGAGCGCACCAGCTGATAGAAATGCCCGCGCTCGCCATCTTCGAAATACAGGTGGGCAATGAAGAGGTGCTCATACAGCCAGCGTCCGACCAGCGTACCGCGCGGGCCGGGCGTGTTCAGCAGGCGCTCCCATTCTTCGATCTGCAGTGCTTCCGCCGGCGACGGTTGCAGCTGCCGATGCTCGACCGGAGCGCCCTGCTCCAGCCACCGCTGCAGCGTCGCGTATTCCTGATCGCTGAGGCCGGTCACAGCGAAAGGCATGCCACCGTGCAGGTTCTTGCGCGCATAGCCATCGAACTCTTCGGGCAGCGGGCAGTTGTTCTCCCGGCCAATGCCGATGTTCAGCTCGGCAGGCAGCTTGGCATTGGGCGTCAGTGGCTGGCTGCGGCCAAGTTCCAGCATGCGCGCCATCAGCGCAGCCTGGGCGTCCTGGCCATCGAGCACCCCATGAAACCCCTTGCGCCGCCAGGCGTCTGTTCCCTCGGCGTCGAGAAACAGGCGGGTCGGCGCCTGCGCCTTGGAACGCACACCGTTATAGACCGGCAGTTTGTTCGCACCACGCTCGACACCCTCGCCGCTGCCCAGATTGAGCTGGCACGGCGAGTCGTAGCAGGCATGGCAGGCCACGCACTTGGCAGTGAAGATCGGCTGGATATCACGCTGATACGAGAGGGCTTCGGCCTGTGCAACGCTGCCGGTGAGCAGGAACAGACAACCGAGCCAGAAACGAAGGGACATGAAACGAGCGCCTGGAAGTGAGCCTGCATTCTAGGCATGTGGAATGAGCGCCGCTTGCCCGATCATCTTGAATAATCTTCATGAAAAAGTGCAGAAGCTAAAAAAGCATGCAGCTTTGCTATCATTCGCGCTCTTTTCGTTTCCGTTTTTCAGGTAGTTCCCATGTCCACTCGCATCGCTCGACTTCAGGCCCTTCAGCAAGCACTCAAGGAGCGCATCCTGATCCTCGACGGCGGCATGGGCACCATGATCCAGAGCTACAAGCTGGAAGAGTCCGACTACCGCGGCGAGCGTTTCGCTGACTGGCCGAGCGACGTGAAGGGCAACAACGACCTGTTGCTGCTCTCCCGCCCCGACGTCATCCAGGCCATCGAGAAAGCCTATCTCGATGCCGGCGCCGACATTCTGGAAACCAACACCTTCAATGCCACCCGGGTCTCCCAGGCCGACTACGGCATGGAGGAACTGGTCTACGAGCTGAACGTGGAAGGCGCGCGCCTGGCCCGGGAAGTGGCCGACGCCAAGACCGCCGAGACGCCGGATCGCCCGCGTTTCGTCGCCGGCGTGCTCGGCCCGACCAGCCGCACCTGCTCCATCTCCCCGGACGTCAACAACCCCGGCTACCGCAACGTCACCTTCGACCTCTTGGTAGAGAACTACACCGAGGCCACCCGCGGCCTGATCGAGGGCGGCGCCGACCTGATCTTGATTGAAACGATCTTCGACACGCTGAACGCCAAGGCGGCGATCTTCGCCGTGCAGCAGGTGTTCGAGGAAGATGGCGTCGAGCTGCCGATCATGATCTCCGGTACCATCACCGACGCCTCCGGCCGCACGCTGTCCGGCCAGACCACCGAGGCGTTCTGGAACTCGGTACGCCATGCCAAGCCGATCTCCGTAGGCCTGAACTGCGCCCTGGGCGCCAAGGACCTGCGCCCCTATCTGGAGGAGCTGGCGACCAAGGCCGACACCCATGTGTCCGCCCACCCCAACGCCGGCCTGCCCAACGCCTTCGGTGAGTACGACGAAAGCCCGGCAGAAATGGCCGCGGTGGTCGAGGAGTTCGCCGCGTCGGGCTTTCTCAACATCATCGGCGGCTGCTGCGGTACCACACCGGCGCACATCCAGGCGATCGCCGAGGCTGTCAGCAAGTACCCGCCGCGCAGGATTCCGGACATTCCCAAGGCCTGCCGCCTGTCCGGCCTGGAGCCCTTCACCATCGACCGCAGCTCGCTGTTCGTCAACGTCGGCGAGCGCACCAACATCACCGGTTCGGCCAAATTCGCCCGCCTGATCCGCGAGGAGAACTACACCGAAGCGCTGGAAGTGGCCCTGCAGCAGGTGGAAGCCGGCGCCCAGGTGATCGACATCAACATGGACGAGGGCATGCTGGATTCGAAGGCGGCCATGGTCACCTTCCTCAACCTGATCGCCGGCGAGCCGGACATCTCCCGAGTGCCGATCATGATCGACTCCTCCAAGTGGGAAGTGATCGAGGCGGGCCTCAAGTGCATCCAGGGCAAGGGCATCGTCAACTCCATTTCCATGAAGGAAGGCGTCGAGCAGTTCAAGCACCACGCACACCTGTGCAAGCGCTACGGCGCCGCGGTGGTGGTGATGGCCTTCGACGAAGCCGGCCAGGCCGATACCGCCGCTCGCAAGCGCGAAATCTGCCAGCGCAGCTACGACATCCTGGTCAACGAGGTGGGCTTCCCGCCGGAAGACATCATCTTCGACCCGAACATCTTCGCCATCGCCACCGGCATCGAAGAGCACAACAACTACGCGGTCGACTTCATCGAGGCTTGCGCCTACATACGCGACCACCTGCCCTACGCGCTGACCTCCGGCGGCGTGTCCAACGTGTCGTTCTCCTTCCGCGGCAACAACCCGGTGCGCGAAGCGATCCACTCGGTGTTCCTGTTCCATGCGATCAAGGCGGGCCTGACCATGGGCATCGTCAACGCCGGTCAGCTGGAGATCTATGACGAGATTCCGAAGGAGCTGCGCGACGCGGTCGAGGACGTGGTGCTCAACCGCAGCGCCGGCGGCACCGAGGCGCTGCTGGAGATCGCCGACAAGTACAAGGGCGATGGCTCGGTCAAGGAAGCCGAGACCGAGGAATGGCGCAATCTGCCGGTGGACAAGCGCCTCGAGCACGCGCTGGTCAAGGGCATCACCGCCTTCATCGTGGAGGACACCGAGGAGTGCCGCCAGCAGTGCGCACGCCCCATCGAGGTGATCGAAGGCCCGCTGATGGCCGGTATGAACGTGGTGGGCGATCTGTTCGGCGCCGGCAAGATGTTCCTGCCCCAGGTGGTCAAGTCTGCCCGCGTGATGAAGCAGGCCGTGGCCCACCTGATCCCGTTCATCGAGGCGGAAAAGGGCGACAAGCCGGAAGCCAAGGGCAAGATCCTCATGGCGACCGTCAAGGGCGACGTGCACGACATCGGCAAGAACATCGTCGGCGTGGTACTCGGCTGCAACGGCTACGACGTGGTGGACATGGGCGTGATGGTGCCGGCGGAAAAGATCCTGCAGACCGCCATCGCCGAGAAGTGCGACATCATCGGCCTTTCCGGGCTGATCACCCCGTCGCTGGACGAAATGGTTCATGTGGCCAAGGAAATGCAGCGCCAGGGCTTCAGCCTGCCGCTGATGATCGGCGGCGCCACCACCTCCAAGGCGCACACCGCGGTGAAGATCGACCCGCAGTACAGCAACGATGCGGTGGTCTATGTCACCGATGCCTCGCGTGCAGTCGGCGTGGCCACCACCCTGCTGTCCAAGGAACTCAAGCCGGCCTTCGTCGACAAGACCCGCGAAGAGTACGCGATGATCCGCGAGCGCACCGCCAACCGCAGTGCGCGCACCGAACGCCTGAGCTACCTCGACGCTGTCGCCAACAAACCGCAGTTCGACTGGAGCGGCTACGCCCCGGTCAAGCCGAGCTTCACCGGCCGCCAGGTACTGGAAGACATCGATCTGCGCACTCTGGTCGACTACATCGACTGGACGCCTTTCTTCATTGCCTGGGATCTGGCCGGCAAATACCCGCGCATCCTCGAGGACGAGGTGGTTGGCGAAGCGGCCACCTCGCTGTTCAACGATGCCCAGGCCATGCTGAAAAAGCTGGTCGACGACAAGCTGATCCGCGCACGTGCGGTGTTCGGCTTCTGGCCAGCCAACCAGGTGCAGGACGATGACCTGGAAGTGTACGGTGACAACGGCGAGAAGCTGGCCACCCTGCACCACCTGCGCCAGCAGACCATCAAGCCGGACGCCAAGCCGAACCTGTCGCTGGCTGACTTCGTCGCTCCGAAGAGCACCGGTATCACCGACTATGTGGGCGGTTTCATCTGCACCGCTGGCATCGGCGCCGAGGAGCTGGCCAAGGCCTATCAGGACAAGGGCGACGACTACAACTCGATCATGGTCAAGGCATTGGCCGACCGCCTCGCCGAGGCCTGTGCCGAATGGCTGCACGAGCAGGTGCGCAAGCACTACTGGGGCTATGCGCCGGATGAGCAGCTGAGCAACGAGGAACTGATCCGCGAGCAGTACAAGGGCATCCGCCCTGCCCCCGGTTACCCGGCCTGCCCGGACCACACCGAGAAGGGCACGCTGTTCCAGCTGCTCGATGCCGACGGCATCAGCCAGGTCACCCTTACCGAGCACTACGCCATGCTGCCCACCGCGGCGGTCAGCGGCTGGTACTTCGCCCATCCCGAGGCGCAGTACTTTGCGGTCGGCAAGATCGACAAGGATCAGGTCGAGAGCTATAGCCAGCGCAAGGGCCAGGAGCTGGCCATCAGCGAGCGCTGGCTGATGCCGAACCTGGGCTACGACAACTGATCTCGACGCGGGCGTCTCCCGACGCCCGCCCGTACCACGGAGCAAGTGCGCCATGTCATCCGAAACACCCTGGCTGGTCGATGAACTCGATAACGCCGACATGCTGATCATCGACGACCTGCACGCGTGGCAGTTCACGCTTGACGAAGCCGTGCTGGATCAGGCCGACGCAGCCGCCGAAGCCGACCAGCCGTTCGCCAGCGAGGCCACCTTGCTGACCATCGACCTGGTCGATGGCCGCACCCGCCGCCAATGGCAGTTCAGCTACAACCAGATCATGGAAGCCCAGCGCGACGCCGACGGCGAAAGCTGGCTGCTGGAAGGTCCGCACCGCCTGCAATGCCTCGCCGCCATCGGCGCTGAGGACGAGGCCGAGTAAGCGCCTCCTCCCGTCCGCGGCCGCAAACGCCGCGCTGCTGCCAGCCCTACCGCCACCCATTCGTTTCATAACCGGTCACCTCGCCATGTCACTTCTCGAACTGGTCGCCTCGCTGCTCGGCGTGATCGCCGTATGGCTGACCGTGCGGCAGAATCCCTGGTGCTGGCCGATCGGACTGGGCATGGTGTCGCTGTATGCGTGGTTTTTCTTCGATGCCAGACTGTACTCCCAGGTGCTGTTGCACAGCGTCTTCGCGGCGATGCAGCTGTATGGCTGGTGGGCCTGGACTCGTGGCGCGGATGCCGGTGGTCGGCGCGTGAGCCTGGCCAGCGGGCCGGAAGTGATGCTCGGCATCGCCGTGGCGGTAATCGCCAGCGTGCTGCTCGGTAGCGTGATGGCGCGCTTCACCGAGGCAGCTTTTCCATGGATCGATGCCAGCCTGACGGCCTTCAGCCTGCTCGCGCAGCTGTGGATGGCGCTCAAGCGCCTGCAGTGCTGGCCGCTGTGGATCGTGATCGATGCCTTGTTCGTCGGCTTCTTCAGCTACCAGGGCTACTGGTTGACGGCCGGGCTCTACGCGCTGTTCACCGCGCTGGCGGTGATGGGGCTGCGTGAATGGCGTGCGGCCCTAGTGACAGCCCGATGAAGGTCGTCGTGCTCACCGGACCAGAGTCCACCGGCAAGAGCTGGCTGGCCGATCGCTTGCAACGCCGCTTTGGCGGCGTGGTGGTGGACGAATACGTTCGTCACTACATCGAACGGACGCAACGCGACACGACCCTGGCCGACATCCCCGCCATCGCCCGCGGCCAGCTGGCCCGGGAAGACACCGCACGGGCCGCCGCACCGCATCTGCTGATCCTCGACACCCATCTGCTGAGCAACATGCTCTGGAGCCGCAAGCTGTTCGGCGGCTGCCCCGATTGGCTGGAAGCCGAACTGCAGGCACGCGAATACCACCAGCACCTGTTGCTCTCGCCCAGAGGCGCCGAGTGGCATGCGGACGGCCAGCGCTGCCAGCCGGACGTCGACGACAGGCAGCGTTTCTATGAGCAATGCCGTAACTGGCTTCGGCAGCATCGTCAGCCGTTCGTCGAAGTCGCTGGCGACTGGGCCGAGCGCGAACGTCAGGCAATCGCTTCGACGCAAGCGCTGCTGGATGGCTGACCGCCTCAGCGGCTTGGCTGCCCATCCCGGCGCAGCAGCAGGCCGATGGCGAGGATGACCAGCAGGCTGCCCGGCAGCCAATGCCAACCCATGCGCGCGGGCTGATCGAAGAACAGCAACAGCATCGAGACGAAGGGCACCAGGTAGCTGTAGGCCGTCACCGCGCCTGGAGTCAGTGCGCTGGTGGCGCGCTGCTGCAGGAAGAAGGTCATCGCGCTGGAGAATACGCCCAAGTAGGTCACCAACAGCAGGTCCAGCAGATTCATGCGCAGCAGCGCCGCCGGTCGCTCCCATATCGTCCCCATCAGGCCGATCAGCACAGCGCCCGCCACCAGGCTCCAGAAGGTGCGCAGGCCCGCCTGGGCCGGTAACGACCCGTTGGCCAGCCCCCATTTGCTGAGCACCGGATAGAGCGCTGAGGCGACGCAGCCGAAGAAGAAACCCAGTTCGCCGAAACCCAGCTGCATCCCGGAGAAGTCGCCGCCATTCTCGGCCCAGGCCAGCCCCAGCGCCCCGCTCGCCCCGAGCGCGAGAATGGCGAGCAGCCTGCCCGCGCGCTGTTCGACGCCCAGTCCCCGGCCGAGGCAGTACGCCAGCAGCGGCACGCTGACGAACAGGGTCGCCATGGACAGTGCACTGACCCGATGCGCCGCCCAGAACATGGTGCCGAAGAAGCCCGCCAGGCAGAGCCCCATGGCGGCATAGAGCAACAGGGTTCGCCAGCCCGGGCGTCCTTCGCTCTGGCGCCACGCCAGCGGCGCGAGTACCAGCGCGGCGATGCCAAAGCGCATCGCCGTCAGCAGCAGTGGGGGCAGCCCGTCGCTGAGCAACCCGACCGCGGGAAAGGAAAGCCCGACGAACAACGCCCAGAGCAACATGCCGAGGTGGGCCTGGGTGACACGCCTTCCGTCATGACCACGCTCCGCAGCATCTGCGCGTGGTTCGTCGCGGCTGACGGTGAAAGCATGGCTGGGCTCTTGATAGCGACGACTCAAATCTTCGCTCCGGCGAGAAGGTTTCGGACTGGCGCGGCGTCTACGAACGCGACGCTGACCGTCGAATGACCTTGATCGAGTAGGTGAGGTTCGGTTTGCGCGTCACGCTGATCGGCCGCCGAGTGACGGTGTCCAGGGTGATGTTCCAGAAACCCGAGCTTGGCGCGACGATCTTCGCTGGAAAACGGTCGAACGCACCGCCGTGGTAAGTGTGCCGGCCGCCATTCTTGAAGCTGCGAAAGTTCGCGTCGCTCATCAGACGTATATTGCAGGTCTGCGAACACTGGATAACGACGATGTCACCCTCTTCAAGGTGCTCGCGCTGATGTATGAACTTCATCGACTGCTCCGACACGGTTTGGGGCAAAGCGCAGAACGATAGCATGCATACCGCTGGAACCGGCCTGCCGACGATCCCGGACCGCACAAGGCATGCAGCCCAAGTGGCTGACCCAGGGCATCCTGCTTGGCGTGGTCATCGACATGTGGACGGGCGACATCGGCGCTCGTATCGGTATCGCCCTGGGCCTAATGCGCCGAGGTTGACCGCGCTCGCCGCGAGCGGGTTGTCCTACGGACCGGGTTGTGTATGCTCTGCCGACCTGTCCGATCGTCTGCTTCCTGCCATGTTCAGCACGTCACGTCCCTGCTCTGTCAGCCTGCCCGCAGGAAGTCGGCTGCTGTTTCTCTTCGATACCGGATTGCTGGCCGTGTGGTGATGGCGCCCAGTCGCGCCTCCACCTGCACATCCATTTCCTGTTTATCGAGGTCTGCCGCCCATGTTCGCGGTTCGTAACACAGTTCAGATCGACGCTCCCATCGTGCGCAACGCGACCCGTTGCGGTTTCTTCATGGCCGGCTTCGGCCTTTCCGTCTGGGCGCCGCTGGTGCCCTATGTCCGTGAACGCATCGAGATGACCGATGCGGTGTTCGGTCTGTTGCTGCTGTGCATCGGGATCGGCTCGCTGACCTGGATGCCCATTTCCGGCGTCCTGGTGGCCCGCTGGGGCATTCGCCCGGTGCAGCTGTGCAGTGTTGCGCTGCTGGCCCTGGCGCTGGCCGGCATGGCGCTGACCGATTCGATCGGGTGGCTGGGCCTGGCGCTGTTCTGTTTCGGCGGCAGCCTGGGCGTCATCGACGTCATCATGAACATTCAGGCGGTGCTGGTGGAAACCGCTGTCGGCCGCCGGCTGATGTCCAATTTTCACGGCATGTACAGCCTCGGCGCCATCACTGGCGCGCTGGTGCTGACCGGCCTACTGAGCCTGGGTCTGGCACCGGAGGTCGGTAGCTTCATGATGATCGGCGTAATCGTGGCGGCGAACCTGGCCATTGCACGCGGCTACCTGCCGAATCGGGCGCCCGGTGGCGGCCTCGCATTCGTCCGCCCGACCGGACTGGTGATGCTGGTCGGCCTGATGTGTTTCGTCGTCTACCTGGCTGAAGGTGCGGTGCTGGACTGGAGTGCGCTCTACCTGACCGGCGAGAAAGGCCTGGAAGTCGCCAGAGGCGGGCTCGGCTATGCGGCCTTCGCGCTGATGGTCACCGTCGCCCGTTTCGCCGGCGCTCCGCTGGTGAACAGCCTAGGCACGGCGCGGGTCATCGCCTTCGGCGGCCTGCTGGCGGCATTCGGCATCGGCCTGAGCCTGACCGCCGAGCACTGGGCGCTGGCATTGGTCGGCTATGGGCTGTGCGGCCTGGGGTGCGCCAACGTTTCGCCCGTGCTGATCTCCTCGTTGAGCCGGCAGGACGGCATGCCGGTGCAGCTGGCCGTCACCGTCGCCACCACCATCGGCTTTGCCGGCGTGCTCGCCGGCCCGGCGATGATGGGTGTGGTCGCCCATTTCAGCTCGCTGGGCATGGCCTTCGCGCTGCTCGCCGTCCTGCTGCTGGGTATCGTGCCGTTCTGCCGTCGCTTCGCAACGTGAGCCCGGCTAGAATGCGCGCCCTATGCGCATCCCAGACTTCCAGCAACGCCTCGCCGATATCGGCGCCAAGCCCCGTCATATCGGGCGGATGACCCGCGCCTGGCTCAAGGGCCTGCCGCTCGATGTCGGGCGGCGCCAGCAGCAGGCCGAGGACTTCCTGCCGCTGAGCGTGCGCGAAGGTCTGCCAGCGCTAAGCGCCGAGATCGATGCACTGGCCCGCCTGCGCTCCGAGCACCCGGCCGCCGATGGTTCGGCAAGACTGCTGGTGGAGCTTGGCGATGGGCAGATGGTGGAAAGCGTGCTGCTACCGCGCGACGGGCTGTGCGTGTCCAGCCAGGTCGGCTGCGCGGTGGGCTGCGTGTTCTGTATGACCGGCAAGAGCGGCCTGCTGCGCCAGCTGGGCAGTGCCGAAATCGTTGCTCAGGTCGCCCTCGCCCGCCGCTTCCGCCCGGTGAAGAAGGTAGTGTTCATGGGCATGGGCGAACCGGCGCACAACCTCGACAACGTACTCGAGGCGATCGACCTGCTCGGTACCGAGGGCGGCATCGGTCACAAGAACCTGGTGTTTTCCACCGTCGGCGACCTGCGCGTGTTCGAGCGCCTGCCGCAGCAACGGGTCAAGCCGGCCCTGGCGCTGTCGCTGCACAGTACCGACGGTGCCTTGCGCCAGGCGCTGCTGCCGCGCGCACCGCAGATCGCCCCGGAGGAACTGGTCGAGCTTGGCGAGACCTACGCCCGCGCGACAGGCTTCCCGATCCAGTATCAGTGGACGCTGCTCAAGGGCATCAACGACAACCAGGAGGAGATGGACGGTATCCTGCGCCTGCTCAAGGGCAAGTATGCGGTGATGAACCTGATCCCCTATAACAGCCTGGAAGACGACGCGTACCAGCGGCCTGAGGGTGAGCGCATCGTGCAGATCGTGCGCTATCTGCACAGCCGCGGCGTGCTGACCAAGGTGCGCAATTCGGCCGGCCAGGATATCGATGGCGGCTGCGGCCAGCTCCGCGCCCGCGCCGAGCAAGTGCTCGGGCGCAGGCGGCCGCGCTGATCGGGCCTGAACCCACCTCGCCAACGGCTGTCGGAGCGCTGTAACAGACGCCGTTTCGGTGTTCATCTCAGCAAGGAAAGCGCAACACCGCATGCATACCCTGGAACAACTCGAACGTGGCGAACTGGCCGGCATCAGCCGCCTTGATCTTTCCGCCGGCCTTGACGCCTTTCCCGACGCGATCTTCGGCCTCGCCGATACGCTGGAAGTGCTGAACCTCTCGGGCAACCAGCTCGACAGCCTGCCAGCCGACCTATCCCGGCTGCGCAAGCTGCGCATCCTGTTCTGCTCGGACAACCCGTTCACCGAGGTGCCGGAGTGTCTCGGCGATTGCCCGCAGCTGGAAATGGTCGGCTTCAAGGCCAATCGTATTCGTCATCTGCCTGCCGATTCCTTGCCGCCGGCTCTGCGCTGGCTGATCCTTACCGATAACCAGCTGGAAAGCCTGCCCGACGAGATCGGCAACTGCCGAAGGCTGCAGAAGCTGATGCTCGCCGGCAACCGGCTGACCAGCCTGCCGCCGTCCCTGGCCGAATGCACCCACCTGGAGTTGTTGCGCATCGCCGCCAACCGCCTGCAGCTGCTGCCAGACTGGCTGCTGACACTGCCGCGCCTGAGCTGGCTGGCCTTCGCCGGCAACCCCTTCAGCGACGCCAACGAGGCCGCGAGCCTTGCACGCCACTCGCTGCCGGCAATTGCTCGGGCGCAAGTCATCCTGCATGAACAGCTCGGCCAAGGAGCCTCCGGCGTCATTCACCGAGCGCAATGGCAGGTGTCCGGCCAGGCGCCGCGACCCATGGCGGCGAAGCTGTTCAAGGGACACGTCACCAGCGACGGCCTGCCGCATAGCGAAATGGCCGCGTGCGTGGCGGCTGGCCGTCACGCCAACCTGATCGATGTCGCCGGCCCACTTGCCGACCACGCAGAGCTGACGCCCGGCCTGCTGATGGATCTCGTCGACCCTGGCTTCCAGCCCCTGGCCGGGCCACCCTCGCTGGCCAGCTGCACGCGCGACAGCTACGGTGCAGAGCAGCGTTTCAGCCTCGAACAGGTCCTGAGCATCGCCAGCGGCGTCGCGTCCGCCGTTGCTCACCTGCACCGCCGCGGCATCCTGCATGGCGACCTCTATGCCCACAATTTGCTGGTCGATCCGAGTGGCGCCTGCCTGCTCAGCGATTTCGGCGCGGCCTCCTTCTTCGAGCCCGACAGCGCAGCCGGACAGCACCTTAAGCGCATCGAAGCCCGCGCTTTCGGTTGCCTGATGGAAGAATTGCTGCAACGCTGCCCGGACACCGATCCACGTCAGCATGTCCTGCTGGATCTGCAACGACATTGCCTGAACGACGACATCGAGCAGCGACCGGACTTCGACCGTCTGCATAGCCTTCTCGCCGCGCTCTGACGCGCATTACCGGAGCGATTACACAGCCATGACCTCACCCGAAGCGGACGAGCCGCGCTCGCCCTATCCCAAGCCCTACGCCGACACTCCGCTGGACCAGGACCCCTTCGTTCGTGGACTCAAGCAGCGGCTGCCCGAGCACCTGCGTGATTCGTTCAATGAGGAGCAGCTGGCGGCATTGCGCGGTGTGTTCGGCGCACGCTCCTGGGTCAGGCACCGGGTCGACCTGCGCGGCACGGTGCGGCTGTGGCGCAATCACTACTATTTCGCGATCGTCGCGGGGCGCAACAAGCGCAACCTGACCCGCCCGCAGCAGAACCTGTCGCTGATCGCCAAGGCTGCGCTGGCGACCCTCTTCCTGCTGTTTTCCGCCCTGGTCGGGCTGGTAATCCTCTACCTGCTCAAATCCGCGCTGGGCATCAATCTGTTCCCCGATTTTTCCCTCGGACTCTGGGACTGGTTCAAGGAGAGCCTCTGACCGCCTGCGTCTTGTAGCTGGCCAGGAAGACGCTACGCTGAATGACGCGCGGAGAGTGGATCGGGGTTGATCGGAATCAAACCTCAATCCGCCCGCCGGTAGAACACTAAATGCGCTCTGACCTTCCCGAGCTTCTACAGGAGTTTGTGAAATGAACGACGCTTCGAACAAACCCGCAGTCAGTACGGATGAAAAGAAGGTGCCGACGGCACCACAAGACCCGTGGCGCCCCTTCGACACCCTGCGTCGACAGGTCGACCGCCTCTTCGACGAATTCGATCGGCCTTGGCATCTGCCGTTCAGCCGCCATGGCCTTGAAACCACACCTCTCTGGCAGGGCGGTCCCAGCCGTATGCCGGCGGTGGACGTGGTCGAGAAGGAAAACTCGTTCGAGATCACCGCCGAGCTGCCCGGCCTGGACGAAAAGGACGTCGAGGTGAAGCTGGTCGGCAACAGCCTGGTCATCAAGGGAGAGAAGTGCCAGGAACACAAGGAGGACAAGGACGGCTATCACCTGTCCGAGCGCTCCTACGGCAGTTTCCAGCGCAGTTTCGCCCTACCGGACGGGGTTGACCGCGAAAAGATCGATGCCAAGTTCGGCAAAGGTGTATTGCGCGTTTCACTGCCCAAGCAACCCGGCACCAGCGACGCTGCGAAAACCATCTCAGTCAAGGCCGAATAACCAGCAGGCCGAATAACCAGCAAAAGGGCCGGCTGCCAGTTCTGTCGGCCCTGCTCTATTCGCTGACCCCGCGCGCTCAGCGATCCTCATCGGTATTTGCTTACGCTCCGCCAACCTCGAATCGCTCGACTAGACTTCGGAAAACCCTGAACCGAGGCAGCCATGAACGATGAGCAGGAAAAGAACCTGACACTGCGGCAAATGCTCGGCAGCGTGCTAGCTGCGGCATTAGGCGTGCAGAGCGGCAAGAATCGGGCAAGAGACTTCCGCCACGGCAAGCCGAGTCATTTCATCATCCTAGGCGTCGGATTCACCGTACTGTTCGTACTGATCGTCCTGGGCGTGGTGAAGCTCGTGCTTTACCTCGCGGGCCTGTAGGCCACGGCTACTGGTGACTGACCCAGAATATCGCCGTACCCACGGCGAGCATGATCAAGGCAAATATAGCCGCGGCGTCCACTACACTGTCGCGCTGGTCATTTCTCACGTGACTTCTCCTCTAACAGCTTCGATCGGCAGCCTCTCTTCACGCAGTTAAGACCAGGGATCGGGGTTGCTCAAGGTGCGTCGGCCGTAAGTTCATTTCGCTTGGTTTAGTTCTAAACATATTCCCAAACATCACTTTTGCGCATAACAACTAGCTGGTATCGTGCCGCCCTCCCTAAATGGGTGCGCGGCCGTGCGCGCGAAAGCTGTTGCAGCCTGAAAACAGGACATTTATGTACGTTTACGATCAGTACGACCAACACATCATCGAGGATCGGGTCCGGCAGTTCCGCGACCAGACCCGCCGCTTCCTGGCTGGCGAACTCGCTGATGAGGAGTTCCGCCCACTGCGCCTGCAGAACGGCCTGTACATTCAGCGCTATGCGCCGATGCTGCGCATCGCCGTGCCGTACGGTCTGCTTTCCTCGACGCAGGTGCGCAAGCTGGCCGAGATCGCCCGTCGCTACGACAAGGGTTATGCCCATATCAGCACCCGGACCAACGTGCAGTTCAATTGGCCTGAACTGGAAGACGTACCCGAGATCCTCGCCGAGCTGGCCACCGTGCAGATGCACGCCATCCAGACCAGCGGCAACTGCATCCGCAACACCACCACCGACCAGTTCGCTGGCGTGGCCCGCGACGAACTGATCGACCCGCGTCCCTGGTGCGAAATCATCCGTCAATGGTCCACCTTCCATCCCGAATTCGCCTTCCTGCCGCGCAAGTTCAAGATCGCCGTCAACGGCGCCGTGAGCGATCGCGCCGCGATCGAAGTGCACGACATTGGACTGGAAGCAGTAAAGAATGACGCAGGCGAGCTGGGCTTCCGCGTTTCGGTCGGTGGCGGCCTCGGTCGCACTCCGATCGTCGGCAGCTTCATCAATGAATTCCTGCCGTGGCAGCACCTGCTGAGCTACCTCGATGCGATCCTGCGGGTCTACAACCGATACGGCCGCCGCGACAACAAGTTCAAGGCGCGCATCAAGATCCTGGTCAAGGCGCTCACGCCGGAAGTATTCGCCGAGCGCGTCAACGCGGAGTGGGCGCATGTGAAGGATGGCCCAACCACCCTGACCGAAGCTGAAGTTCAGCGTGTCAGCAAGTTCTTCGTCGATCCGCAGTACCAGGCTCTGCAGGATCAGGACACTGCCCTCGCCGAGCTGGACGCCGAGCACCCGGGCTTTGCCCGCTGGCGCCAGCGCAACGTGGTCGCGCATAAGAAGCCCGGCTATGCAGCAGTCACCATGTCGCTGAAGACAACCGGCGTTGCGCCGGGCGATGTCACCGACAAGCAGCTCGACGCCATCGCCGATCTGGCCGATCGCTACAGCTTCGGCGAGGTGCGCAACTCCCACGAGCAGAACATGATCCTGGCCGACGTCGAACAGGCCAGGCTATTCGAGCTGTGGCACGAATTGCGCGAACTGGGCCTGGCCACGCCGAACATCGGCCTGCTGACCGACATCATCTGCTGCCCGGGGGGCGATTTCTGCTCGCTGGCCAACGCCAAGTCGATCCCGATCGCCGAAGCCATCCAGCGTCGCTTCGACAACCTCGATTACCTGTTCGACCTGGGCAACATCGACCTGAATATCTCCGGTTGCATGAACGCCTGTGGCCATCACCATATCGGCCACATCGGCATCCTCGGCGTGGACAAGAAAGGCGCCGAGTTCTACCAGGTCTCGCTGGGCGGCAGCTCTGGCCGCGACGCCAGCCTCGGCCAGATACTCGGCCCGTCCTTCGCCCAGGATGCGATGCCTGACGTCATCGAGAAGATCATCACCGTCTACGTGGAGCAGCGTACCGAAGATGAGCAGTTCATCGATACTTTCCGCCGCATCGGCATTGATCCCTTCAAGGAGCGCGTCTATGCAGCGAATCATTAAGAACGACCAGCTGGTCGACGAAACCTGGCACCTGCTCCCCAAGGAGCAGACCCTGGACGACCTGTGCAACAGCGACGATCTGATCGTGCCGCTGCACCTGTGGCTCGATCATGCACATGCGCTCAAAGCCCGTGACGGTGGCCTGGGTGTGTGGCTCGATGCCCATGAGCAGGTGGAAGATATCGCTGACGACCTGCAGTACTTCCAGGTCATCGCGCTGAACTTCCCGAGCTTCACCGATGGTCGTCACTACTCCAGCGCGCGCCTGCTGCGTGAGCGCTACGGTTACAAGGGTGAGATCCGCGCCATCGGCGATGTGCTACGCGACCAGCTGTTCTACATGCGCCGCTGTGGCTTCGACGCTTTCGCCATCCGCGCCGATCGCGATCCCGTCGATGCCCTGGAAGGTCTCAAGGACTTCTCGGTGACCTATCAGGCCGCGGCCGACGACGAGCGCCCGCTGTTCCGTCGCCGTCAGATCTGACGGCAACGCCAGCAAGTGAAAAGCCCGCCTATTGGCGGGCTTTTCGTTGGCGTCACTGGTACATCCAGAAGTTCGGATGTTCGACCGGTACCGGCACTGCAGCGGTCTTTTTTCCGGAAGCGATCTGTTTGATCTTTTCGGCCAACTTCTTCATGAACGATTTCCTCGATTGCGGTCTGGAGTGGCGATAGATTCGCCCAAACACAGCGCCCGAGGAAATTCATTGCCGCTATCGTACCGATTGACCAGGCGAGGCTTCGTTACCCCTCAATCCAGACGCACCAGCACACGCCCGACCTGACCGCCCGCCAGGATGCGCTCGATGGCCTCCGGCAGTTGCTCCAGATTGATCTCATGGGCCAGCTCATCGAGATTGGCCAGCTTCCATTGCAACGACAGCTTGTCCCACATGGAGGCCTTGACCACCAGCGGAATCTCCACCGAATCGACGCCCAGCAGGTTCACGCCGCGAAGGATGAACGGCAGTACGCTGGCCTGGAAATGCGTGCCGGCAGTCAGGCCACAGCAGGCCACGCTGGCACCACGCTGCAGTGACTTGACCACGTTGAACAGGATGTCGCCGCCCACGGTATCCACCGCACCATTCCACTGCTCCTTCAGCAAGGCTTTCTCCACGCCAGCCTGCAGCGCAGCACGCTCGACGATCTGCGTGGCCCCGAGGCGAGTCAGGAAATCGGCCTGGTCGGCCTTGCCGGTCACGGCAGCCACCTTGTAGCCGAGGCTGGCCAGCAACGCCACCGCAATGCTACCGACACCGCCGGTCGCACCAGTCACCAGCACCGGCGCGTCTCCTGGCTCGAGACCAGCCTGTTCCAGCTTGTCGACACACAGCGCCGCCGTCAGACCGGCTGTGCCGAGTATCATCGCGTCACGCAGCGACAAACCCTGCGGGCGCTTGATGACCCAAGCGGCCGGAACCCGGATGTACTGGCCGAAGCCGCCGGCGGTATTCATGCCCAGGTCATAGCCAGTGACGATCACTTCATCGCCCTCGGCGAATTCGGCCACGCTGGACGAGGCCACGACACCGGCGGCATCGATTCCCGGGGTGTGTGGGTAAGAGCGGGTCACGCCACGATTGCCGCTGGCGGAAAGCGCGTCCTTGAAGTTCAGCGATGAGTAACGCACCCGGATGAGCACCTCACCGGCTGGTAGGTCGTCGGTGGCTCGCTCGACAATCTTCGATTCGAAGCGCCCACCTTCGCTCTCGCTGACTTGTAGTGCCTTGAAGCTGCTCATCGCGGTTCCCCTTGTCATTGCCAAAAACGTTGTTCGTTCAGCCGGCTCCAGCCTTTCAGCAAGCCGTGCTCCATGATCGTGCTGGCCGCCATGCCGAAACGCTCCGGCAGGCTCTTCTTCTGTACGTAATGCAGCTGGAAGAGTTCAGCCTCCTGCGCGCGCTCGGCAAGATACTGATCGCTGGTCTTGAGCTCGTCCGCCAGATGCTTGCCCAGCGCTGCAATGCCCAGCCAGACCTCACCCGTCGCGACATCGTCGATCGACAGGTTCTGGCGATAGCGGGCAACGAAGTTCTTGAACAGCTCGTGCGTGGTTTCCAGGTCTTCCTGGAATTTCTCCCGCCCCTTGTCGGTGTTCTCGCCGAATACGGTGAGGGTGCGCTTGTATTCGCCAGCGGTGAGCACCTCGAAGTCCACGTCGTGTTTCTTCAGCAAGCGGTGCACATTGGGCAGCTGCGCTACCACGCCGATGGAGCCAAGGATTGCGAACGGCGCCGTGAGGATACGGTTGCCGATGCAAGCCATCATGTAGCCACCGCTCGCCGCGACCTTGTCGACGCAAACGGTCAGCGGCACACCGGCATCGCGGATGCGCACCAGCTGCGAGGCGGCCAGACCGTAACCGTGAACCATGCCGCCACCGCTTTCCAGGCGCAGCACCACTTCGTCCTGAGGCGTTGCCATGGTCAGCAACGCGGTGATCTCGTGGCGCAGGTTTTCCACCGCCGACGCACGGATGTCGCCGTCGAAATCGAGCACGAACACACGTGCGGACGTCTCCGATTTCTTCGTCTGCTTGGCCGCCTTCGCCTCCCGCTTGCGCAACGCCTTGAACTCGTCCTTTTCCAGCACTGCCTGCTCCAGGCGCTCGCGCATGGACTTGTAGAATTCGTTGAGCTTGTACACCTCCAGATGTCCACCGCCCTGTTTGCTGCGTCCACGCCGCATGGACGCGAGTGCGATGAGCACGATCACGATAGCCACCACCAGCGTGACGGTCTTGGCCAGGAAGCTGGCGTAGTCGACAAGAAATTCCACGTATCCCCCTCGATGAGTTTCAGGCGCCCGCCGCAGCTCTTGACGCCGAGCCGCCAGCATACCGATGGCCCCTTGGCTGAGCCAGTCGGCGCAATTCAAACAAACGTTCGAATTATCGTTGACACTCCGGAACGATGTCCCTACCCTCGCGAAAAAACAGTGCCGGCCGGAGCAGCAGCATGGGCAGTATCTACCTGATCAGACATGGTCAGGCGTCTTTCGGCGCAGAAAACTATGACGTGCTCTCCCCCCTGGGTTATCGCCAGTCCGAAGCGCTGGGCGATTACCTGGCGCAACTCGGCGTGAGCTTCGACCGCTGCCTCAGTGGCGAACTCGATCGCCAGCAGGACACCGCCAGAGCGACCCTGGCGCGGCTCGGTCCGCAACCCGATCTTGAAATCGATGCGGCCTTCAACGAATTCCATGCCGACGCGGTGATCCGCGCCCACCTGCCCGACCTGCTGAAGGTCGAGCCCAACGCCATGCATATCCTGCGCAATGCCGCCGATCACCGTGCCGACTTCCAGAGACTTTTCACCTATGTGGTCCATCGCTGGATCTCCGGTGAGCACGAGAAAGACGAACTGGAAAGCTGGCAGCATTTCCTCGATCGCGTGCGCGGCGGCCTGGAACGGGTACTCGAACGAGCCGACAAGCGCGATCGCATCGCCATCTTCACCTCCGGTGGAACCATTACCGCGCTGCTGCAGCTGATCATAGGCGTACCGCCGATCAAGGCGTTCGAGATGAACTGGCAGATCGTCAACACGTCGCTCAGCCTGCTGAAGTTTCGTGATCGTGACGTCGCGCTCGCGTCATTCAACAGTCATGCGCATCTGCAACTTCTAAAGAATCCGGAGCTCATCACCCATAGATGAGCCCAGCCCCAAGCGGCCCAAAGCTGCGTGTAACCATAACGAGCAAAAAGGAAACCCTCATGAGCAACGTCGCCGAAACCTTCAAAGGCATGCAGTCGAAGTTCAACCCCAGCGCCGCCGCCGGCCTGGATCTGGTGTTCCAGTTCAATATCACCGATGCCGAGAACTACTATCTGGTCGTCAAGGATGGCACCTGTGATCTGCAGCAGGGCGAGTCCAGCGATGCCAACGTCACCCTGATCATGGACAGCGAAACCATGCAGGGCATCGTCAGCGGCGAGACCGACGGCATGCAGGCCTTCATGGGCGGCAAGCTGCGCGCCGAAGGCGACATGATGCTGGCCCTGAAGCTCAGCGAGCTCTTCCCGGCCTGAATCTCAGGCGGCGGTCGAGAGACACGAAAAACCGAAGTCTCGACTTCGGTTTTTTTATGTCCAACGTAGCCGTGAATGGCGGATCAGGCAGCTTGATTGACAGGCAACACGCCGGCCAATAACGGCCAGCCGCGCTTGGTATCAGACACCGCGAGCATTAGATTGTTGAATCATCTTGGGCACCAAACATAAGCAGAAGGGATAACAATGGCGCTTACAGATCAAAGCACCCCTGTCCGCACGGGTGAGGAATTGCCCGCCGATGTCATCGATCAGTACCTCAAGGCACATATCCCGGGACTGGACGGAACACCGCAGATTTCCCAGTTCCCCGGCGGTGCGTCGAACCTGACCTACCTGCTGCAATACCCCGGCCTGGATCTGGTGCTGCGCCGCCCGCCGTTCGGCCACAAGGCCAAGTCCGCTCACGATATGGGCCGCGAGTACCGCATTCTCAATCAGCTCAACGCTGGGTTCCCCTACTGTCCCAAGGCATATGTCTACTGCACCGATGAATCGGTGATCGGCGCCGAGTTCTACGTGATGGAGCGCGTCAACGGCATCATCCTGCGTTCGGAACTGCCGCCTGAGCTGAACTTCGACGAGTCCCAGACCCGCGCCCTGTGCGAGAGCTTTATCGACAAGTTCGTCGAGCTGCACAACGTCGACTACCAGGCCTGCGGGCTCGGCGATCTGGGCAAGCCGGAAGGCTACGTGAAGCGCCAGATCGAAGGCTGGAGCGAACGCTACGAGCGCGCCATGACCCCTGACGCGCCGGCCTGGGAAGCGGTCAAGGCCTGGCTGAAGGACAAGATGCCGGCCGACCACCCAAAACCCGGGATCATTCACAACGATTACCGCTTCGACAACGTCATTCTCAATCCGGACAACCCGATGGAGATCATCGGCGTGCTGGACTGGGAAATGACCACCATCGGCGATCCGCTGATGGACCTGGGCAACACCCTGGCCTACTGGATCGAAGCCGACGATCCCCAGCCGATGCAGGCAATGCGCCGCCAGCCGAGTCACCTGCCCGGCATGCATACCCGTCAGGGCTTCGTCGATTACTACGCTCAGCGCGCCGGCATCGAAATCCCCTGCATCGACTTCTACTACACCTACGGCCTGTTCCGCCTGGCCGGAATCGTCCAACAGATCTATTACCGCTTCCATCACGGCCAGACCCAGGACAAGCGTTTTGCCCAGTTCATCCACATGAACAAGCTTCTCGAGCAAAAGGCGCTGCAAGTGATCGGGCAATCGAAGCTCTGACCCCACCCAATCCGTCTGTGGCCTGCCACAGAAACGAACAAGAAAGAGGAACGACCATGTCCAAGACCACCCTGTTCGACCTAGACGGCAAGATCGCCTTCGTTTCCGGCGCCAGCCGTGGTATCGGCGAGGCGATCGCCAAACTGCTCGCCCAACAAGGCGCCCACGTAATCGTCTCCAGCCGCAAGATCGAAGGCTGCCAGGCGGTTGCCGATGCCATCGTCGCAGCTGGCGGAAAGGCCACCCCGGTGGCTTGCCACATCGGCGAGCTGGAGCAGATTCAGGCCGTGTTCGCGCAGATCCGCGAGCAGTTCGGCCGCCTCGACATCCTGGTCAACAACGCCGCCACCAACCCGCAGTTCTGCCATGTGCTGGACACTGACGTATCGGCCTTCCAGAAGACCGTCGACGTGAACATTCGCGGCTATTTCTACATGTCCGTCGAGGCCGGCAAGCTGATGCGCGAGCACGGCGGCGGCAGCATCATCAACGTCGCGTCCATCAACGGTGTTTCGCCAGGCAACTTCCAGGGGATCTACTCGATCACCAAGGGCGCCGTGATCAACATGACCAAGGCGTTCGCGAAGGAGTGTGCGCAGTTCGGCATTCGCTGCAACGCCTTGCTGCCCGGCCTGACCGACACCAAGTTCGCTTCGGCGCTTGTCAAGAACGACTCGATCCTGCAGATGGCCCTGCAGCACATTCCGCTGAGCCGCGTTGCCCAGCCGAGCGAGATGGCCGGCGCTGTGCTCTACCTGGCCAGCGAGGCATCGAGCTACACCACCGGCGTGTCGCTCAATGTCGATGGCGGCTATCTGGCCTGATCCGACCAGCCAAATGAAAAAGGGAGCCGGAATGGCTCCCTTTTGTTGTCTGCACGCTTACCAGTTCTTCAACGCTTCAGTCGCCGCTGCGTTCAACGGCCTGGCTAGCAGGCCGGTCGGTGCAAGCTCCACCGCATAGCTGGCGCCATCGGCGATCGGCATGTAATCGACGCGTAACACTTGCGGCTCGAGGAAATGCAAGTTGCGCCGTTCCAGCTGCAGCGACTGCCAGATATCCACCCCCAGCAGCTTCTCACTCAGCTCAACCTGCGCATGACGCGCCAGGTTCTGCTGTTCCACCGCCAGGTAACGTCCGGAGAGTCTTTCCAGGCGGTAGCCCGACTCCAGCCCGATAAGCTCAGCGAGACTTTTCCAGCGAAGCACATGCAGGTCGAGTTGCCAAAGATCGCCCTCAAGCACGTACGTTCGGGTTGTTTTTTCCTGTTCCAGGCTGACCTCATAACGCTGCGGTCCTACGGCCTGAAAGCGCAGGGTAGCCAGCGCCCGCGCATCCGGAAGCGCCGCATAGGTACTGATGTCGTAGCCGATCAGGCCAATCAGACCGGCAAGGGCGAGAGCCAGGAAGCCGCAGGTGCCTCTCAGCCAACCCATCAGCCACTGCCCCCCCAGCAACAAGCGCAGCGCCACCAGCAACACGATCACTGCCAGCACGGCAACCACGATCGCAAGCCCAAGATATTGCATAACCAAGCGTCCTTTTCATTGGGTGCGATATTATCCGCGGCCGCCGCCCGGGCAGCCAGAGCCGGCATGGGATGGGGGTCACGCGGCGGTACTGTTCTTGCTCGATCTTCTGATAGTTCATGTTGTCGCCACTTCCGCGGTCGCGACCGCGGCATTATTCTCCGCTGTCCCTTTGCCCGGCGAGACCTGTATGCCCTTCGCACTTGAGCTCGCGCTCGATCCATCTACATTGTTGTTACTTTTCGCAGTCGCCTTCACCGCTGGGTTCATCGATGCCATTGCCGGCGGCGGTGGACTGCTGACGATTCCTGCATTGCTGACGGCAGGTCTGCCGCCGCACCTGGTGCTGGGGACCAACAAACTGTGCGCCACCTTTGGTTCGGCGACCGCGAGCTACACCTTCTACCGACGCCGGCTTTTCGAGCCGGGTCTGTGGCGACGAGCGCTGCTCGGCACCGCCGTTGGCGCAGCGCTCGGTGCATTGCTCGCGCAATACATGCCGGCAAGCTGGCTCAATCAGCTGCTGCCGCTGGTGGTGTCCGCCTGCGGCATCTACCTGCTGTTCAGCAAAGTGCCGGCGAAGGCTGCCGGTGAAGCAGCGGAAATCGGTCGTCGACGGCAGTGGCCGCAGAGCCTGTCGCTCGGCTTCTACGATGGCGTCGCTGGGCCCGGGACGGGCGCTTTCTGGACCGTCAGCAGCATGCTGCTCTATCCCCTCGACCTGTTGCGGGCCAGCGGGGTGGCGCGAACGATGAACTTCGTCAGCAACGCCGTGGCGCTGGCGGTGTTCATCGTGGGTGGGCATGTCGCCTGGGTACTGGGGATCGGCATGGGGCTGGCGCTGATGACAGGCGCCTACTTCGGCGCACGCACGGCCATCGGCGGCGGCTCGCGCTTCATCCGGCCGGTGTTCATCCTCGTGGTACTGGCGATGAGCCTTCGCCTAGCCTGGCAGCACTGGTTCGGGGCGGCCTAGCCGACGCGCCAGGTACAGCTCGATCAGATAGCGAGCGATTGACTGGCGCGCGGGCAACGCCGGCAGGTTGTCGATGTGAAACCAGCGAGCATCCTCGATCTCCTCGGGCTGCGGGACGATCTCGCCGCTGGCATATTCGGCGTGGAACCCGAGCATGAGGGAGTGGGGAAACGGCCAGCCCTGGCTGGCGATGTATTGCGGCGGATGGATATCCACCCCGACCTCTTCACGCACTTCGCGCGCCACGCATTGCTCCACCGACTCACCCGGCTCCACGTAGCCGGCCAGCGTGCTGTAGACGCCGGGTGCAAAGCGCGGTGAACGCGCCAGCAGCAACTCGTCACCGCGGGTGACCAGGACGATCATGCTGGGCGAAAGCCGCGGATAGTGCTGAACACCACAGGCTGGACAGTACATGGCGCGCTCACCGGCTCGCGCCTGCATCGGCGAACCGCAGCTACCGCAGAAGCGGTGCTGGCTGACCCAGGTGCCGATCTGCGTGGCGTAGCCGAGCAGGCGAAACAGGTCCGGGTCAACCTGCTGCATGAACTGACGCAGCCCCTGCCAGCGCGCACCAGGCACATCGGCGGGGACATCCAGTTCGAAGAGAAAGACCGGCTCGCCATCGAAATGCCCCAGCCCCTGCTCGCTGAGCAGCGGCAGCTCCAGACGCTTGAGCCAGTCCCGCGGAAACAGAACACCGCTGTCGTCGACCAGGAACTGTTGCCGGCAATGCACCACTGCCCAGCCCCCCGCCAGCGAGGGGTCGAGCAGCGCCGCTTGCCAGCGCAGGCTCATCAGGCGGCGACCGGCATGCCCAGCGCGCGCACGCTCTCGCTGGCGAGATCGAGCACGCTGACCCGCGAATCGTCGCGCCGCAGGATCGCGCCGCCCTCGAGGTAGTACTCGAGGCTGGTCAGGGCGTCGGCAAGCGTCTCGAGCAGCTGCTCGGGGGGCATCTGATTCGACTCGAGCATGTGCTTCTGGATGAAATCGGCACAGGCTCCGATCAGCTCGGCAGCACGCTCCTGCTCGAGGAAGCGCAAACCGCCGCGAACAGCCTGCAGGCTGAACGGCACGTTGGCCAGATGCAGCTTCTCGCCGTTGGACTCGAGATAGGCGGTGATGGCGCGCTTGGCCAGCGCAAGCCCGGCGGTCGCCTCGTCGATCACCACGATGCAGGCTTCGGTCAGCTGGTGGTTGGCGAAGGCTTCGGCCTCCATGCCCGGACGGGCGACCTGAGGTTTGCTATCGCGCCGATCGCCACGTTCCAGGCTGGCGACCATGCTCTCGACATAGAGCACCGCATCGGCCAGACGCTGGATCACTTCGGGGTCAGGCGTGCGTTCCAGGCTCCAGCCGGACACGTCGCCAAGTTGCGCCTGCAGCGTGCTCGCTGCCGAGGAAAGACCAACCATGCCCAGCGTCTTGGCCAGCTTGCCCAGCAGGTTGTGCAGGTTTGAATAGGCCTCTGCCTGGGCGGTGCCCCGCTCGATCAGATCCAACAGATCTTTAAGGCTCGCCAATTCTTCGCGAATCGCCGAGGACAACGAACGCATGACAGCCTGTCCGGGACCTGCGAGGCGCTGTGACTCATCCTCGAGCAGATGGTCGGTAAAGGGCAGCGGGCTCAGCGAGAAGATCTGGCGCACCTGGCTGGCGAGCGGTCCTTTGCTGTCGGCCAACGCTACGACGTACAACAGCTCCTTCAGCAGGCTACGTGGCGCCTCGTACGCAGGATTGCCGAGTACCTGCTTAAGCTCACGATCGAGCCTGGAGAACAGCTGCTTGCGCGACTTGCGTGGCAACAGCTGGCCATCCAGCTGAGACTCCAGGGCCGCGCTGCCGATCCAGCACAGCCGACTGGCTGGCGTTTCGATGAAAAGGTGATCGAGGCGCGACAACGCGCGTCCCATGAGCTTCAGGCTGGCAGGCAGGTTCTCTTCGCGAATGAAGCCGAGCAGGCCGACCTGATACATCTGACGTAGTCGCCGCGCTTCGGCCGCCGGTGCGCCGCCGGGCCGCGGCGACACCTCTGTCGCGGGTCGCGCATGGTCGAGCCGAACGCTGAAGAAGAAGCTCTCCGGCAACGGAGGCTGGGTGCAGGCCTGACGCAACGCATTGATCGCCGGGAGCAACAGCTCAGGAATCTCCTGACGGCTGGCATCGACGCTCTCCAAGTAGCGGCGCAGTACATAGAGCGCGTTGCTCAGCGCAGCGAGCTGAACGTCACGGTCTTCACCCGCGCCGACGGGAATGTCGGTAGCCAGTTGCAGGATTTCCTGTGCGAGAAGTTCGGCGCCGGTCAGCTCGATCAAGTTGAGCGTGCCGCGTACCTGCTTGAGATTCTCGACCGCCTGTTGCAACAAGCCGCCGTTGTTGCGATCGATGATGAAATGCTCGAGGCTCTGCTCGGCCTCCTCCATGGTGGCGAAAAGCTCGTCACGGACCAGACCGAGAGAAGTTGCTCCAGTAACCATGCCTAGTGCGCCTCCCGCGCAAACGTATGATGGCGCATCAGTCGGCAAAGTCCGGCTTCTGTTTGCTCATGTGAGCGGCAATGGCCACTTTGATGTCGGCCGACTGCAGCATCGCCGCGTTCCAGGTGGCGATGTACTCGAGACCATCGTCGACGCGATGATCGCGCATGTAGCGGATCATTTCCTTGGTACCGCGGACGGCGACCGGCGATTTGCTGGCGATGTCGCGGGCCAGCTCAAGCACGCCATCCATCAGAGCCTGCTGGTCGGCATAGGTGCGATTGACCAGGCCAATGCTGCGCGCCTCTTCACCGTCGATCGTGCGACCGGTAAAAGCCAGCTCGCGCATCATGCCATCACCGATGATGCGAGGCAGGCGCTGCAAGGTTCCGACATCGGCGGCCATACCCATGTCGATCTCCTTGATCGAGAATTTCGCCCCTACCGTGCTGTAGCGCATGTCGCAGGCGGAGATGAGGTCGATGGCGCCACCCAGGCAGTAGCCCTGAATCGCCGCGATGACAGGCTTTCGACAATTGTCGACGGCGTTGAACGAGGCCTGCAGGGACAGGATCTTGCGGCGCAGTTGCTCGGCGTTGCGTCCGACATCACGGCCCAGCTGGCTGCCGACCGAGGCCAGTAGCTGCAGGTCGATGCCCGACGAGAAATGGTCGCCGGCCCCGCTGAGGACCACGACGCGCACCTCGTCGGTGGCATCGACCCAGTTGAAGATATCGATGATTTCCGTCCAGAAGGCGGCATCCATCGCATTGATCTTCTCGGGCCGGTTGATCTCGACCCGGGCGATCTTGTCCGCCAACTCTACACGGAAGGCTTTGTATTCGGTCACGCTATCATCCTCGACAGCAAGGGCGCAGGGGCATCGTGTCGGAGGCAAGCCGCACGACGGTGGGCAACTATAACAACTGGCGTCACGACGAGTGAATGTGGTTGCAGACGATGTGATACAGACCACGCCGTTGAGCGACCTGTTCGTACCGTACTAGACGGCCCGCTCGATGACCGCTCATTCCCGGCGAATGCAGTCGACAGTGTACTCGCTGCCGCTGGCCCCCACTTCGTGTTGCAAGCCATGGACATCCGCATCGAACCCAGGAAAGCGCTCGGCGAAATCACGGGCGAAGGCAAGGTAATCGAGAATCGAGCGAGTCTCGCCGGTGAAGCGCTCGCCCGGCATGATCAGCGGAATACCCGGCGGATACGGCACCAGCATTACCGCCGCGACGCGCCCTTCCAACTCATCGACCGGTACCGCCTCGACTTCGCCACGAACCAGCGCATCGTAGGCCTGCGCCGGCGTCATCGCCGGCTCCGGCAGCGCCGTGTACATCCGCCGCATGGCCCGCGCCGTCGCGTTCTCGCGATAGCAGCCATGCAACGCATCGCAGAGATCTCGCAATCCCATCCCGGCGTAAGTTGCCCCTCCACTACGAGCGATCGAAGGTAATGCATCAACCAGGGGGACATTGGCGTCGTAATGCCGCTTGAATTCGAGCAGTTCAGTCAGCAGCGTGCTCCATTTGCCCTTGGTGATGCCCATGGAGAACAGCACGAGCATCGAGTACAGGCCGGTCTTCTCGACGACCAGACCACGCTCCCAGAGGAATTTGCTGACCACCGCAGCCGGTATTCCGCTCTCGCCCAGCGAGCCGGATGCCGTGAGACCCGGCGTTACCAGGGTGACCTTGATCGGGTCGAGCAGCACGTAATCATCGGCGACATCGCCGAAACCGTGCCAGTCGGCGGTCGGCTCCAGCAGCCAGTCCCGCGTTACCAGTTCATCGGCGCCGTCGGCCCGCGGCGGCTGCCAGATACTGAACCACCAGTCGTCCGGATCGATGTGCTGGCGTAGATTGGCCAACGCGCGACGGAAGCTCAGGGCTTCGTCGAAGGTTTCCTGAATCAGCGAGCGACCCGCCGGCCCTTCCATCATTGCCGAAGCCACGTCGAGCGAGGCCAGGATGCCGTACTGCGGCGAGGTGGAGATGTGCATCATGAAGGCTTCGTTGAAGCGATCACGGTCCAGCTGCCGGGTCTGGCTGTCGAGCACGTGAATCATCGAGGCCTGGCTGAAGGCGGCCAGCAGCTTGTGCGTCGAATGGGTGGTGAAGACCAGCGGCCCCTGCTCGCGGGTATCCATGCCGTAACGGCCATCGTAGAACTCATGGAATGCCGCGTAGGCGTACCAGGCCTCGTCGAAATGCAGCACCTCGACGTTGTCGGCCAGGGTGCGCTTGATCAGGTTGGCGTTGTAGCACAGGCCGTCGTAGGTGGAGTTGGTCACCACCGCCAGCTTGACCTTCGGCGGCCGCCCGCGAGCCAATGGGTTTGCGGCGATCTTGGCCTGGATCGACTCGCGGGTGAACTCTTCCAGCGGAATCGGCCCGATGATACCCAGTTCGTTACGCGTGGGGCTCATGTACAACGGTATCGCTCCGGTCATGATGATCGCGTGGAGGATCGACTTGTGACAGTTGCGATCGACCAGGACCAGGTCGTCACGCGCCACCATCGAATGCCAGACGATCTTGTTCGCCGTCGAGGTGCCGTTGATCACGAAAAACGTATGGTCCGCGCCGAAATTACGCGCGGCACGCGCCTCCGCGGCGGCCAGCGGCCCGGTGTGATCCAGCAGCGAGCCGAGTTCGGGTACCGATACCGAGAGATCCGAGCGCAGCGTGTTCTCGCCGAAGAACTGATGGAACGCCTGCCCGACCGGGCTCTTGCGATAGGCCACCCCGCCGCCATGGCCAGGTGTGTGCCAGGAATAGTTGGACTCGCCGGTGTGCTGCACCAACGCGCGGAAGAATGGCGGCAACAGGTCCTCGAGATAGTTGCGCGCCGCCCGGGCGACCTGCCGAGCCAGAAACGGCACGGTGTCCTCATAGAGGTAGAGCAGTCCGCGCAGCTCGTTGAGATCGGCCATGGCCTCGGCGGGCGCATTTTCGATCGTCACTTGCTCGCCCAACGCGAAGATCGGCAGGCGCGGCGCGCGGCGCCGGGCGACACGAATCAGCTCAACGACGTCATGCAGCAAGCGCTGATTGTCTCCCGCCCCCTCCGCCGCCACCAGGATGCAGGCCAACCCGTGATGGGTCGATGCCACGATGCGCCCCTCGCTGGAACTGGCGGTGGGCAGGATGTTGAAGCCGTCGCGCTCCAGTTCCGAGGCGATGCCCCTGACGCGTTCGCCGGCAACGGTGTCGGCCTTGATGTCGCGATGGACGATGAGGATGGGGAATTTCAGATCTTTATACATGCGCACTCTCTGCGGACGGTCTTCCTACAGGGTAGAAGTGTCCGCAGCAAAGGAACAGCGCATTGAAACCGAGCGGGAAGGCGATCAACCGTCCAGTTGCGTCCAAAGCGGCGTGGCGCCCGCGGCCTTTTCGATCGCCGCCATGCGCGCCAGGTGTGCTGCGATCTCCTCATCGCTCGCCCGCAGCACGGGCGTGCGCGGCCGATCAGCCGGCAGGCGACGGATCGGAGTGGGCTGCGGCCGGCCACCATCGGCACTTTCGCCATCGCCAGCCAGGGACAGATTGGTCTGCCCTCCGGTCATGGTCAGCCAGACGTCGGCGAGGATCTCGGCATCAAGCAGTGCGCCGTGCAGATCGCGCCCCGAGTTGTCCACACCGTAGCGCTTGCACAGGGCGTCGAGGCTGTTGCGCTGGCCAGGATGCCGCTCGCGCGCCATCAGCAGCGTATCGAGCACCGTGCAGTGGTCGGTGATCTCGGCGCGATCCTGCTGGCCCAGCAGGGCGAACTCGTTATTGATGAAGCCAAGGTCGAACGCCGCGTTATGGATGACCAGCTGCGCGTCCTTGATGAACTCGAAGAACTCGTCAGCGATGTCACGAAAACGCGGCTTGTCGGTGAGGAATTCGTTGGTAATGCCGTGAACCGCGATCGCCCCTTCGTCCACCTCGCGATCGGGCTGCAGATAGACATGGTAGTGACGCCCGGTCAGACGGCGGCCGATGACCTCGACACAACCGATCTCGATGATCCGGTGCCCATCGGCAACCGGCATACCGGTGGTTTCGGTGTCGAGTACTACGCTGCGCATGTCATTTCGCTCACTTACACAATGGGTTGTCGTTTGGCCTGAACCACGCCGCGGTTGGCCAGCAGGTCGGCCTGCTCGTTGCCTGGGTGCCCGGTATGTCCGCGAACCCACTGCCAGCTCACTTCATGACGACTGACCTGCTCGTCGAGCTGCTGCCAGAGGTCGGCATTTTTCACCGGCTGCTTGCTCGCCGTCTTCCAGCCGCGCTTCTTCCAGTTGGGCATCCAGTCGTTGATGCCCTGCATGACGTATTGCGAATCCGTCACCAGCCGCACCTTGCACGGACGTTTCAGCTCGGCGAGCGCGCGAATGGCGGCCATGAGTTCCATGCGATTGTTGGTGGTGTCCGGCTCTCCGCCCCAGAGTTCCCGTTTGACGCCCTTGTACACAAGCAGCGCGCCCCAGCCACCGGGCCCAGGATTACCCTTGCAGGCACCGTCGGTATAAATCTCGACCCAATCGTCGCTCATGTAGATTGCTTACTCGTTCTGGCGGCGACAGGCATTAAGGCAGCCGATGGTGCTCGGCATCGCGGCGACTGATCTTGGCTACCGGCATCGGCAGCAACTTGCCCATCCGTTCGCGACGTTCCTGACGCAATGGCCGCAGGCCAATCATCAGTTTGCGCGCCACCAGCAGATAGAAGCCGCCGGTTGGCGCCTGCAGCTGTTGCCCAACGGTTTCCAGACGCGACAATCGCGCCTGCCAGTCGCTCGAGGAAAGCGGCGGACAATAGCATCCAAAGCGGCGTTTCTCCAGCGCGAACCCCAGCAGGTTCAACCAGTCACCGACCCGCGACGGGCGAATGCAGCGGGCCTGGCGAAAGCCCTCGCGCGACACCAGATGACGCAGCCCCCAGGCGCTCCAGGGATTGATGCCGACGATCAACAGGTGCCCACCGGGACGCACGCCACGCGCTGCTTCACGCAACAGGCCGTGTGGCGAAAGGCTGAAATCCAGCGCGTGCTGCAAGACCACCACGTCGGCGGCATGCTCGCCGAGCGGCCAGGCCTGTTCCTCGCAGTGGATTTCCACACCCGGCAGCGGTGCACCGAGGCGAACGCTACGTTTGATGTTTTGCGGCTGCACCGGTTCGCCGGCAAATGGGCCGTTGTGCACCAGATAGCTGCCGAAGCAACGGGCCAGCTCGTCGGTCAGGACCTGCTTTTCCTGTACAAGCAGCTGCTGGCCCAAGGGGCCGGCAAACCAGTCGGACGCCTGGTTGATCATCGACAGCCAATGGTCGCTGGCTTGAGTGGACGGTCGCTCGTTCATCGCTCGGCTCCGTTTGCCCGCGGGCTCGCAGGGCGCTGGGTTCGATCAGGGTCAAGATATCCTTGGGACTGCCAGAGCCCGCCCCCGTTTCCGGCGCGGCTTGCGACTCGGCGGGAACAGGTCCTAGGATGCGCCTTTGTGATCCGCTTGGCGACCCATCCATGTTCAAGATCGAAGCCCTGCCCGCCTTCACCGACAACTACATCTGGTTGCTCCAGGACGACGCCAGCCGGCGCTGCGTAGCGGTCGACCCTGGTGACGCCGCGCCCGTGCTGGACTGGCTGTCGGCCCATCCCGGCTGGCAGCTGAGCGACATTCTGGTGACCCACCACCACCACGACCATGTCGGCGGCGTCGAACGGCTCAAGGCACACACCGGCGCACGTGTTCACGGACCGGCCGCCGAGAAAATCCCGGCACGTGACGAATCGCTAAGTGATGGCCAGCACATCGAGGTGCTCGGCAAGCGCCTGGAGGTCATTGCTGTTCCCGGACATACGCTTGGACACATTGCCTACTTTCATGCCGATCCAGAACAGCCTTGGCTGCTCAGTGGCGATACGCTGTTCGCAGCCGGTTGCGGCCGGCTGTTCGAAGGCACGCCCGAGCAGATGTTCGAGTCGCTGAAGCGACTGGCCAGCGTTCCCGATCACACGCTGATCTATTGCACGCATGAGTACACGCTGAGCAATCTGCGTTTCGCCCAGGCGGTAGAGCCGAACAATACGGATATCGCCAGGCGCATCAGCGAGGTGACCCAGCTGCGCGAAGCCGGTTGCTTCAGCCTGCCCAGCCGACTGGACATCGAGCGCCGGACCAATCCGTTTCTGCGCAGCAATATCGAGACGGTACGGCAGGCGGCGATCCAGCACAGCGGCAGCCGGCTGGACGGCGAAGTCGCGGTTTTCGCCGCTTTGCGCGCGTGGAAGGATCGTTTCTGACAAGGTCGACAAGTTCCCGAAACGGGGCGTGTCAGCTTGACCCCACCAGGAGGCATTCCTAGAATCCCCCGAATTTTGTTTCCGGGGAAGATTCCAGCCAATGCCGCCAGCTCCCAAGAAACGCCACGAAACGGACGCCTTGGCAGCCTCTGGTCGTGCGTTGGCCCTCGCCGTCTGCGTAGCCCTAGCCGGCTGTCAAAGCAACTCCGCACGCGATGATGATGCGTTCGATCAGTCGAGGCGTGCGAGCGGACCGGCGGTACAGGAGCCCATCTGGCTGAGCGATACCAGTACCATCGTCGAACACGAGGACCTCTGGGCGCGCATCCGCGAGGGCTACAAACTGCAGGAGCATCTGGACAGCAACCCGCGCATCGAGCAGCAGCGCCTGCTCTTCGCCAGCCGCCCCCGCTCCATCGAAATCGCCAGCGAACGCGGCAGCCCCTATATCCACTACATCGTCGAGCGCCTGGAAGAGCGCGACATGCCTCTGGAGCTGGCACTGCTGCCAATCATCGAAAGCTCGTACGATCCGTTCGCCTATTCTCCAGCCCATGCGGTCGGGCTCTGGCAGTTCATTCCTTCCACCGGTCGTCATTTCAATTTGCGCCAAACCAGCTGGTACGACGGCCGCAGGGACATTACCGCCTCGACGAATGCCGCGTTGCGCTACCTGAGTTATTTGCATGGTCTGTTCAACGGTGACTGGCTGCTCGCCCTGGCTGCATACAACGCTGGCGAGGGTACGGTCAGCCGCGCCATCGAACGCAATCAGAAACTGGGCTTGCCAACCGACTATTGGAACCTGCCCCTGCCACGCGAAACTCGCGACTATGTACCGAAGCTGCTGGCGTTGTCGCAACTGATCGAAGCGCCTGAGGCCTATGGCATCAACCTCAACCCGATCGCCAATGAACCTTACTTCGAGGTCATCGCCCTCAAGCAGCGCATGGACCTGGCGCGGGTAGCCAAGCTGGCCGACCTTGACGAAGACGAGCTGTACCAACTGAACCCCGCCTTCACCCGCCGCATCACGCTGGACGGCCCGCAGCAACTGCTGGTGCCGCTGGAGAAGGCCGAGATGCTGGCAGCCAACCTGGCGTTGATGAAACCGCAGGAACTGGTGGACTGGAAGCAGTACACCGTCCGCCCAGGCGATACCCTGGGGGCGATCGCCAACCGGCATCACCTGACCGTCAACGTCATCCGCGACATCAACCGCCTGAACAGCGACTCCCTGCGTATCGGCCAGGTGCTGAGCATTCCCGCCAGCAGTGACGCCGGTGCATCGCGAGAATTACTGCACGCGGTTGCGCGTCAGCCAGACACCACACCCCGCAGCTACCGGGTCAGATCGGGTGACAACCTCTGGGATATCGCCAAGGCGCAGCGCGTATCGGTACGCGACCTGCAGCGCTGGAACAATCTGTCCGGCAGTCAGCTGAAAGTAGGCCAGGCGCTCTTCCTGCAGGGACCTGCGCCTGCCGCCAAGAGCAAGAACAATGCTGACGCCCCGACCTACTACAAGGTCCGTAAGGGGGATTCGCTGTATCAGATTGCCAAGCGTTTCAATGTGCAGCTGACCAATCTCAAGACCTGGAACCCGAAAAGCACCGAAGTGCTCCGTCCGGGCCAGCTGCTCACCCTCTACCTCCCAAGGTGAGCGCCCGACCGTCAACCCGCTGAACGCTTGCTCAGGGCTTCCAGACAGCGGCCGGTCAGCTGGGTGAAACGCTGAAAGGCGATGAACTGCTCATGCTTGAGCGCACGTCCGGACAAGCGACAATCGCCGTACAGCACACCGATCTCCCGCGCTCCCGCCATCAGCGGCGCAATGAAGAACATGCCGTTGCCGAGCCATTGCCGCAGCGGCTGCGTCACCAGATCCGCCAGGTTGTAGCTTGCCGGCACCCCCATCCACAGCGACTGCCGATGTCGCAACGCATAGCTGAAGATATGCGGCTGCTCGGGTTGGTCGACCGGCAGCGCAAAATTCTGAAGCCAGGCTTCGCCCCCCTCGCCAACGGCACAACGCACCTTGAAACGCGTCTGCTGGTCGGCCAGGACCGCGACCATTACCCGCTCCAATCCAACGCCTCGATGCAGCCCCTTGAGCAGCGTCTCCAGAATCAGGCTGGCATCGCCACCGCCCGAGGCCATCAGCCCAAGATCCTGCAGCGACTGTTGCATCAACAGCAGGTCGGGCTGCAGCAGGGCGGCCTGGCGCTCTGCCTGCTGCAGCCTGATCTGCTCGGGATCGGTGCTGGGGATCAGCCGGCCCAATCGACTGGCACCAAAGGTGGTCGCAACCGTGACCGCTTCGTCGGCGCTCGCGAGGATCTGCTGCAACGCATCGGCCTCAGTCACGCCTGTGAACTCCGCCACCGCGCTGGTCAGGGCCTGCATCTTTTCGCATTCCCAGCCATCCAGTGCGGCTTCGCTGATCCTCACCCCCAACGCCACCGCACGCGCAGCCGGGTCATTGCTTACGGCCTGACTGTGAGCCAGGCTGGTCAGCTCGCCCAGATTCCAGCTTTTCACCAGACCCAGCGTGAGCTGACGGAAGCTGGTGCCGAGAATGGCCTGTACCACTTCCTCAGGCTTGATGCCCGGCTGTTTCAGTTGCACGGCGAGCTCGTCGGCCTGCTCGCCGCCGCAGCCCCAGAACGCCAGCTCACCGACGTGATAGAGCAACGCCGCGATGAACACCTCTTCCTCATGCCGCGAAAGGACATAGCCGGCGATATTGCGCGCCTGCACGGCCGCATGAAAGGAGCGGGCCAGCAGCTCGAGCAGTTGCTCCCGCGGAGCCTTCTCCAACAGGCTATCGATCAGCGTCACCGACAGGCTGATCAGTCGGACGTTGTCGAAGCCGATCATCACGATCGCCCGCGAGATGGTCTTGATGGTTTCCTGAGAGGGGTTGTAGTAGCTGCTATTGCCGACCCGGAGCACCTTGGAAGTCAGCGACGCATCGCGCAGCAGAACGTCGGCAAGCTGCTGGACCGAAGCGTGCTGGTGCTCGGCCAGCCGCTGGATATCCTTGACCACCGATGCCAGCGCCGGCAGTTCGGATTGGTTCAGGCGATCGATCCACGCCTGCAGACCCTGGGCACGTACATCCAAGAGGTCACACTCCACAATGCCAGTACGGGAAATGAGTGGCAGTTTGCCCGAGGTGGCCGGCCTTTTTCCAGCGCATACAAGCTGTTACTGTACCGGCCCGAGAAGCCCTTAAGCGCCAAGGATCGGATCCCCCGTCTGATGCGACCCCTGCTACTGTTATTGACCTGCCTGGCCTTGAGCTTTCCCGCCCTCGCCACCATCAGCGAAAGCCATGGTTATGCGCAGTTCGGCACTCTTAAGTACCCAGCCAATTTCACCCACTTCGACTGGGTGAATCCGCGCGCGCCCAAGGGCGGCAGGATCAAGCTGATGGCGTCGGGTACGTTCGATACGCTGAACCCCTATACATTCAAGGGCACCAGCCCAAGTGCGACCCCCGGATTCCTGCAGTACGGCTTCAGCGAGCTGAACGAACCGCTGATGGTCGGTACCGGCGTCTACGACCCTTCGGGCGACGAACCGGCGTCCAGCTACGGCCTGATCGCCGAATCGGTGGAGTACAGCGACAACAATAGCTGGGTCGTTTTCAACTTGCGCAAGGAAGCTCGCTTCCATGATGGCAAGCCGATCACCGCCTATGACGTCGCATTCTCCTACCGGCTGCTGCTCAAGGACGGCCATCCGCGCTACCGCACCAACCTGCAAGGGGTGAAGCGCGTCGACATTCTCAACCGGCACCGCATCCGCTTCGTCTTCGAGCAGCCAGACAATCCGCTACTGATCATGCGTCTCGGTGAACTGCCGGTCCTACCGCAGCATTACTGGAAGAATCGCGACTTCAAGGCCACCACCTTCGATCCCCCGCTGGGCAGCGGCCCCTACCGCATCACCCAGGTGCAACCCGGGCGGCAGGTGGTGTTCGAGCGCGTGCGCAACTGGTGGGGCGCCAAGCTCCCAGTCAATCGGGGCAAGTACAACTTCAATCGCATCGATGTCGAGTTCTACCGCGACAACGTGGTGGCGTTCGAAGCGTTCAAGGTCGGCGAGTTCGACTTCTTCATCGAGCATCAGGCGAAGAACTGGGCCAACGGTTACCAGTTCCCGGCCGTGATGCGTGGCGACATCATTCGTGCAGAGATCCCACATCAGATCCCGACTCAGACCCAGGCACTGTTCATGAACGGCCGGCGTTCGACTTTTGCCGATAGCCGCGTTCGCGAGGCGCTCGGTCTGATGTTCGATTTCGAATGGACCAACCGTGCACTGTTCTACGGCGCATACCGCCGCAGCGAAAGCTACTACCCCAACAGCGACTTCAGTGCCACCGGCAAGCCCGAAGGCGGAGAATGGCTGCTGCTTTCGCCCTACCGCAAGCAGCTCCCTGGTGAGCTGTTCACCGAACCATTCGAGTTACCAGAAACCGATGGTCGTGGTATCCCGAGGGAAACCCTGCGTCGCGCCCTGGGGCTGCTTGCCGAAGCAGGCTGGAAGCTGTCCGATGCCGGACTGCTGAACAGTGCCGGGCAACCGCTGAGCTTCGAGATACTGCTGGTCAATCCACGCCTGGAACGGATCCTCCAGCCCTACGTCGAGAACCTGGCGCGCATTGGCGTTCAGGCCAACCTGCGCACCGTGGACAGTGCGCAGTACAAGCAACGACTCGACCATTACGACTACGACATGATCCTGATGACGCTGGCCCAAAGCCTCAGTCCCGGCATCGAGCAGTACCTCTATTTCCATTCCAGCCAGGTCGGCGTCAAAGGCGGCCGCAACTATGCGGGAATCGCCAACCCGATCATCGATGATCTGATCGGCAAGCTGCTCGCCGCACAGACCCGCGACGAACAGGTGTCGGCCGCCCGCGCAATCGACCGCGTACTGCTGTGGAACCACTACACCATTCCGAACTGGTTCATCAGTAACCACCGCCTGGCGTACCGCAATCGGTTCGCCCATGTCACCACGCCGCCCTATACGCTGGGCTTGCGCGCCTGGTGGCTGAAGAGCCTGGAGAAGAGCAAATGAACAATCGCGTGAGCCATTCGCTGTTTCGCGCCGGCCTGCTGAGTCTGCTCTGCATGGCCGCCGCCCTGACCGAGGCCGCTCCCCGCCATGCCCTGACGCTGTATGGCGAGAAGCCCAAGTACCCGGCCGACTTTCAGCATTTCGAGTACGTCAATCCCGAGGCGCCCAAGGGCGGCACGCTGCGTCAGGCCGGTTTCGGCAGCTTCGACTCGCTCAACCCCTTCATCAACAAGGGTGTCGCGGCCGACGACATCGGTCTGATCTACGACACCCTGACCACCAACAGCCTGGACGAGCCGTTCACCGTCTACGGTCTGCTGGCGGAAAAGATCGAGAAAGGCCCGAACAACGACTGGGTGCGCTTCCACCTTCGCCCGCAGGCACGCTTTCATGATGGCGAGCCAGTCAAGGCAGAAGACGTCGTCTTCACCTTCGAGACGCTAATGAGCCAGGGTGCTCCGCAATACCGTGCCTATTACGCCGATGTGGAAAAAGTGACGGCGGAAAGTGAGAGACGGGTGCGCTTCGATTTCAAGCATGCCGGCAATCGCGAGCTGCCAATGATTCTTGGGCAGCTGCCAGTCCTTCCGAAGCACTGGTGGGAAGGCAAAGACTTCACCTCTGGCAGCCTCGAGCCGCCTCTGGGTAGCGGTCCGTACCGCGTCGAGAAAGTCCAGGCCGGCCGCTCGATCCGCTATGAACGCGTCGAGGACTATTGGGGCAAGGATCTACCCGTGAATCGCGGTTTCTACAACTTCGATCACATCAACTTCGATTACTACCGGGACAACACCGTAGCACTGCAGGCCTTCAAGGCCGGGCATTTCGACTACTGGTTCGAAACCAGCGCGAAGAACTGGGCCACCGCCTACGACATCGATGCAGTCCGGGATGGACGCATCGTCAAGGAGGAGATCCGCAACTACAACCCAACCGGCATGCAGGGTTTCATCTTCAATATCCGCCGCCCGCTGCTGCAGGACCGTCGCGTGCGTGAGGCGCTTGGGTTGCTGTTCGACTACGAATGGACCAATCGCCAGCTGTTCAACGGCGCCTACACCCGGACCCGCAGCTATTTCGACAACTCCGAACTGGCCTCCTCCGGATTGCCGAGCGAAGACGAACTGAAGATTCTCGAGCCCCTTCGCGGCAAGGTTCCGGACGAGGTATTCGACAAGGCCTTCGAACTGCCACAAACCCAGGGCAACGGCGTGATTCGCGAACAGCAGCGCCAGGCCTATCGGCTGCTGACGGAAGCGGGCTGGAAAGTCGAGAACGACAAGATGCTGGACGCCCAGGGCACGCCGGTGAAGCTGGAGTTCCTGCTGGTGCAGGCCGAATTCGAGCGCGTGCTACTGCCCTACAAGCGCAACCTGGCCGACCTGGGCATCGAGCTGGAGATCCGTCGGGTCGACGTCTCCCAGTACATCAACCGGCTGCGCTCGCGCGACTACGACATGATCGTCAGTGGCTTCGGTCAGTCCAACTCGCCCGGCAACGAACAGCGTGAGTTCTGGCATTCGGCGAGTGCGGACAATCCCGGCAGCCGCAACTTCATCGGCTTGAAGGAACCGGCCATCGACATGCTGGTCGAGGGGCTGATCGGCGCCGACTCGCGCAAGGAACTGGTTGCCCATACCCGTGCGCTGGATCGCGTGCTGCTCTGGGGTCACTACGTGGTGCCGAACTGGCACATCAAGACCTGGCGCGTCGCCTACTGGAACCACCTGGCGCATCCGCAGGTAACGCCCAAACAGGACATCGGCCTGATGACCTGGTGGCGCAAGCCTGAGGCGAAGGCTCCAGTCGCCGATCCGGTGGAAGCGAAGAAAGCCGCGGAAGCTGGTGCGAGCACGCCAGCCGATAACGGCGAGGCGGAGCGCTAAGCATGCTGGCTTACATTGTTCGCCGATTGCTGCTGATCATCCCCACGTTGTTCGGCATCCTGCTGATCAACTTCATCATCATCCAGGCCGCGCCCGGTGGCCCGGTGGAACAGGCGATCGCCAAGCTGGAGGGCTTCGAGGGCGCCACCAGTCGTATCGCCGGAGGTGGTTCGGAGGTTGCGGTGGGTGGCACCAGCTATCGCGGCGCGCAGGGCCTGGACCCCGAGCTGATCGCCGAGATCGAGCGACTCTACGGCTTCGACAAGCCGCCGGCCGAGCGCTTCTGGATCATGCTCAGCAATTACCTGCGGCTGGACTTCGGCGAGAGCTTCTTCCGCGACGCCAAGGTCACCGACCTGATCATCGAGAAGATGCCGGTATCCATCTCGCTGGGGCTGTGGAGCACGCTGATCATGTATCTGGCGTCGATCCCGCTGGGGATCGCCAAGGCCACCCGTCACGGCAGCAAGTTCGACGTCTGGACCAGCTCGGCGATCATCGTCGGCTACGCCATCCCGGCGTTTCTCTTCGCCATCCTGCTTATCGTGCTGTTCGCTGGCGGCAGCTACTGGAACTGGTTTCCCCTGCGCGGCCTGACCTCGGGCAACTTCGACGACCTGACCCTGGGCGGCAAGATCATCGACTACTTCTGGCACCTGGCCCTGCCCGTCACCGCTCTGGTGATCGGCAACTTCGCCACCCTGACGCTGCTGACCAAGAACAGCTTCCTCGACGAGATCAACAAGCAGTACGTGATCACGGCACGGGCGAAGGGCTTGAGCAAGAATCGCGTGCTCTACGGCCACGTGTTCCGCAATGCCATGCTGATCATCATCGCCGGCTTTCCGGCCGCCTTCATTGGTATGTTCTTCACCGGCTCGCTGCTGATCGAGGTGATCTTCTCTCTCGACGGACTCGGCCTGCTCAGTTTCGAGGCAGCGATCAACCGCGACTATCCGGTGGTGTTCGGTACCCTCTTCCTCTTCACCCTGCTCGGCCTGGTGGTGAAGCTGATCGGCGACCTGACTTACACCCTGGTCGACCCGCGCATCGATTTCGAAAGCAGGGAGGCCTGAATGCAGTTGTCCCCCCTCAATCAGCGTCGGCTGGCCCTGTTCAAGGCGCACAAGCGTGGCTGGTGGTCACTGTGGATCTTCCTCGCGCTGTTCGTGCTCAGCCTGGGCGCGGAGATCATCGCCAACGACAAGCCGATTGTGGTGCGCTACGACGGCGAATGGTTCTTCCCGGTGTTCAAGCGTTATCCGGAGACGGCCTTCGGCGGCGAATTCCCGCTGCAGGCGAACTACAAGAGCCCGTACATCCAGGAACTGATCGCCGAGAAGGATGGCTGGATGATCTGGCCGGTCATCCCTTTCAACTATTCGAGCATCAACTACGAACTGCAGGTACCGGCGCCCGCGCCGCCTTCGTTGGAGAATTGGCTGGGCACCGATGATCAGGGCCGCGATGTGCTCGCCCGGGTGATCTACGGTTTCCGCATTTCGGTGCTGTTCGCCCTCACCCTGACCCTGATCAGCTCGGTAATCGGTGTCATCGCCGGCGCCCTGCAGGGCTTCTATGGCGGCTGGGTCGATCTGGTCGGGCAGCGCCTGCTAGAGATCTGGTCGGGCCTGCCGGTGCTCTACCTGCTGATCATTCTCGCCAGCTTCGTGCAGCCGAACTTCTGGTGGCTGCTGGGCATCATGCTGCTGTTTTCCTGGATGAGCCTGGTGGACGTGGTACGTGCCGAGTTCCTCCGTGGGCGCAACCTCGAGTATGTACGCGCGGCCCGTGCACTGGGCATGCAGAACGGCGCGATCATGTTCCGCCACATCCTGCCCAACGCCATGGTCTCGACCATGACCTTCATGCCATTCATTCTCACCGGCGCCATCGGCACCCTCACCGCGCTGGATTTCCTCGGCTTCGGCCTGCCGGCGGGCTCGCCGTCGCTGGGCGAGCTGGTCGCCCAAGGCAAGGCCAATCTGCAAGCCCCCTGGCTCGGTATCAGCGCCTTTCTGGTGCTGGCGATCATGCTGACCCTGCTGGTGTTTATCGGGGAGGCGGCGCGCGATGCCTTCGACCCAAGGAAATAAGATGTCCGAAGTTTCGATTGGCGAGAGCCTGGTCGAGGTCCGCGATCTGGCCGTCGAGTTCGTCACCGGTGATCAGGTCCAGCGCGTCGTAGAAGGCGTGTCCTTCGACATCCGCAAGGGCGAAACCCTGGCCCTGGTGGGCGAAAGCGGCTCGGGCAAGTCGGTCACCGCCCATTCCATCCTGCGCCTGCTGCCCTACCCGCTGGCCCGCCACCCGCAGGGGCAGATTCATTTCCACGGACAGGACCTGATCAAGGCCGACGAGAAGGCCATGCGCAAGATCCGTGGCAACCGTATCGCCATGGTCTTCCAGGAGCCCATGACTTCGCTCAACCCGCTGCATACCGTGGGCAAGCAGATCAACGAGGTGCTGGAGATCCACAAGGGCCTGCGGGGCAAGGCCGCCACCGCCCGCACGCTGGAACTGCTCGAGCTGGTGGGCATTCCGGAACCGCGCAAGCGCATCCGCGCCTATCCGCACGAATTGTCCGGCGGCCAGCGCCAGCGTGTGATGATTGCCATGGCGCTGGCCAACGAGCCGGAGCTGCTGATCGCCGACGAGCCAACCACGGCGCTGGACGTCACTGTGCAATTGAAAATCCTTGAATTGCTCAAGGAACTGCAGGCGCGGCTGGGCATGGCGCTGCTGCTGATCAGCCATGATCTCAACCTGGTTCGGCGGGTCGCCCATCGTGTATGTGTCATGCAGCGCGGTCGTGTCGTCGAACAGGCGTTGTGTGAAGAACTGTTCCGTTCACCCAAGCATCCGTACACCCAGGAACTGCTCGCGGCCGAGCCCAGCGGTGGCCCGGTGGCGGTCGAGCAGGCGGCACCGCTGCTGGAGGTCGAGGACCTGCGCGTCTGGTTCCCGATCAAGAAGGGCCTGCTGCGGCGCACCGTCGATCACGTCAAGGCGGTCGACGGTGTGAACTTCAGCCTGCCCAAGGGGCAGACGCTGGGGATCGTCGGCGAGAGCGGCTCAGGCAAGTCGACCCTGGGCTTGGCTATCCTTCGTCTGTTGGCCAGTCGCGGCGAGATCCGCTTCCAGGGCCAGCAGCTGCAGGGCATGTCACAGGGCGCCGTGCGGCCGTTGCGCCGGCAGATGCAGGTGGTCTTCCAGGACCCGTATGGGAGCCTGAGCCCGCGGATGTCGGTCGGGCAGATCATCGGCGAAGGGCTGCGCATTCACCACATGGGCAATGCGCAGGAGCAGGAACAGGCGATCATTGACGCGCTCGTGGAGGTTGGTCTCGATCCGGAAACCCGGCATCGCTATCCCCACGAGTTCTCCGGCGGGCAACGGCAACGCATTGCCATTGCCCGGGCTCTGGTATTGAAACCGGCGCTGATACTGCTCGACGAGCCGACCTCGGCTCTCGATCGCACGGTCCAGCGCCAGGTGGTGGAGCTTCTGCGCTCGTTGCAGGCCAAGTACAACCTGACCTACCTGTTCATCAGCCATGACCTGGCGGTGGTCAGGGCACTCAGCCACCAGATGATGGTGGTCAAGCAGGGCCAGGTGGTGGAACAGGGTACGGCTGCCGAGATATTCGCGGCGCCGCAACATCCGTATACACAGCAGCTGCTGGAATCCGCCTTCATGGCGCCCGGCGCTGCCGAACAACCAGAAGAGGGACAAGCACATGGGTTTTCTCACCGGTAAGCGCGTACTGATCGTCGGCGTTGCCAGCAAACTGTCGATTGCCTCGGGCATCGCCGCCGCCATGCATCGCGAAGGTGCAGAACTGGCTTTCACCTACCAGAACGACAAGCTCAAGGGCCGCGTCGAAGAATTCGCCGCCGGCTGGGGCTCGGGCCCGGAGCTGTGCTTCCCCTGCGACGTCGCCAATGACGAAGACATCGCCCGCGTGTTCGAGGAACTGGGCAAGAAATGGGACGGCCTGGATTGCATCGTGCACTCGGTCGGCTTCGCTCCCGGTGACCAGCTGAACGGCGACTTCACCGAAGTCACCACCCGTGAAGGCTTCAAGATCGCCCACGACATCAGCGCCTACAGCTTCGTCGCCCTGGCCAAGGCCGGCCGCGAGATGATGAAGGGCCGCAACGGCAGCCTGCTCACCCTCTCCTACCTGGGCGCCGAGCGCACCATGCCGAACTACAACGTCATGGGCATGGCCAAGGCGAGTCTGGAAGCCGGCGTTCGCTACCTGGCCGGCAGCCTCGGCCCGGAAGGCACCCGCGTCAACTGCATCTCCGCCGGTCCGATCCGTACCCTCGCCGCCTCCGGCATCGCCAGCTTCCGCAAGATGCTCGCTGCCAACGAGAAGCAGACCCCGCTGCGCCGCAACGTCACCATCGATGAAGTCGGCAACGCCGGTGCCTTCCTCTGCTCGGACCTGGCGTCCGGCATCAGCGGTGAGATCCTCTACGTCGACGGCGGCTTCAACACCACCGCGATGGGCTCGCTGGAAGACTGATCCCGCGTCCGTCTACGTAAGCACCGAACCCCGCCTGTTGGCGGGGTTCGTGTTTCTGCGCGACCGCCTCAGCCGGCCGTCACCGTCATGCCGCCATCGGCCATGACCACCGAGCCCACCAAGAAGCTGGCCCGTTCCGAGGCGAGAAAGGCGACGATCTCGGCGATCTCCTCCGGTTGCGCCGCGCGCCCGATGGGTGCGGCTTCGCCATGCTGGGCAAGAAAGCCCGGGCCGTCCTCGACCACATCGTTGAGGATGTTGGTCACCACATCACCGACGCCGATGGCGTTGACCCGGATGCCATGCTCGATCGCCTCCAGAGCCAGGGTGCGGGTCAGCTGCGCCAGCGCGCCTTTGGATGCCGTATAGGCGGCAATGGTCGGAAAGGCGAAATACGACGCGTAAGAAGCGATGTTGACGATCGCCCCCGAGCGGTTGGGCACCATCGCCTTGACCGCTTCGCGGCAATGCAGGAACGCCGCCGTGGCGTTGACCGCCTGGATGCGCTCCCAGTCCTCGCGGGTCATGTCTACCACCCGCTTGTTGATGATGATGCCGGCGTTGTTAACCAGGATGTCGAGCCGGCCGAAATGCTCGATGGCCAGCCCGACAGCACGCTCGGCGGCGCCATCTTCGGTGATATCCGCCTGCAGCGGCACCAGCCCCGGCCGAGCGAGCTCCTCGATCGCCGGTTTGATGTCTTCGGCAATGACCTTGGCGCCCCGATCGTGCAGCAACAAGGCGATCGCCCTGCCGATGCCGCTGGCGGCGCCGGTGACCAGCGCGACCTTGCCTGCAACTTCCTGAATGACGATGTGATTCGAATCAGTCATGGTGCTCTCCTCTCTTTAGGGGCTGCGCCACGAGGCGCGATGGACAAACTGTCGCCTATCGCAGCAGGCCGGGCTTTCGCACGCTTGCGCTGGCTGTCGCGGTTTTGCGCGCAGCAGGGATCTGCCGAGGCGCAGGGTCTGCGCTAACCTTCGGCGCTGAGCGCTTTCGAATGTCTGCCAGGAGCACACCATGCCGCGGCCATCACAAGCCCCGCCACGGCCCCATGCGGGGCAAACCAGCCCGCAGTCGATGAGCGATTACCTGCCTGGTGAAGCGCGAGTGAGCACACAGCAGCCGCCGATGCAGGACGTGGTGGTGCAGCTGTTCAGCCATCACACGATCGTCGAGCCGATACAGGTACCGGCAGTGTTGGAGCCGCTGCTGGTGCTGGTACTGGCCGGTGCGGCACGAGTCGAGGAACGTGCACTGGCCGGGCAATGGAGCGCGGCCACCGTCAGCGCCGGCGATTTCTTCCTGACCGATACCCACGAGCCCTACGAGATGCGCTGGCAGACGCTGGAAGGTGAGCGCTTCGAGGTGATGCATCTGTATCTCGGCCTGCCGCTCATCGACCAGGCCGCTCGGGAACTGCTCGGGCCGCAGAGCACAGCGGTTGCCTTGCGGGATGTCTCCGGCGCTCAGGACGACACGGTTCGCTGGTTGATGGAGAAGCTCAGCCACGAGCTGATCGAAGAGCGCCAGCCCAGCCTGCTATACGTTAGCGGCCTGACCCAGGCACTTGCCGTGCATCTCGTGCGTCACTATCGGGATCGGCAAGACGTCGTCCGTCGCAGCAACGCCTTGCCGGCTTACAAGCTGCGCCGGGTCATCGAGGCGATGGATGCGCAGTTGGCTGACGATTTCAGCCTTGCGCAGCTGGCCCGGACCGCCGAGCTGAGCGAGTACCACTTCAGCCGAATGTTCAAGCGCGCAACCGGGCTTTCGCCGTCGCAGTACTTCATCGGCCTGCGCATGGCGCGGGCGCGTCGGCTGCTGATCGAAACGCAGCGCAGCGTCATCGATATCGGGTTAGAGGTGGGCTATTCGAGCGCGAGCCACTTCTCCCAGGTGTTTCGCCGTGAGGTGGGCGTCACGCCGAGCGCCTATCGCCAGGCATGAACTGCCTTTGCCTGACGCCAGAACGACAAAACCCCGGCCATGACGACCGGGGTTCTGTTTGCGCAAACCCGACGACCGCCGGGTTTGCGTAACGCAGGCTGATCAGCGCTTGGCGACCAGATCCTTCGGCAGCTTGAAGGTCCAGACCATACCGCCCTGGTTGAAGTCCTTCACGCGCTTGGCGACCTCGCCGCCCCACAGCGGTACCGCACCACCCCAACCGGAGAGAACGGAGACGTACTGCTCGCCATCCATTTCCCAGGTGACCGGAGAACCGATTACGCCCGAGCCGGTGTTGAACTCGTAGACCTTCTTGCCGGTCTTGGCGTCGAAGGCCATCAGGTAGCCCTCGGGGTTGCCGGTGAACACCAGGTTACCCTTGGTGGCCAGCACGCCGCCCCACAGCGGAGCGTAGTTGTTGTAGCGCCACACTTCCTTGCCGGTCTTCGGATCGATGGCGCGCAGCACACCGATGAAGTCCTCGTTCAGCGGCTTGATGGTGAAGCCAGCACCCAGGTAGGCGGCGCCCTTCTTGTAGGCTACGCCTTCGTTCCAGATGTCCATGCCCCACTCGTTGGACGGCACGTAGAACAGGCCGGTGTCCTGGCTGTAGGCCATGGGCATCCAGTTCTTGCCACCCAGGAAGGACGGTGCGACGAACACCGACTTGCCCTTGTCCGCGTCGGCAGGATTGCCCGGACGGTGGGTTTCGTCGTAGAGCGGACGACCGTTCTTGTCCAGACCCTTGGCCCAGGTGATCTTGTCGACGAACGGGAAGCCACGGATGAACTTGCCGTTGGTGCGGTCGAGCACATAGAAGAAACCATTGCGGTCGGCAGTGCCGGCAGCCTTGATGGTCTTGCCGCCTTCCTTGTAGTCGAAGGAGATCAGCTCGTTGACGCCGTCGAAGTCCCAACCGTCATGCGGAGTGGACTGGAAGTGCCATTTGATCGAGCCGTCGTTCGGGTCCAGAGCCAGACGCGAGGACGAATACAGGTTGTCGCCAGGGCGCAGGTGCGAGTTCCACGGCGCCGGGTTACCGGTACCGAACAGCAGCGAGTCGGTGTCCGGATCGTAGTAGCCGCCCAGCCACGGAGCTGCACCGCCGGTCTTCCACAGGTCGCCCGGCCAGGTCTTGCCCGCTTCGCCACCGGAGATGCCGGCCTCGACCTTCTTGCCGTCCTTCCAGACGTAACCCATGTGGCCTTCCACGGTCGGACGGGTCCACAGCAGCTCGCCGTTCTTCGCGTCGTAGGCTTCGATCTTGCCGACCACGCCGAATTCACCACCGGAAACGCCGGTGATCAGCTTGCCGTTCACCACCAACGGTGCGGCGGTCAGCGAGTAGCCAGCCTTGTAATCGGCTACGGTCTTCTTCCAGACCACCTTGCCGGTGTCCTTGTTCAGGGCGACCAGCTTGGCGTCCAGCGTGCCGAAGATCACCAGGTCGCCATACAGCGCCACACCGCGGTTGATCACGTCACAGCACGGCATGATGCCGTCGGGCAGGCGGGCGTCGTACTGCCACAGTTCCTTGCCGGTCCGGGCATCCAGTGCGTACACGCGCGAGTAGGAACCGGTGATGTACATCACGCCGTCCTTGATCAGCGGCTGCGCTTCCTGGCCGCGCTGCTTTTCACCGCCGAGAGAGAAGCCCCAAACCGGTCGCAACTGATTGATGTTATTGGTGTTCAACGTGTCCAGCGTGCTATAGCGCTGGCCCTGCAAACCCAGACCGTTGGTGACGATCTGATCGGTGGATTTGGCGTCGTTGAGGATTTCCTGGTCGGTTACGGCCCAGGCGTGCAGGCTGGACATCGCCACCGCGGCGCATAGCGCCGTCACGGCGAAGGGCTTGCGAAGACCGGTGTGCTTCATTGCGGCTACCTCTGCGGGTTCATTGTTATGCCGGGAAATTTTCCCGGTCTGTGGGTGATTCTTGGTTTGCACCGCCTCGCCAACAATTGCCCGCAGTACCGATTTTCCTCCTCCCTTGGTAGCAATACGCCTCCGCAGGCCACGAAAGACGCGTGATTCGGCCCGCGATCAATGCCGGGCGGCACCGAAAGTCGCACCCATATGGCCGGAAAAGACTATTCCGTTGAGCCCGCTCCGCGCCCTACAACGGACGCCCCCTCGCTCAGAAGGATAAGAGCCATGCTTCGCCCGACATTGGTCATCGCCCTCATCGTCTTCACCTTGCAAAGCGCCCACGCGTCCGAACCGATCCGTCTGGGTCTCAACTACCCGAGCACCGGCAACTACAAGTCAGAAGGTCTGGAGCTGCGCCGTGGCGCCCTGCTCGCCGTCGACCAGATCAACCAGGGTGGCGGCTTGCTGGGCCGGCGCCTGGAGCTGGTCAGCCTGAATTCGGCGGCACGCGCGGAAAAGGCGCGTGCCAATGTCGACCGCTTCGCCAACCAGGGCGCAGCGATGATCTTCGGCGGCGCCAACAGTGAAGAGGCGCTGAGCGCCGGCCAGCGCGCCCGCGAACTTGGACTGCTGTACTTCCCCACCCTCGGCTACGCCAACGAGATCACCGGGCGGGACGGCCATCGCCACCTGTTCCGCGAGTCCAACAGTGCCTGGATGAGCGCCCGGGTACTCGGTGAATACCTGAGCTGGCATATGCCCAATCGCCGCTACCACTACATCAGCCTCGACGATGCCTGGGGCCACAGCATGGAGCAGGCCCTGCGTGAAGCGACCAAGAGCCGCGACCGCGCACGCCATGGCTACTCGAAGATCGCCGCACGAGGTGCCCGTCGCGACGACTACCTGAGCGCACTGCAGAAGGCTGCCGCCAGCGACGCGGATGTGCTGGTGATCGTCCTGCTCGGCCAGGATCTGGTGCAGACCATGCGCCTGGCGCACACCCTTGAACTAGGCAAGCGCATGCAGATCATCGCACCCAACCTCACCCAGAGCATCGTCGAGCAGGCCGGACCGCTGGTGATGGAAAACGTGATCGGCACCGAAGCCTGGACCTGGCGGGTACCGCAGCGCGAGAAAAGCGAAACCGGCCAGGCGTTCGTCGAGCGCTACATCGCGTTGCATCAGGCCTACCCCGGCAGCACCGCAGCGTCAGCCTACGGCATCGTCCGGCAGTGGGCCGATGCCGTGGGGCGGGCCGGCCGACTGGATAGCGAAGCCGTCATCGCCGAGCTGGAGAACCATCGCTATAGCCTGTTGAAGGACGAGCAGTACTGGCGCGACTTCGACCACCAGAACGTCCAGAGCATTTATGCGGTAAAGGTTCGCAATCGCAGCGAGATCATGCAGGATCGCTTCAAGCAGGACTATTTCACCATCATCCACCGCATGGATGGCGAGGAAGCCGCCCCCAGCCTGGACGACTGGCAGCAGGAGCGTGGCGATCAGCTACAGCTGCAGTGACTGCATGCAGTGACTGGAGTGGAAAATCAACCGGCGCGCCGCGGGCGCGCCTTCACTCGTCGACGCGCTGCAGCGCCATCGCTTCGTAACGCGGATACAGATGACTGACGCTGCGGATCAGTTCATAGCGGGTCAGGCTGATGCCGGCGAAGCGCTCGGGGATCGGGCTCTGGATCACCTCGTTCATGTCCGCCCCGCCATTGGCGGCTTCTCGCAGCAAACCGTCCAGCCAGCCGAGGTAGTCGCGCATCTGGAGGAAAGGCGCGGCATCATCGGCCACCGGGCCGTGGCCAGCGACCAGGCGCTTCCAGGGCAATGCCTCTAGCGTATCCAGATCTTCCAGCCAGACATCCAGGCCTGGACTGTTCGGCGTGGTCAGCGCGCGCTGGTAGAACAGGATGTCACCGGCGAAGAGCACGCCGCTGCGTTCGTCGAGAATGGCCAGATCGGCACCGGTGTGACCGCGCAGAGCGAGCAGACGCAGGGCACGTCCACCGATCTCCAGCGTGCCAGGCGCCAGAGTCTCGGTCGGCAACACCACCTCGGTACCGCGCATCCAGTCACCAACCAGGCGGTACATGTTCTCGGCCATGGCGTTGCCCTGCTCGCGCAACAGCTCGGTCGTGCCGGCGAGCGCGGCGATGGGCACATCGGTAAATGCCTGGTTGCCGAGGACGTGGTCGGGATGATGATGCGTCAGCAACAGCTTGATGACCGGGCGATCGGTAACGCTCGCGATGGCCGCGCGCATCGCCTCGCCGTAACGCCGCGACGGGCCGCTGTCGATCACCACCACACCGCTCTCGGTGACGATGAAGCCGGTGTTGACGATATTGCCGCCGTTGGCCTTGTCGAAGTTGTCCGTCGAGCCTTCCAGCAGCCACACGTCATCGGCGATCTGCCGCGGCTGCAGGGTGTAACGCAGCTCGGCGTGTGAGGGCAGGGTCAGACAGAACGCGAACATCAGGAGCAACAGGCGCATGACGCCTCCTTGGCTTGGTTGCTGGCTCTCGGAGAAAACGCGGGCTGGTCAGTTCAGAGCGCGGCTTCGAACTCGTTGCCGTTGTTGTCACGCAGCCACAGGCGAGTGTCCTGCGCGCCCTTCACTTCCAGGCTCAGACTCGGGTTTTCGGCGACCGCCGGATACAGTTCCAGCTCCGCCAGGACCTGACCGTCGGCATCGCGCAGCTCGGCCTGGTTGAGAAAGAACTCGGGAATGCCGCCGACCAGGCCGTTATCCATCGGATGGGAGACCTGCAGGCGCAAACGACTGAAATCGCCGCGGGCGAAGCGCCCACCGATGACCTCACCGAGGCGGTCTTCCCAGCCTGGCTGGGCACGCACCACGCTCGGCGCCGTACAGCCGCCACCGGCAGCATCGACCTTGGCCGAGCCGATGTGCCAGACACCGTCACGGGTCAGCACCGCCGCGCGGATCGGTGTCGCCTGTTCCACACGTATGCGAATGGCGACCAGCGGCACGACCTGCTCGCCAGGCGTGAAGGTGAAAATCCGTGGGATGGGATTGAGTTCGGCCCAGGCCTCGATGCGCACCACCTCGTCACCGAGGGCTCTGGCATCGATGTGCACCGGCACCTGTCGCGAGTCCTCGGCGAATGGCGGCACCTGGACCGTTACGCGCTCGTCGAACACGTAGGGCTCGCTGTTGAGCAAGCCCTTGTGGTGGTATTCCCACATCACCGACTGCAGTGGATCGACCTCGGCCGCCAGGGCGCCCGAGGCGTGAAGGACCATCATCAGCAGCAAGATTCGGACGCTCATGTCGACTCCTCGAACGGCGATCCGCAGCGGGATCGGCATGGCGCAGCCGGTCAGCGCCCGGCCACGTCGCTCTCCACATCCTGGTACAACCCGGGCAACTCGTAGCTCAAGCCGTAGCTGGCGTAGAGTTTTTCCAGCTCGCCTTCAAGAATCAGCGGCTCCAACACCCCTTCCAGCGCGTAGGCCAGTTGGCGGTTGGATTCATGTACCGCCATGCCGAGATCCCATACCTGCTTGCCCATGTTCGGGTAAGCGTTCTCGGCGAGCTTCAGGTGCTCGTCGTCGGCCTGGTCGAGCAGCCACTCGATCTCTGCGCGCATGGCCATGGCCGCGTCCACCTCGCCGTCCTGAAGCGCAGCGAACGCCTCGCGGATGCTCGGGTAATGATGGGTGTGCTTCGCCAGCCGGCCCTCGAAGACCGAAGACAGGTAGAACGAGGGCACGCTGTCCACTTCGACGCCAATCGGGTGGTATTGAAAGACCGCCACGCTCGGCACCTCGTCGATCCGGCGATCGTCATACGCGGTCTGCCAGCGCTCGCGCTGATAGGGCGCGAACATCACCACCAGCTCGTTGATCATTTCACCCAGCTCGTTGCGCTTGTAGGCGAACTCGCGGTCGTACGGCACACGCAACATCACGTCAGCCAGCACGCCAGGCCGCAGGTAGTGCCCCTTCCAGATGAAGTTGCGCAGGTCGTCGTCGAGGGTTTCGTCCGGCGTCACCCACAGCACTTCCAGCTTCAGGCCCAGCCCTTCGGCGAGCTTGCGCGCCAGTTCCACATCGACACCGCGTGGCTGGCCATCCTGCTGGTAGCTGTACGGCGGGAAATTCTCGTACATCGCCACCTTGAGCACGCCGGACTCGATGATGTCATCGAAGGCGCGCACCTTGACCACATCCGCCTGCGCCAGTGCGCAGCACAGAGCCAGCCACAGCGACAGAACCAGCCGGACGGCGTTCATCACTGCTTGGCCGCTTCGCTTTCAATATAGGTGCGAATCGCCCACAGCGCTTCCTGGCTGAGGGTGTCGGCCATACGCGGCATGTACACGGCACCGTCACGGACCGCGCCATTGATCACGCGCTCCTTGTACCACTCGTCGCCGTCGTAGCTGGCTTCAAGCTCACGCAGATCGGGCGCGATACCGCCAGAAATGGCTTCCAGACCGTGGCAACGTGCGCAGTTCTGGTTGTAGGCGGAAGAACCGATTTCCACGGCCAGGTCGTGGTGCTCGCTGGGCGCACGATAGGGGTTCTCGTCCAGCCATTCTTCACCGAGATCCGGCAGGCCCTTGGTGTTGACCGCCTGCGGCGTCACGTCACCATGCGCCAGAACCAGGCCGGACATACCGAGAACACCCGCTGCCAGCAGTGAGCGCAAAAAGATCTTGTTATTCATGACTACCACCCTCTATTCGAGAACCTGTGCAAGGCAGCCCCATCGGAGCGCATGGTGGTCATGTTGGCGGCGAGGACGGATTGGCAGAATCCTGCTTTGGGTGCCTGCATCTCCTCCCTTGGTACTAGGTTTTACTACCACCTTCGGCACTCCACTGGTAGCAAGGCCAAATCAGTGGGGCTTGGGAAGTATTCCCGGCATTCGCGGGACGTTTTCCGTGTCCGCACCCGTGGCGCGCTCCCAATAATCGAATCGCCAGGCCAGCCGGATGCGGCGGCCTCGTTCGAATCGACCAAGGGAATCGCAACCATGACAACAAGATCGCACCCCGGCACACCCCGTCCGCTCGCCCTCGCTGTGCAATGCCTGACGCTGGCTGGCAGCCTGGCGCTGGCCGCTGCCGCCCAGGCCAAGCCGGTCAGCTGGGAAGACATCGCCAAGGATCATCTGTCCACCGAAAACGTCCTGCAGTACGGCATGGGCACCAATGCACAGCGCTGGAGCCCCCTGGCGCAGGTCAACGAGAGCAACGTATTCAAGCTGACCCCGGCTTGGTCGTTCTCCTTCGGCGACGAGAAGCAGCGCGGCCAGGAATCCCAGGCCATCGTCCATGACGGCGTGATCTACGTGACCGGCTCCTACTCGCGCGTCTTCGCCCTCGATGCCAAGACCGGCAAGCGCCTGTGGAGCTACGCCCATCGCCTGCCCGACGACATCCGCCCGTGCTGCGACGTGGTCAACCGCGGCGCGGCCATCTATGGCGACAAGATCTACTTCGGCACCCTCGACGCCCGTGTCGTGGCCCTGAACAAGGACACCGGCAAGGTCGTCTGGAACAAGAAGTTCGGCGATCACGGCGCCGGCTACACCATGACCGGCGCGCCGACACTGGTCAAAGATGCCAAGACCGGCAAGGTGCTGCTGGTGCACGGCAGCTCCGGTGACGAGTTCGGCGTCGTCGGCAAGTTGTTCGCCCGCGACCCGGATACCGGCGAAGAAGTCTGGATGCGCCCCTTCGTCGAGGGCCACATGGGCCGTCTCAACGGCAAGGACAGCACGCCGACCGGCGACATCAAGGCGCCGTCCTGGCCGGACGATCCCAACCACCCGACCGGCAAGAAGGAAGCCTGGAGTCAGGGCGGCGGCGCGCCATGGCAGAGTGCGAGCTTCGATCCGGAAACCAACACCATCATCGTCGGTGCGGGCAACCCCGCCCCGTGGAACGGCTGGGAGCGCACCAGCGATGGCGGCGATCCGAAGGACTACGACAGCCTCTACACCTCCGGGCAGGTCGGCGTCGATCCGAGCACCGGCGAGGTGAAGTGGTTCTACCAGCACACCCCGAACGATGCCTGGGACTTCTCCGGCAACAACGAGCTGGTGCTGTTCGACTACAAGGACAAGAACGGCAAGACCGTCAAGGCCACGGCCCACGCCGACCGCAACGGCTTCTTCTATGTCGTCGACCGCAAGGACGGCAAGCTGCAGAACGCCTTCCCCTTCGTCGACGGCATCACCTGGGCCAGCCATATCGACCTGAAAACCGGTCGTCCGGTGGAGAACGAGGGCCAGCGCCCACCCAAACCGGAGCCGGGCGAGAAGCACGGCAAGTCGGTCGAAGTCTCCCCACCCTTCCTCGGTGGCAAGAACTGGAACCCCATGGCCTACAGCCAGGACACCGGCCTGTTCTACGTACCGGCCAACCACTGGAAGGAGGACTACTGGACCGAGGAAGTCAGCTACAAGAAAGGCTCGGCCTATCTCGGCCAGGGCTTCCGCATCAAGCGCATGTACGACGACCACGTCGGCATCCTGCGCGCCATGGACCCGACCACCGGCAAGGTAGCCTGGGAACACAAGGAAAAACTCCCGCTGTGGGCTGGCGTGCTGGCGACCAAGGGCAATCTCGTCTTCACCGGCACCAGCGACGGCTACTTCAAGGCCTTCAACGCGAAAACCGGTGACGAGCTGTGGAAGTTCCAGACTGGCAGCGGCGTGATTTCCCCGCCGATCACCTGGGAACAGGACGGCGAGCAGTACATCGGCGTGACGGTCGGTTACGGCGGTGCCGTGCCGCTGTGGGGCGGCGACATGGCCGTACTGACCAAGCCGGTCGCTCAGGGTGGTTCGTTCTGGGTATTCAAACTGCCGGAATGGGAGAAGAAGACCGCCAAGCGATGAGTCGAGCCGTGCCCGCCATCGCGCGGGCACGCCTCATGTTCTGAAGATACAGCGGTTCGCGCGGCGCGCCTGGCCTGGTCGGCTGCGGGTTGGCGCTCTCGTCGACAGGCCCAGGAACGCCGCGCGACCGCTTTTTCTCCGCCCTGCCCCAGGTGACTTTCCATGAACACCGCTAACCGCTTGCTTCTGCCACTGGTCCTGTTGGCCAGCGCGTCCGCCATCGCCGCAGACGACGATCCTCTGACGATCAACGGCTGCGTCCTCCAGCCGGAGAGCCAGTGTGCCAACGCCGATCTGCGCGGCGCCGACCTCAGCAATCAGGACCTGCGCCGCATCAACCTCGCCGGTGCCAACCTGTCCGGCGCCAACCTGCGCCACGCCAACCTCGACCTGGCCAATCTGGAAAAAGCCGACCTCACTCGTGCCACGCTTAACCGCGCCAGCCTGCAACAGGCCAACCTGCGCCTGGCCAATTTCACAGATGCCCGGCTGATCGCCATCCAGGGCTGGGGCCTGTTTGCCCAGGCCGCTCAGTTCAAGGGGGCTGACCTCACCGGTGCCTACCTCGAGTTCGCCCGCATGAGCGGCGCCCGGATGCACGACAGCACGCTGCACGCCGCCGACCTGGAAATGGCCTGGCTGAGCAAGGCCGACCTCCTGGGCGCCGATCTCACCGATGCCAACCTGCAGGAAGCCAAGCTCAACGACGCCAACCTGGGCAACGCCGTTCTGACCGGCGCGCGTCGGCATTACGCGACCTTCCAGGGCACCAACATGGAAGGCTGCAAGGACTGCCCGGTCGATTGGGAGAAATGAAAAACGCCGGCGATAGGCCAGTTCAATCGCCGGTATAGAACAAACTATTGGCCTTCGACCTCAGGAAAAGGACTCCTGCGCCGATCAAGTGACTGGGCGGTCTTGCCCTTCACTGGATGCCAAGAAATGTTCAACAAGAACCTGAAACGGGAACTGGCTGAATTGCGCGAGGAAGCCGCAATCAATCAGCAGATCAAGAACTCGTTGTACAGGGAGATGATGGTCCTGGAACTGGACCCGCAAGGACGCATTCAGCACGCCAACGAGCTGTTCCTCAGCGAAATGGGTTATCGCCGCGACGATCTCATCGGCCGCTCCGTCGACGATTTCTTCAGCCAGCAATTTCATACCGAACCGAACTACGCCCGCCTCAAGACCGCCATGCAGCGTGCCGAGCATCTCAGCGGTGCCTACCGACTGCTGCGGGCCGACGGCAAGGAAGCCTGGCTGCGTTCGATCTGGCAGCCGATCAAGGGCTCGGATGACACATTGCACCACTACACCCTGTGCGCCACCAACCTGACCCGTACCATCGAAACCTCGCGCGAACACGAGAGCGTGGTCAACGCGCTGCTGCGCTCCACCGCGGTGATCGAGTTCGACCTCGGCGGGCATGTCATCACCGCCAACCAGCGCTTTCTCGACGGCATGGGCTACCGCCTCGAGCAGATCAAGGGCAAGCACCACCGCATGTTCTGTGAACGGGAGGAAAGCGAGTCGCCGGCCTATCGCGAATTCTGGGCTAGCCTCAACCGTGGCGAGTACATCGCCGAGCGCTTCAAGCGTATCGATGCCCACGGTCAGACCGTCTGGCTCGAGGCATCCTACAACCCGGTGCTCGATGCCTACGGCAAGCTGTACAAGGTGATCAAGTTCGCCACCGTCATCACCGACCAGGTCAACCGGGAGATGGCCGTGGCCGAGGCCGCAACGATTGCCTACGACACATCCCAGCACACCGACCTCAGCGCCCAGCGCGGCGCGCAAGTGGTCCAGCAGACGGTCGAGGTGATGCATCGCATCGCCCAGCAGATGCAGGAAGCCTCCGACGGTATCGAGGCGCTGGACAAGCAGTCGCAGCTGATCGGCGCGATCCTCAAGACCATCAGCGGTATTGCCGATCAGACCAACCTGCTGGCACTCAACGCCGCCATCGAAGCCGCACGGGCCGGCGATCAGGGCCGTGGCTTCGCCGTGGTGGCTGATGAGGTTCGCCAGCTGGCGGCCCGCACCAGCAAGGCTGCCGAGGAAATCGTCGGTGTCGTGCAGAAAAACCAGGACCTGGCGCAAGCTGCCGTACAGAGCATGAGCGCGAGCCGCGACCAGGCCGAGCACGGACTGGAATTCGCCAACCAGGCCGGCGCGGTGATCGTCGAAATCCAGGACGGCGCGCAGCGCGTGGTCAGCGCGGTCGGGCAGTTCGCCAGCCAGTTGAAAAACTGATGGCGAGCCTTTCCACAGCAGATCGGCACATGAAGGATGGCCGCGCTACAGCCGAACCGGCACCGCTGCCTCAGGCTGACTCGATCACCAGCATGCGGAGGACGCCAGTTTGACGCAGAAGCTGATCATTCATATCCGCCAGCATCCGAACGTCGACGGGCTGCCGCGCTTCGACGGGCTGACGTCGGCGAGCATCGACACCCCCGCGACGGCGGACGAGTTTCGCGCGGCGGTGGACGAGATCATGGGCTTTGCCTGCGTCGGTTTCGATACCGAATCCAAACCCACCTTCAAGGTGGGCGAAGTCTCCAGCGGTCCGCACCTGATCCAGTTCGCCACCCCGGCAAAGGCCTACCTGTTCAGGATCGGCGTGTCCGGCTGCATCGAAGCGGCCAGCGCAATTCTGCAAGCGCCCGCGCTGGCGAAGATCGGTTTCGGGTTGAAGTCGGATCGCTCCAGGCTGCACGGCAAGCTGGGTATCCGGCCGGCCAGCCTGCTGGACCTGGGCGCGGTGCTTCGCTATCAGGGCAAGAAGGGCCAGGTCGGCCTGCGCGGTGCGGTGGCCGCGGTGCTCGACGCACGGATCGACAAGTCCCGCAGCGTGGCCACCTCGAACTGGGCGAACCCCGCGCTGACCGAGGCACAGCAGGCCTACGCGGCCAACGATGCCTACGCCGCGCTGCGCGTGTTCCTCGGCCTGAGCGCGGAGCAGCGGGCGATGCTGCTCGCGGCGCTACCGCGCTGACAAGGCTTCGGCGGCGCTCGACCTGAGTCAGGCCAGCCCATGCGCCCGACGTTGCAGGAAGGTCAGCGCGGCATACGCCAGCACCCCCAGCCCCGCCGACAGCCACAGCGCGCGCGTACCGAAGTCGTCGATCAGCAGCGCGAACACCAGCGGCGAAAACGCCTGGGCGAAGCGTGCCGGCACCATCAGCAGCCCCTGGCGCAGGCCATAGCCATGGGGGCCGAATATCGCCAGCGGCAAGGTGCCTTTGGCAATGGTCAGAATGCCGTTGCCGCCGCCATGCAGAAGCACGAATGCGGTGGTCGCAGGCGCACCCGCCAGCATCACGCCAGCCGCACCGATGGGATGGGCGATGGCGGCGAGGCGGGCCGAGATCAGTGGATGGAAGCGCTGCAGCAGGACGAACTCCAGGCAGCGCGCCCCGACCTGGGCCGGTCCGACCAGCGCCGCGATCGCGATGGCCGCGGCCGGTGACAGTCCGGACTCCTGCAGCAGACGTGGCAGGTGCGCCGCCATCGCCGTGCTGGTGAACCAGGTGGCGGCGAAGACGAAGGCCAGCAACGCCATGGTCAATCCCGCACCCGAACGTCCGTTTGCATGCGCCTGCTCTACTGGGGTCGGAGCCGGCTGTATGCCAACCGGAATCAGCAGCCGGTTCAATGGCAGCCCGAGCAGCAGATGCGCCCCGGCCCATGTGAGGCATGTGGCGCGCCAGCCGAACTCGGCGTTCAACCAGCCGCTGATCGGCCAGCACACCGTACTGGCGAAGCCGGCGAGCAAGGTGATGCCGGTGATCGCGCCGCGCGCATCGCGTCCGTAGATGCCGGCAAGCGTGGAGAAGGCCGACTCGTAAAGGCCGAGCGCCATGCCGATGCCGATCACCAACCAGCCGAGCCAGAGCATCAGCGGTCCGTTGGCCACACCGAGCATGGCCAGGCCGAGGGCAAAAACGACGCTGGAAAGCGCCAGCACATCACGCCCGCCGTGATGGTCGATGCGCTTGCCCGACAGCGGCCCAAGGACGGCGGTGACGATCAGTGCCAGGGAAAACGCGGCGAATACATTGCCGGTGGAGATGCCCAATTCGCTCGCCATCGGCTCGGCGAGAATAGCCGGCAGGTAGTAGGTCGAGCCCCAGGCGAGGGTCTGTGCGCTGCCGAGAGCGAGAACGATGCGCAGGCGTGACGGCATGCTCAGCGGCACCCGCCAGCGCTACGTTGCGAGACGAGGATGTGGTGATGGACGCGCTTCATCCGTGCTCCGTGTTGCCGTTAACCAATCGGCCAAGCTCGCCAGGATACGCAATCGGCCGTGACGATTTCGCGTCAGATACCTCGGACCCGGCAAACCGAACACTGCAGTGTGGCCGAACGCGAACATGCCGGGCACAAAGGCCCGGCATGCTCGGTGCTGCTGCGACTGATCGGTTATAGCGCATCCCAGCGATAACGCACGCCCACCCAGCCCGCCCTCGGCGCGCCAGGGGCGATGAACTGCTCGTGACGCCATTCGTCCGGGTCCGATTCGAAGGCGTTGCCGGCGCCAACAAAGGGATTCTCGGCCAGCGCACCGCCGGTGGCGTAACGCTTGTCGAACAGGTTGTCGACCCGGCCGAACAGCGTCCAGTCACGAGCGAAGCGGTAATCGGCTGTTAGGTTGACCACGGCGTAACCTGGCAGCTTGCCGCTGCCCTCTACCTCGTCGTTGGGCTGATGACGGTTGTTCTCGTTGCCGCGCACGTACTGCGACGAGTACGCCAGGACACTGGTGCCGACTCGCAGCCGCTCGTTGAGATTCCAGTTCAGCCCCAGCTTGAGGTTGTGCTTCGGCAAGCCTGGCAGATAGTCGCCGCTGGACACGCGAATCTCATCGTCCGGGCAGCCGCCCTCGCCTTCGGTGCTGTTGTTCTCGGCGAGGATGCAGGCCGCGGAGCGGAAGGTCGCATGCAGATAGGTGTAGTCCACTCGCCAGTCGAACGCCCCTTGCGTGCCGGCCAGCCCCAGTTCGATGCCCTGGCGGCGGGTGCGACCGAAGTTGGTGAAGTAGCCCATGCTGCCGCCGGTGCCGACGAACAGCAGGTCATCATGGTTCACGCTGCGAAAGGCCCCGAGGTTCCAGCGGGTGCCGCCCGCCAGTTCGCCACGTACACCGAGTTCCAGCGTGCGGGTGACCACCTGCTCGAGGAAGGGATCGGCCGCCATGGCGTTTGGCAGGCTGCACGGGTTCGCCGGATCGGCGCAGCCCAGTTCGATTGGCGTCGGCGCGCGATTGCCCTGGGAGAAGCCGCCGTAGACGGTGACCGCCGGTTGCAGCTGCCAGGCAAAACCCAGCGCGGGATTGAGCTTGCGATAGGTGAAGTCGCCATTCAACGCATCGCCCATGCGATCGGTGTTGACCACGCGCGTGCGGTTGTAGCGCAGCGAGCCGGTCAGCTGCAGCGCGTCGGTCAGCGCCCAGGTGTCGGTGGCATAGAGGCTGGAAGTACGGGTGCGCCCCAGCAAGCTGTTGGCCTGCTCCTCCTCTTCGCTGGCGGTGATGCCGCGCGCGTCGGTCAGCTCGCCGCCCTGCTCGCTCTGGTGGAAGCTGGCGCGGGTGTTGTCATGGGACAGTCCGAAGGCGAACTGATGCGCGCCGACGTGCCGCGCCCACTGCAGCGCCAGACCAAAGGCTCGTTGCGCGGTGCGGGTACGGTTCAACACACCGCTCTCCGGCCCTTCGCCGATAAAGCCGCCGTCTTCCCACGCCTCGTATTCATCCTCGTACTCATCGTTGCCGTCGCCATTGAGCGTTGCGGTACGTGTGCGGCGCAGATAGACCGTGCCGGACAGCCGATCGTTGTCGTTCAGCCAGTGGCTCGCGGACAAGGCCATCAGGTGGCTGCGGTTCTCGGTCTGGTCGGGATGGGTGAAGATCGCCTCGCGCCGCTGGTCGTACATGCTCTCCGGGATCAGGCCGTTGCCGATCAGGTCGTTGTCGGCGTGCGCCAGCGTCAGTGCCAGATCGGTGGTGTCGGTGGTCCAGGCGAACTTGCCGAACAGCTGGCGGACCTCGGATGTCGAATGGTCACGCCAGCCGTCCTCGTCCATGCCCTCGGCGGCCAGATACCAGGAGAATTCCTCATGGCTGCCACCCTGTTCGATGGCACCACCCTGGCGTCCGAACGAGCCGCCGTAGAGTTCCGCCGAGCCACCTGGATGGGTATCGCCACGCTTGGTCTGCAGCGCCAGCGCGCCGCCCAGGGTGTTCAGGCCGTACAGCGGGTTCGAGCCCGGCACCAGGGCCATGTTGGCAATGGCGGTGTTCGGGATCAGATCCCAGTGCACCACATCGCCGAACGCTTCATTGACCCGCACGCCGTCGAGAAAAACCGAAAGCCCCTGCGGCGTACCGAGCAGCGGCGAGGCGGTGAAGCCACGATAGTTGAGGTCCGCCTGGTACGGATTGCCCTGGATCTCGTTGATGTTGACGCTCGGCAATCCGCGCTGCAGTTTCTCGGCCAGCGACTGGCCGCCGAGCCGCCGCAGGTCCTCGTCATCCAGCGACTGGATGTTGGACGGCACCTGATCCTTTGGCAGCTCGATGCCCGGCAGCGGCGTGGTACCGACCACCTCCTGGCTGCCGAGATCGAGCGTCTGCTCGGCATGAACGGACGCCGGCAACAGCGCGGCGATGGCGAGGGACAGCAGCGTACGGCGGGGCATCGCGCTGCAACAGAGCTGATACGGCATGGGTGGTCCTTGTTCTTGTTGGCCAATCGGTCTGGCCAGGCCACCGGCATTCGCGACGCGGCGAGAACCGCGGGCAACCGCATGCTGGCAACCTGCCAGACGCGATTATCGAGAGCCATGCCGCGGTGCCGACAGGGAAGAATTCCCGGCTCTGGCGGGAAAAATTCCCGGCCGCGTGGAGATTGGTCTTACGACCAGCGCACTAACTCGGCCCGCGACTTTCGCAAGGCACAGGCGCCCCGCTCGCCTGGTACAGGCGCGCAGCTGCTGTTCTGGAAAAATTGGACAGGTGCTTTGGACTCAGCACATAGTCATGTCGCGCTGCATCGAAGCAGGAGAGAAGGAAAGAGGCCTATCAGGCCTCGCACAGCATTCGGTCACCGACGCGGAGCAAACCCTGATCGATGGCCAAGTGCACGAGTTCAGCCTGGGAGCTGACCTCCAGCTTGCTTTTCAGCAGGGCCATATGGTTCGAAACGGTCTTGCTGCTGATGCACAGCCGCTCGGCGATCTCCCGATTGCCAATGCCACGCGCGAGCATGATGAAGATTTCCATCTCGCGCGGCGTCATCTCGGCCAGTCGCCCCTTGATTGGCGACTGCGACGGCCGCTGGCAGGCCAGCTCGGTCGCCAGCGGCTGCTCGATGAAGGTCTGCCCGGCAAGCACCTTGCGCACCGCCTCCACCAGCACGTCCGGCGCGCAGCGCTTGGTCAGATAGCCGGAAGCGCCAGCATCCAGTGCCTGCCGGACCAGTGCCAGCTCGTCGTGCATGCTGAACACCAGCACCGGCAACAGCGGCAACCGCTGACGCAGACGCCGACAGGTTTCCAGACCGCTGATGCCCGGCAGGCCGAGGTCGAGCACGACCAGGCTGGGAATCGATTCCTGCACCTGTTCCAGCGCCTGCTCACCGCTGGCGGCTTCACTCACTGTCACTTCGGGAAGCAGTGCCTTGAGCAGGCTCGCGTAGCCCTGACGCACCACCGCGTGGTCATCCACCAGCAGAATCTTCATGACGTGGCTCCTTGCAAAGGCAGCTTGAGATAGAGCGCCCAACCCTTGCCGGCGCGGTGGCGCATACGCAGCCGGGCACCCAGACAGCGCGCGTGCTCGATCATCGAACGCAGACCGACCCCCGGCCGTTCTGGCGGCAGCCCATGGCCATCGTCCCGCAGCAGCAGGCGCAGCCCGTTGTGACCACCACACAGATGCAGACAGACCCGAGTCGCACGCGCATGCCGCGCCACGTTGGTCAGCGCCTCCTGCACCATACGATAGAGATGCACCTTCGCCTCCATCGACAGCGCTGGAATCGGTCCGCGCAGCCGGAGCTCGCACTCGATGCCCTGGGTGCTCTGCCACTGCTCGGCGAGTTGCTCGATGGCGTCTTCCAGGTTCAGGTGATCGAGCATCACCGGATACAGGTCTCGCACTAGCGTGCGAAAGCCGTTCTGCAGATCGAGGCTGTGTTGCTCGAGGTGCGCCGCGGTTTCGCGAACGGCGTCGGGCTGCTCCGCCTGGACGCGCAGCAGGCAGGCCCGCGCGCGGATGCCGGCCAGATACTGGCCAAGGTCGTCATGCAGCGCCTGCGCCAGCCGGGTGCGCTCACGTTCCTGCAACGCCAGCAGCGCCTGGGTCAGTCGCTCGTTGTCGGCCCGCGCATCTTCGAGGGCAGCGGCCATGTGATTGAAACGCTCGGCGAGCTTGCGCGACTCGGCGAAGCGATGCGATGGCAGACGGGTATCGAGGCGGCCATCAGCGATACGCACCAGTGCGCCAAGCAGTTCGCCGAGCACACGCATGCCCGGGCGCACGGCCCAGCGGATCGCCAGCAGACAGAGCAGCAGCGCCAGGCCGAACAGCACCAGCAGCTGCAGCAACGAATCCCTGACCTCCTCGACTTCATCATGCGGATCGACACTGATGTGCAGCCGCTGGCCATTGGACAGCTGAAGGACGCTGGGCGACGACAGCTCGGCGGGGTACAACCAGGCCCCGAGCCAGTCGTCGAGCATTGGCTCCACACCGGTGGGCACCGATTCCGTGGCATCCAGCCAGAGCACACGAACGTGGCGCAGGCTATCGGTCAGCCCCGGGCGCAGGGAGTCGGGATCACGCTCGGCCATCTCGCCAAGGTAGCCAACCACCGCCGCCGCGGCATCGAGCTCACGCTTTACATCGTGGGCGGCCTGGCGCAGCAACACCGCCAGACAGACCATGGTGATCAGCGTGAAGAGCAGCGTGACCAGCAGATTGATTCGCCAGAGTGCGGACATATTGGCAACTCCCGGAGATCAGCGCCGAGCGCCAGTCCGCTTCACTTGACCACGAACCGGCCTTCCATGCCCTTGTTCTCAAGCCCCTTGCAGTAGAACGGGTAGCTGCCCGGCTTGACGGGCAGGAAGAAGATTTCCGCCTCGCCGGCATCCTCGAACTCCAGCTCGACCAGCGTGATCGCCTTGATCTCCACCCCACCGGCCTCGACCTTGCGCAAGAAGATCGACTTGGCGAACTCGGGCGCCTGGAACGCACACTCCTTCTGGCCATCGGAGCTGACCTTGAGCTGATAGGCGACGCCGGTCTCCAGCTGATATTCCTTCTGCGACACGGAGTAATCGCTCTGCTCGGAACCGAACTTCAGATCCGGCAAGGCCTGGGTACGACGGGTCAGGTCGCCGGCGGCGTGGCTGTGATCGAATCCTACCAGGCTGCCTACGAACAGCAGGTTGAGCAGCAGAGCTTTATATGTGGGCATAGGGATGGCCTCGTTATTGTTTTCGGACGGAACCATGCTAGGGGTAGCCGTCGCGCGCTTACCTACTACCTTGGTACCGCCCGAGCGGTACTTTCTGCATATTCCCCCGCTCTGCCATGGTTCCTATGCTGCCTGCAACGTCACAGGAGCTGCCCATGAGCCACGCATTACGACGAGCCGGTTTCCTGATCGCCCTCACCTGCTGCACGCAGTTCGCTGCAGCGGCACCCAGCCAGGAGCTGGCGATACGCATCGGTTATCTCGGTTATCGCCCAGACACCGGCCCTGTGCTCTCCAACGTCATTCCCGAGCCTGAAGACGCCGGCCTGCGCGGCGCCGAGCTGGCCATCACCGACAGCAACAGCACGGGGCGTTTTCTCAAGCACAGCTATGTGCTCGAAGCGGCCACCAGCGAAACGCCGGAAGAACTCCTGGAACAGGCCGGCAAGCAATACGCCGACGGCCTGCGCCTGTTCGTGGTCAACGCGCCGGCCGAGTCCCTGCGCCAGCTGTCGGACGCCATGCCGGAAGCCCTGCTGATCAACGCCGGCAGTGCCGACGATGCACTGCGTAGCCAGAGTTGCCTGGCGAATGTCCTGCATACCCTGCCGAGCCGCAGCATGCTCGCCGATGCGCTCGGCCAGTTTCTCGCGGCGCGCCGCTGGAATCGCTGGATGCTGATCGTCGGCCCTACGGCTGAAGATCAGGCCTATGCCGAGGCTTTGCGTCGCGCGGCCAAGCGCTTCGGTCACCGCATCGTGGAGGAGAAGCCCTGGAGTTTCGATAACGACCAGCGCCGCAGTGCCCAGGCCGAGATGCCGCTGTTCACCCAGAGCGCCGAATACGATGTGGTGCTGGTGGCGGACGAGCGTGGCGACTTCGGTGAGTACGTGCCGTATCACACCTGGTTGCCGCGCCCGGTGGCCGGCACCCAGGGCCTGACCGCCACCGGCTGGCACAAGACGGTGGAAACCTACGGCGCGGCGCAGTTGCAGAAACGCTTCGAGGCGCATGCCAAGCGCTGGATGAACGACCGCGATTTCGCCGCCTGGATGGGCGTACGCAGCCTTGCAGCGGCGGTCACTCGCCTGCGCAGCACGGACGCCGCAGCAATCCGTCAGCTGTCACTCAGCGGTGAGCTTCCGCTGGATGGTTTCAAGGGCCGCAAGCTGAGCTTCCGCCCGTGGAATGGCCAGCTACGCCAGCCGATCCCGCTGGTACACCCGCGTGCACTGGTATCGAACTCGCCGCAGGACAGCTTTCTGCATCCCACCAGCGAACTGGACACCTTGGGCTTCGACGCCCCGGAAAGCAGCTGCCGCCTGAACGAGGCGCGCCCGTGATTCGTCTCCCTGCAGCCGCGCTGCTTGGCCTTGCCACCCTGCCTGCCAGCGCCGACGAGCTAGGCTATGAAGCCTATGTCGACAGCCCCAAGCGCATCAAATGCCTCTACGGTTACGTGACGGCGAAGACCGGTAACTTCGATGCCGCCAAGGCGATCTTCGAAGACTGCGTGACGCGCTGGAACGACGTCTACTCGATGATCTCGCTGGCACAGATGTACGAGAGCGGCAGCGGCATGGAGCCGGACCTGCGCAAATCCGCCGAGCTGTTGAAGCAAGGCGCGGAGCAACCGGACGATGCCAGCTACGTCAGCCTGGCGCGCTACCACTGGGGCGTCGCGCTGGCCGAGGGTCGTGGCGTCGAAGCCGATCAGGTCGCCGCACGCCACTGGCTCCAGCGCGCAGCCGCCGGCGGCCAGGAAGAAGCCGAAGACTATCTGCGTCAGCTGGACAGCAGCGACGCCACTGCCCCCATCACACAATAACGACAAGAGAATCCAACCATGCCCATAACTGCCCTTGCCTCCGCCATCGCCATGGCTCTCAGCCTTGCTGCAGGCTCGGCTGTCGCCGCCACCGCCTACGTCTCCAACGAAAAAGACGACAGCATCAGCGTGATCAACCTGGACACGATGGAAACCGTCGAAACGCTGGAAGTCGGCATGCGCCCGCGCGGCCTCACGCTCTCCCATGACAACAAGCTGCTGTACATCTGCGCCAGCGACTCGGACACCGTGCAGGTCATGGACCTGGCCACGCGGCAAATCATCAAGCAGCTGCCGTCGGGCGCCGATCCCGAGCAGTTCGCCCTGCACCCGAACAACAAGTGGCTGTACATCTCCAATGAGGACGACGCACTGGTAACCGTGGTCGATGTCGACAAGGAAGAAGTGCTGGCGCAGATCGACGTCGGCGTCGAGCCTGAGGGCATGGGGGTGAGCCCGGACGGCAAGTGGGCGGTCAACACCAGCGAAACCACCAACATGCTGCACTGGATCGATACCAGCACCAACGAACTGGTCGACAACACCCTGGTCGACCAGCGCCCTCGCCACGTCGAATTCACCAAGGACAGCAAGCTGCTCTGGGCCTCGGCCGAGATCGGCGGCACGGTCAGCGTGGTGGACGTGGATAAACGCGAGATCCTCAAGACGCTGACCTTCAAGATCAAGGGCGTGCACCCGGACAAGGTGCAGCCGGTGGGCGTGAAGCTCACCTCCGACGGCAAGTACGCCTTCGTCGCGCTCGGTCCGGCCAACCACATTGCCGTAGTGGATGCGAAAACCTACGAGGTGCTCGACTACCTGCTGGTGGGTCGCCGCGTCTGGCATATGGCGTTCAATCCTGACGAAAGCCTGCTGCTGACCACCAACGGCGTCAGCGGCGACGTTTCGGTGATCGACGTAGACAAGCTCAAGGTGACCAAGTCAATCAAGGTCGGCCGCTATCCGTGGGGCGTGGTGGTCGCCCCATGAACGCGCTGGAGGTGGGCGACATCGCGTTCGCCTACGGTGAGCGGCGCGCGCTGGACGGAGTGAGCTTTACCGCAGCGCAGGGACGTTTCACGGCATTGCTCGGGCCGAACGGAGCGGGTAAGTCGACCCTGATCGCACTCTTGACCCGGCTGTACGACTTGCAGCAGGGGCAGATCCGTATCGCCGGCTTCGATCTGCGCGAAACACCGCGCAAGGCCCTTGCGCGCTTGGGCGTGGTGTTCCAGCAGAGCACGCTGGACCTGGACCTCACGGTCGAACAGAACCTGCGCTACCACGCGGCGCTGCATGGTATGCCACGTGCCGTGGCGAACGAACGTATCGAGCTGGAACTGCAGCGCCAGCAGCTCGGCGAGCGGCGACGCAGCAAGGTCCGCGAACTCAACGGTGGTCACCGTCGCCGTGTGGAAATCGCCCGTGCCCTGCTGCACCGGCCCGAGCTGCTGCTGCTCGATGAGGCCAGCGCCGGCCTCGATCCCGCCAGCCGCCAGGCGCTCAACCAGCATGTGCGAGCGCTCTGCCGTGACGAGGGCATGAGCGTGCTCTGGACCACTCACCTGCTCGATGAGGTCCAGCCCGACGACGATCTGCTGGTGCTCAACCGCGGTCGCCTGGTGGCTCGGGGCCGTGCTGCGGAGCTGGCCACCGAGGGCGAAGACCTGGCGGCGAGCTTTGCGCGGCTGACCGGCAACGATACCCACGGGGCCGGTAGCAGCCTCGGCCACCGGCCTGCGGTGCTAGACGGTACGCAGGGTGCAATCGAGCCCCCACACGAGGCGGCAGCGCCTGCTTCCCACCCAGGGGCTGGCAGCGCGCGCGCGTCCCTCGAGTCCGGGCGGAGGAGCTCATGATCATCTACTGGGAATGCCTGCGCGGTATCGTTTTGCGTGAATGGCTGCGCTTCGTGCAGCAGCGTTCGCGCTTCTTCAGCGCCCTGGTGCGGCCGCTGCTCTGGCTGGTGGTGTTTGCCGCAGGCTTTCGCGCGGCGCTCGGCATCGCCATCATCGAGCCGTACGACACTTACATCACCTACGAAACCTACATCGTGCCGGGGCTGGCCTGCATGATCCTGCTCTTCAACGGCATGCAGGGTTCTCTGTCGATGGTCTACGACCGCGAGATGGGCAGCATGCGCGTATTGCTGACCAGCCCGCTGCCGCGCAGCTTTCTGCTGGCCAGCAAACTCCTCGCTACGGCATTGATCTCCTTGCTGCAGGTCTATGCCTTTCTCGCCATCGCCTGGCTCTACGGCGTACAGCCTCCAGCGCTGGGATTGGTCGTCGCCCTGCCCGCACTGCTGCTGGTGGCGCTGCTGCTCAGCGCCCTGGGCTTGCTGCTATCCAACGGCATTCGGCAGCTGGAGAATTTTGCCGGGGTGATGAATTTCGTGATCTTTCCGATGTTCTTCCTCTCCTCGGCGCTCTACCCGCTGTGGAAGATGCGCGAGGCGAGCGAGTGGTTGTACTGGATCTGCGCCCTCAACCCCTTCACCCACGCCGTGGAGCTGGTCCGTCATGCGCTTTATCTGCGCCTGGCACCAACCGCGTTGATGGTCTGCATCGGGCTGACCCTGCTGTTCAGCCTTCTGGCGGTGCTCAGTTTCAACCCACAGCACGCAGCCTTGCGCCGCTCAGCCTGAGCGATCTACTACTTTGGTACCGGTTTTCCCCTCCATCGTAGGATTTAAAAGACAGGCCCATTGCTCTGTAATCGAGCTATCGAAACGCCATGGAATACGGACTATGTTCAGGTCGCTGCTGCCCCTGCTGATTGCCGCGCTGCCTGGGTTCTGTATACCCACGGTTGCCGCGGCCGAAGAACAGCTCGCGCTGTTCTCGCCTGACGGTTATCGCCAGACGCAGTACCGCAGCCCGACACCTGCGTCCGCGGAAGGTGCGCAGACCCTGGACACCGCGGCTCTGCAGACGCTGATCGCACAAGAACCGGACCTTGTGCTGGTGGACGTCTATCGGAGCCAGTGGCTCGCCGGCCGGTTCATCGACAGCGAACCCCACGCAAACCTGCCCGGCAGCATCTGGCTGGCGAACACCGGCGATGGCAATCTGCAACCCGAATGGGCAAGCTACTTCAGCGAGAACCTTGCCCGCGTCAGCCAGGGCAACCTGCAGCGGCCACTGGTCTTCTACTGCCGCTCGGACTGCTGGCTCGGCTGGAACGCCACCAAGCGCGCCCATGGGCTGGGCTACACACGACTGTACTGGTATCGAGATGGGGTGGACGGTTGGGAACAGGCGGGCCTGCCCTTGCACCCTGCTACTCCGGAACCGCTGCCTGGCGATGAGTAGCATCACCTGACCAGCATGCCCCCACCATAATCACAACAAAGAGGTGACCGGCCTTGTACAAGATCCTGATTGCGGACGACCATCCGCTGTTCCGTGAAGCCATCCATAACGTCATTCGCGACGGCTTCCCCGACAGCGAAATTCTCGAAACTGCCGACCTCGACAGCGCCCTTGCCTTGACGCTGGAGCACGACGATCTCGATCTGGTGCTGCTGGACCTGAACATGCCCGGAATGCACGGCCTCAACGGCCTGATCAACCTGCGCAACGAGGCGCCGACGATTCCGGTGGTGATCGTTTCGGCCGAGCAGGATAAGCAAATCGTGCTGCAGGCCATTACCTATGGCGCGGTCGGCTTCATCACCAAATCCTCGCCGCGGGCGCAGATGACCGACGCCATCGAGCAGATCCTCAACGGCAACGTCTATCTGCCTTCGGACATCATCCGCAGCCAGAAGCCCAGCAGCCGCCACTCCCATCACAACGAGCCATCGATCCCGCCGGAGCTGTTGCAGGCGCTGACCCGCAAGCAGCTGCTGGTGCTCGAGCGCATGACCAAGGGTGAGTCGAACAAGCAGATCGCTTACAACCTCGACATCGCCGAGACCACGGTGAAGGCCCACGTATCGGCAATCCTGCGCAAGCTCAACGTGCACAACCGCGTCCAGGCGATCCTTTCTGCCGGGGACATCGACTTCACCGCCTATCTGCGCCGCTGAAACGGCGCAGATAGGGTCGACCTCTTGCTAGGCGCTCGCCTGGGCGCCCTCGAACCAGGCCAGTTTCTCGCGTAGCTGGACCACTTCACCAACGATCAGCAGGGTCGGTGCCTGCACCTGCTCCTGGGCGATACGCTGGGCGAGGGTTTCCAGCGTCCCGGTGAATACACGCTGATTGGTGGTGGTGCCCTGCTGCACCAGCGCCGCCGGCGTATCCGCCGAACGTCCATGGGCTATCAGTTGCTGGCAGATCACCGGCAAGCCCACCAGGCCCATGTAGAACACCAGCGTCTGTGCCGGCGCGGCGAGTTCCGCCCAAGGCAGATCGCAGCTGCCGTCTTTCAGATGACCGGTGACGAAACGCACCGATTGCGCATGATCGCGATGAGTGAGCGGAATGCCGGCATAGGCTGCACAGCCGCTGGCGGCAGTGATACCCGGCACGACTTGGAACGGCACACCGTTGGCTGCCAGCTCCTCGATCTCCTCGCCCCCGCGGCCGAAGATGAACGGATCACCGCCCTTGAGCCGTAGAACGCGCTTGCCTTCCTTGGCCAGGGTCACCAGCTTCTGGTTGATCTGCTCCTGCGGCACTGCATGCTCCGAGCGCTGCTTGCCAACGTAGATACGGTCTGCATCGCGCCGGCACAGGTCGATGATCGCTGGCGCCACCAGGCGATCGTAGAGCACGACATCAGCCTGCTGCATCAGGCGCAGGGCGCGGAAGGTCAGCAGGTCAGGGTCGCCCGGGCCAGCGCCTACCAAATAAACCTCGCCCAGCGCGCGCGGCGCTGCACCGGCAAGCTTCTCCGCCAGCAGGCGCTCGGCTTCGGCGCTGCACCCAGCCAACGCCTGCTCGGCGATCGGTCCTTGGAAGGTTTCCTCCCAGAACACCCGCCGCTGCTGAACGTTGGCAAACTTGGCTTTGACCTGACCGCGGAACTGCTTGGCGAGACCGGCCAGCTGGCCGTAGGCCGCGGGAATCCAGGTCTCGATGCGCGCGCGAATCAACCGCGCCAGCACCGGTGCATCGCCACCACTGGAAACCGCAATCACCAGCGGCGAGCGGTCGACGATCGCCGGAAAGATCACGCTGCACAGCTGCGGCGAGTCGACCACGTTGACCGGCATACCCAGCGCGTTGGCGTGCTGCGAAACCGCGGCATTCAGCGGCTCGTCATCGGTGGCGGCGATGGCCAGCACACAATCTTGTAGGTCTTGCGGGTCATAGCCACGATCAAGGCATTCACCATCGCCCGCCTCTACCAGTTCGGCCAGTTGCGGCTCGATGCTCGGCGCCACCACCCGCAGCCGTGCTCCGGCTTCGCTCAGCAGCCGCGCCTTGCGCAGCGCAATCTCGCCACCCCCGACAATCAGTACCGTGCGGCCTTTGAGGTTGTGGAACAGCGGGAGGTATTCCATGGGCGAATCCTGGAGGGTCGTTGGTGGTAAGGGCATCACAGCCATTACGGCCGCGATGCCCCTTGTCGAATATCAAGGATCCGGCCTGATGCCGAACCGCGATGACGCAGCGCCGCAGCCTCAGCCGATGACTTCGATACCACCCATGTATGGTTTCAGCACGTCGGGTACCACAACGCTTCCGTCGGCCTGCTGGTAGTTCTCCAGTACGGCGACCAGGGTACGACCGACCGCCAGGCCCGAACCATTGAGGGTGTGCACGAGCTCCGGCTTGCCGGTTTCCGGATTGCGATAACGCGCCTGCATGCGCCGCGCCTGGAAATCACCGCAGTTGGAGCAGGAAGAAATCTCGCGGTACTTGTCCTGGCTCGGCACCCAGACTTCCAGGTCATAGGTCTTGGTCGCGCCGAAGCCCATGTCGCCGGTGCACAGCGACAACACACGGTAAGGCAGTTCCAGCAGCTGCAGCACCTTCTCGGCGTTACCGGTCAGCTCTTCCAGCGCCTCGAACGACCTGGACGGCTCGACGATCTGAACCATCTCGACCTTGTCGAACTGGTGCTGACGGATCATGCCGCGGGTATCGCGCCCGGAGGCTCCGGCCTCGCTGCGGAAACAGGGCGTGTGGGCAACGAACTTCAGCGGCAGCTCTTTGGCATCGAGAATTTCGCCGGCCACGATGTTGGTCAGCGACACCTCGGCGGTCGGGATCAGGTAGAAGTCCGCCTCGCCTTCGCGGCTGATTTTGAACAGATCCTCCTCGAACTTCGGCAGCTGACCGGTTCCCTGCAGCGCCGGGGCCTGTACCAGATACGGCGTGTAGGCCTCTTCGTAGCCATGCTCACGGGTGTGCAGGTCGATCATGAACTGCGCCAGCGCGCGATGCAGGCGGGCGATCGGGCCGCGCATCAGGGCGAAGCGGGCCCCGGACAGCTTGGCTGCGGTTTCGAAGTCCAGCCAGCCATGCTGCTCGCCCAGGGCGACGTGATCCTGAACGGCGAAGTCGAAGGTCTTCGGCGTACCCCAGCGGCGAACCTCGACGTTCTCGTCCTCATCCGCACCCACCGGCACCGACTCGTGCGGCAGGTTGGGAATGCTCAGCATCAGCTGGTCGAGTTCGGTCTGGATGCGGTCCAGCTCCTGCTTGCCGGATTCGAGTTCCGAGCCCATGCGATCCACGTCGGCGAGCAACGGCGCGATGTCCTCACCGCGCTGCTTGGCCTGACCGATGAATTTGGAGCGCGCGTTGCGCTCGGCCTGGAGTTGTTCGGTGCGGGTCTGCACGGTCTTGCGCTGAGCTTCCAGCGCTTCGATGCGCGCCACGTCCAGCTGGTAGCCACGGGTGGCCAGGCGGGCCGCCACGTCCTGTAGCTGAGTGCGTACCAGTTTCGAATCAAGCATGGTGGGTCTCGTCTGTGAAAGCTTGGATGAAGGGCGAAGAGGGAGCGAAGTTTACTGTGAACGCGCGCCGGTTCATAACCTGGCGAGCGCCAGACCGGCCCAGGCCGCCAACAGGCCACCGAACACGCTGCCGCCGACATAGGCGAAGGCAGTCGCCAGCTGACCGCTTTCCAGCAGCCGCAGTGCGTCAAGTGAGAAGCTGGAGAAGGTCGTCAGCGCGCCAAGAAAGCCGATGATCAGTGCGCCACGCAGCTCGGGTGAAATGTCCGGTCGGGCGAGGAAGGTTGCATAGAGATAGCCGATCAGCAGACAGCCCAGCAGATTCACGGCCAACGTGGCCAGATAGAAATGCCGCGGCCATTGCGCGCTGACCCAGGTCGCCAAGGCAAAGCGCAACAGGGTCCCGATCACGCTGCCACAGGCGACGGCGAAGGCCATGCGGATCATTCCTTTCTCCGTTGGATGGGGCTTTCGCGGTCGAGCCGGGCAAGGTGTTCGAGCTTGTCGCGGATCTTGCTTTCCAGGCCGCGTGGTACGGGGTGATAGTAGCGGCGCGGTTCCATGGACTCGGGAAAGTAATCCTCGCCTGCCGCGTAGGCATCCGGTTCGTCGTGGGCGTAGCGATATTCGTTGCCGTAGCCGAGTTCTTTCATCAGCTTGGTCGGCGCGTTTCGCAAATGCAGCGGCACTTCCTGCGAGCCGTTTTCCGCCGCGTCGCGCATGGCCGCCTTGAACGCGGTATAGACGGCGTTGCTCTTCGGCGCGCAGGCGAGATAGACGATCGCCTGCGCCACGGCCAGCTCCCCTTCCGGACTGCCCAGGCGCTCCTGCACGTCCCAGGCGTTCAGGCACAGCGGCAGCGCACGGGGGTCGGCATTACCGATTTCCTCGCTGGCCATGCGCACGACACGCCGGGCAATGTACAGCGGGTCGCAGCCGCCATCGAGCATGCGCGCAAACCAGTACAGCGCGGCATCCGGATTGGAGCCGCGCACGGACTTGTGCAGTGCCGATATTTGGTCGTAGAAGGCCTCGCCGCCCTTGTCGAAGCGTCGGCGACTGTCGCCCAGCAGATCCTGCAGCAGGTCGGTGCTGATGCTACCGCCCTCTTCGGCCAGGTCCGATGCGTTCTCCAGCAGATTGAGCAACCGACGACCGTCACCATCGGCTGCCGCCAGCAGCATCTGGAAGCTCTCCTCCGGCAGCGTGAGATTGAGCTCGCCCAGGCCCTTGGGCTCGGTCAGCGCGCGCACCACCAGCTTGCGCAAGGCCGCTTCGTCCAGGCTTTTCAGCACATAAACGCGAGCCCGCGAGAGCAAGGCGTTGTTGAGTTCGAAAGAGGGGTTTTCGGTCGTGGCGCCGATAAAGATCAGCGTGCCGTCTTCGACGTAAGGCAGGAAGGCGTCCTGCTGGGACTTGTTGAAGCGATGCACTTCGTCGACGAACAGAATGGTGCGCCGTCCGTACTGCGCCGCCTGCTGCTTGGCGATCTCCACCGCCTGGCGGATCTCCTTGACCCCGGCAAGCACGGCGGAAACCGTTTCGAAATGAGCATCGGAGACCTTGGCCAGGAGCCTCGCCAGGGTGGTCTTGCCGACACCGGGCGGCCCCCAGAACACCATGGAGTGCAACGCGCCCTGCTCCAGCGCCTCGCGCAACGGCTTGCCGCGCGCGAGCAGGTGCTCCTGCCCGACGTATTCGTCGAGGCTGGCTGCGCGCAGACGCGCGGCAAGTGGCTGGGCGACAGGTTCGCGGCTGAACAGGTCCATTGCGGACGGTTACCTCGATTGCAGCGGCCCGCCGCTGCGCAGGCCGCCTGATACGAATGTCAGATTAGGCTCACTCGGAAATGACGTCGGCACCCTCGGGAATCTCGAAGGTGAACAGGTCGGCCTTGAGCGGCTGATTCATCTTCACCCCCATGAAGAGGATATTGGTGCGCTGGCCAACACTGTCGATCAGCTGCATGTCATTGATCACGCCGCCGCGGAAGGACAGCCGCAGGTTGTCGAACAGGGTGTCCTTGGCCTTGGGCTTGAGGGTGAAGTCCACCACGTCCCCGGCCTCCTTGTGCGAGACCTCGAAGTTCTCGCTGATGGTGGAGACGTCTCCGGACAGCAGCAAAGCCGGTGTGTGAGTCAGGCGCTGGTCGAGCTCCTGGATGGTGACCTGCTCGAGATCCGGGTCATACAGCCACACCTTCTTGCCGTTGGACACCAAAAGCTGCTCCATCGGCGCATCGGTGTGCCAGCGGAACTGGCCGGGGCGCTTGAGTGCCAGCTCTCCGGAGGTCTCCTGCAGCTGGGTGCCGCTGCCGTCGAGCGAGAGCTGCGAGAAGCGGCCAGTCAGGGTTTCGGCCTGATTGAGCAGGCCGGTCAGGCGTTTGGTGGAAGCCGCCTGGTCGGCGTGGGCCGGTACCAGAGCGACCATCAGGACAGATGCACACAGCAAACGGATCAATTGCATGTAGCCCTCGAAGCGATTCAATCGCGCATGGGTGGCGGCGCGATGACCTCGCGCGAGCCGTTGGTATTCATGGATGTCACCACGCCGGCCATCTCCATGGCCTCGATCATGCGTGCGGCGCGGTTGTAGCCGATCTTCAGCTTGCGCTGCACGGCGGAGATCGACGCGCGGCGGCTTTCGGTCACGAAGCGAACGGCCTCGTCGTACAAGGGGTCTTCTTCGCTACCTTCGCCGCTGCCTTCGCCACCACCGCCCTCGAAGCCGCTACCAGCCTCTTCCACGCCGGCGAGGATGTCCTCGATGTAGTCGGGCGCTCCGCGAGCCTTCCAGGCTTCGACCACACGATGCACCTCGTCATCGGAGACGAACGCACCATGCACGCGGATCGGCAGGCCGGTGCCCGGCGGCAAGTAGAGCATGTCACCGTGACCGAGCAGTTGCTCGGCGCCGCCCTGGTCGAGGATCGTGCGCGAGTCGATCTTGCTCGACACCTGGAACGCCATGCGGGTCGGGATGTTGGCCTTGATCAGACCGGTGATCACGTCCACCGACGGACGCTGGGTGGCAAGGATCAGATGGATGCCCGCCGCACGTGCCTTCTGCGCGATACGGGCGATCAGTTCTTCGACCTTCTTGCCGACGATCATCATCATGTCGGCGAATTCATCAACGACCACCACGATGGTCGGCAGGCTCTTCAGATACGGCGGCTCGTCATCCATCGACTCGCGCTTGTACAGCGGGTCGTGCAGCGGCGTGCCGGCCTCTTCCGCCTCCTTGATCTTGCGGTTGAAGCCCGCCAGGTTGCGCACGCCCATGGCCGCCATCAGCTTGTAGCGCCGTTCCATCTCGGCGACGCTCCAGCGCAGCGCGTTGGCCGCCTCTTTCATGTCGGTGACCACCGGGCATAACAGGTGCGGAATGCCTTCGTAGATCGACAGTTCGAGCATCTTCGGGTCGATCATGATCAGCCGCGCCTCTTCCGGCGTCGACTTGAACAGGATCGACAGGATCATCGCGTTGACCCCCACCGACTTACCGGAACCGGTGGTACCGGCCACCAGCAGGTGCGGCATCTTCGCCAGATCGGCAATGACCGGCTTGCCACCGATATCGTGGCCGAGCGCCAGGGTGACCGGCGACTTGGCGTCGTCATAAGGCGCGGACGACAGCACCTCGGAGAAACGGACGATCTGCCGATCCTCGTTGGGAATCTCGATGCCCACGGTGGTCTTGCCGGGAATGACCTCGACCACGCGCACGCTGACCATCGCCATCGAACGCGCCAGGTCCTTGGCCAGATTGGAGATGCGGCTGACCTTGACGCCGGCCGCAGGCTGGATCTCGAAACGGGTGATCACCGGGCCTGGGTGAACCGACTCGACCACCACCTCGACGCCGAACTCCTTGAGCTTGATCTCCAGCAGCCGCGACATGGCCTCGAGGGACTCGGGCGAATACTGCTTCTGCTGCTTTTCCGCGACGTCGAGAATGGAAATCGGCGGCAGGCTGCCTTCGACCGCGGTATCGACGAACAACGGCGCCTGCTTCTCCTTGAGCACGCGCTTGCTCGGCTCTGCCGGCTTTGCCGGTGCGGGCGGGGTGATCACAGGAGCCTGGCGCTTCCCGAGCTCGCTCATGTGCTTGGCCAGTGCCTCGTCGCGCTCGATGATGCGCTCCTTGACCTTGGCCTGCTCGCGGCGATCGCGCACCATTGGCGCGGCCACCTCGCTTACTACATCGTCCGCCTCGCGCAGCTGCGCAACCAGCTGCTTGCGTTCGGCGCGGGCATTCCACCAGCGGCTGAAGAAGCTCTGGATCAGCTCCAGCAGGTCGAGCGTGATCTTGCCGGTGATATCCATCACCTTGAACCAGGACAGGTCGGTAAAAACCGTCAGGCCGAACAGGAAGAACGCCAGCAAGGCGAGGGTACTGCCCTGCACATTGAGCGTCTGCACCGCCAGCTGGCCAAGGCTCTCGCCCAGCGCACCGCCCGCGGATGCCGGCAAGGCTTCGCCGCCCTGGAAATGGATATAGGCCAGCGCCGAACCGGACAGCACCAGGAACACCAGGCCGATCAGCCGCCAGGAGAACAACCAGCCATTCCACACCCAGGGCTGGTGACGCGCACGGAATACCTGCCAGGTCTTGACGCCCAGCAGTAGCGGGAAGAGGTATGCGAAGTAACCCAGCGCCATGAACAGCACATCAGCGAACCAGGCGCCCGCGCGCCCCGCGGCGTTGCGCACCTGATCGACGTTGCTCGTGTGGGTCCAGCCCGGATCGCCCGGATCGTAGGTCAATAGCGCCATCCACAGGTAGACGCAGAGCGCACCGAGCGCTATCAACGCGCCTTCCTTGAGGCGATATTGCAATTGTTGTCGCCAGACGGTTGCCGGCGCGGTAGATGAGGAATTCTTCAAAACGCTTTCTTTCCTGCGCCTGCGGCGCGATGAACCGTAGTCAGCCAGAACCCCGGCATTGTACGGGTTTGTCGATTCGATGGCATGCGGGTTCCGCGGCGGCTTGGGCTTTTGCCGATGCTTCGGTGTAGCATAAACGCCCGATTTCCCGGCGCGGCTCGACTGGAGCACGCTTCTCTATTTGCAACAAAGGCTTATGAGGGCTTTTTATGAGTGAAGTCAAGCATTCGCGTCTGATCATCCTCGGCTCCGGCCCGGCCGGTTATACCGCTGCGGTATACGCTGCCCGCGCTAACCTGAAGCCGCTGATGATCACCGGCATCCAGCCCGGCGGCCAGCTGACCACCACCACCGAGGTCGACAACTGGCCTGGCGACGTCGAAGGCCTGACCGGTCCGGATCTGATGGTGCGCATGCAGAAACACGCCGAGCGCTTCGACACCGAGATCGTCTTCGATCACATCCATACCGCCGAGTTGCAGCAGCGCCCGTTCACCCTGCGCGGCGACAGCGGCGTCTATACCTGCGATGCGCTGATTATCGCCACGGGCGCTTCGGCGCAGTATCTCGGCCTGCCCTCCGAAGAAGCGTTCGCCGGTCGCGGCGTATCCGCCTGCGCCACCTGTGACGGCTTCTTCTATCGCAACCAGGTGGTCGCGGTGATCGGTGGCGGCAATACCGCGGTCGAGGAGGCGCTGTACCTGTCCAACATCGCCAAGGAAGTCCACCTGATCCACCGCCGCGACAAGCTCCGTTCGGAGAAGATCCTGCAGGACAAGATCATGGACAAGGCGACCAACGGCAACATTCGTCTGCACTGGAACCACACCCTCGAGGAAGTCCTCGGCGACGCCAGTGGCGTGACCGGCGTTCGCCTGAAGAGCACCCTTACCGGTGAAGAGAACACGCTGGACCTGGCCGGCGTATTCATCGCCATCGGTCACAAGCCGAACACCGACCTGTTCCAGGGCCAGCTGGAGATGAAGGATGGCTACCTGAAGATCCGAGGCGGCGGTGAAGGCGATGCCACCTGCACCAGCATTCCCGGAGTGTTCGCCGCAGGCGATGTGGCCGACCACGTCTATCGCCAAGCCATCACCTCGGCAGGCGCCGGCTGCATGGCGGCACTGGATGCCGAAAAGTACCTGGACAACTGATCCCAGGCGGGCTTCGGCCCGCCCTCCCCTACCCTGCGTGCCGACATGCTGACCTGGCTAAAGCGCGACGACTTCAGCTTTCCTCCCCTCGAAACGGCTCTGCGCGAACCCAACGGCCTGCTTGCTGCTGGCGGCGACTTGCAGCCCGAGCGACTCCTGGCTGCCTACCGCCACGGCTGTTTCCCGTGGTATCAGGAAGGCCAACCGCTGCTGTGGTGGTCGCCCGATCCGCGCACGGTGCTCTTTCCTGACGAGCTGCATGTTTCGCGCAGCCTGCGCAAGCGCATGCGCCACGGCGACTACCAGGTGACCTTCGACAAGGCCTTTGCCGAGGTCATCCAGGGATGCGCCGGCCCGCGGAGCTATGCAGACGGCACCTGGATCACGACACCGATGCAAGACGCCTATATCAGGCTGCACGAGATGGGCGTCGCGCACTCGGTGGAAGTCTGGCAGCAAGGGCAACTCGTCGGCGGACTCTACGGCCTCGCAATGGGTGAGCTATTTTTCGGCGAGTCGATGTTCAGCCGCGCCACCGATGCCTCCAAGGTCGGCTTCGTCACTCTGGTGGAACGGCTGCGCGAATGGGGCTTTGCGCTGATCGACTGCCAGATGCCGACCCGCCACCTGGAGAGCTTCGGCGCTCGCAGCACCCCACGCGCGGCGTTCGCCGAGGCACTCGCAATGCATCTGGATCGCCCCAGCGCAGCCGACTGGCGCGCCTAGTCGACCGCGGTAAGCTGGCCTACACTGGGTTCATGATTTCTGAGAGTTGACCATGACTTCACTGGCTCGCCTCAAGTTCTACGCCACCCAGCCTCACGCTTGCAGCTACCTGCCCGATGAACAGGCCACCACCTTGTTCCTCGATCCAAGCCAACCGATGGACGTGCAGGTGTATGCGGAGCTTTCGGAGATGGGCTTTCGCCGCAGCGGGGATCATCTCTATCGCCCCCACTGCCAGCGCTGCTCGGCCTGCATTCCGGCACGCATCCCGGTAAGCGCACCGGAACTCAATCGCCAACAGAAGCGAATCCTCAAGCGCAACGCCGACCTGCAGGTCCGCGGCGTACGCCCGGCATTCAGCGAAGAACTGTACGCGCTCTACGCCAACTACATCGAGAAACGCCACGCCGATGGCGACATGTATCCACCCAGCCGTGAGCAGTTCAACACCTTCCTCGTGCGCGACCTGCCATTCTCGCGCTTCTATGAATTCCGGCTCGACGGCAGGCTGCTGGCCGTCGCCGTTACCGACGTCCTGCCCAATGGCTTGTCTGCTGTTTACACCTTCTACGATCCGGACGAAGAGCGCCGCAGCCTAGGGCGTTACGCGATTCTCTGGCAGATGGGCGAAGCCGCGCGCCTTGGCCTGAAGGCCGTCTATCTCGGTTATTGGATCAAGAACTGCCGGAAGATGAACTACAAGACCGAATATCGGCCCATCGAACTCTTGGTCAACCAGCGCTGGGTAACGCTCAGCTGAAGTCCTTGGCTCATCGACCCATTTCGGGCACAATGCTTGCCGCTTTTGCCCGTGCATCTACGGGCCAATTACCTGAATACCGAGGACTTTACTGAATGTCGAAAGAAGACAGCTTCGAAATGGAAGGTACTGTCGTCGACACCCTGCCCAACACCATGTTTCGCGTGGAGTTGGAAAACGGGCACGTCGTTACTGCGCACATCTCCGGAAAGATGCGCAAGAACTACATCCGGATTCTTACCGGTGACAAGGTTCGCGTGGAGCTGACCCCTTACGATCTGAGCAAGGGTCGCATCACCTACCGCGCCCGCTAAGCGAGCCGCGAGAAAAAACGCCCGGTCTTACCGGGCTTTTTTGTTTGTGCCAGCCATTGCGCACCGCCAGCAATCCGCACAAACGAAAACGCCCGACAGAGGCCGGGCGCTCGTCTCAATGGCCGTCAGGCCAGCTCTGCAGTGGTTTCGAATTCGAAGAACGGCTCGCCGTCACGAATATCGATATGCACCACACCGCCGTGTTCGGCCAGCTCTCCGAACAGGATTTCTTCGGCCAGCGGCCGCTTGATCTTGTCTTGGATCAGCCTGGCCATCGGCCGGGCGCCCATCTGTGCATCATAGCCGTGCTCCGCCAGCCAGCCACGGGCGGCATCCGACACCTCCAGCGTCACGTGCTTATCCTCAAGCTGCGCCTGCAGTTCGATCAGGAACTTGTCGACGATGCTCTTGATGACGTCATGGCTCAGGCGGCCGAACTGGATGATGGTGTCCAGACGGTTGCGGAACTCTGGCGTGAAGCTCTTCTTGATGACTTCCATGGCATCGGACGCGTGATCCTGCAGGGTGAAGCCAATGGACGCCCGCGCCGCGGTTTCCGCCCCAGCATTGGTGGTCATGATGATGATCACGTTACGGAAATCGGCTTTGCGCCCGTTGTTGTCGGTGAGCGTGCCGTGGTCCATCACCTGCAGCAGCAAATTGAAGACTTCCGGATGGGCTTTCTCGATCTCATCCAGCAGCAGCACGCAATGTGGCTGCTTGGTGATCGCCTCGGTCAACAGACCGCCCTGATCAAATCCGACATATCCCGGAGGCGCACCGATCAGGCGCGATACCGTATGGCGCTCCATGTACTCGGACATGTCGAAGCGAATCAGCTCGACCCCCAACGCACGAGCCAACTGGCGTGCCGCTTCGGTCTTGCCGACCCCGGTCGGGCCGGCGAAGAGGAAGGAACCCACCGGCTTGTCCGGTGCCTTCAGTCCAGCACGAGACAGCTTGATGGCAGTGGCCAGCGAGTCGATCGCATCGTCCTGGCCGAATACCGTTAGCTTCAGGTCGCGCTCAAGATTACGCAGCAATTCCTTGTCGGAGCTGCTGACGTGCTTCGGAGGAATCCGCGCGATCTTCGCTACGATATCCTCAACTTGCTCGACGTCGATGCACTTGACCCGCTGCCCTTCCGGCTGCAGACGCTGATAGGCACCAGCTTCGTCGATTACATCGATGGCCTTATCCGGCATATGGCGATCATTGATATAGCGCGAAGCCAGCTCCGCCGCCGCACGCAACGCCTCGTCACTGTACTCGATCTTGTGATGCTGCTCGAAACGTCCCTTGAGCCCGCGCAGGATACCGATGGTATCTTCGACCGAAGGCTCGGTGACGTCGACCTTCTGGAAACGGCGCGCCAAGGCGCGATCCTTCTCGAAGATGCCGCGAAACTCCTGGAACGTAGTGGAACCGATGCAGCGGATCTCGCCCGACGACAGCAGCGGCTTGAGCAGATTGGACGCATCCATCACACCACCAGATGCCGCACCGGCGCCAATGATCGTGTGGATCTCATCGATGAACAGGATGGCATGAGGCCGCTTGCGCAGCTCCCCGAGCAACGCCTTGAAGCGCTTCTCGAAATCGCCGCGGTACTTGGTGCCCGCCAGCAGTGCACCGAGATCCAGCGAATACACGACGCTGTCACCCAGCAGATCGGGTACCTGGTTATCTACGATCCGCTTCGCCAGCCCCTCGGCAATGGCCGTCTTGCCGACGCCAGCCTCGCCGACCAGCAAAGGATTGTTCTTGCGCCGACGCGCCAGGATCTGCGCAACTCGCTCGACTTCGTGCTCGCGCCCGACCAGCGGATCGATCCGTCCCTGGCGTGCCAGCTCGTTCAGGTTGCTGGCGTAGGCATCCAGCGGATTGCTGGAAGCACCCGTCTCGCCACCATCCTCGTCCTGCATGTCGGCATCGTTCTCGGGGCTACCGGAATTTCCCGGAACCTTGGAAATGCCGTGGGCGATGTAATTGACGACATCGATACGCGCCACGTTCTGCTGCTTGAGCAGAAAGACCGCCTGGCTTTCCTGTTCGCTGAAGATGGCGACCAGGACATTGGCACCGGTCACTTCACGCTTACCGGAGCTCTGAACATGGAATACGGCACGCTGCAGAACGCGCTGAAAACCCAAGGTTGGCTGAGTTTCGCGCTCTTCATCGTGCTGTGGAATGAGTGGTGTGGTGGAGTCAATGAATTCCTGCAGGTCGTGCCGGAGCTTATCCAGGCTTGCACCACAGGCGCGCAGTACGGTAGCAGCCGCTTCATTGTCCAGTAGGGCCAACAGGAGGTGTTCAACCGTCATGAACTCATGACGCTTGGTACGTGCCTCTTTGAAAGCCAGATTCAGAGTGACTTCGAGTTCACGGTTCAACATAGCTTTCACCTCATCCCCAGCAGTCGGAGTTAACCGTCCTTCTCGATCTCACAAAGCAGCGGGTGCTGGCATTCCCTTGCATATTGATTCACTTGCATCGCTTTGGTTTCGGCCACGTCGCGGGTATATATCCCACAGACGGCCTGCCCCTCGGTATGAACGGCGAGCATGATCTTGGTCGCCTGCTCCCTGCCGTGATTGAAAATGCCTTCCAGTACCTCGACGACGAAATCCATCGGTGTGTAGTCGTCATTGAACATGACAACTTTATACATCGGTGGTGCCTTGAGTTCCGGCTTGGCCTCTTGAACCGCCAGGCCAGAGGCGTCGTCTTCGTCCCCCAAGGGATGATCCTGATTGAATGTTAGTCGAATCTGAGCAAATGCATGCATGCGCATAACGGTTCTAGGTCGTGGCGCGGGGGCCAGATAAATATGGACAGCTTCGCAGCCAGCTGACGAGTCGCCTTGACTATCGGCAAAACGGTGATACAAACAGTAAGTGCCTACAACGGCAAACGGGTTGCGCAACATGAGGCCTCGGGCTGCATAAGCGCGGAATGAAATGGATGTTACTCCAGTAATGGACTCCTTTGCAGAGGGATAACAGCATGCTAAGCGGTAAGGTCAAGTGGTTCAACAACGCCAAAGGCTACGGCTTCATCGTAGCAGACGGCGGCGATGAGGACCTGTTCGCCCACTACTCGGCCATCCAGATGGACGGCTACAGAACGCTGAAAGCTGGGCAAGCGGTCATGTTCAATATCCTGCAGGGTCCGAAAGGCCTCCACGCAACCGACATTCGGCCCCAGCAGGCCATGTCCGAAGCGACGACTCCTGCTGCTGCCCAGGGTGCTTCCACGGTCGACGCCTGACGTCTTCGGGGGCAAATGAAAAGGCCGATCAGTCGATCGGCCTTTTTGCCTGCGCTCGGTTACATGTGGCTAATCATTGCATCGCCGAACTGCGAGCAAGACATCAGCTGCGCGCCATCCATCAGCCGCTCGAAGTCATAAGTGACGGTCTTGGCAGCAATGGCACCTTCAGTGCCCTTGATGATCAAGTCGGCAGCTTCGACCCACCCCATGTGGCGCAGCATCATTTCCGCTGAAAGGATCAACGAACCAGGATTGACCTTGTCCTGACCGGCATACTTGGGCGCCGTGCCATGGGTCGCCTCGAACATCGCCACCGTGTCGGATAGGTTGGCGCCCGGAGCGATACCGATACCTCCAACCTCGGCAGCCAGGGCGTCGGACAGATAGTCACCGTTCAGGTTGAGCGTGGCGATGACGTCGTACTCCGCAGGACGCAGCAGGATCTGCTGCAGCATGGCGTCGGCGATGGCGTCCTTGACGACGATGTTCTTGCCGGTGTTGGGGTTCTTGAACTGCATCCAGGGCCCGCCATCGAGCAGTTCCGCGCCGAACTCGTCGCGAGCGACCTCGTAGCCCCACTCCTTGAACGCACCCTCGGTGAATTTCATGATGTTGCCCTTATGGACGAAAGTGACCGAGCTACGGTCATTGTCCACGGCATACTGCAGCGCCTTGCGAACCAGACGCTTGGTACCTTCCAGCGAGACGGGCTTGATGCCGATGCCGCAGTTCTCGGTGAAGCGGATCTTCTTGACGCCCATTTCTTCGGTAAGAAACTTGATGACCTTCTCCGCCTCGGGGGAGCCGGCTTTCCATTCAACACCTGCATAGATGTCTTCGGAGTTCTCGCGGAAAATCACCATGTCCACGTCGCCGGGATTCTTCACAGGACTCGGCACGCCAGTGAACCAGCGAACCGGACGCTGACAGACATAAAGGTCGAGTTCCTGGCGCAGCGCAACGTTCAGCGAGCGGATGCCACCTCCGACCGGAGTGGTCAGCGGCCCTTTGATGGAAACCACGTAATCGCGCACCACCTCCAGGGTCTCTTTTGGCAGCCAGGTGTCCTGGTCATAGACCTGAGTGGCTTTCTCGCCAGCATAGATTTCCATCCAGGCGATCTTGCGCTTGCCGCCGTAAGCCTTTTGCACGGCTGCGTCCACGACCTTGATCATCACCGGACTGATGTCGACGCCGATACCGTCCCCTTCTATATAAGGAATGATCGGATTGTCAGGAACGCTCAGGGTGTTATCGGCGTTGACGGTGATTTTGTCACCGCTGGCTGGCACCTGGATCTTTTGGTATCCCATGCTGGACTCCGTCTTCGTGGTTAGACATCGATCGTCGTTCGAGGGTACCCCACTCGAATTGCCTGAAACTACATGTTCGTTCGTCGTATGTGCAATGCCGTTCTGCCGGAGGGGGGCTCGATGGTATACTGCCGCGATGACTCACAAGTCATAAGGGACGAGCCTGTACCAGACCCGCCCCTTGAACCCTGACGCTGCCACCGCGGCTCGGCGGTTCAAATGCTCGACACTCTATTGGTGCATCCATCATCACCGCGGCGAATCCCCTTCTGGCTCGACTAGATGGAGAGCTAGGGCGCCTACCCGGCGCACTCGGGATTCTGTGCACGCCCAGCAAGAAGAGAGTTAACGCTAAATGTCCACCCCTTCGAAGATCATCTATACCTTCACCGACGAAGCTCCAGCCCTGGCCACCTATTCGCTTCTTCCCATTGTAGAAGCCTTCGCAGCCTCCGCTGACATCTCCGTCGAAACACGCGACATCTCTCTTGCAGGGCGCATCCTTGCGGGCTTTGCCGATCAGCTGGATGCCGACAAGAAAGTCGAAGACGATCTGGCCAAGCTTGCCGAGCTGACCAATCAGCCCGACGCCAACATCATCAAGCTTCCCAACATCAGCGCCTCCGTTCCGCAGCTCAAGGCAGCCATCGCTGAACTGCAGGCCCTGGGATACAACATTCCCAACTTCCCTGAAGACCCGCAAACCGACGCCGAGAAAGATGCGCGCGCACGTTACAGCAAGGTTCTCGGTAGCGCCGTGAACCCGGTGCTGCGCGAAGGCAACTCCGACCGCCGCGCTCCGGCCGCCGTCAAAGCCTATGCCCGCAAGCACCCGCATTCGATGGGCAAGTGGAGCAAGGCGTCGCAGTCGCACGCCGACTACATGCGCGGCGGCGACTTCTTCTCCAGCGAACAGTCGATCACCATGGAAAAAGCCGGTGACGTGCGCATCGAGTTCGTCGGCAAGGACGGCAAGGTCGAGGTCAAGAAGCAGCTCGCCCTGCAGGCAGGCGAAGTGCTCGACGGCATGTTCATGAGCTGCAACAAGCTGCGCGCCTTCTTCGAAGACACCCTGCAGGACTGCAAGGAAACCGGCGTGATGTGGTCGCTGCACGTCAAGGCGACCATGATGAAGATCTCTCACCCGATCGTCTTCGGCCATGCCGTGAGCGTCTACTACAAGGATGTGTTCGACAAGTACGGCGACCTGTTCAAGGAACTGGGCGTCAACCCGAACAACGGCATCAGCAGCGTCTACGACAAGATCAAGTCCCTGCCGGCTTCGCAGCAGGAAGAAATCCTGCACGACATCCATGAGGTCTACAGCCACCGTCCGGAAATGGCGATGGTCGACTCGGTCAAGGGCATCACCAACCTGCACATCCCGAGCGACGTCATCGTCGACGCCTCCATGCCGGCGATGATTCGCAACTCCGGCCAGATGTGGGGCAAGGACGGCAAGCAGAAGGACACCAAGGCGGTGATGCCGGAGAGCACCTACGCGCGCATCTACCAGGAAATGATCAACTTCTGCAAAACCAACGGCGCCTTCGACCCGGTCACCATGGGCAGCGTGCCGAACGTCGGCCTGATGGCGCAGAAGGCTGAAGAATACGGCTCGCACGACAAGACCTTCGAAATGCACGCCGACGGCACCATGCGCGTCGTACTGGCCGATGGCACCGTACTGATGCAGCACGAAGTCGAGAAAGGCGACATCTGGCGCGCCTGCCAGACCAAGGACGCGCCGATCCGTGACTGGGTCAAGCTGGCCGTTACCCGCGCCCGCCAGTCCAACACCCCGGCCGTGTTCTGGCTGGACCCGGAGCGTGCCCACGACATGCAACTGCAGAAGAAGGTCGAAACCTATCTGCAGGAGCACGACCTGAGCGGCCTGGACATTCGCATCATGGGCTACAACGAGGCCATTCGCCTGAGCATGGAGCGCATGATCCGCGGCAAGGACACCATTTCCGTCACCGGCAACGTGCTGCGCGACTACCTGACCGACCTGTTCCCGATCATGGAACTGGGCACCTCGGCCAAGATGCTGTCCATCGTTCCGCTGATGGCCGGCGGCGGCATGTACGAGACCGGCGCCGGTGGTTCCGCACCGAAGCACGTGCAGCAACTGGTGGAAGAGAACTATCTGCGCTGGGATTCGCTGGGTGAATTCCTCGCTCTGGCGGTTTCGCTGGAGGAGACCGGCATCAAGACCGGCAACAGCAAGGCGAAAATCCTCGGCAAGACCCTGGACCAGGCGACCGGCAAGCTGCTGGACAACAACAAGTCCCCGGCGCGCAAGGTCGGCCAGATCGACAACCGCGGCAGCCACTTCTACCTGGCGCTGTATTGGGCGCAGGCCCTGGCGGCGCAGGACGAAGACGCCGAGCTGAAGGCACACTTCACCCCGCTAGCCAAGACCCTGACCGAGCAGGAAGCGGCCATCGTCGCCGAACTGGCAGCCGTACAGGGCAAGCCGGTCGACATCGGCGGCTACTATCGCTCCAATCCGGAGCTGACCAGCAAGGTGATGCGCCCCAGCGCCACCTTCAACGCTGCCCTGGCCGCGCTGAACGCCTGAGTCGACACCTGAGCGTCAATACGAACCCCGGTCTTGCGCCGGGGTTCGTGCTTTCAGCGGTCTAGCTGCTGCTATGATCGCTTCATTTGCACAAAGGCATCTCCATGGATTGGCAACCCCACATCACCGTCGCGACCGTAATCGAAGATCAGGGCCGCTTCCTCCTGGTGGAGGAGCTCAAGGCAGGCCGCCTGGTGCTCAACCAACCCGCCGGCCACCTGGAGGCCAACGAGAATCTGCGCGAGGCCGCCATTCGGGAAACGCTGGAGGAAACGGGCTGGGAGGTCGAGCTCACCGGCCTGATCGGCATCTACCTGTATACCGCTCCGAGCAACGGCGTCACCTATCAGCGCGTGTGCTTTGCCGCCAAGGCCCTGCGCCACGATGCGCAACGATCACTCGACGATGGCATCGTCGCAGCCCGCTGGTTGAGCCGCGAGGAGCTGGCCCAGCAACCCGAGCGCTGGCGTAGCGAGCTGGTTCCGCGCTGCATCGATGACTATCTGGCCGGACCGCTGCATCCGCTTGACGTCATTCGCAACTGATCACACCTTCGTCACGCCAGCGTCAGCTGATAGAATTCGCCCCTTTGCAAAACCCTGGCGTACTTCTATGTCTGTTGCGACCCTCTCCGCCCCGGAAAACACCCGCGTCATCGTTGGCATGTCCGGCGGCGTCGACTCGTCCGTTTCCGCTCTCCTGCTGCTCGAACAGGGCTATCAGGTCGAAGGCCTGTTCATGAAGAACTGGGAAGAGGACGACGGCACGGAGTACTGCACCGCCAAGGAAGACCTGGCCGATGCCCAGGCTGTGTGCGACCGCATCGGCATCAAGCTGCACACCGCCAACTTTGCTGCCGAGTACTGGGACAACGTGTTCGAGCACTTCCTCGCCGAATACAAGGCCGGGCGCACGCCGAACCCGGACATCCTCTGCAACCGGGAAATCAAGTTCAAGGCGTTCCTCGATTACGCCCTGATGCTCGGTGCTGACCTCATCGCCACTGGCCATTACGTGCGGCGACGTGACCGCGATGGCCGCAGCGAACTGCTCAAGGGCCTCGACCCCAACAAGGACCAAAGCTACTTCCTGCACGCCGTCGGAGGCGAGCAACTGGCCAAGACGCTGTTTCCCGTCGGCGAGCTGGAGAAGCCCGAGGTCCGCGCGATTGCAGAGAAGCATGGCCTGGCCACGGCAAAGAAGAAGGATTCCACCGGCATCTGCTTCATTGGCGAACGGCGATTCAGTGATTTCCTCAAGCAGTACCTGCCGGCCCAACCGGGAAACATCGAAACGGTCGACGGCGAGGTGATCGGCCGTCACCACGGCCTGATGTATCACACCATCGGCCAGCGCCAGGGGCTCGGCATCGGCGGCCTCAAAGATGCCTCCGACGAGCCTTGGTATGTGCTGAGCAAGGATCTGCAGCGCAACGTGCTGATCGTCGGCCAGGGAAATGACCACCCGTGGCTGTTCTCCCGCGCGCTGCTGGCTTCCGATATCTACTGGGTAAATCCCGTGGACCTCAGCGCCCCGCTCAAGCTGACCGCCAAGGTTCGTTATCGCCAGAGCGACCAGGCTTGCACGCTGGAACGGACGCCCGATGGCTATCGCGCAGTGTTCGAAGCGCCGCAACGCGCCGTCACGCCTGGCCAGTCGGTGGTGTTCTACGATGGCGAAGTCTGTCTCGGCGGCGGCGTCATCGAAAGGGCAGAACCCTGGTTCGAGGGCCGCCCATGAGTAATCTGGATGAACAGCTGATCGCGCTTGGGGCGGTATTCGAAGCCGCCACGCTGGTCGACCGCATTGCCCGAACCGGCCAGGTGCCGAATGCCGCGCTCGGCTGCATGCTCGGCAGTCTGCTGGCGCGCAACCCGCAGTCCACGCTGGAAATCTATGGCGGCGACGACCTTAACCTGCGTGACGGCTACCGCGCACTGGTCGGCGCGCTGGAGCGCGACAGCAGCAGCCTGCAGCGCGAGCCGTTGCGCTATGCCCTGGCGATGATCGGCCTTGAGCGGCAGCTGGACAAGCGCGACGACATGCTGCAGGTCATCGGAAGCCGGCTGGATCAGATTCAACAGCAGGTCGAGCACTTCGGCATCACCCACGAGAATGTCGTTGCCTCGTTCGGCGGACTCTATCAGGACACGCTGAGCACCTTCCGTCAGCGCATCCAGGTCCAAGGCGACATGCGCCACCTGCAGCAGACCGACAATGCCGCCAAGATTCGCGCGCTGCTGCTCGCCGGCATCCGCTCCGCCCGCCTCTGGCGCCAGCTTGGCGGGCACCGCTGGCAGCTGATCTTCAGCCGGCGCAAGCTGCTCGATGCACTCTATCCTCGACTGCGCTCGACCCAGAGCGAAGACCGATAACCGGGGAGAATGGACCGGGATGTGCCGGTACATTCGTGTATAATCTGCGCCCTTTTCGTTGCCCGACTGTCCGAGAATGCCCTCTATGCAGCTTTCCTCGCTCACGGCGGTTTCCCCCGTCGATGGCCGCTACGCCGGCAAAACCAGCGCCCTGCGCCCGATCTTCAGCGAATTCGGCCTGATTCGTTGCCGTGTCCAGGTCGAAGTCCGCTGGCTACAGCGCCTGGCAGCCCACCCGGGCGTTCCGGAAGTCGCGCCCTTCTCCGCCGAAGCCAATGCGCTGTTGAATCAGCTTGCCGAGGACTTCCAGCTGGAGCATGCCGAGCGCGTCAAGGAATTCGAGCGCACCACCAACCATGACGTCAAAGCCGTGGAGTACCTGCTCAAGGAGCAGGCCAAGCAACTGCCTGAACTGGCCAAGGTCAACGAATTCATCCACTTCGCCTGCACCAGCGAAGACATCAACAACCTGTCCCACGCGCTGATGCTGCGCGAAGGCCGTGACACCGTTCTGCTGCCGCTGATGCGCCAGCTCGCCGACGCCATCCGCGGCCTGGCCGTGCAGTTCGCCGACGTGCCGATGCTGTCGCGCACCCACGGTCAGCCGGCCTCCCCGACTACCCTTGGCAAGGAACTGGCCAACGTGGTCTATCGCCTGGAGCGGCAGATCGCTCAGGTCGCCGCCGTGCCGCTGCTGGGCAAGATCAACGGCGCCGTGGGCAACTACAACGCCCACCTGTCCGCCTACCCCGACGTCGACTGGGAAGCCAACGCCCGTGAATTCATCGAGGGTGATCTGGGCCTGTCGTGGAACCCCTACACCACACAAATCGAGCCGCACGACTACATCGCCGAGTTGTTCGACGCCATCGCACGCTTCAACACCATCCTCATCGACTTCGATCGCGACATCTGGGGCTACATCTCTCTCGGTTACTTCAAGCAGAAGACCGTTGCCGGCGAGATCGGCTCTTCGACCATGCCGCACAAGGTCAACCCGATCGACTTCGAGAACTCCGAAGGCAACCTCGGCATCGCCAACGCACTGTTCCAGCACCTGGCCAGCAAGCTGCCGATTTCCCGCTGGCAGCGCGATCTGACCGACTCCACCGTCCTGCGCAACCTGGGCGTCGGCTTCGCCCACAGCGTCATCGCCTACGAGGCGAGCCTCAAAGGCATCGGCAAGCTGGAGCTCAACGCTGCCCGCATCGCCGAAGAGCTCGATGCCTGCTGGGAAGTGCTGGCCGAGCCGGTACAGACCGTCATGCGTCGTTATGCCGTGGAGAATGCCTACGAAAAGCTGAAGGATCTGACCCGCGGCAAAGGCATTACGCCCGACGCGCTGCAGGCCTTCATTGACGGCCTCGACATTCCGGCCGAAGCCAAGGCGGAGCTGCGCAAGCTGACGCCGGCAAGCTACATCGGCAACGCTGCCGCTCAGGCCAAGCGCATCTGATCGCCCCCATGCCTGCACGCCCGGCTGTGCCGGGCGTTTTTATTTTCAGCTCTGCCATATAGAGCAAGGTGTTACGCATGACTTCTGATATTCCACTTCAAATTCTGGGCGGCATCAGTGCCCGGGAATTCCTGCGCGATTACTGGCAGAAGATGCCGCTGCTGATCCGCCAGGCCATCCCGGGTTTTCAGAGCCCCATCTCGCCCGACGAACTGGCTGGTCTCTCGCTCGAGGAAGACGTCGAGTCCCGCCTGGTCATCGAGCACGGCGAAAGCCCCTGGGAGCTGCGCCGCGGTCCGTTCAGCGAGGACACTTACCAGCAACTGCCGGAGCGTGACTGGACATTGCTGGTGCAAGCGGTCGATCAGCTCGTACCGGACGTCGCCGAACTGATCGAACACTTCCGCTTTCTGCCGAACTGGCGCATCGACGATGTGATGATCAGCTATGCCGCTCCGGGGGGCGGCGTCGGGCCTCATTTCGACAACTACGATGTATTCCTGCTGCAGGCCCACGGCCAGCGCCGCTGGCGCATCGGGCAGATGTGCGACAGCGAAAGCCCGATGCTCGCCCATGGCGATCTACGCATCCTCGCCGAGTTCCAGGGGACTGATGAATGGGTGCTGGAACCGGGCGATATGCTTTACCTGCCACCCCGCCTCGCTCACTTCGGCACCGCCGAGGACGCCTGCATGACCTATTCGGTCGGCTTCCGCGCCCCAAGCGCCGCCGAAGTCCTGACCCATTTCACCGACTTCCTCGCACAGTTCCTGCCGGACGAAGAGCGGTACAGTGATGCCGACCTACAACCCAGCGATGATCCTTTCCAGATCCAGAGCGATGCCCTGGATCGGCTGAAGGCTCTACTCGCGGAGCATATGAGCGATGAGCGTCTGCTGCTCACCTGGTTCGGCCAGTTCATGACCGAGCCACGCTATCCGGAGCGTGTCGAAGGCCCGGAGCTCGGCGAGGACGAACTTGTGTCGGCACTGGAGGACGGCGCGATACTGGTACGCAATCCGGCGGCCCGCCTGGCCTGGAGCGAAGTGGATATCGGCCTGCTATTGTTCGCCAGTGGTCAGAGCCGCCTGCTTCCCTCTAAGCTGCGCGAACTGTTGAGGTTGCTCTGTTCGGCCGACGCGCTGCATGTCGACAACGTCGGTCAGTGGCTGGGGGATGAGGATGGCCGCAGCCTCTTGTGCGAGCTGGTCAAACAAGGAAGTCTGGAGTTTGCTGATGAATAGCGTTCAGGTACGGATCGCCGACTGGCAGCAGGACAATGCCGAATTACGGCGCATCCGCGAGGCCGTGTTCATTGCCGAGCAGGCCGTTCCGCCCGAGCAGGAGTGGGACGCCGACGATGCCGAAGCAGTGCACTTCCTTGCGCTCGAGGGAGGGTATCCGATCGGTACCGCACGGCTTCTGGCCGACGGGCAGATCGGTCGCGTAGCGGTACTGCGCGACTGGCGCGGCATGAACGTCGGCGACGCACTGATGCATGCGGTCATTGCCGAAGCTGAGCGTCGCGGCTTGACCGAGCAAACGCTGACTGCGCAGGTTCATGCCACCGCGTTCTACGAGCGTCTCGGCTTCGAGGTCGTCAGCGACGAGTTCATCGAAGCTGGAATTCCCCACGTAGACATGCTCCGCCGGAGCCAGTGAGGCGAAATGAGCGACGACGTCCCGGAAGAGCGAAGTGAGCAGATCGAGCTGCCGGCTATCGATTTTCACTCCCCGGGACGCTTCGCCGTTCACAATCCACCCACCGACCTACCCGAGCCTGAAGCCTGGATGGCGGCTACCTTCCTTCTCGGACAAGATGTCGGCATACAGCCCTTCGACAAAGCGAGCGAGGTTCGTCAGCATGTCCTGGCCATGCTGCAACAGGCGAGCCGCTTGGTGTGTATCTACAGCACCGATCTCGAACCCTGGCTCTATCACCACAGCAGCATCCAGCACGCCTGCACTCGTCTCCTGCTGGCCCATCCCCGCAACCAGCTGCGCATCCTCGTCGGCGATCCCACTCGCGCAGTGAGGGACGGCCATCGCTTTCTTCAGCTTGCCCGCCGGCTGACCAGCAATGTACATATCCGCAAGCTGAACCCCGACTATCCCGAGCAAAATGGTACCTATCTGATCGTCGACAGTTGTGGCCTGCTGGAGCGCCCCAAGACTGACCAGTATGCTGGCTTTGCCCTGTACCACGACCCTGCCCGCGTGCGTATACGCCAGTCGGAGTTCGACAAGGCATGGGATCATGGCCTATCGGACGCAAATCTGCGGAGTTTTCTGTTATGAACCCTCGTATCGCGCTGCTGGCCGTCGCGCTCAGCATCTGTCTGCCACTGCAAGCGGCAACCGAAGTCATTCAGCTCAACAACCGCATGGCCGAGGATGTGCTCCCGGTAGCCGAATCGGTACTGGGCGGCCAGGGCCGCGTCACCGCATACGGCAATCAACTCATCGTCAATGCACCGGATTCCCTAATCCGCGAGCTGCGGCAAGTGGTCGATCAGCTGGATTTAGCCCCCAAACGCCTGTTGATCAGCGTCGATACCCAAGACTCGGCTAGCAGCTCGACGGGAGGATATCGGGTAGACGGCTCGGTACGCGCCGGCGACGTGGAGTTCGAAACGGGCCGCGGCGAGATCGGAGGCAGGGACCAGGTTCGTATCATTCGTCGCAGTACCAACAGCCGGGACGGTGGCATTCAGCAGATCCAGGCCAGCGAGGGCTATCCCGCGCTCATTCAGGTTGGCCAGAGTGTTCCGCTGACGACTCAGGGCACCGATGGCTATGGCCAGATCTATCAGCAAACCCAGTATCGTGATGTTCTGCGTGGCTTCTACGCCACCGCCACGGTGCATGGCGATCGCGTGCAGATCAGTATCAGCAGCAGCCGCGACCGACTCGCTCAGGGCCGCAGTGGCGTCGTCGAAGTGCAGAATGCCGATACCCGCGTCAGTGGGCGCGTCGGCGAATGGATCACCGTGGGCGGTGTCGATGAAAGCGCAAGTTCTGATCAGCGCGGCACGCTGCGTCGCTATTCCACCCAGGGCAGCCAGAACCTTTCGATGCGCCTGAAAGTGGATGTTCTCGACTGAACCACTGCTGACGCGCAGAAGAATGTAGTGACCTAAAAAAAACACTACAAAACCATTGACGATGAAAAAACAGCGGCGCATTATTGGCCCGCTCCCGCTAACCAGGGGCCCTGGCAAGGGTCTCCGGGGCGTGCTCCAGCCAACCAGCCGAGCCGTTCCGTGACTGTACTGCCCACAAGGCGGACTGACGAGGTTGCGACTGGAACGAGTCGTCCCGAGGGACGGGGTAGCGATTGACGCATCAGCCAGTCTGACCAGCTTCTCGTTGTTGTAGCGCACACGGCAGCCACGCCGGCTGTGGGCGCAGCAACCGGAACCAGCCAGCCCGGCGGTCGTACCCCCCCTTCTCCTTGGTTCAATCCTCGTCCCGGTCGATATTTCGACGCTCTGCCGCGTGTTGCCCGCACTGATCAGCGATAGCACGTAGGTTCGGTGGGAAAAAGTCGGTGCTCAACCACACTTATTTTTGAAGGATTGAACATGTCCGCATATCAAGACGACATCAAGGCAGTTGCCGCCCTGAAAGAGCAATACGGCAGCAGCTGGGCCGCCATCAACCCTGAGTCCGTCGCTCGCATGCGCGCCCAGAACCGCTTCAAGACCGGTCTGGAAATCGCTCAGTACACCGCCGACATCATGCGCAAGGACATGGCCGAGTACGACGCCGACTCGTCCGTCTACACGCAATCCCTCGGCTGCTGGCACGGCTTCATCGGTCAGCAGAAGCTGATCTCCATCAAGAAGCACCTGAAGACCACCAACAAGCGTTACCTCTACCTGTCCGGCTGGATGGTTGCTGCTCTGCGCTCCGAGTTCGGCCCGCTGCCGGACCAGTCGATGCACGAGAAGACTGCCGTTTCCGACCTGATCGAAGAGCTGTACACCTTCCTGCGTCAGGCTGACAGCCGTGAGCTGGACCTGCTGTTCACCGCTCTGGATGCTGCTCGTGAGGCCGGCGATTCCGCCAAGGCTGCCGAGATCCAAAGCCAGATCGACAACTACGAAACTCACATTGTCCCGATCATCGCAGACATCGACGCTGGCTTCGGTAACCCGGAAGCCACCTATCTGCTGGCCAAGCGCATGATCGAAGCAGGCGCTTGCTGCATCCAGATCGAGAACCAGGTTTCTGACGAGAAGCAGTGCGGCCACCAGGACGGTAAAGTGACCGTTCCGCACGCCGACTTCCTCGCCAAGATCGCTGCCGTTCGTTACGCCTTCCTCGAGCTGGGCATCGACAACGGCGTGATCGTTGCTCGTACCGACTCCCTGGGCGCCGGTCTGACCAAGCAGATCGCCGTGACCAAAGAGCCGGGCGACCTGGGCGACCTGTACAACTCCTTCCTGGATTGCGAAGAGATCTCCGAAGCCGAACTGGGCAACGGCGACGTCGTCATCAAGCGTGAAGGCAAGCTGCTGCGTCCGAAGCGTCTGCCGTCCAACCTGTTCCAGTTCCGCAAGGGCACTGGCGAAGACCGTTGCGTCCTGGACTGCATCACCTCCCTGCAGAACGGCGCTGACCTGCTGTGGATCGAAACCGAGAAGCCGCACGTTGGCCAGATCAAGGCCATGGTTGACCGCATCCGCGAAGTCATCCCGAACGCCAAGCTGGTTTACAACAACAGCCCGTCGTTCAACTGGACCCTGAACTTCCGTCAGCAGGTATTCGATGCCATGGTTGCCGAAGGCAAGGACGTGTCCGCCTATGATCGCACCAAGCTAATGAGCGTCGAGTACGACGAGACCGAACTGGCTCAGATCGCTGATGAGAAGATCCGTACCTTCCAGAAGGACGGTTCCGCTCACGCCGGCATCTTCCACCACCTGATCACCCTGCCGACCTACCACACTGCTGCTCTGTCGACCGACAACCTGGCCAAGGGCTACTTCGCCGAAGAAGGCATGCTGGCCTACGTGAAGGGCGTGCAGCGTCAGGAACTGCGTCAGGGTATCGCCTGCGTCAAGCACCAGAACATGGCTGGCTCCGACATCGGCGACAACCACAAGGAGTACTTCGCTGGCGAAGCTGCTCTGAAGGCGAGCGGTAAAGACAACACCATGAACCAGTTCCACTAAGAACCGGTTCGCAGCCTCACGGGCTGCAGGTGTGAAGAAGCCCTGGCATTCGCCGGGGCTTTTTTTTGCGACTGGTTGAGTGGTGTACGGTTACGCTTCGTCGTCCCGCGTCCCACTGTCATTCTCTTGTCGCATACGAACCTTAGCGTCATGGCTCCGACAACAATCGTTATGGAGCTGCGCCGTGATTACTGAGAACAACGACATTCTGTTCGGCAACGGGGACGAGTTGCCCAGTAACCATTCGACGAATCCGCATATCCAGGATGTGATTTCCCTCGGCCGACGCAAAGTCCTCGCGGGCGGCGCAGCCATGGGTGCCCTGGCCTTTCTCGGCGCATCCCTTCCCGGCCTCGCGCAAGCGGCAGAGCCGATGGCCCGTGGCATCAAGGATGTTCCGTTCAGACGTCGTACCCGCCTGCCCTTTGCACCAGTCGCTGTTACCCGAGCCGACACCATCACTGTACCCGCTGGCTATACCGCGACCACCTTCATTCCCTGGGGTACCCCGATTACCGGGCGCTACCCAGCCTGGCTGGAAGACGCCAGCAACAGTGCGGAAGATCAGGCCCAACAGGTCGGCATGCACCACGACGGAATGCACTTCTTCCCCATGAATGCGAGGCTGGGCGGTCGGCAGAGCGACCACGGCTTGCTAGTCCTCAATCACGAGTACATCGATGCCCCCCTGCTCCACCCTAACGGTCCGACCGTCGTGGATGGCAAGCGCGCCAATGTCGACGAGGTTCGCAAGGAGATCAATGCCCACGGCGTCTCGGTAGTCGAGATTCGTCGTGGCCCCCGGGGCGATTGGTCCGTGCTGCCCAGCTCACGCAATCGACGTATTACCGGTGCGACGCCGATGCGCATCGAAGGACCTGCACGAGGCCATGCCTTGATGCGAACTCGCTACAGCCCGAGTGGGACATCAACCCGTGGCACGCTCAACAACTGCTCCAATGGCCATACACCTTGGGGCACCTACCTGACCTGCGAAGAAAACTGGGCCGGTTACTTCGCCAGTGCTGATTCCGAGCTTCCACGTGAGCTCAGCCGCTACGGCGTGCGTGGTAGTGGCCGCTACGGATGGGAGACGGTCGCGGGCGACGAGTTCGAGCGCTTCAACGCGACGCGGACCGCAGCAGACGCCAGTGGTGATTATCGAAACGAGCCGAACACCTTCGGCTGGATTGTGGAAATCGACCCATTCGATCCTACCTCTACTCCCGTCAAGCACACCGCGTTAGGCCGCTTCGCTCACGAAGGCCTGGTGTTCGCCCCAGTAAAGCCTGGCCGTCCCGTGGTCTGCTATTCCGGAGATGATTCGCAGAACGAGTACATCTACAAGTACGTCAGCCGAGATCGTTATCGGCCGCAGCGTAGCGATGGTCGCCTGCTGGACGACGGCACTCTTTATGTTGCGCGCTTCAACCCCGATGGCAGCGGCGACTGGCTGGCACTGGACTGTGACAACCCGGACTTCCAACGCGCTTGCGAAGCGGCCGGAATCCGATTCGCCGACCAGGGAGAAGTACTGGTCAATACGCGGCTGGCTGCCGACATTGTCGGCGCGACCAAGATGGACCGGCCAGAATGGGGCGCGGTCCACCCAGATACCGGCGATGTCTATTTCACCCTGACCAATAACAGCAGTCGCGAGCAGGCCATTCCGTCCAACCCACGGACGCCTAATGCTTACGGTCATATCATCCGTTGGCGCGAAGCCAGTCGGGATTTCGCCGGCACCCGATTCAACTGGGACCTCTATCTGCTCGCCGGTCCGGAAAGCGATAGCCGTTCCCCTGCAGGCCGCGCTCTCGACGGCAGCAACATCATGGCCAGCCCGGATGGCCTGTGGTTCGATGATGAGGGCCGCTTGTGGATTCAGACCGATATGAGCGGCAGTCAGCTGCGCACAGGGCCTTTTGGCAATAATCAGATGTTGGTTTCGGATCCAAGGAATGGTGAGACAAGACGCTTTCTCGTCGGCCCCTTGGGCGCTGAAGTGACAGGAATAACGGCAACGCCGGACTTCAGAACACTATTCGTGAACATACAACATCCTGGTGAAGGCTCCACATCGACAAATTTCACCAGCAGCTGGCCGGATGGAACGGGCCGCAGGCCAAGGTCGGCCACGGTCATCATCAGTCGCGAAGATGGGAAACGCCTGATGTAGCAATGGGGGGCGGGCTGCGAGCCCGCCCCCTCGCTTTCACGCCCGCTCGGCGCCAGTTTCATCCGGCGCAGTGAACAATCCCCAGGTCGATATGAACAGCGCGGCGACAAGCGGGCCAATAACGAAGCCGTTCAGGCCAAACAACGCCAAGCCCCCAAGGGTTGAAATCAGCACGACATAATCTGGCATCTTCGTATCCTTGCCAACCAGAATAGGACGAAGGATGTTGTCTACCAAGCCAATCACCAGAACGCCGTAAAGGGTGAGTATCACTCCCTGCAGGATGGCACCGCTCATCAGGAAATAGATCGCTACGGGCGTCCAGATCAACGCAGCGCCTACTGCAGGCAGCAAAGATAGAAACGCCATTAGTACGCCCCAGAGCAACGCGCCGGAGATGCCGAGCACGGCGAATATGATGCCGCCCAGAGCACCTTGAGTTACGGCCACGACGATGTTGCCCTTGACGGTTGCCCGCACCACCCGAGTGAACTTGTTGAAAAGCCGTCGCTTGTGCGCCTCGCTGAGCGGAATGGCCTGCCTGATCCGCGCAACCAGTTCTCTGCCGTCCCGAATAAAAAAAAACAGCAGATATAACATGACGAAAAAGCTCACTAGGAACTGGAATGTTCCCTGGCCGAAGCTGAATGCCTTGGTTGCGAGAAACTGACTGCCCTCGAGTGCGCCCGACGCCAGCCGCTCGCGCATGGAGTCTAGGTCACCGAAACCAAAACGCTGCAGCTGCATTTGCACCGATGGTGGCAACAGCTCTCTCAGGCCCGATACCAGACGGCCAATGTCCAACTCACCGCTCTCGATCTGCTTGTAGAGCGTCGCGCCCTCCTGGACCAGCATGCCCGTAATCAAGATGACCGGCAGTACGGCGACCAGCAGACAGACCAGCAAGGTACACAGCGCCGCCAGGTTGCGGCGCTGCGCGAATCGCCGGTAAAGGTAGCGCTGCAGAGGCGCGAAGAGGATGGCGAGGATGACCGCCCAGAAGACAGCCCCATAGAACGGCAAAAGGATCCAGCCGAATGCGAGGGACACCACTACCAGCAGGACGAGGAAGACTTTATGCTCGAGCGTCGAGTTGACCATTATTGACCCTGTCGCTGCGTTTCGTACTGTTTAGTCAACGAGCGAGCGCGCGAGTGCGGGCCGGACAGATGATCAGGCATAGGGCCGTCGTTGTCCGGACGGCCCACTTTCTTTATCCGCTACAGTGTCATCGCAGCCAGCCAGCCGAATGCGAGCAGCGGCAGGTTGTAATGCAGGAATGTCGGTACCACGGTGTCCCAGATGTGGTTGTGCTGGCCATCGGCATTCAACCCGGCCGTGGGCCCTAGCGTGGAATCGGATGCCGGAGAACCGCCATCACCCAACGCGCCTGCAGTGCCAACGAGACTCACAATCGCCAGCGGACTGAATCCCAGCTCGACACCAAGCGGCACGAAGATAGCAGCAATGATCGGCACGGTAGAAAACGACGAACCGATACCGATCGTCACCAGCAAGCCGACCAGCAGCATCAACAAAGCGCCAATGGCCTTGCTGTCGCCGATCCACGCGGTGGATGCGTCTACCAGCAGTTTCACCTCACCGGTTTCACGCATCACTTCAGCGAAACCAGCAGCGGCAATCATGATGAAGCCGATCATGGCCATCATTTTCATGCCGTCGGTAAACAGGTCATCCGCTCCCCGCCAGCGCACCACACCGGAGACCGAAAAGATCACGAACCCTCCGAGTGCGCCGAGAATCATCGAGTCCAGCCACAGCTGAATAACGAACGCCGCAGCAACGGCAATGCCTGCCACCACCAAGGTCAAAGGGCTGTAACGTACCGAACTGGGCTCTACCTGCTCGATGCGAGCAAGGTCATATTCACGCGGCTTGCGGTAGCTATAGAAGGCGATCGCCAGCCCCGACAACATGCCCAAAGCTGGGATCAGCATCGCCTGGGTGACCTTGATGCCGGTTACATCCACACCGCTTTTGGCAACGTTGGCCAGCAGAATCTCATTGAGGAAGATGTTGCCGAACCCAACCGGAAGAAACATGTAAGGAGTGATCAGCCCGAACGCGAGCACACAGGCAATCAGGCGCCGGTCGATCTTCATCTTCGACAGTACGTAAAGTAGCGGCGGAACCAGCAAAGGAATAAACGCAATATGAATCGGCAGGATGTTCTGGGACGAGATAGCTACCGCCAGCAGAAGTGCGATCATCATCCACTTCACCGCACCGGTGCCCTGGCCGCCTTGCTTTCCGACCAAAGCCAGAGCCTTGTCGGCAAGCGCGTGGGCCAGACCGCTCTTGCCGATGGCTACGGCGAACGCACCAAGCAGAGCATATGACAACGCCACTGTCGCTCCACCACCCAGGCCCTTGTTGAAAGCGGCGAGGCTGCCTTCGATACCCAACCCGCCAATCAACCCACCGGCCATGGCCCCGGCAATAAGTGCAACGACCACGTGCACGCGGCAAAGGCTCAAGACCAGCATGATGCCGACCGCCGCAACAACTGCGTTCATTTCAAATCTCCGTATAAACGACCAAGTCGCGTAGAAAAGCGCCGCACTCTGCAGCAACTGCGCAGAACTGTCAAAATCGGAACGGCACATTCAAGACGAATGACCGTAATCTGAGTTGTCAGTAGCCGTTCCCTATCACTAGCTCGGCGTTAGCGGTACCAGCTTTTTACTGAGCAGATAAAACCCAACGCGATGATCACTCACCACGGTAGTCACAACCGCTTGTGCAGGTCTCGTGAATGCGGACGCGGGAAAGCTCTGGAAGCAGCGGCTTCAGCTCGTTCCAGATCCATTTCGCCAGGTTCTCGCTGGTGGGGTTTTCCAGACCGGGAATGTCGTTCAGATAGTTGTGATCCAGACGCTCGTAGAGCGGTTTGAAGATGGATTTCAGCTCACCGAAATCCCGAATCCAACCAGTATGTGAATCCACTGGCCCACTTATATACAAGGCAACACGGAAGGAGTGGCCATGCAGCCGCCCGCATTTGTGTCCTTGCGGTACGTGCGGCAAACGGTGCGCCGACTCGAATGTGAATTCTTTGAATATTTCCACTGTATGCACTCGTGATCTGATCGCGACGAAGCGCGCAATTTTACGCGTTTTGCCCGCGTGATTCATGCACAGCAGTTACAGCGCAGGGCAATCTCCGCCAAAGGAGTAGCTGCAGTAACTTATCGGCCTCAACAAACCAGTGGCCGTCCAAGCATTTTCTCTGCGCAAAAGCAAACCCCCGACCTGCGTATGCGGGTCGGGGGTTTGGGATAGGAGCTTGACGATGACCTACTCTCACATGGGGAGACCCCA